>Ga0206835_1033_pt1 | contig 61163 bp, 48 predicted proteins | sample Alteio_BWOrgCont_31_FD_152853 | JGI IMG/M metagenome (GOLD analysis project Ga0206835, IMG submission 152853) | Enriched cells from forest soil in Barre Woods Harvard Forest LTER site, Petersham, Massachusetts, United States -... | ecosystem: Environmental > Terrestrial > Soil > Temperate forest >...
ACGTTCGAGATGCCGAATGCCTGCCTCAGTGAGCCGATAGATCCGTGTGGGACGGCCCTTGGCAGAGATTCCGGTTTCAACTTCGAGCCAGCCTTCTTTCAGCATTCGCTGCAGCGCCGGATAGAGTGAACCTTCTTCCACCTGCAGCAGGTCTTCGGAAACCCGTTTGATGTGTTTCACCAATGCATAGCCATGCATCGGCTTCAGCAGCAAAGACTGGAGAATCATGATTTCCAGCGCCCCAGGAAAGAGGTCACGATGTTCGGGATTTTTCGCCACGAAGTAATAGTAGACCAATATACCTATTTTTAAAATAGGTATATTGGTCTAATCCCCGATCCTTTGAACTGCTTCAGCCGGACAACAAATGGAGTCAAACTCGACGGCGTAATGTGTCAGAGGGATGCGGGGACCCATTCGGCTAAGGTTTTCTTTGCGGCAGGCCGCTTGATCGGTTAGCCGCCATGATGCAATACCTTTTGCTGGCTTACTTTGTCGCCGTCACCGCTCCTTAGACCCGCGAAAACGATTGTGGACAGGATCGTCAATATGCCCAGTGCAACAAACGCCTTGTGAACGCCGTGGATCATTGCTTGCGCGTTGGTATGAAACTCGGCAGGTATGAAGAACGCGGTGGTCAGTCCCGCCGCGGCAACACCAAAGCTGATGGATAGCTGTTGCATGGTGCTTGCGATGGAACTGCCATTGCTTGTCTCTGCCTCGTTGAGATCGGCATACACGAGTGTATTCATGCTGGTGTACTGAAGCGAGGTGAATGCCCCGTAACAGAATGCCTGCAGCACGATCAGCCAGACTGGCGTGCGAAGCCCGATGGTGGCAAAAAGCAAGAGCAGCAGGCCGAGGATCACGGTGTTGGAGATGAGAACTCCGCGGTATCCAAATCGTGTAAGGACTCGCGGCAAGAGGAACTTCGTACTCATTGAAGCGATCGCCTGTGGCATGATGAGCAGTCCCGATTGAATGGGACTGAAGCCAAGACCCACTTGATAAAGGAGCGGCAAAAGGAATGGCACGCCCCCGATACCAAGTCGAGTAAAGAAGCCGCCGCTGACTGCTGACCGAAATGTACGAATCCCAAACAGCTTCATTTGCAAGAGCGGGAACGCGGTCCGGGTCGCATGAAGGCCATAGCCTCCGATGAGTGCTAGAGAGACGGTCAACAGCCCAAGGATCTCGCGACTGCTTAGCGTATGCTCCCCGAATATCTCCAGCACATAAGACAGGAGCCCGATGCCTGAACCGAACAGGATGAGACCGACGATATCGAGCGGCGGTGTCTTCTCTTCGCGGTAATCGGGCAGATGCAGATACACCATCAATAAGCCAGCCAAGCCAATCGGGATGTTCACGAAAAAGATGAATCGCCAGTGCAGGTATCTGACGATCAGGCCGCCTGCAATGGGGCCGAGCATGGGACCGATCAAAGCGGGAATGGCCACAAAGCTCATGATGCGGACCAGTTCGGACTTGGCGAAGGTTCGCACCAGAGTGAGCCTGCCTACCGGTACCATCATGGCTCCGCCGCACCCCTGCAAGAGGCGACAGGCAACCAGCAAGTGGATGTTGCTTGAAATGCCGCAAAGAACTGATCCGAGGGTGAACAGGGCGATGGCAGATGCAAAAATCCGGCGAGTCCCGAACCGATCCGCCATCCAGCCACTGATCGGAATGAAGACAGCCAGACTTAACGTATAGCTGGCCAACACTGACTTCATGCTCAGCGGAGATACGTTCAGTGCTGCCGAAACGGCGGGGACAGCTGTGTTGAGAATCGTTGTGTCCAACGACTCCATAAAAAATGCAACCGCGACCAGCCAGGGCAGCAGATGCCTGGTCGAAGCGGACGGCGCTGACGGATTCGGTGTGGTGCCGATGAGGCTCATGCGAGATGCGTTATCACTCCAGCATACGCAGCCGCCATCACAGCTGGCGCGTCTTTCCGGAGGGAGAAACGTTCGAGCCGTGGTGTTTTGCAGTCCATCAGCCTCACTCCTTGCACTCGGGAAAATTCGCTCCGGTCCTAATAAACAGGCCCTACACCCGAGGTAAGAATAGTCAGCGCGATGCCAGCCGTTCTTTCACTTGAGCAGAGAGAAGCCGCACCTGCTCCTGGGTGATGTGAGCCTCGCCGTTCAGAACCACCAATAGGCGTCCGTCCCCGGCATCTTTGAATTGAGCATTCTGGATCGCGACATAACCCTGTACCGCTGGGGGAAGGGTTGCACCCAGATTCGTGCCCTTCTGCAACGCGGAGAGCATTGAGCTTTGAATTTTTTCGCGTATCGTTTGGCCAAGCATCCCTGAGCGCAGTAGTTCGCCGAGAGAACCATCCGCCTGAATCTGCCCGAGCTCCGGGACCAGTTGTAATCCTGTGCCGTCTTCAGCAACTGCAGGGGTGAGCTTGATCTGGACCTGGGCGTCGCCTCCGATCAACTTCCTGGCTGCCTGTTTGCCCAGTACCTTGACGCACGCCCAACGCTCATAGTGCAGCTGAATCACGGCCAGGCTTGCGGGATCGGCAGGGGTGAGCGTGGCATTCTGAATCGTCATGCGCTCACCGCAGCGGTCATCCTTATCCATCTGGGAGCTCAGCAGATCAGTCAAGTTGCTCTGCAGATCGGAGAGATCGCCAGTGAGCTCAAGATTCAATGTCAGCGGATTGCGGTTCCTTGACGAAAGGGTGAGGATCGCCGAGGCGGTAATTGCGATGGGCTGGCCTTTGACATCAAGCGGTATCTTTATGGGTGGAATTTTGAAGACAGTGTTCTGGGCGCTTGCGCTAAGCGGCGAGGCTCCTATGGCAAGGATCAAAGTGAGCGCCATGGCGCCGCGCCGTCTGCATGATGTCGAAGCGTGTTGGTGGACAAACCGGCTGAAGGCTCCGAAGCGTACGAATCTAACGAAAGAACAGAATGCCGAGAGAAATAGAGATGGGTAGAGCCATGAATTCTTCAACGACGACTTCAGCGGAACCTCCCGGAGACTCATTCCATCGTGCTTCGATGGTTCAGTTTCTTTATTAGACGAACTTGCGACAATTTAGGTTTAGCGTTCAGATATCAAGCGATGGCAAGCTAGAATCGTTGGAGATTATGGCTCTATCTACCGGAGTTCGCATCGGCCCGTACGAGATCGTCGCCTCTTTAGGTTCGGGAGGCATGGGGGTTGTCTATAAAGCGCGGGACACACGGCTGAACCGCTTCATCGCCCTTAAAACGCTCTCCGGAGAAAGAGTCGGCGATGCCGATGAGAGTCGACGTTTTCTTCGCGAGGCTCAGGCAGCATCACAGCTTAACCATCCGAACATCATCACCATCCATGAAAGCCTGGAAGAAGACGGTATGTGCTTCCTGGTCATGGAATATGTCGTCGGCAGCACGCTCGAAGTGGTGCTTGCAACTAAGACTCTATCGATCGCGGATGCGATGCACTATGCCGCTCAGATCGCGGATGGACTTGCTGCGGCGCACTTCGCCGGCATTATTCATCGCGACCTCAAGCCGGCCAATATCATGATTACCGAAGACGGCCGCGTCAAGCTGCTGGACTTTGGGCTGGCAAGATTTGTGCATCGTGCGTTGCCTGGCGATATTACGACGACCGTGCAAACGCTGCAGGGAACGATACTGGGCACCGCGCCCTACATGTCGCCCGAGCAGGCGCAAGGCCGCGTGCTGGATGTGCGGTCCGACATCTTTTCGTTTGGGTGTGTGCTCTACGAAATGATCTGCGGCAAGCGGGCGTTCGAGGGCGAATCGTGGGTCGCAACGCTCGCGGCCATCCTAAGAAGCGAGCCAACCCCGCTGCGCCAGCTGCAGTCTGCAGTCCCGGCTATTCTTGAACAGCACGTAATCCACTGTCTGCGCAAGGATCCCGGCGAACGCTTTCAGACCATGCCCGAGGTGAAACGGGCGCTCGCGGGCATATCGCTGAATGGCGCGGCGAATTACGAGAAGCCTTCCATCGCCGTACTGCCTTTTGCCAACCTGAGCGCGGACAAGGAAAATGAGTACTTCAGCGATGGTCTGGCGGAAGAAGTGCTGAATGCGCTCACCAAGATCCCGGAGTTGCGAGTTATCGCGCGGGGATCGGCATTCGCATTCCGCGGTCAGGAACACGATCTACGCACCATCGGGCAAAGGCTCAGGGTCGAGACCATCCTGGAGGGCAGCGTGCGCCGGGCCGGAAATCGTATCCGCATTACGGCGCAGTTGATCAAGGTCGACGATGAATCGCATCTCTGGTCAGAGAGATACGACCGTGAGCTGACCGATGTATTTGCCATTCAGGACGACATATCGCAGGAGATCGCCAGTGCCCTCAAGGTAAAGCTGACGCCGCGCGAGAGCCGGCCCACGAACATAGATGCCTACCAGAGCTATCTCAAGGGCATTTACTGGTATCAGCGATATACGGCGCACAGCCTTGTCCTGGCCAAAGAATCGTTTGAGCAGGCGCTGGCATCCGATCCCACTTATGCGCCGGCGCATGCAGGCCTGGCTGTCTTCTATTACAGCATCGGCGCGCTGAGCATTCAGCGCATGAGCGACGTGGGACCCCTGGCGAGGGCAGCGGCAGAGAAGGCACTCGCCATCGATCGGGACCTGAGCGAGGCTCATAGTGTTCTCGGGCTGCTCGCCGGTGCCGTTCAGTATGACTGGAGGGGGGCAGGTTTGCATTTTCAATCCGCGATGGCTGTCGACCCGGTGCCGCCGCTGGTCCGGTCGCGTTACGCACTCTATTTCCTGTTACCTCTGAAGAGATATGAGGAGGCGGTGTTGCAATACCACCGCGCATTGGAGACAGATCCCCTCTCCATGATGGTCCTCTTCGGACTTTCATTTGCTCTTTACTGCGATCGCCGGTACGACGAGGCCATTGAGCACGCCGCCAAAGCACTCGACCTCTATCCCGATTACTGGCTCGTCCACTTCGCCATGGGCATGGCTCAGTCGCAAAAGGGAGCGGTTCAGGAAGCGATCGCCAACCTGGAAGCTGGGTTGCAGTTATCGCCCTCGTTTGCGTTGGCGACAGGCTATCTGGCCGCCTTGTATGGCCGCGCTGGCAACACTGAGCACGCTGAGAACTTAATGGCTGAGCTCGCAGAGCGCAGACAGCGATCCTACGTCTCATCCGCAGCTTTTGCGGTCTACTATGCCGCCATGGGACAAGCCGATTTCATGTTCGAGAGCCTCAACGCTGCGCTGGCGGAGCGTGAACCCTTCCTCACGCGCATGGATGCGGAGCCATACTTCTGGCCCTATCGCTCTGACCCTCGCTACCAGGATTTGCTCAGAAGCATGCGGCTTCAGTGACGCGACCAGCCCTCACATTGGCCTGTTAGCACCACCCTCTGCGAATTCCTAGGCATCTCCAGCACAAGCGACGCCAAAGCACACAGAGGGCATGGCGTGAACAACTGTGTGGAACCACACACTTCGCCGTGTAGTACCCTCTATGTTTTTTTGTCTTCAATTCTCATACTTTTGATTGGGCGGGCATTCACAGACCGCCAGGATCTGTGTGGAAGTCTCGTCCCGCTCTTTCATGACAGGAATGAAAAGGTTCGCTTACGCGCAGCTGGTGCATATTTGCATCTCGCGCTTTCCTCTCAGGACGGGGCGCTGCCATTCGATGCAGTCGATCTTGATCGATGATCTTACGGAAAGTATCACGAACTGTTTTTTGAATGAAGGGGTGAATATGTCTATCGCGGTTTCCATCATTGGTGCTTCGGGTGCCGTCGGCACAACGCTAGCTACTCACATCCTGCGCAGTGACTTGCTGGGGCCATACGATCGTCTTCAACTTGTCGGAAGAGGCATATCCGCAAGCACAGCAAAATTACTAGCGACTCGCATCGACTTGCTCGACGCGTTCGATGACGAACGCGTCGAAATCGAAGTGGTCCCGAACATCGAAGACGTAGATGGCGACGTTGTCATCGTATGCGCTGGAAATACGATCTCCTCTAAATCCATGAACCGGCGCGAACTGGGCGCTGCAAATCTTCCGATATTTGAGCATATAGCGGATGCGTGCGCTTCTCGTGTTCCCGAAGCACTTTTTATTGTCGTGAGCAATCCTGTGGAACTGGGGGTAGAGGTTTTCTCCAATAAGCTCAACCGGCACCGTGTTCTGGGAATGGGGGCACAGCAGGATTCACTCCGCTTTGCTCGAGCGATTGCAAAAGATCTGGGAATCAGCCGCTACGATGTCCACGCGTCCGTTCTTGGCGAACATGGTCAGGCTATGGTGCCCTTGTGGAGCACTGTCGAGCTCATGCTCTCCGATCCAGCCCTGGAGGCCGTCCTTTCTCAGTTGAAGGAATTGAGCGGAGCCATACTGCTTGAAGAAAGGGTCGCAGCACTTCAAGACCAAGTCTCCGAGCTGCTTCGTTCCGCAAAGATTGCTGAAGCATACGAAATCACTCGGCGCGCATTACCAGACGCGCGAATCCTGGTTGAACCGATGATTACCGGCCACACGATGCATTCAACACCAAATGCAACAGCAAACGCGACTCTACAATGTATTGCCGCGGCAATGATGAACGATCATAGACGCATTCATGGCCAGGTAATGCTTGACGGTGAGTTTCTGAATCTCAACGGAGTCTGTGGCGTCCCACTTAACGTAAATCAAGAGGGATGGCAAGTCGCACAGCTCGACGGACTTACAGCCAACGAACAGATTCAAGTCAGAAGTGCTGCTCATTCAATTCATGACTATCTGAGCAGCGTATATTCCACAGCCGACCGGCTGGTCGAGGTCAAATAAAAGAACGCGGTCGGCTGCTTCGGAGTGCTCAGCTACTCGTCTACCGCTACTCGAGGAAGCTCACCGGGTATGTAAGAACACTCAATAGACGCCCGGAATCAGCCGCTTAGTGCTTCGGCAATAGTCTTCGTAATCGGCTCCAAAAGCCATGCGGAGCGCAGTCTCTTCAACATGAATGCGATACAACACAGCCAGCGTCGGTGGAACGAGGATAACGGCAAAACAGGCCCATGTGCGTGCGTGAAGGGCAAAAGCCAGAAGAATCAGTTCCAAACCGAGATAGGAAGGATGACGGACCAGGCTATAGAGCCCGCTTCGCTGCAGTCTCTGCCCGGTGCGCATGGCTACGTTTGTGCTGAAGGCTCTGCCCAGCGTAACGATGGCTACGGCACGAACTCCCAGACCGAGAAGCAAAATCACCAAGGCCGCCGGCCGCAGCCAACTATGACTCCCTGGCATGTCGACGGGGAACAATCGGTGCATCCATTGGTCGATCCTGAACGATAGAACAATTACGACCCAGAGAACGATCTGCGTCCCGCGATCCTGGATCTTGCCCTCACTCCGGCGTGTTTGGGTGAGCACAACGATGAGAATTTCCCCTACGAGCCATACGGTTGCCAGTGCATTAAATAAGAATTCGAGATTCATGATCCCTCTCTCTCTTGCCCGTAAAAGAAGAATGCGCTGGATGGCCCAGAAAAAACAGTAGCAACTGTCATCGATGCTCGCAATAAAGGGTGGTTTTGAGGTGCGATGGCAACTGTCCTCTCGATCCTGACAGGCTGGATACGATGTATCTGGGAAACTGCCTCAATCTTCCGGGGATTCAAACTAACCCACTGCCAGGGCTTCGCCTAACAGGGGGAGAGTTTTAGCCGGGATGTGGCTGACTTCTTCATGGAAATTTGGCGGAACCAACAGAATCGCCCCGGCCAAAGCCGAGGCGATTCCAGCAACAACCCGGTTGCGTCTTAGAACTGGTTCCAGAGGAACTGGTTATAGACCTCGTGATGGAATTGCACTTCCTGCGCCTTGACGAACGTTCCCAGCAGGCGCGGGCAACGGTCAGCGGATGCCTGCTTAAGATCGGCAAAGCGAGCCTTCACATCTTCACCGAGCAGCTTCGTTGTCCACGTTGAGTCGCGGAAGTGTTCGATTGCCGTATAGATGTTGTCCGGCAGGAAGCGCTGTGCCTGACGCAGGTTCTCAATCGTCGCGGTATCGCCATCGAGGCCGGACTTGAAGATCGAATACAGCACCAGGTAAGGATTGGCGTCCGGAGCCACCGATCGCACTTCCACGCGCATACTTTTTTCGTTGCCTATGGGAATGCGAATCATCGAGCCGCGATCAACGGCCGAGGCCTTGAGCTGGTTCGGAGCTTCAAAATGGGGATCGAGGCGGCGGTACGAGTTCACGCTGGAGTTCAGGAGCAGGCAAATGTCGTTGCCGTGCGTCAGAATGCGATCGACAAAATCCCACCCAACTTTGGCCAGCTTCTCCTCGCCCTTCGGGTCCCAGAAGATATTCTTGCCTTCCTTGCTGATCGAAACGTTGGTGTGCATGCCGCTTCCGTTCACACCCACAACCGGCTTGGGCAGAAAGGAGGCGGTCATCCCCATCTTGGTCGCTACTTCGCGGCAGATGAGCTTGTAGAGCTGGATCTGGTCTGCGGCGGCGACGACCTCACCGTATCCATAATTGATTTCAAACTGCGACGGCGCGACTTCCGGGTGGTCTTTCTCATTTTCAAAGCCCATGGCGCGCTGCACTTCGGCAGTCGTATCGATAAAGGTGCGAAGCGGGTCGCCCGGCAATGAGTGGTAGTAGCCGCCGGTATTTACATATTCGAACCTGCCTGTTTCGGGGAAGCGGCGCTCGGCGTCCGTACCCGCGAAGATGAAGCCTTCAATCTCATTCGCGGCATTCAGCGTATAGCCCTTTTTCTCATGCAGCTCATGAGCAAAGCTTTTTAATACGCCGCGCATATCGGCAGTATAGGGAGAGCCTTGCTTGTCAATGACTTCGCCAAAGACCAACACCTTGCCGGAGCCGAAAATGTCCGACGGGCCCCAGTAAAACGCGCTCCAGTCAATGCCGAGGCGCAGGTCGCTCTCGCGCTGCGCGGTAAAGCCGCGGATCGACGAGCCGTCGAAGGTGAGGTTGTCGTAGCTCTTGATCAGGAATTTTTTGTCGTAGTCGAGCATGTGCAGGCGGCCTTCGAGGTCGCTGAACAGCACGGTAACCGCCTTGATTTCCTTCGTATCGGTCAGGTACTTGAGGCGTTCTTCCTGAATTTTGTGGGCGGCGACACGGTTCTTCCGCTGTTCTTTGGCACTCAGGTTTAGGTCTTCCAGCTCTCCGTATGAGAGCGACAGGAATTTACGAAGTTCGTTGGACATGCATCTCCTCTGGATGGGTATAACCGGCGCCCACCGTGGCTCACCCCTGTCGGGAAACAGATGAGCTCGACCTGGCTGGTTGTTCTCTTAACAGGGTACCGTGACAGTATAAAGATATTTGCCGATATCAGAAAAAGTAATATTGGAAATAGAATTTACTTATCAAAAGAGCTTTGGACTAGCCGAAACAGCTCCCTACTTGCTGAGTTCGATGGAGATGATCTGGCCGGCAATGGATTTATCGGAGACTTCAGCGTACTCGACTTTGGCCTTCAGTCCCTGGATGTCTGTGCAAGGATTGATATCGCTTTTAGGGGTGAAATTCGTCACGGTAAATTCGATCTGGCGGAAGTCGTTGCGGTACAAAAGAATGGCCGGAGCTTTATCAGCGGGATCCACCTTGAGCGTAAGTATGGACGGGTAGGAACACTGTACATTTCGCAGAATGCCTCTTGCCGTGTGATGTGGGCCATTAGGCGCTTCCGTCGGGTATTTTGGGCCTTCTGACGGGGTGTTTGGCTTGATAACAAATTGACGGCCATCACTGCTCTTTATCGTCATCGTTCGGGTGTCTACAACGGTGACACCGGCGGTCTGTGCAGCGGCTTCGCTATTCGCCTCGCGGCTGTGGGCCACAGATGCCTGGAATTGCTCGATCTGATCGATACGGCCTTGAACGGCGGCAACCTGTTCAGGGGTCTTCGCGACGTGGATCGCCGCCTGCAGCACATGAATGGCGTCGTCATATCGTTGTGCACGCATAAAAACGGCGGCGGCATTCAGACGATAGTTGAGGTTGTCAGGCTCGAGAAGGATGGCCTGAATATTCAGCATGTGCGCTTCGCTGGTTTTTGCAGGATCCGTCGAGTAGTGCATGGCAAGGGCGTCATACGCAGGCGCAAAGCCAGGATTCAGTTTGATACAGGTACGAAGACTTGATTCAATCTCCGGATCCTGAGCAGTTTCCGGTGTTTCCATAGACATTGTCGCGTAATAGTAATGCGCGAGATAGCTCTGGGAATCCAGCTTTACGGCTTCGCCATACCATTTTCTTGCAGCCTGCTGGTCACCTTCGCGAACTTTGAGATAGCCCATCGTCTCGTGTGCGAGAGCGTTCTTCGGATCGTCGCGCAGGGTGGAATCGATCAGCACCTGTGCATCCTTGAGCCGATCGTTGTAGACCAGCACATCGGCGCGAATCGCATCGGCATCGGAGGTTGGGATGGCGCGGCTCTGAAAGGTGGATTCGTCCACGGCGACAACCGTATTCATCTTGAACATCATGAACTGGCCTTGCGCGATATAGCTATTCAGCGATTTCTGCAACTGGTTCAGATCGCCGAAGGCTTGTTGAGCGGCAACGACCGGGTCTTCCTTCTTTATCAGGAGATTGGCATAGTCCGCTATGCGATTCGTGCCCTTTTGCCGGTCTGTGACCTCAATGTAATGCGTAAGAGCCCACGATTCTGCATAGAAGACAGAACCTTTTTGCTCCTCATGATAGTAGGGCGAGGTCTGATCGACTTTAAGCAGTGTTGCGAGCGGCAGGAGCCGGTTCTGCCGCAGATACAAAATGTCATCCTGGCTTGCCTGGCCAAGCAGCACCTCTTTTTCCTGAATGTCAGTGTTCTGACAAAACTCCGCGAGCCCCTCGTTGAGCCACAGTGGAATCCACTCACTCGCGTTGCGCATCATGTAGTGCGTGTATTCGTGATACACAGTGGAGAATGGGTGTTCGCCCTGCGCGTCCAGGCGCAGCAGAATGTAATTTTTGTCCGGCGCGCGCAGGAAAAGTCCAGCCAGATCAAGCTGCCCTTTTGCAAGATAAGCTTCCGGTTCAAGTGCTTGAAAGTCCTTCTTATCCTTGAGCGCGAGAACGATAATGGGAGACCCGGCGCTATCGGAAGCGGCTGGCATCAGAAGGTGGAAGACTGAACGCATTCGTTCGAACTGGGCGGCCAGGTGTCGCGCCTGTTTTTCATTGGTGTCCGTAAGCACCACGAAGTGCTGGCTACGCACTTCAAACCAGTGGTCCGTTGAGTCTCGAGCCGACGCAGATAGAGTTACTGCAAAAAGGAACAGAAAAGCAATTGTCTGGCGCATTCGTGATCGAGGTTAAATGAAAGCTTAGTCTCAGAAAAGAAAAATCCCATCGTGCTGGGTTCGTTCAAGCGGGATCGAACGATTCTCAGTTCTTTTGCCTCTCGAAAATGGCATGAGACAATGCCGCTGTGGCTGCCCCGCTTGCATTTCAAGGCATTAGCAAACATTTCGGCGCCAAGGTGGCCCTCGACCAACTTTCGCTTACCGTCGAGCGCGGCGAGATTCTAGGCTTTCTTGGCCCCAACGGGGCGGGCAAAACCACCGCCATTTACTTAGCTCTGGGATTTCTGCGAGCAACTACCGGCGGAGGCACTATTCTTGGCAAACCGTTTGGCGATACGGCATCGCGCGCGCGCGTCGGTTTTCTTCCTGATGCACCCACATCCTTCGCCGCAACCGCCCCCGGCACCGTGGAATTAGCTGGCCGCCTCAACAATATGCGAAATCCGCGGTTGCGCGACCGGGCCAACGCATTGCTTGCCCGGCTGAATCTCTCGTCGGCAGGGAAAGATGCGCGGCGCTTCTCTCGCGGCATGCAGCAGCGGCTCGGTTTGGCGCAGGCACTGGTCAATGATCCGGAGCTGCTCATTCTCGATGAGCCGACATCGGCGCTCGATCCGCCGGGCGTGCTCGAAGTGCGGGAGCTGTTGCGAGCTACCCGCGACGAGGGCAAGAGCATCTTCTTCAGCTCACATCAACTCTCTGAGGTGGAGCATATCTGCGATCGCATCGCATTTCTTGACCGTGGCAGAATGCTGCGCCATGGCCCGCTTGCCTCATTTCTGGAAGACAGCGGGCAATCCGAGATTGCGATTCGGGGATTGTCTGCCAGTGCAGAGGTGGTTCAGCGCTATCAACCGTATCTGCGCCCTTCCACTGACGGAGCTTTGCACTTTGTTCTGCCCTTGAAGCTGCAACGCGAACTGATCGAACGGACGTGGGCCGCTGGTGGGGAACTGGTCAGCGTTTCTCCATTGCGCCGGACGCTCGAAGACTTGTTTGTCGCCTGGAGCGAGGAAGGCCGGGCATGACGAAGGTATGGCTCATTGCACGACGTCTCCTCTGGCAAAATCGCTGGCTCTTTCTGATGCTGATGTTCTGGCCCTATGTCATGGCTCTCATTCTGACTGTCGGAGGTAAGCCGGACCCAGACGACGTTACGTGGATGCTGCATCAGGAGTGTTTTGCGGGTCTCGCGCTGGTGGCCGTGACGGGAAGCACGCTGCTTGGCAATGAGCAGCGATCGCGCCGCATCATCATGGTGCTGTCACGCGCTGTGAGTCGCCCGCAATATTTGCTGTCGCTGCTCGCCACGGCGTGGCTACCCCTGGTGCTCTATGTCAGCGGATTCATCGTCAGCGGGATCGTGCTGGCAGCCATGATCCGCCAGCCAAACCGTGGCATCTTTGTCATGGCGCTCGCTCAGCTTGTGCTTGGCGTGTGGGCCGGATCGGTAAGCATCTTCTGGTCGGTTCTGCTACCGCAGATTCTGGCTTCGCTTGTCTCTGTCGCTTGTGTGGGACTTGCTGTCTTCGTTGGTGGTTTGGGAATGATAGGCCCCGGAAGATTACTCCTCGCTTTGTTTGAGATCGCGATCTCCGGACACAACACTCCCGCGACCATCGGGATCGATGCGCTGCTTACGCTGGTTGGAGGTGGGGTATGGTTCGCAGCGGCCGCCTGGATATTCGGCCGCCGCGATCTGAACCTTACTGCGGATTAGCTGCAGCGGTGTTCGCGCCGCTCTCCGGGGCCGATGGAGACAGCGTGTTCGCACCAGCCTTCGCCAATGCCAGCACACGACCGGGGACGATGCCCAGAATCAATGTGGCTGCGACAGTCAGCAGAAGCGCGACCAGCAACGGCGCGGTCGCGGGCGGTATCCCATCCAACAGGTCACTATGCACTGGCTTCGAGTAGGCCGACACCAGCAGCCGCAAGTAGTAGTACGCTGCGATTCCGCTATTGACGAGGCCAATGATTGTGAGCCAAACCATGCCGGAATGCAGTGCTGCGGTAAACACATAAAACTTGCCGAAGAATCCGCCGGTGAAGGGAATCCCGATCAGAGACACAAGAAAGAATGCGAGCGCTCCGCCGAGCAAAGGGGAACGGTAAGCGAGCCCGCGATAGTCCTGAATGAGGGTAAGCCGGTCGCCCATTCCGCCTGCATGGCTGAACACGGCAAAGATGCCCACGTTCATGGCAGCATAGCCCATCGTGTAGAAGCTTGCAGCGGCAATGCCGTCCGTCGAAAGCGCGGTAAATGCCACCAGCGTATAGCCAGCATGCGCAATCGATGAATAGGCCAGCATGCGCTTCACATTCTGCTGCCGCAACGCACCCAGGTTGCCAAACGTCATGGATAGCGCCGCCATCCACCAGACCAGCGGCTGCCAGTGGTTGTGCAGCGCAGGGAGGGCCACATAAAGAACACGCAGCAGCACAGCGAAAGCGGCGGCTTTAGGCGCCGTGGACATGAGTCCAACGACCGGAGACGGCGCACCCTCATAGACATCAGGCGTCCACACCTGAAACGGCACAGCCGAAACCTTAAAACCGAGCCCAATGAGAATCATCGTTAGGCCAATAGTCGCCAGAATCGGAGTTTGACTCGTTGTCAGCAGGCCGGCAATCTCTGGAATGTGTGTTGTTCCGGTCGTGCCGAAGATCAACGCGATGCCGTACAGGAAAAAGGCCGTCGCAAACGATCCCAGCAGAAAATACTTGATCGCGGATTCGGGTCCTTTGGCACTTTTTTTGCGGAAGGCAGACAGGATGTAGGTCGAGATCGATGAAATTTCGAGCCCGATAAAGACCAGGAGCAACTCAACCGCGCTCGTCATCAGCATCATGCCGACTGCGCCGAAACAGGTAAGGGCAAAGAGCTCGCCAAGATTCTCTTCATTCGGACCGGCTGCATCGAGCGTTACCAGCAGCGTTGCCAAAACAATGCCCGCAATCAGGATGTGAAAGAAGACGCTGAAGGCATCTGTCTGAACTGTGCCGAAGAAGGCTGTTCCCGCGGGCAGTTGCATCTGCCAGAGGCTCGCGGCAAGCGTCACCAGCGTTCCCAGCACAGCGAGCCAGCCAAGCGGTTTGCGACTGGCATTTTTAGCAAGCAGCGGTTCTGCCAGCATGATGATCACGCCGGTAACGATGAGAATCGCCTCGGGGAGAATACGGAAAATCTGGGCTGGTCCGGTCATCGCTTCTCCGCCACAGTCGTTGTAAGGTTTGTTGTCACATGTGCCACGTTTTGCGCCAGGCCACTCACAGCTCCGCCGATGGCGCGAATCCAATAGGGAGACGCTACCCCAAGCACAAGCATCAGAATCACGGCCGGAACGAGCGCAAACCCTTCGCGCGCCACCACATCGGGTACGGTCTTATTTGCGACTAACTGCGACTGCTGCCCATAGAAGAGTTTCTGAATCATGCCGAGCATGTAGGCAGCGCTGAGAATCACACCTAGGGTAGCCGCAGCTCCCCAATAGGGATGAACGCCGAAGCTGGAGCTGAGAATCAGGAATTCCCCGACAAAGCCGTTCAATATCGGCAACCCGATCAACGAAAGCGTGGTGATGAGATAGAACGTTGCCATGCGCGGCAGCTTTGCAGCCATACCGCCGTAGAGCGTCATATCATACGTTCCGTAGCGTTCGTAGAGGATGCCGAAGAGGATCAGCATTGCCGCGCCGGAAAGCTCATGGTTCAGGATGTGGTAGACCGTTCCATTCAATCCGACAATAGTGAAGCAGAAAATACCGAGAGTGCAGAAGCTCAGGTGTCCAATGGTTGAGAAGGCGATGAAGCGCTTCATGTCCTGCTCCACCAGCGCGATCAGCGCGCCATATAAGATGCCGATCACCGCCAGGGCAATCATCAGCGGAGCAATTTCCCGCGACTGGGCAGGGAAGAGGCCGAGGTTGAAGCGAATAATCGAGTAGAGGCCCAGTTTGCCTGCCACAACCATTGCCATCGCCGTGGGGGCTTCTGAGAAGACGTCGCTCAGCCAGCCGTGTAGCGGAAAGACCGGAACCTTTACCGCAAAAGCCGCCAGGAAGGCCAGCGATATCCACCAAAGTGCCTGCGGGGCAAACAGCCCGCTGTTCTGCGAGAGAATGCGTTGTGTCTCAACAAAATCGAAGGTGCCTGTCTTCGCATACAGCCAGAGCAACGCAACGAGCAGAAGCGCCGAGGGCAGGAAGGTATAGAGGAAGAACTTGATCGCCGCCTGCGGCCCGCGATTGCGGCCGAACATGGCAATCAGAATCGCCATCGGCACCAGTGACAGCTCCCAGAATCCGTAATACAGGAACATGTCGAGCGAGACGAAGACGCCGATCATCGCTGTCTGCTGTAGCAGGAAGAAAAAATAAAACTCTTTTGTGCGCGTCTCAATCGCCTTCCACGAGGCGAGCGCAGCCATCGGCCCGAGGAAGCCGACCAGCACCACCAGCCATAGCGAGATGCCATCGACGCCGAGGTGATAGTGGATATTCGGGCTCGTGATCCACGGATGGTTTTCTTCAAACTGGAAGCCCGTCTGTCCGTATTGATAGTGCGCCGGCAGATGCAGCGTGAGCGCAAAGGTCGCCAGCGTCACCAGCAAGGTAAACCACTGGATAAGCTTTCCGCGCCTCGGCAACAGGGCAACGACGATCGCGCCTACTGTAGGCACAAACGTAATGGTCGATAAGATGGAATCGTTCAGCACAAATACGTTCCCTGATTCAGTCCTTCGTTAAGGCACCCTATCGAAACAAGAGGTGCGTTCCAAATCCAAAATACGTCAGCAGCAACAAAGCAGCCGCTCCCAGGGCGAGCCATCCAGCATAGGAACGGATGTTGCCGGACTGCACGCGCTGCACGAGCGATCCTAATCCCTGCGTTGCGTATCCAGCAGCCAGGCCGCCACCGGTAATCACACCCGTATCGAAAAGCCCCTTCAGCACATAGCGCGAAACAAGCAGAAGCGGCGTGACGACGATGGCTCCATAAAACTCGTCGACCCAGTATTTGTTCAGCAGCAGCGAATAGAGTCCGCGCACCTTTGCCGCGAGCTGCGCGGGCAGTTCCGGCTTCGCAAAGTAGAGCAGGTGCGCGAAAAACCATCCAATGGCACCCACCGCAACAGAGACGGCTGCCAGCAGGAGCTCAAGAGACCTGCTGCCTTCGGCAGCTTCCTGAGGCGCCCCGATTGCGGGACTGAGGAAGTGCTGGATCTCATTGTGACCACCGAGCGCTGAAGGAACCCCGACCCAGCCGCCGATCAGGGAGAGAATTGCAAGGATAATCAGCGGAACCAGCATGATCCAGGGACTCTCGTGCGCGCCGTGGCTATGCCCATGACTATGATCATCGTGCGCAACTTTCGGCGCGCGGCTTTCACCGAAAAATGTCAGGTACCACAACCGGAACATATAGAACGCGGTTAAACCCACCGTGATGAGCCCAACCAGCCAGATGATCTTTCCGCCGTGCGGCGAGAGGAAGTCCTGGTACAGAATCTCGTCTTTGCTGAAGAATCCGGCGAATCCAGGTGCTCCCGTGATTGCCAGGACTGCAGCCGTCATCGTCCAGAAGGTAATGGGAATCTTCTTCCGTAAACCACCCATCACGCGCATATCCTGTTCCCCGCTCAAAGCATGGATCACGGAGCCGGCGGCAAGGAAGAGCAGCGCCTTGAAGAAGGCATGCGTCAGCAGATGGAAGATTCCGGCGGAATAGGCTGTAACGCCGCAGGCCATGAACATGTAGCCAAGCTGCGAGACCGTCGAGTAAGCCAGCACACGCTTGATGTCGGTTTGGACCAGGCCAATCGTTGCCGCGAAGAATGCCGTGGCCGCGCCAATGATCCCAACGGTGCTCAACGCGAACGGCGAACGGTCGAAAATGGAATGCGTGCGCGCGACCATGTAAACACCGGCAGTGACCATGGTTGCCGCATGGATGAGAGCAGAAACCGGTGTCGGGCCTTCCATCGCGTCCGGCAGCCAGACGTACAGTGGAATCTGCGCTGACTTGCCGGTCGCGCCAAGCACAAGAAACAGCGCAATCGCTGTCAGGAAACCGCCCTGCCACTCCGGATGCTGCGCTACCTGGCTGAAGACTTCACTGAAGCTCAGAGTGCCAAAGTGCGCGATCAGCAGAAACATCGCAAGAAGGAAACCGAAATCGCCAATACGGTTGACGACAAAGGCTTTCTTGCCAGCTTTTGCTGCGGAATCCTTCACAAAGTAGAAGCCGATCAGCAGGTACGAGGCGAGGCCGACACCTTCCCAGCCAACAAACATCAGCAGGAAATTCTCCGCCAGCACCAGCGTCAACATGAAGAACATGAAGAGATTCAGATAGGCAAAAAATAGCCAATATCCTTCTTCCTCGGCCATGTATCCGGCTGAATAAATGTGAATGAGAAAGCCGACGCCCGTCACCACCAGCAGCATAATGAGCGTCAACTGGTCGAACGCGAAGGCAAAGTCGGCGTGGAAACCGCCCGCAGCAATCCATGTCGCCACACGTTCGGTATAGGGCAGCGTCAACGAGCTGTAATGCAGCGCGATATTTGCGACCTGCAAAAATGGAATTAACGTGGCAATCAGCGCCACGGCCGTGACAAGCGCTTTCGGAAAGCGCCGGCCAAGCAGACCGTTCACCAGAAATCCAGCGAAGGGAACGAGCGGAATCAGCCAGAGATGTAGGGAACTGGTCATAGTTTCATCAAATCCACTTGGTCAACATCAAGGGTGTTGCGCGTGCGGAAGATAGCGATGATAATCGCCAGGCCCACAGCCGCCTCAGCCGCCGCTACCACCATCACAAAGAAGACAAATATTTGCCCGCTCACGCGATGCCACTGGTGCGCAAACGCGACGAACGTCAGGTTCACCGCATTCAGCATCAGCTCAATGGACATGAAAACAGTGATGATGTTGCGCTTGATTAGAAACGCCGCGACTCCAATCGAAAAGAGAATTGCGCTCAGCACAAGGTAATAAGCAATCGGAACCATTCTGCTCAGTGCTCCTTTCGCGCCAGCACAACCGCGCCGAGGATGGCAACCAGAATTAACACCGACGTGACTTCAAAAGGCAGCAAGAGGTCACGGAAGAGCATCTGGCTCAGATCGGCCGTTGTTACGAGATAGCCGCCTAATCTTGCCGATCCAAGATGGTGGCTTTGCTTCAGAAAGATGTAGGTAAGGATGCCGAGCAGTGCTGCGACTCCGGGAAAGCCGACCAGATACGCAGCCTTGCTGCCATGCGTGCGCTCTTCCGCTCCGGCATTCAATAGCATGATCACAAATGTGAACAGCACCATAATTGCACCGGAGTAGACGATCACCTGGGCGGCCGCCAGAAACTCTGCGCCCAGCAGAAGATACAGCACGGCGAGCGACGTCATCACCACAATCAGTGAAAGCGCGCTGTTAATAGGGTGGCGTTGCAGCAGGAGATTCAACGCTCCCGCAACACATAACCCGCCGAAGATGAAAAACAGGACTAGATGCATGCTCTTAAGCGAAACGATCCATGAAGAAACAAAATTGAAAATCAGCGTTCGGGTGAGAGAACTTCCAGCTCACTCTAGGCCGCGCGAAAAGCCAGCCACAGGCTTGTCGCAATGATATTGGCAATCGCCACAGGTAATAAAAACTTCCAGCCAAAACCCATCAGTTGGTCATAGCGGAAACGCGGCAATGTGCCGCGCACCCAGACGTAAAGAAAGAGGAAGAAAAAGACCTTTACCACGAACCAGAAGACCGGCAGCAGCGCCTGCACTACTGGCCCGCCCCACACAGGCAGAAGATTGCCGAATGGGCTTGACCATCCACCGAGAAACAGCAGCGTAGCCACGCAGCTTACCGTAATCATGTTTGCGTATTCCGCCATAAAGAACATGGCGAACTTCATCGAGCTGTATTCCGTGTGATAGCCGGCCGTCAGTTCGCTCTCCGCCTCAGGAAGGTCGAAGGGAGCGCGGTTCGTCTCGGCATAGGCCGCCATCAGGTAGACGAAGAAGGCAACGATCTGCAGTCCGCCAAAAACATTCCATGACAACAGCCCATGGGTCGACTGCACATTCACGATATCGCGCAATCGCAGCGAGCCGGTACGCAATACCACGCCTACGAGTGAAAGCCCAAGCGCAAGTTCATAGCTGATGAGCTGCGCGCTGCCGCGCAGCGCGCCCAGCAGGGAATACTTGTTATTCGAGGACCACCCGGAAAGGGCTATGCCGTATACGCCAATCGAGGTGATTCCTAAAATCACCAGGAGACCAATGTTCACATCGGAGATCTGGAACAGGTCGACGCCTTTGAAATGAATCTCCTTGCCGAAGGGAATGACGGAGATCGAAATCAGTGCGCAAGACAGCGCGATGAGCGGCGCCAGAATGTACAGCGGCTTGTACACGCTGGTGGGCATCAGGTCTTCTTTGAGGAAGAGCTTCAGACCGTCGCACAGTGGCTGCCACAGGCCGAACGGACCGACGCGGCTGGGTCCCCAGCGGTTCTGGATGCGCCCCACCACCTTGCGCTCCAGCAATACTGTATAAGCTACGGCCATCAGCAAGATCATCGTCACGACGGCGACCTTCAGCACGCTTAACAGTAAAAAGATCCAAATGCTAACTTCCATCGGGCCTTCCAAAAAATAAAGTACTAATCCGCCGCTGTTTCCGCGGGGTTGGGTGTTGTGTGGGACTCGACGACCGCTTTCAGCATATCGCTGAAACGTCCAAGCGTCCCGGAAGTAAAGAGTGTGTCCTCAGCCGGCAGCACTAAGTCGCGCCGTGTAGCAGCAGGTTGAATTTGTACCAGATCAAGCTTCTCCTGCTGATCCGTTCCTGTCATTAATTCCAGACGCGAGACGTTATAGCTCGGCACGAGCCGCTGAATCTCGTCGAACGCAGCAAATGGATCAAATGGGCTGAGCTTCGGCTCCAGATGATTGGCCGCAAGCCATACGGCGTGGCGGTCGGCTTCACCCGAGTGAACGCCCCGCGACTGTCCCATGTCTGCGTGGCTACCGCGCCCGAAGGGAACCAGCTTCTTCGGGTCGGCGCCCATGCGGTCTGCAAGACGCACAATCAATTCAAAATCTGTGCGCACTCCGGACTTGTCCGCTGCCTTCTTTACCAGTTGGATATCGCCGTAGGTATTGGTGACCGTTCCCGCCTTCTCATAAAGATTGGCAGCAGGGAAAATTACATTGGCCCGTGCCGCAGTTTCTGTCATGAACATGTCTTGCACGACAAGGAACGTGTTATTGAGCGAAGCGGGGTCCACTCCATAACGCGATACGGGGTTCGAGCCGACAACATACAGCGCCGCCAGGTTGCCGCGCTCAGCTGCGTCGAACATCTGCAGCAAATTGAGACCCTCAGCCTGCGGAAGGACAGAGCCGTATTCTTCCGCGAACTGCGCCGGGTTGTTTACCGGAACATAGCCAGGCAGGAGATCGGGCAGCAGACCCATATCGGCTGCGCCGTGCGAATTGACGTAATCACCCAGAGCAGCGAATTTCGAGTTGGGCAGCCCCAGGCCGAATTCAACCAGAGACTGAATGTCGCGTCCTCTATATTCGGAGCCGAAGACGATCAGCAGCGACTCTTCCTTGCGAATCGCATCACGGAAGGCTGCTGTGCTGTCATTGCCGGCAATTGCACCATCGTTTCCGGCAAGATACTGCACCAGAGACGCGTAGCCATCCTGCGGAATCTTGACGAACGCCTTCGCCTGCCTGCGCAACTTGATCTCTTCATGATTGGCGACATAGATGCGAGCGCGGTGCAAGCGGACATTCGAGCGCAGATTCCAGGCCAGCGCCGGGTGCTGCTCCGTAGGATTGTTGCCCAGCAGAAGAATCGCAGGAGCGGTTGCCGTATCGCGGAGAGATGCGGTGCGTCCTGCTTTTCCGGCAAGAGCGGCAGCAAACGAAACATAGTCCGCTGTACGATGATGATCGATGTTATTCGTGCCAAGGACGGTCCGCGCAAACTTCTGCAGCAGGTAGGCCTCTTCATTGGTCGTGCGGTTCGATCCGATCACGCCTATGGACTCGGCGCCTCGCGCCTCGCGAATCTCACGCAGCTTTTTTGCTGCAAAATCGAGCGCACGGTCCCAGCTGACTTCGGCAAACTTGCCATCAGGCTGGCGGATAAGGGGTTTCGTCAGGCGGTCTGTGCGGTTGGCAAAGTCGAATGCGTAACGGCCTTTGTTACAAAGGAAATCGCCGTTCATGCCGCTCTTGTCGCGGTTGTCACCGCGGATGATTTCCACTCCATCGTTCACGCTGCGCACGCCTAATGTTGTCTTGCAGCCATCGCCGCAATGCGTGCAGATAGTGGCGACGTGATTCATCTCCCAGGGGCGCGTTTTATAGCGATAGGTGCCGGAGGTCAGTGCGCCGACCGGGCAAAGGTCTATGCACATGCCGCACTCTTCGCAGTTCAGGTGATCCTGCCCGTTCGGTGCGATGACCGCGCCAACACCGCGGTTCTGAATGCCAAGCGCCCAAACATCCATACCTTGGCCGCACACGGTAACGCACCGATAGCAGAGGATGCACCGGGGGCGATCGAAGTAGACGACCGGCGACCATTGCTGCTCTTCGCGGTGCTGCTTGATCTCGACGTACTTCGATTCCGCAGCCCCGTACTTAAAGGTCATGTCCTGCAGTTCGCATTCGCCGCCTGCATCGCACACTGGGCAGTCGAGCGGGTGATTGCCCAGCAAAAGCTCGATCGTACCTTTACGCGCCTGCTTGACTTCGTCGGTTTCCGTCGCAACAACCATGCCTTCCGTAACAGGCGTGGTACACGCTGTCTGCAGTTTGGGCATTTTTTCGATACGGACCACGCACATGCGGCACGCCGCCTGGACCGACAGGTTCGGGTAATAACAGAAAGCCGGAATCTCGATACCGGCATTTTTGCAGGCATCAATCAGCAGCGTCCCGGCGGGTGCGGTCAGCTTCTTGCCATCGACTGTGAACGTTACGTCAGCCATCTCTTACTAATCCTCTATACGAGCGCCGGTTCTTCTGTATGTGCGTATGGGCAAGGCTTGCCATTTAGGTGATCTTCAAACTCATGCCGAAATTTCTTGATAAATCCAATTGTCGGCATCGCGGCTGCGTCGCCTAGCGGACAGAATGTGCGGCCCAGCATGTTCTCGGCAAGATAGCGGATGTTGTCGAGGTCTTTCGCAACGCCGCCGCCGGCATGTACGCGGCCAATGGTCTTCTTCAGCCAGTCCGTGCCTTCACGGCAGGGAATGCACCAGCCGCAGCTTTCGTGCTGGTAAAACTTGATTGTACGCAGAGCAAACTCGACCATGCAGGTCTGGTCGTCGATGACGACAATGCCACCCGATCCAAGCATACTTCCTGCTTTGCCCATCTGGTCGAAGTCGAGCCCGACATCAATCTCGTCTGGCGTCAGCACCGGTGTAGACGAGCCACCCGGAACAACAGCCTTTAGTTTGCGTCCGCCGGGGATGCCTCCGCCGATTTCGTAGATGGCCTTCTTCAGGTTGTAACCCATCGGCAGTTCATATACGCCGGGATTTTCGATGTGTCCGCTGATGCCGAACAACCGTGTCCCGCCATTACGCTCTGAACCGACCCTGGCATATGCTTCGCCGCCCATCAGCAGAATGTGCGGCACGCTGGCAATCGTCTCAGCATTATTGATGACGGTAGGACCACCGTATAAACCCACTACAGCAGGGAAGGGAGGTTTGATGCGCGGCACGCCGCGCTTGCCTTCGAGCGATTCCATCAGCGCCGACTCTTCGCCCACTTCGTAAGCGCCGGCACCGGTCTGCGTGATGATATCGAAATCGATTCCCGAGCCGAAGATGTTCTTTCCAAGAAAGCCCTTTGCGTAGGCATCGGCCACGGCTTTCTCCATGATCTTCAGCAGGTAACGATACTCCCCGCGCAGGTAGATGAAGCCCATCTTCGAGCCGATCGCAAGCCCGGCAATCATGGTGCCTTCAATCACTGCATGCGGATCGTGCAGAAAGATGAGATGGTCCTTGCAGGTTGCCGGCTCGCTCTCGTCGCCATTGACGAGGACGTATTTCGGGCGCTCGGACTGCTTGGGGACAAACGACCACTTCATGCCGGTAGGGAAGCCGGCGCCGCCGCGTCCGCGCAGACCGGATGCCTTCATCTCGGTGATGATCCAGTCGGTACCCTTGGCAATCGCGGTCTGTACGGCCTTGTAGCCGTCAAGGGCGATGTATTTGTCGATGTCCGTGGCGCCCTGTCCAAAGCGGCGCGAGATGATCTTGACTTCATCGGGATGGGAGACGAGTCTCGGCATGGTTACACGGTCTCCTTTCCACGTCCTGCTTTGTAATCCTCTAGGATTTGGTCGACCTTCTCGGTTGTCAGGTCGTCGTAGAAGTCGTAGTTGACCTGAATCGCGGGAGCCCAGCAACAGGCACCGATGCATTCCACTTCTTCGAGAGAAAACAATCCGTCCGGAGTTACTTCCTTGTGCCCGATGCCGAGCCGCTTCTTGCAGTGCTCGAAGATGCCGTAGCCGTCACGCAGCATGCAGGAGATATTCGTGCAGACCTGCACGTTGTACTTGCCCGCGGGCTTGGTCCGCAGCATGGAGTAGTAGCTCAACACGCTGCGAACATCGTGGTCGGCGATGCCGACGCGCTGCGCGATCTCGGAAATCACTGCGTCGGAAATATAGCCGACTTCATCCTGCGCGTAGAGCAACATGGGAACGAGCGCCGAGCGCCGCACCGGATAAAGCGCAACCAGGCGATCGAAGCGCGCTGCCAGTTCCGGTGAAAAGATAGTGGTAGCAGGAGTGCTCATTCTAATTCCTCGTTCAAACTGTTCCCGTTCAAGCTAATCTTGGTCAAAAACCTTTGCGGTGAATGCTTCAGCCGCAATTTCCAGTTCCACTGCGCCCCGGCGGTCGCTGAACGTCACGAGACTATCGAGTCCGAAACGAAACTCGCCGCTGCTCAACTGCCGCTCCGGCCCAGGCTCGTCTTCATAGGTTGCCCACTGGCCTGAACCTTTGTTCGCGTCGAATTCAATTACCAGAAGCTTTTTCTCTTCGCGGACGGTCAGCCGGCCATCATTTCCGTCATCGACAAGTGCGTGGCCTGTAATTCTACCCAGATCATGCGCCGCTGCATACGAACGGACCAGAGAAGCAAACGAAATCCAAAGCTCTTTGAAAACCTGTTCATCACCGACAGTCTCGCTCACCTGTCGATCTCTCCCAGAACAATGTCGATCGATCCGATCACCGCCACCACGTCGGCAATCAACCGGCCCGCACACATGGTCTGCAGGGCCTGCAGCGTGGCAAACGAGGGATTCCGCATATGGACGCGGTATGGTTTCGCCGTCCCGTCACTCACCGCATAGTAGCCCATCTCGCCGCGCGGCGATTCCACTGCCTGATACACCTGCCCGGCAGGAACCGCAAAGCCTTCGGTCACAATCTTGAAGTGATAGATGAGGGATTCCATCTGGGTCTTCATCTTTTCGCGGTCGGGCAGGACTACGTGCGGAGCGTCTGCTGTGATACGCCCTTCCGGCATGCCGGCCAGCGCCTGCTCGATGATCTTCACCGACTCGCGCATCTCCTGAATGCGGACAACGTAACGCGCCCACACATCGCAGTCGTTTGAAACCGGCACCTGAAACTGAAACTTCTCGTAGCTGGAATACGGCATGTCACGCCGCAGATCCCAGTCCACGCCCGACGCGCGCAGCGGCGGCCCGGTGACGCCCAGAGCGATGGCGTCTTCAGCACTTAAATGCCCAACACCTTTAAGCCGGTTGATGAAAATAGGATTTCCGGTCAGAAGATTTTCATACTGATCGATCTTCTCCGGCATGCGCTTGATGAAAGCCTTTACGCGGTCGAAGAAGTCGAGCGGCGGCTCAAGCGCCAGTCCACCCACGCGGAAATACGAGGTCATCATGCGCTGTCCGGAGACATGCTCGAAGATGCGCAGGATATCTTCGCGCTCGCGGAAGGTATAGAGGAAGACGGTCAGCGCGCCAATGTCCATGGCATGCGTGCCCAGCCAGACCAGATGCGAGTTCAACCGCGTCAACTCATTCAGGAGCACGCGAATCCACTGCGCGCGGTCGGGAATTTCAAGCTGCAGCAGCTTCTCAATCGCCAGGCAGTAGGCCAAATTGTTGGTCATCGGGCACAGATAGTCGATGCGGTCCGTCATTGGAACGACTTGCTGGTAGAACTTTGCCTCGCAGGTCTTCTCAATGCCCGTGTGCAGATAACCGATGTCCGGGACGACATTCAAAACCGTTTCGCCGTCGATTTCGATCACGAGGCGCAACACGCCGTGCGTTGACGGGTGTTGCGGGCCCATGTTGAGGACCATGGTGCGATCTTTTGCACCCTCTTCCTGGTGCCCCTTGAGCAGCGTGGTGGTCTCGACGAATTTTGCCAGTTCAGGACTTGTCGGCATTAGCGGTAGCCCTCCACGGGATAGTCCTTGCGCAACGGATGGCCTTCCCACTCTTCCGGCAGCATGATGCGGCGGAGTGAAGGGTGGCTATGAAAGCGAACGCCGAAGAGATCCCATACCTCGCGTTCATAAAAATTCGCCGAAGGCCAGATGGGAGTAATACTGTCAATGCTGGGGTCGATGCTTTCGACGGGAGAGATAAGCCGTACGCGATCCTTAAGACTGTGCGACAGGATATGGTAAGTCACCTGAAAGCGCGGTTCGCTCGGATACCAATCCACGCAGGTGACGTCTTCCAGGAAGTTATAGCCCGCGGCTTTTACGGTTTGACAGGCGCTGCGAATCTCATCGCGCGCAATGGTGACGGTCAATTCCTTGAGGGCGTATTTGGCATCCAGAACCGCATCCGGGTTCCACGCCAGCAGGGAAGTCATCGCCCGGTTATCCGGCAGGGCTGTCAGAACAGCATCTTTCCCTTGAACAGCTGAGTCCATCGAGTCCTTACTTTGTAGCGAGCCGTTACCGAAGCTCTTGTCAGAAAGTGTTTGTCGAAGACCTGTCTGCTGAAATGCCTACAAATCACCCTTATCGGAAGACCAGTCGAGAATCCCTTTCTTCCAGATATAGAAGAATCCAACCAGCACAAAGCCCAGATAAACCAGCATCTCCCAGAAGCCGAAGAAGCGCGACCCGGTGATCGCCGGCAGCCGGCGATAAATCACAGCCCACGGCAGCATAAAGACTACTTCCACATCGAAAAGGATGAAGAGCATCGCCACCATGTAAAAGCGAACGGAAAATCGTCCCCTGGCATCGCCTTCCACGGGAACGCCGCATTCGTATGCATCCAGCTTGGCTTTGAAGTTGCGGTGACGGCCAAGAAACCACGACGCGGTAATCATTCCTGCGCCAAGGCCAACCGCAGCAAGAATTTGCAGTATCAGCGGTACGTAATTCCAGAAATAATTTGCGCCCTGCATCTCAATCTCACCGCCTAAGCGTTTTATCGCCGAAGCCTCTCTTGTGAGAGTAGTTTCTGCTTGCTATTGCCGTCAAGGAACGGCAGGTATTCTGTACATAATTCGTTGAAAAAACTTCTACTGCGTGAAATGCAACGCCTGTTCTTCTCATCGATTCTTTGTACCAATTCGGATCACAAACATTAACAAATATGCAATTCCTGAAGTGCCCGGGCGCTCAAGCCGATAGAGTTCCGTGAGGAAGACTATGGGCGCTATCAGTAATCCAATGCAACCTGCGGCGGTAAGACAGCTGACGCTTGTGCGGAAAGATACTTTTCGCGAAGCACATGCATCCACAGAAGGACCGCGTGCCTCAGTCGATGACGGGCTGGGCTGTTTCCGTGGCCTGGCTGTAGCCATGTTCTGTAATCTGATTCTCGGTTTAATGATCGTAGCCGGCTGGGGGCTTTGGCGCCTCTTACGCTAGGGCCCAGGTGCTTAGGAACGCCTGTATGGCTCTGATACTCTCAAGCCATGTTGCTTGTGATCAACGGCCAGTCGAGAGAGTTTCCCGAGCTTTCTGCCGAAACAAAAATCATCGATCTCCTTGTAGTTCTCGGCCTCAAGAATGACAGGGTCGCCCTTGAGCAGAACGGCGAAATCGTCTCCCGCGCTGTGTGGGCCGAAACGCCGGTCCGGTCGGGCGACAAACTCGAAATCGTTCACTTTGTCGGCGGTGGACGCTCCTGATGCGCTCAAAAACGGGGTGGTTTCTCGCATTTTTTTCTTGCATAGGAGTGGGCCTGCTACCGGGATACGTGCCGGTGGCTGCGGCTCAGGCTTCGGCGCAAGCGCCCCTGCCCCCCATGACCGGACCAAGCCTCACCGTTCCCGGCATCATGCCGGGCGAAGCGATGAAACTGGTCGCTTACGGAGACAGCCGCTTCACCGATACCAGTAATGTGAGCGATACCAATCCGAAGGTCAGGCAGTTTCTCGTCAAGCAGGTCGCTGCGGAAAAACCTCTGGCCATCTTTCTGACGGGCGATACTCCTTTTGTCGGCGCCGATGCCGCAGACTGGAAAGTCTTTGAGCAGGAAACCTCAGCCTGGCGTGAAGAACATCTTTATGTCTTTCCCACGATGGGCAACCACGAGGTCAAAGGTGGTTATGAGGCCGGGATCGCCAACTACCGCGCCAATTTTGCTCAACTGAAGGGGTATCTCTACTACTCGGCGCAAATCGGGAATGTTTATCTCATCTCACTCGATTCGACCCAGGCCAATGGCGCCGGATCGCCGCAACGCGCATGGCTGCAATCGCAGCTCGCGCATCTTCCGCCAGATGCCGACTTCGTCTTTTTTCTCGATCACATGCCTTTGATGGCCGACCTGCAGAGTCAGATCGCTGCCAGCCTTCCCGCCACGAATGAAATATCCCTGCGCGAGGTGATCGAGGCGGCAGCGGCGAAATCGCATGCCAAATTCGTTGTTATCAATGGCCACATTCACAACTACGAACGGTTTGAACATAACGGTGTGACCTATCTTGTCTCCGGCGGGGGAGCCGCACAAGCTTATCCCATTCTCGTCCGCGGCGATGAAGACCTTTACCGCGATCACGACCCCAAAAAGCAGCCTCCGATCATCAACTATCACTATCTGGTCATCCAGTTGGAAGGAAAGCACGCAGAAGGAAAGATGTACCGGGTTGCGGACGCCAAAGCAGACCCATTGTCGGTGGAAGTAAGAGACAACTTTCTGTTGGATAAGAAATAAAGCCCTACATCAGCGGCTTTTAACTCGAACGCAGCCGCTGCGCTGCGTTCCTTTCGGATGCACTGCAAATAATCTTATTGCCGTCCCGCAACGCGTGCCTATAATAGGCTACGCTTCTAACGCCTGCTGAAAGAGGCTTGCGTATTCATCCCGTACCGTTCTTATTCCGGTCCTTAGTCAACGCAATGCCTGCCGAGATGAACGATGACGTCTATCAGGTTCCATCTGCGTCAACTCGCATGGCGCGCGCTGGGCTGCTTTATGCTTCTCGCTCTGAGCGCTTGCGGAGCGGCAAGAATGAGTGGAAGCAGCGAAGTCTCTCAGGCGGATTTTAGCCTCAATCTTGGGTCCAGCAGTGTTTCTGTAGGAGAGGGTTCGTCGCAGAACCTGACTCTTACGGCCAGCAGCATCAATGGATTCAGCGGCACTGTGAGCGTAGTCGTCGGCGGTCTTCCGGCGGGAGTGGAAGCGTCGCCATCCACCGTCATCCTGACGCCGGGAACCGCGCAAACAGTGGTATTGACCGCGGCAAAAAATGTGTCTGCATCGACCGCAACGGTCACTTTTACGGCAAGCTCCGGCTCGCTGACTCACGCTTCCACGTTGAATTTGATGGTCACGCCGCCGGCTGCTGCTGCGCCGGACTACACCTTGACCGTAGCGCCGGCCAGTATAGCCATTGCGCAGGGTGAAGTAGGGAAGACGGTCCTGGTTGATGCCGTACCGCTGAACGGATTTACTGGCACGGTTCAGGTGACGCTGAGCGGTTTGCCTGGCGGCGTAACGGCAAGTCCTTCGACCCTGAGCCTGACTCCCGGTACCGCGCAGAGTATTACCCTCACAGCCACAGCGCTCGCCCCAATAGGAAGTGCGAACGTAACCGTGATCGGCACATCAGGATCGCTGACACCGCATGCTGCGGCGCTCTCCCTGTCCGTGACAGCTGCTCCTACCGAATTGGGCTTCGTTCTTAGCCTCTCACCGGCCAGTATTGCTATTCCACAAGGTGGAACAGGAAAGACAGTTTCGGTGAACGCGATACCGGTGGACGGATTCAGCGGTACGGTTAACGTGATGCTGAGTGGTTTGCCCGCCGGGGTGACCGCGCATCCTTCGACCCTGAGCCTGACTCCGGGTACCGCGCAGAACATTACCTTCACTGCTGCCCCCAACGCCTCAACCGGAGATGCGACTGTAACCCTCACGGGAGTTTCCAGATCGCTGACGCATTCTGCTTCCCTGGCCGTGTCTGTGACAGCCGCTCCCCCCGCAGCAGGGTTTACTTTGACCCTGGGCCCGCCCAGTCTGGCCATTCCACAGGGGGGAGCGGGGAAGATGGTTTCAGTAAATGCCATGCCAATGAACGGATTTAGTGGCAGGGTGAACGTGATGCTAAGTGGTCTGCCCGTGGGCGTGACTGCGAATCCGTCGACACTGAGTCTGACTCCAGGTACGCCGCAGAACATTACCCTCACGGCCGCCGCTAACGCCGCGATCGGAAATACGACGGTGACCTTTACCGGAGCCACCAGATCGTTGACGCATACTGCAACGTTAGCCCTGTCCGTAACAGCCCCGCCGCCCCCTCCGGGGGATTTCAATTTATCCGTGACACCTTCGAAGATTTCCCTGACACAAGGAGCTTCAGGGCAGGCAGTTTCAGTAAACGCAACCCCCATGATGGGATTCAGCGGTACTGTGAACGTTACGCTAAGCGGCTTGCCTTCCGGGACAACTGCCAATCCATCGACTTTGAGCCTAACCCCAGGCACTCCGCAGAACATCACCTTGTCCGCTGCCGTCGACGCCACGACTGGAAACGTGAACGTTACATTCACCGGGACATCGGGCTCACGCACGCATACGACGAGTCTCAAGCTGATGGTAAAGGCGGCTCATCCGTCTCCGCATGACTTTACTCTCGTGTTGACCCCTCCAAGTCTCGAATTGACACAAGGAGCGACCGGGCAGTCTGTTTCCGTGAACGCTGATCCTGCGAGAGGATTCAACGCAACGGTCGATGTTGCCTTGAGCGGCTTGCCTTCCGGGGTGACAGCCGATCCTTCGACTTTGAGCCTCACTCCCGGCACCCCGCAAAACGTCACTCTCACTGCCGCAGCTAACGCTGCAACTGGAAATGCAACTGTGACGTTTACCGGAACTTCCAAATCGCTGACGCAGTCGGCAACCTTGGCTCTGGTTGTAACTGCGGCGCCCCAACCGACAACTGGAGTGGATGTAACGACCTACCATTATGACAATGCCCGCGACGGATTAAACGCAAACGAGACGGCGTTGACGCTGGCGAATGTAAACTCCGCCAGCTTTGGCAAGATAGGGCTCTTCCAAGTGGATGGCCACGTCGATGCCGAGCCACTCTATCTTTCTCAGTTGGCCATCGGCGGCGGTACGCACAACGTTCTCTACGTCGTGACAGAACACGGTAGCATTTATGCCTTCGACGCAGATTCCGGGACGATCCTGTGGCAGAAGTCGGCCCTGGGCATGGGCGAAACCACAAGCGACAATCATAATTGCTCGCAGATTTCTCCGGAAATTGGAATTACGGACACACCGGTTATCGACCGAAAACTCGGCGCAATCTTCTTCGTCGCCATGACCAAAGATGGGCAGGGTGCTTATCACCAGCGGTTGCACGCATTGAATCTCACGACCGGCGCTGAAATGGAGAATGGCCCGACCGAAATCACTGCTTCTTATCCTGGAACCGGTGACTTTTCACAGAATGGCATGCAGGTGTTTGCTCCGGGTCAATATGCCGAACGCGTCGGTCTGCTGCTGATGAACGGTTCAATCTTTCTTGGATGGACATCGCATTGCGACGACGACCCCTACACAGGCTGGCTAATGATGTACAACGAAACCACTCTGAAGCAGACGAGTGTGCTTAACCTCACTGCGAATGGCCCCTATGTCCCGCATTATGAAGCCGGCGAGGGGTCCATCTGGCAAGCAGGAGCGGGGCTGGCTGGGGATGCGATGGGAAATGTCTATTTTCTCGACGCAAATGGCGTTTTCGATATTTCACTGGATGCGAATGGTTTTCCATCTCAGGGAGATTACGGCAATGCCTTCATGAAAGTCTCCTCGGCAAACAACACGCTCACTCCGGCTGATTACTTCAACCCATACAACACGATCCTTGAATCGCTCAGCGACCGTGATCTGGGTTCGGGCGGCGTTCTTCTTCTACCGGATTTAACGGACGGGGACGGGGCTACACTCCACCTCGCCGTAGGCGCCGGCAAGGATGGCAACATCTACGTCGTTAACCGTGACAACATGGGCAAATTCAATCTGTTATCGAACGACATCTACCAGGAACTTCCTGGGGTTCTGTCTTCCGAGTTCGGAATGGCCGCTTATTTCAACAACACCATGTACTACGGGAGCATCAACAACGTGCTCCAGGCTTTTACGCTGCAGGCGGGCAAATTTAATATATTGCCGTCGAGCCGGACCTCAACTGTCTTCGCCTATCCCGGAACAACGCCCGGTATCAGCGCAAACGGCACCCAGAATGGCATTGTCTGGGCTCTCGAAAGTGGTGCGGCGCCGGCTGTGCTCCACGCTTATGACGCATCCAACCTTGGCCACGAGCTTTACAACAGCAACCAGGCGGCGAAGGGCCGCGACAGTTTCGGCAACGGCAATAAATTCATCACTCCAATGATCGTCAACGGTAAGGTGTTCGTGGGCACGCCGAACGGAGTGGCCGTCTTCGGTTTATTGAAGTAGGCCAAACACAAATAACGGGTGATGAAAACCTGGGTTCACGACAGGCATTATCTGCGTGCCCGCACTGCTGCCGCCAGCTCCTTCAACAATCCGTGCGTCTCATTCCAGTCGATGCAGGCATCGGTGATACTTTGCCCATAGGTCAACGGATTTCCTGCGACAAGACTCTGCGCCCCGGCAACAAGATTGCTTTCCAGCATCACGCCCATAATGCGGCGGTCGCCGGCGGCAATCTGCGCGGCAACCTGGCGGCAGACTGTGCCCTGACGCTTGTGGTCTTTGCCACTGTTGGCGTGGCTGCAGTCGATCATGATGCGCGGCTGCACCCCGGCTTTTTCCATTTGCTCTGCCGTCGAGATAACCGAAGCTGCATCATAGTTGGTCGTCTGCCGGCCGCCGCGCAGAATGATGTGACAGTCTGGATTGCCCGCGGTAAAGAGAATCGCCGACTGTCCATTCTTCGAATGGCCTAGAAAAGTATGCGGATGGCCAGCTGAAACCATGGCTTCAATCGCAATCTGCACGTTGCCCGAGGTCCCGTTCTTGAAGCCTACTGGGCAGGAGAGACCGGAGGCGAGCTGCCGGTGGCCCTGGCTCTCAGTAGTGCGCGCGCCAATCGCTCCCCAGCTCACAAGTTCGGCCATATATTGCGGCGAGATCATCTCAAGGAACTCGGTTCCTGCAGGCACGCCCATCTCGGCAAGATCGAGCAGCAGATGCCGCGCCATCCTCAGCCCGTCATTGATGCGGAAAGACTCGTCCAGATGAGGATCGTTGATCAGTCCTTTCCATCCGAGCGTGGTGCGCGGTTTCTCAAAGTAAACGCGCATGACGATCTGGAGGTCGTTGGAGAATTCGGCGATAGCATTCTTGAGCAGCCCAGCGTATTCGCGAGCCGCTTTAGTGTCGTGGATGGAGCATGGACCGACGACAACAATCAAGCGCGAATCACTGCCGTTGAGGATGTTGACAATCTCGTTGCGCGCCTGAAAAACGGTCGCGGAAGCCTGTTCGGTAATCGGCAGCTCTTCTTCAAGAAAAACCGGTGGAAGGACGACTTTCGTCGACTTTATGCGTAGGTCATCTGTGGGATAGAACATTGGTCTTACTTCTAATTTATCAGTGTTGTAGGAACAGGTTTCCCCTCTCGTTTCATGCGCTAGCCGGAGAGTGAAGCGACGAAGCCCACCCCCCTCGCTCCAGCTTTCAAGAAAAATTCATCGAACCTCTGAAAATAAATCCCGGTTGTGCCAATCCGCCGCTCGATTGAGGACGTAATCAGCATGTCCGGAGAATTGGGCGTCGCGATCTGCTGAGCGGTATATGTGACTGAATACGCTTCAACTCCCCCGGCAAATTATGCTCAGGAGGCATTTACATCATGAACCCACTCAAAGATACGGAAGCTGTCATCTCAGCCGATGAAAGCCGGTCCGGTCTGTCAAGACGGTCATTTTTTAAGCAAGCTACGGTTGTCGGAGCCACCAGCGCAATCGCGCTTGGTGGATTTGTCCGACTGGCCTCGGCCTTGGACAAGGATGGGGACGCAAATGATAAATATGATCACGATAGCTATGACTCGAAGAAGCGCGACCAGGATATTCTTGTCGCCGCGCAGATCGCCGAGGCGTTGGCGGTAACCACGTACTCTAATATCATCGATCTCTCACCATTTTTCACGCGGCTGCCGAATGACGATCAGGGCTATTTGGTCGCCGCCCGGCAGGAAGAGATGTCCCATTATCTTCTCGAACAGTCCGTAACCGATCAGTTCACTCCATTCAGCTCATTCTTCTATCCCAACAAGATGTTCGCCGATGCGCAAACCACATTGAATACTCTCGTTACGCTGGAGGATGCCTTCATCGCTGCTTACCTGGTAGGGGTGCGCAATTTCAGCACCAGAGATCTGCGAGTCACCGCGGCGCGCATCATGGGCATCGAGAGCGACCACCGCACACTGGCACGCGTACTAGCTGGCGATGTGGCGGCACAGGACGGCGGGCCGATTGAGACGATCACCGGAGCCCAGGGTGTCGCTGAGAGTGCCGATCCCCCTAACAACAATGGCTATGAAAGAACCTTGTGCTGGACCAGGATCGAGCAGGCACTCGAGGCGCTGATGCCTTTTGTGAACATCCATGCCGCGAAGACTGCCGGGTTCAATACATCAAAGACATATACTTTCAACCCCTTCAACCCGACTCTGCCATCGCCCCTTGGGGAATTCATCTCATTCAAAGGCTGCTGAGCAAGGAACGCACGAACAACCACGCCCGACAAGGTCACGAGGCTTTCCGGCTCCGTGACCTTGCGGGAAATGTGAGCGGTCTCTGCGAGGAGCTATTCGGCGTGCAGAATGATTTCGAAGAGCAGAAGGCAGATGGTCGTGAAGATCACGTCATAGCCTGCTAAAAACCGGATCCAAAGACCGGGGTCTTGCTCGCCGGTCAGGATGTAGCTGGACGCCAGCACCATCCCCAGCAGCGCCGGTATAAAGAGCGGAAACAGGAGCAACGGCAAAAGCAGCTCGCGATTGCGCGTGCGGATCGAGAGTGCTGCGAAAAATGTTCCGTTGACCACCAGTGCCCACGTTCCGAGCGGCAGCACAAGCGCGAGCAGCCAGCCGTTTCCCAGTGCATGCAGGTTGTAAAAGATGATGAAGACAGGCGTGAGGATCAGTTCGACCACGGTGACGAACAGGAAGTTTGACAGCACCTTGCCCAGAAAAAGCGCATTGGCGGGAGCGGGTGTCATGCGTTGCGCATCCAGCACCTGATGCCGCAGCTCACGTGCCCATGCCTGGTTGAGCGCCGATACTGAAGCAAACATGGTCGCCACGCAGAGAATGCCGCCGGCGATCTGGCGAGATGACTCGCGTGTGGGATCAAAGGCGAGGCTGAAAAGGACAACCACCAGCAGCGCAAAAAACAGCATCGAGTTGATGGCGTCTTTCGAGCGCCATTCCAGACGAATGTCTTTCATCAGGTGCGTGACAAAGTAAGGCCGCCTCACTGCGGACCTCCCTTTGTCAGGTCTGCCACCGTGGCTTGCGATGCGCGAATGTAGTCCGCCGGAGACAAAACGATCTGCGTACCTTTGATTCCAGCTGAAACCGAGACTGTATCGAACAACTCAACGGTCTCATCGACATAGACAGGGAAGTTTTTCTTAGCACCGAAGACGGTCACCCTCCCGCGGATATATCCGGTGAGGGGCTGAATGTCCTTCAGCGATACCATTTCAGCTTTGCGGGCACCCACCGCATGCGCAAGTTTCTTGAAATCAAGCTCGGCATTGCCGGGTACGACCGCAAAAACGTGCTCTTTGTCGCTGGTGACACAAAGGAGTGTTTTGAAAACTTGCTCAGGCGGAAGTCCTATCTTTTCGGCAACGATGATGGCGGAGAAGTCTTCCGTATCGAGCGCGTAGTCTCTCAATTCGTAGGAGATGTTGAGCGAGTCAAGATAACGGGCAGCGTTCGTTTTCACGGCTGCATCCTTGCCGCCAAGGAGCTGTAAACGATCTCACTGACGCTACCAGCGACAAGTGTGATGAGCGAGTCAGCCAATGGCTCCGCCAGTTCGCGCTGGTGTGTCGTCAACACGATGGTGCGTTGCTGGGCCTTGATGGTGTCAAGAAGTGACAACATCTGGTGAGCACTGCCGATGTCCATGTTCGAGAAAGGCTCGTCAAGTAAAAGCAACTCGGGTTGCGAGATCAGAACGCGGGCAAGAGAAGTCCGCTGGCGCATGCCTTGCGAATACTGCCCGACAGGCCGGGTAAGCGCCGGATCGAGTCCGACGGAGCAAAGGGCTTCTGCTGGAGAAAGACAAGGACGGGTGCGGTAGAGATCTGAAAAGTAGCGCAGATTTTCTACTGCTGTGTATTCGTCGTAGAGCATGGGCGCATGGCTCATGTAGCCGATACGGTCGCGAGCGTCTTCAGGTGTTGATCCGAGAATCGTGATCGTGCCATAGGAAGGACGCAAAAGCCCGGCCAGGATACGAAGAAGTGTCGATTTGCCCGCCCCGTTTTCACCCAGAAGTACATAGCAGTGGCCCGCTTCAAGCGTGAGGGAAACCTTGCGCAGCGCGGCAAAGGTTCCGTAGAGCTTGGATACGGTTTCAAGCTGGGCTGTGATGGGCATGAGCTAATGGACTAGTTTACAGGCGCAAGTATAGAAAGCTTCACTAGGGATGGTGACGCTATGATCGAAAAGCAGGTCCATTCGACTACTGCTGCTGCGCAGCCTTCGCTCAGGATGACAATACTGACGGGTTAAGACCGGATCATTATTTCGACATGGGCGATTGTGGCGCAACTACGGATGCCGTTCCACTGGCCTGCGTAGCCGTTGGATTCTGCCCCGGAGCGGCGGGAGCATACTTGGAGGCGCATTTCGCCTGCAATTGCGTAGCGTGGAAGACCCCATCGTGCCCGAAGGTTCCGATGGCCAGCGCCTGCGAATTGTCCTTGAACGTGTCCGGCGGCGGCTCTTCACCTTTATAGGAGACTCGCAGCGTCCGCGTGTTCTCTACCAGAACGAAATCGGCATCGGAGCCCTTATGCTGGATCGAGCCAGGCTGGACATTACCGGCGACGCGCAGGTGGCGCGTGTAGGCCTTGTTGCCCATCCCCTGCAGCTCCTGAATGGTGACATAGTAGCTCTTGTTGGCCTGCACTCCGCTGATGGCGAGATAAATGATCGTGCCGAGAATGACGAAAATGGCAATGCCGATGCGCGTGCCCTGGTTGGTGCTTTTCATAACTGCATTTATTCTACTGCGATTTGCCCCTGATCATACCAAGGACTGCTCACTTCTCCTGGTGGGATCGATGATTCAAGGATGCCGGACAAGTTTATAATCTGCTTCAGGATTCATCGCGCATTCGTTCAACATCTAAGTACGCATAAGTACGCAGTCATTCCTTTTCCACCTACGAGGTATCTATGAGCGGCAATGGCAACGGCACTCTTCACACCGATTCAGATGTGCAGTCGACACGGGAAATCTTGAAGCCTCGGGCGGAATGGGTCATAAATCGCAAAAACGAGGTAGCACGTACCGGCGATACGAATGTGTCGCAGATGCACTTTGCCCGACAGGGAAAGATCACCGAAGAGATGGTCTATGTAGCCAACCGCGAGAGTCTGACTCCGGAGTTGATCCGCGACGAGATTGCTGCTGGGCGGCTGATTATCCCGGCAAATATCAACCATCCTGAGCTGGAGCCCATGGCGATCGGGGTAGCGTCAAGGTGCAAGGTAAACGCCAACATCGGCAACTCCGCTGTTACGTCGAATATTGATGAAGAGCTGCGTAAGCTCCACATGGCCGTGCAGTTTGGCGCTGACACAGTAATGGATCTCTCGACAGGCGGCAATATTCCTGAGATTCGTGAGGTGATCCTGCGCCATTCGCCTGTGCCCATTGGAACCGTTCCGATTTACGAGGCGCTGAACCGGGTCAAGAAGCTCGAAGACCTGAATATCGATGTCTATCTTGAAGTGATTGAAGAACAGGCACAGCAGGGCGTCGATTACTTTACCGTGCACGCAGGTGTGCTGATTCAATATGTCCCGATGGTAGCCAGGCGCATTACCGGTATCGTGAGCCGCGGCGGCGCGATTCTGGCGCAGTGGATGACGCACCACCACAAACAGAACTTCCTCTACGAAAACTTTGACCGCATTGTGAAGGTGATGGCGAAGTACGATGTCAGCTTTTCGCTGGGTGACGGCCTGCGTCCCGGCAGCGTGGCCGATGCCTCTGACGAAGCGCAGTTCTCAGAATTGAAAACACTGGGTGAGCTCACCGCCAAGGCATGGGAGAGCGATGTGCAGGTCATGATCGAAGGGCCGGGTCACGTGCCACTCGACAAGATCAAGGAGCAGGTCGATAAGGAAGTCGAATATTGCTTCGGCGCTCCGTTCTATACCCTTGGGCCGCTCGTAACTGACATTGCCCCCGGCTACGACCACATTACTTCAGCCATCGGCGCGGCCATGATCGGCTGGCACGGCGCTTCTATGCTCTGCTATGTCACGCCGAAAGAGCACCTCGGATTGCCGAACGAGAAAGACGTGAAGGACGGCATGATCGCCTACAAGATTGCCGCTCATGCGGCCGATATTGCACGTCACCGTCCGGGTGCCCGCGACCGTGACGATGCGATCAGCTATGCACGCTACACCTTTGATTGGGAGAAGCAGTTTGCGTTGTCGCTCGATCCGGAAACAGCACGCTCGATGCACGACGAGACGCTTCCGGATGACTACTACAAGGAAGCGGCTTTCTGCTCCATGTGCGGTCCGAAGTTCTGCTCCATGAACTGGTCCAGTAAGGTCGATGAGTTCAACAAGAGCGTGCACGGGCTTGAGAAGGCAGACCTCAGCGGTCTGGTGACTCTGCAGGCGCAGCAACTAGCAGGGAAGAACTAAACCCGGCACTGGCATCAACCGCAACGGACAGGGTACGCCTTCGGTCGTGCCCTTTTGATTTCAGAGAGATGCAAGTCATGAGGTTCTGCGTGGCCATGCTCCATACACGGCCCGTCCACCATGGGGTCACATAAGCGCAAATGACAGGCGGGACAGGTGCTGTCCTCAATCGGGAAGAGCTGCGCGCAATAAGGGCACAACCTGGCATTTTGCGGTGACAAACCTTCGATGCCACGATCGCGCGAAAGCACCAAGAGGGAGTGCGGCAGAGCAAAGACAAAGAGGACGGTTGCGTAGACCCACCAAAGGGTAAACGAATAACCTTTTCGAGATGCAATCCGTGCTGGAAGAATTCCAAGCAAAGGCAGAAAAAATAAAAAGTACAACACAGACTCCAGTAATTTCTAATGACTGTTATATCGGCTGAAATGGATTCTCGCTAAGGCTTTCCGCGAACGCGAGGGCCACTCTTTAGACGAAAGTAACTACAATTCGTTGCTACACGATAGCTAATTAAGTTCCCGGATGGAAACGTGTACATCCGCAGACGAATCATGTAAGAAATGGAGATGCGAGATTTGCCCTTTTCCCGTACTGTTCTTGGTCTATGTGCTGCCATCCTGATTTTATTTCCTGCGAAAAAAGCTGCAGTTGCACAGGAGCCAGTTAGCGCTCGCACTCCCGCAACGCCGCTCGTGCTACACGATCCCTACTTCAGCGTATGGTCATTTAACGATGATCTGACCGATGGCCCCACGCGCCACTGGACCGGCACGTCCCAGCAGATGTCTGGTCTGATGCGCATTGACGGGAAGGCGTTTCGCTTTATGGGCAACGATCGTGAACTGCCCGCATTGAAGCAGATATCGCGCGCCATCTGGCCTACGCGGACCATCTACGATTTTGAAGACGCAGGCATTCATCTGACGCTGACATTTTTTACGCCAGCAATCCCGCAAAACCTCGATATCCTTTCGCGTCCCGTGACATACGTGAGCTGGGATGTGCGATCGATCGATGGCCAGTCGCACGCAACGTCGTTGTATTTTGATGCTTCATCACAGCTCGCGACGAACGACGATAACGACACTGTGGTCTGGGGACGCGAGCGCGTGGGCGATATGCAGGCGTTGCACGTCGGCACAAACGCGCAGCGGGAGCTCGCGAAATCGGGCGACAATCTACGCATCGACTGGGGATGGCTCTATGTGGCAGTCCCTCCACAGCAGGGCATTGAAACAGCGGCCAGCAGCGCAGAGGCGCGTCGGCAATTCGCTCAAAATGGAGCGCTGCCTTCGAGCGACGACCTGGATATGCCGCGCCCGGTGAAACATGGGTTGCCATTGCTTGCCGTGCGCTTTGACCTAGGCAATGTTGGCAGCGCTCCTGTTTCGCGCAGAATCTTGCTCGCATATGACGACCGCTTTTCCATCGAATATCTGAACCGCAGACTGCGCGCATACTGGCGCCGTAACGGAATGACGGCTGCGGAAATGCTGGAGAAGGCCGAAGCCGACGAACTGTCTCTCCGTACGCAGGCCGAGGCGTTTGATAAGGAACTGGTTGCAGACCTCACCCGCGAAGGTGGCGAGCATTACGCGCAGCTGGCCACGCTGGCCTATCGGCAGACAATTGCAGCCCACAAATTAGTTGCGGATGTAGACGGCACGCCGATGCTTTTCTCCAAAGAAAACTTCAGCAACGGCTGTATCGATACGGTTGACGTCACGTATCCGTCGTCGCCTTTTTTCCTGCTGCTGAATCCAAAACTACTGCAGGCGCAACTGCAGCCGATGCTGGAGTACGCAAGCCTTCCGCGCTGGCGTTGGCCCTTCGCTCCGCATGATCTCGGCACCTATCCGCTGGCGAATGGACAGGTATATGGCGGAGGCGAGCGCACGGAAGAGGATCAGATGCCGGTCGAAGAGAGCGGCAACCTCATCATCCTCGTTAATGCGCTGGCGCATGCAGAAGGTTCAGCAGCCTTCGCGCAGCACTATTGGGAGACGCTCTCGAAATGGGCGGAGTATTTGAAAGAAAAGGGGATGGACCCGGAAAATCAGCTGAGCACGGATGATTTTGCCGGACATCTTCCGCATAATACGAATCTTTCGATCAAGGCCATTGAGGCGCTCGGCAGCTATGCGCAGCTGGCACAGATGCTTGGCAAGAAAGAAGAGGCAGCGGAGTATCGCAAACTGGCCGAGCAGATGGCCGCGAAGTGGAAGGGCATGGCACTCGACGGCGATCACTACATGCTGGCCTTCGATCAAGCCGGAAGCTGGAGCCAGAAGTACAACCTGGTGTGGGATCGGGTGCTCGGGCTGCATCTGTTTTCGCCGAAGATCGTCGATCAGGAGATGGCGTTTTACCTGAAGCATCAGAACGCATTTGGACTGCCGCTCGATAACCGCAAGACGTACACCAAGCTCGACTGGATTGTGTGGACGGCAACGCTGAGCGATAAGCAAAGTGACTTTGTCGCGCTGACCGACCCGCTCTATAAATTCATGATCGCATCACCCACGCGCGTTCCCCTCAGCGACTGGTTTGAAACGACCGATGGAAGGCAGGTTGGATTCCAGGCGCGTTCGGTTGTCGGCGGTGTTTACATGAAGATGTTGGCCGATCCTGCGATGTGGAAAAAGTGGGCCGCGAAATAGGCAATGAAGTTGGCTTTTTGCTAACGGGAACGTTTGAAACTTGTCCCATGCGATCTAGGGACTTTTTACTTTCAGCCACTCTAAAAAAGCAGATGAATTCTTGCTCTTGTCTAAAGCCCCCGGCATAATCTTCATTGTCGGGGGCTTGCATGTACCGTCTCGCCTTGATTTACCTTCTTTGCTTCACCTGTCGAACAGGCGAGTCGTTGCAGGTGTCTGTACCGGTTGCGCCCTGGGTCTCCTGCTATGAAGATCCTCCGAGTACTGTCTGGAAGGGGCCTAAGACTGTTCGCACTCCGCCGATCATGTCATCCGATGGAGGCATGAAGGCCTACGCACAAATTGAGGCCAGAAAAGGCGGCCCAATGGGCTGCGAAAATACGGTTCGACTGTTCGTTTCGACAGGGGATTCGGCTGGTTTTCGGCAGGTGTTCATACAGAAAGACTCGCCTCTTAATGGAAACGCCAATTCGATGTTACCGATCGGTTGGTCTCCGGATGGTCGTTGGCTATTGGTGCAGTTTGCCATAGAAAACTACGCATCTTATTTTGGCGGAATCGATGTTCTGGTTTATGACCGAGGAAAAAATAGAACGATTCGCCCGGATGTGAATTACATGATCAAAACCGCACTGAAACAGGATTGCTGGATCAACATCGGCAGCCAGATGAGCTTTGACGCGTCCTCCAGGATTCACCTCCGGCTCGCCGACTTTATCGATGAAGGCGATGACGAGCCTCAAACCCATTGCTTCCACGGTGAAGAAGAATGGGTACTTGATTTAAAAAAGGGAACGATGCACCCGATCATAGCGGAAAGGTGATTTTGTTCCCGCACATACATCAGTGAATTTGACGAGTGAAGCACCTTCGGTTAACAGACCTTCGCTACCGCTGATATCGCCTTGTACGCGTGTCTCCCTGTAAGATGAAATCTTCTATGCTGGAGGGCTAACAGTGAGCGGCGAACCAAAGGATAAGAAGCAAGGACACGACCGGCGGCAGTTTCTGAAGACTGGCGGTGCGGTTGCGGCGGCACTGGTCGCCGGAACCACCGCGGGATTGCCACGCGCAGCACAAGCGCTGCCGTCGCTGCCATCCAATCCGGTGACGCCGAGCGCCATGCCTACGCGGAACCTTGGCAAGACCGGCTACCGTGTAGGTATCTTCAGCTTAGGCGGGCAGGCCGCGCTCGAACGCGCCGATAACGAAGAGATTTCTATAGCTATCATCAATCGAGCGCTCGATCTGGGCGTCAACTACCTCGATACCTCGTCTATCTATGGCGGACCGCCGCGCTGGAGCGAGCAGTATCTGGGTAAAGTCATGAAGACGCGTCGCAACGAGGCGTTTCTTGCCAGCAAAACGAAAGAACGCACCCGCGAAGCTTCATTGCGCATGATCGAAGAGTCGCTGAAGCTGCTGCAGACTGACCATCTCGATCTCTGGCAGTTGCACGACATCGGCACCATGACCGACGTGAACGAAGTCTTCGCCAAGGGCGGCGCTATGGAAGCGTTGATTGAGATGCGCGACCAGAAAGTGGTCCGGAATCTCGGCATCACCGGGCACTATCGTCCGGATGCCTTGATCGAATGTATTCACCGCTATCCATTCGATACGATTCTGATGGCGTTGAATGCCGCCGACCCTCACCAGTTCAGCTTCCGTGACCAGCTTCTGCCGCTTGCGGTTGAGAAGCAAATGGGCGTCATCGGGATGAAAATTCCAGCGCGCGGACGCATTCTCTCCACCTGGACGCCTCCACCGCTCGAACAGCAGAAGCACAGCTGGGAGGGCATGGTCCTGGCTTCGACACCGGGCACGATCACCATGCGCGAGGCGCTCTACTACACGCTCTCGCAGCCGGTCAGTACGGTAATTATCGGCTGCGACTCGGTCGCGCAGCTGGAAGAGAATGTAGCGCTGGCGCGGGCTTATACGCCGCTCAGCAACTCACAGATGGCATCGCTTGAAGCAAAAACAGAGTCGGTGGCAAGCCAGTCGCTCTTTTTTCGGCACTACGACCGGGCCTAGATTAAAAAACAAAGTCTGTGAAGGCCAGCGCGTAGAACGCTGGCCTTTTCTTATGCCTTCACATGCAATTCGCGCAGCAGAAAGGCATAATCCATGGCTATCTCCTTTAGATAGTCATAGCGTCCCGAAGCCCCGCCGTGACCCGCGGTCATGTTGGTGTGCAACAGCAGGGAGTTGCCATCCGTCTTGAGCGTGCGCAGCTTTGCTACATATTTTGCCGGCTCCCAGTACATCACCTGGCTGTCATAGAGCGAAGTCTTCACCAGCATTGCCGGGTAATCCTTTGCCGCCAGGTTGTCGTAGGGTGAATAGCTGAGCATGTACTCGAAGGCGTCTTTCTCGCTGGGATTGCCCCACTCTTCATACTCAGGAACGGTGAGCGGGAGCGACGCATCGAGCATCGTATTCATCACGTCAACGAAGGGAACATGCGAAACGACAGCGCGAAAGAGATCGGGACGCAGATTGGCGACAGCGCCCATCAGCAGCCCTCCAGCACTGCCGCCTTCAATGGCAACACGCTGAGGATCGCCATAACCTTCAGTAAGCAGGTGTTCGACAACTGCAATGAAGTCGGTGAAGGTGTTGCGTTTCAGCATCAGGCGCCCGGCATCATGCCAGGGTTTGCCCATGTCTCCGCCGCCGCGAATATGAGCGTAGGCAAGGACGAATCCACGATCGAGCAGGCTGAGACGATTGCTGTTGAACCCGATGGGCAGAGAATAGCCGTATGAGCCGTAACCGTAGACGTAAAGCGGGTTGATGCCCCGTTTGAAGCTGTCTTTTCGATATATAAGTGAAACAGGAACCTGCGCACCATCCGCCGCCGTCGCAAAAAGTCGTTCAGAGGCATACAGCGTGCGGTCGAAGCCGCCCGGAACCTCAAGCTGCTTGAGCAGCTTCGATTCACCTGAGGACACGTCGTACTCGTAGACAGAACTTGGCGTCGCCAGCGATTGATAGGCGTAGCGATACGTTGTCGCGTCGAAGATGCGGTTTACATGCGGATGAGCGCTGTAAGCAGGCTCCGGAAAGGCGATTTCCTGCGCGGATTGTGTCGCAAGACCGTCTCCCATAAAACGCACGATCCGCAGATGCTCCAGCCCATTTTGACGCTCACAAGCTACGTAGAATCCTTGAAATAGATCAACTTCTTCAAGCATCACATCCGGTCTGTGCTCGATCAGCTCCGTCCAATTTTCAATGCCTGGATGGCTGACGGGTGCAGTCACGAGGCGGAAGGTTCGCCCCTGATCATTCGTGCGAATGAAGAACAGCCCGTCGCGGTGGTCAATGTAGTATTCAATGTTATCGCGGCGCGGCGCGATGAGCGTGAAGTCGGCATCTGGAGTGGCGCTGAGTACGAAGCGCTCTTCGGTTGTCGTGTGGCTGGCCGACTCCAGAACGATATATTTGCGATCGCGTGTGCGGCCTGCGCCTATGTTGAACCGCTCGTCCGTTTCTTCGTAGACAAGGACGTCGCCGGAATGCGGTGCGCCAAGAACGTGGCGGAAGAGTTGATGCTGACGCTTCTGCTCCTCATCTTCCACCGTATAAAAGAGCGTTTTGTTGTCGGTGGCCCAGACGATCGAACCTGCGCGCTCGACCCGCTCCGGCAGCAATTCACCTGTGCGAAGATCTTTTACCTGCAGAGTGTACTGGCGAAATCCTTTGTTGTCGACGGAATAAGCAAGCAGATTGCCGTCATCGGAGACAGCGAGTCCACCAAGAGACATGAAGCTCTCACCCTCGGCCAGCTGATTCACATCCAGAATGATCGATTCCGGCGCCTCGAGTGAGTGCTTCTTCCGGCAATAGATAGGGTATTGCTGTCCTTCCTCTGTGCGCGTGTAGTACCAGTAGTCCCCGTCGCGATAGGGAACTGAGACGTCAGTTTCCTTGATATGGCTGAGCATCTCGCGATAAAGCGTCTCCTGGAGATCTTTGGTCGGCTCCATCACCGCTGCTGTGTAGTCGTTTTCTGCCGTGAGATAGGCGAGCGTCTCCTGGCTCTCCTTGTCGCGAAGCCATGCGTAGTCGTCCACCAGAGTGTGGCCGTGCAGTGAGTTTTCCGTGTGCTTTGCTTCGGCGAGGGGAGGTGTCAATCGGGTCGCAGTGCTCATATCGTTAGGATATCGTCCCTATGAGAGACATGCCAAAAGCGCTGCGTATCGACAATTCCTGCTGTTGCCGATCGATGTACCTGACGATTGTGAAGATACAACTTTAAGTCATCCGTGATCTTTTTTAGCGTTTTCGAGTCGCTGACGCAATAATAGCCATACATCGCAAGGCCCTTCGTTTCGCTGAACGGTGAGACGTGTATATTTTGCGGTATATAGCTGCACCTAAAGGGTAGTTTTCCCGCTAACATACTGCAGTGTGAAAATTTCCGAAGAACAACGGCTCCCGTCCTTTTGGCAGTTTCAGGCTGGCGGTTGGGCTATCTATTTCTCCGTAATTCTTCTCAGTTTCCTCCCATCTAAAGAATTACGTGGGGAACTGCTTTACCGGCTTGCCTTTTGCGCGATCTGTTGCGTGGCAAGCTTCCCACTACATATCGTATGCCGGCGCCTGTGGCGGGAACAGGCGCCATGGCCAAGGGTGCTCCGAATTGTCGCCCTTACCTGCTATCTGCTGGGTTTGGTCTGTGGAACCATACTTCTTTGGCTGGATACGAAATACCTGATGCCGTCGTGGGAAAAGTTCGAGTGGATCTATATCTTTGCGAATGCGCTGAGTCCAACATTTGTGCTGTTTCTATGGTGTGCCCTCTATTTCGGCATTAAGTTCTATCAGGCGCAAGGAGAAGAGCGCGTCCGGTCGCTCCATATGGAATCGCTGGTCCATGAGGCGGAACTCAAGGCGTTGCAGTATCAGATTCACCCTCATTTTCTGTTTAATACGCTCAACTCAATTTCGACGCTGGTGTATGAGCGGGATACGGCAACCGCCAATCGCATGATTGCAAGGCTCGCCGATTTCTTACGCGCCACACTGGATGATGATGGCGCATACGAAGTTCCGCTCCGCGACGAACTGGATATTACCCGCCTGTATTTGGAGATTGAGAAGACACGGCTTGGCGAGCGGTTGATGGTGATTGAAGAGACGGATTCCAGCTTGCTGGAAGTTGGCGTTCCACGTCTGCTGTTGCAGCCGCTGGTCGAGAATGCTGTGCGTCACGGGATTGCCAAACGGCGCGACGGAGGCGAACTGTTCATGGCTGCATTTCAAGAAAAAAACGATCTGGTGATCCAGGTTCGAAATGAATTGATGCCGCTGAAGGGCAAGCCCTGCACGTATGGAATTGGGCTGACGAATATCCGTACTCGCCTGCAACAGCTTTATGGCGATGCCCATGAGTTCACGATTGATTTTTCTGGCGGGGATGTTTGCAAAGTGACAATCAAAATTCCGCTGCATGCCTATGTGGCTCCCGCTGAAATGGCCGGGGCGAGAGTATTGGAGGATGGAAAGCAATGACATATCGCGCTGTTGTGATCGACGATGAGCCTCTCGCGCGCCGGGGAATTATTTCCCGACTGCGTCCCTACCCACAATTTGAAGTACTTGCCGAATGTGGCAACGGTGAAGACGCACTGAACGCGATCGCGGAGCATCGCCCGGACCTGATTTTTCTCGACGTGCAGATGCCCGAGATGGATGGCTTCGAGATGCTGGAGAACCTGCCTTTGGATGAGCGTCCCGCAGTCATCTTTTTAACGGCATTCGATCACTATGCGCTGCGCGCCTTCGAGGTGCACGCTACCGACTATCTGCTGAAGCCGATCGATGATGTTCGATTTACCGAGGCAATTGAGCGCGTTCAGCACACGCTGCAAATGGAGCGCGATAACACTCTCGGCGAGCGTTTAGAGTCGCTACTTACCGATCTGCATGCGAAGCGATCTTCCGGGAACCAGCAGCGATTTGCGATTCGTAATGGCCGGAGAGTGTTTTTCGTCACGGCGAGCGATGTGGAATGGATCGAGGCGCAGGGGGATTACGCAGCGCTGCACGTAAACGGGAAAACACATCTGCTTCGCGAGCCTCTGCATATCCTCGAGCGCAGGCTCGACGCCTCGATCTTTATTCGAATTCACCGCTCAACCATTGTCCGGCTGGATAGAATTTCCGAGATGCAGGCGCTTGCGAATCGCGATTGTCTGCTGCGGCTGAAGGACGGAACGACGCTCAGAGTAAGCCGCAGCTACAGCGACCGTTTGCAGGAAGCATTGAGCGGAGCATAGGTATTTCAAGGTTTCGGGAGGTTGCGTGTTTATGATTCGCCGCTGCGACGGTCACGATTTTGAGCCGATCCGGACCATTATTAATGATGGGGCGCAGGCTTACAAAGGGGTGATCCCGGCAGATTGCTGGACAGAGCCGTATATGTCCGGGGAGGAGTTACAGTGTCAGATTGATGAAGGAGTTGCATTCTGGGGTTACGAGGATGCCGGGACGCTGGTAGCTGTTATGGGCATTCAGCCGGTTCAAGACGTGACTCTCATCCGGCATGCCTATGTTGGCACCAAAAACCAAAAAAGAGGCGTAGGAACTCACCTGTTGTCCCATTTGCAGGGACTGACCACTGCTCCTGTGCTGATCGGCGCCTGGGCGGACGCACTCTGGGCGATCCATTTTTATCAAAGACACGGCTTCCAGTTAGTGAGTTCTCAGGAGAAATCCCGGCTGCTGAGAAAGTATTGGACTGTGCCCGAACGCCAGATTGATACTTCTGTGGTTCTGGCGGATGCAAGGTGGCAGGAGACATCGCGATGAGGTGCAACGCCGTTTGACTTTCCGACGCGTGAAGCTTTTCTTTCTCCTAAAGAAGACGGCTGAACAGAACCCTTTCGCTGTTCTTTGCTCGGAATGGAACGTACCTGCAGAAAGAAAGTCATATGCCGGTTACCTGCTTAGGAAATTCTCCACGTATCTTCTATATTGGGAGTCAGCGATCCATCTACAAAAGCTGCTTGCCGGCAGCGCATGGGACTGACCGAGTGGAAGAATTTTCTAGACTTAAAAGACTGCCCGCCTATGTTTTCAATATCACGACTGAGCTGAAGTCCGCTGCGCGGCGTCGCGGTGAAGACATTATCGACTTTGGGATGGGCAATCCTGATGGGGCGACGCCACAACACATAGTGGACAAGATGATAGAGGCTGCGCAGAAGTCGAACACGCACCGCTATTCTTTGTCACGCGGTATTCCGCGGCTGCGAAAAGCCATCTGCAACTGGTATCAGCGTCGTTACGATGTTGCGCTTGATCCGGACACTGAAGCGATTGTTACGATCGGCTCGAAAGAGGGAATCGCACACCTCTGCCTTGCCACGCTGGATCAGGGGGATGTCGTTGTTGTTCCAAATCCAAGCTATCCTATCCACATTTACGGTCCGGTGATTGCTGGTGCAAACATTCACAGCGTAGCCATTCATGACACAGAAGCATTTCTGGCTGAGCTGGAGCGCACGATTCCGCTCATGTATCCGAGGCCGAAGATGCTTATCCTTAACTTTCCAGCGAATCCGACGACGCAATGCGCCGACCTGAGCTTCTTCGAGCGCGCGGTTGCTTTGTGCAGAGAGCACAATATTTACCTTGTACACGACCTGGCGTATGCCGATATCTGCTTCGATGGATACAAAGCGCCGTCTATTCTGCAAGTTCCAGGCGCGAAAGAGATTGCGGTTGAGTTCTTTACTCTTTCCAAGAGCTACAACATGCCGGGGTGGCGCGTTGGCTTTATGGTTGGCAGCAGGAAGCTGGTTTCTGCCCTGGCTCGCCTGAAAAGCTATTTTGATTACGGAACCTTCACGCCAATCCAGGTCGCATCGATTCTTGCTTTGGAAGGACCGCAGGACTGTGTGGATGAAATCTGCGAGAACTATCGCGGACGCCGCGATGTGCTTGTAAACGGCTTGAACAAGATGGGTTGGCATGTGCCTCTTCCGAAAGCAACTATGTTTGTCTGGGCGCCCATCCCGGAGCCGTACCGCGCGCTTGGCTCGCTGGAGTTTTCGACGAAACTGCTAAAGGACGCCAAGGTTGCTGTCAGTCCAGGAATTGGCTTCGGCGAGTTTGGTGATGGGCACGTGCGGTTTTCGCTGATTGAAAACGAGGAACGTACAAGGCAAGCCCTGCGTGGCATCAAGCAGATGTTTGTCAAAGATGGATTGCTGGCACAGCCCGTGGCACAGTAATTTTTGTGCGAGCGGCTGCGCCGCATTTCATTTCAATGTCTTTATGTGCCGGTACCGCGAATGACCACGTGGGCCGTACGCATCAGAATCTTTACATCGAGCCAGAAGCTCCAGTTTTCGACGTAAGCCGTATCCAGCTCAATGTACTTTGCAAACGAGGAATCCTGCCGGGCATGCACCTGCCAGAGGCCGGTTAGCCCCGGCAGCACTTCCAAACGCCGGAAATGCTCCAGCTCGTATTTTTCCACTTCGCTCGCAATTGGCGGACGCGGACCAACCACACTCATCTCTCCACGGAAGACGTTGAAGAACTGTGGCAACTCGTCCAAACTGTATTTGCGCAGAATACGGCCAACGCGCGTAACGCGTGGATCGTTCGATACCTTGAAGAGAATGCCATCACGCTCATTCAATGCAGCCAGGTCGCGCTTTTTCTTCTCCGCGTCTTTCACCATCGTGCGGAACTTGAAGCAGGGAAAGACGCGTCCCCGCTTGCCGATGCGCTCTGATACGTAGAAGATAGGTCCTCTGCTATCCAGCAGGACTGCCACCGCTATGACCGCCATGAGCGGGAATGCGGCGATCATAGCAGCAATAGAAAAAAGAATATCGAACACCCGTTTGAAAAAAAGCTCGAATGTATTTGATTGGCTTCGATGAAGCGATGCAACAGGGTAGACGCCTAGATATTCAATTGCGGCGTTTGCCGTGAGGTCGCCATAAAGACCGGAGATGGCACGAATATCGACGCCCAGCTCCCGCGCTTCTTCGATCAAAAGAATGATCTGTTCTGTCGGCAAAGCGTGCGCGATTACAACTTCATCGATAAAGTGCAGGCGCGTAAGCTGCCGCAGACGCTCGATACCACCCAATATCTCCGGCGCAGCCACTTCTACGTCCGTTGTATCTGAGGGCGCAATGTAGCCCAGAAACTGATAGCCGAGACGATAGTTGTTGGCAATATGCCGGCCGAGCGCGTGACTTAAATAATTAGTACCTAGAATGACAACATTTCGGGTATCAATGCCCTTTTCATAATGCCGGTAGCGCGCCAGTCGCAGTATCACACGCCAGCCGGAAAGGGAGAATGCTGTGGTGCAAATCAGCAAAACGACGACAGTGCGCGAGGCCCTGTCCAAGTGCGCCATGTAGAGACCGCCGCAGAGCAGCAGGCCTGCATTCAGGGTAGCCTGTACTGTCAGGCGCAGTTCGCGTGCACCGCCAGTGATAGGAACGGGATTGTAGAGGCCATAACGCCTCGATACCAGCAACAAAGAAAAAAGAAACCAGGTGAAAAATCCAAGATAGAGTGGGGCTGTTGCGTAGCTAATCGATTCAATCTGTCCTGCGCCCGCGAAGAACTTTATTTTAATGGCTAGGGCGGTGAGGAACGCGAAGACGATGATAATAACGTCGCCCAGCATGAGAAGTAATTTTGAAGCAAACGCCGGGCTGGCGACCCGATGACGGCTTCCGATGCTCTGAGGGCCCGGTCGTAAAGGCTGCTTCTCAGATGACGCATTCTTTCGAATGTATTCTGATGTAGCCATATTGCTCTGATAACCCTATTCAGCGAATCTAGTTCTTGAAATTTTGTGTAATTCCTGACAACAGATGCTTAAGTTGAAAACGGCTATCGCGGATATAGTTTGGCTGTACTATGCCCAAATAGTATTTACAAAATCTGTATTAACCAGTGATGAACTCGAATCCCTCATCTGAACACTCCCCACATGGGAAATGCGTTGGCCGGACAAAGAGATGAAGTTCAATATGAGATGTGTGCTATCGAAAACAGTATACACAAGAAATCCCTTCTAGCTACATGATTTAACTGGCAAGGCCAAAACAACAGGCTTATGACGTTAGGCTAAAGTAACATTCAAAACTTGACGCTTGGTCCACTTCAGGCGTGTTCGATAAGAAGGAGAGAGCCACTGTGATTGGGATCGTCATAGTGACAAAATCAAACACGGTATCTGGGATGTCTGACTATTTTTTTTGGTTGTTCCGGTAGGGTTTTTGACGAGGTCAAAGCGCGTTAAGCTTCCGCAATTTGCCAGGTGCGGTGCTGAGGACTTCATGAGCCAGGTTCTGTACCTGAACCCTGATCTTTTTAAGAAGTTCCGACGATGGCGCAGCCGCAACTTTCGCCGGCAACAGTTGATTTTTCCGATCAGCAACGCGTCGTGCGGCCTGCTGAATCCGGCTGCGAAAAGACGGCGAATGCTCGGCTTCTGACAGCAGCGCCTCGTAGGCACGCAGGACGAGTGCCGGGCTTTTGCAAATTTCCAGGAGGTCAGTTCCCGCCGCGATAGCCTCGACCGCGGCCTCCTCCATGGATCGCTGAGTAAGAATGCCTCCCATCTCCATGTCATCAGAAATAATCAGCCCGGCGTAGCCGAGTTTCCTGCGGAGGACCTTTGTAATCCAGAAAGGTGAAATCGAGGCAGGCGTCCTCTGCTTCGATGCTTTTGGATAAGCGGCGTGCGCGATCATGATCATCGGCAATTGTGCAGAGAGCGAGCGAAAGGGCGCGATGTCCTGCCGCCACATTTGTTCCCATGAGCGATTGATGACAGGCATGGCATGGTGCGAGTCAAGATTTCCGCCGCCCAGGCCAGGGAAATGCTTGCCGCATCCGAGAATTTTGAGTGCAGAGAGCCCCTGCAGAAATGAGGCGGCATAGTTCGTCACCTCTGTCGGTTCGGCAGAGACTGCGCGGGTACGCATAACGCTGCTCGATGTGGGAAGAGCAAGATCGAGCACGGGCGCAAAGACTGTGTTGAAGCCGAGGCTACGCGCTTCCAGCGCAATGAGGCGGCCATGCATCTTGAAAAGCGCTGGTTTGCCCGTTGCATAGACGGCAGCGGGGGCCGGCATAGGTGTGAGCAGGTCGCGCAAGCGGTCTACTAGACCGCCTTCAATATCCACGCAGCGGAAGAACGGGCCACCGGCGATTTTTGTAGCCTCGCGCAGGAGTTGGTTCGTCTGACGAGCTACTTCGATGTTGCGGCGGAAGAGGATCACGCCACCTGGGCGAATCAGTTTAAGCCATGCGCGTTCAGTAGCCGTAAGTTCCGGCCCCTCCAGCCCGGCGATGATGAGCTGCCCAACCTGCTGGCGAAGTATCGCGGTCATGCTTTGCCGCCTTGCGAGGATTTGATTTCGCTCTGTAATTCTTCGAGCAGGTTGAGTGCCTGAAGCGGCGTGAGCGCGTTGATGTCGGTTTCCTGGAGACGGTCGAGGATGCGCTGTGAGAGCGGCGTGAACATGGTGAGTTGCAGAGGCGCCTCGGTTTCCGCCGCGACATTGTGGCGTTCTGATCGCTCATGCTGCTTAAGTACTTGGCGGGCACGCTGAATGACCTGTGGAGGCAATCCGGCAAGGCGGGCGACTTCGATGCCGTAGCTCTTGTTGGCTGGTCCTGACTCGATGGCATGGAGAAAGACGATGCCATGGGATGTTTCCTTGACGGCAACGCGCAGGTTCTGGAGGCGCGGAAGTTGCTCAGCCAGCATCGTCAGCTCGTGATAATGTGTCGCGAAAAGAGTACGTGCGCCGATATTTGCATGCAGATATTCGAGTGTCGCCCATGCGAGAGACAGGCCGTCGAACGTTGCAGTGCCACGGCCCATCTCATCCAGCAAAATCAGTGAGCGCTCTGTTGCCGTGTTGAGGATGGTTGCCGTCTCTGTCATTTCAACCATGAAGGTCGAGCGTCCGCGGGCCAGATTATCGCTGGCGCCGATGCGGGTATAGACGCGGTCGACGAGCCCGTAGCGCATTCTATCGGCGGGAACAAAACAGCCCATCTGCGCCATGATGACGAGCAGTGCGGCCTGCCGGAGATAGGTCGATTTGCCGCCCATGTTTGGCCCGGTCAGCAGCAGAATTTCAGGGCCTTGCACATCCAGATATAAATCGTTGGGAATGAAGCGTCCTGCGCCTGCTTCTTCCATCAGGCACTCAATGACAGGATGTCGTGCGCTAACAAGTTCGAGTATCGTTTCCGGAGCTAGCTGTGGCCGCGTGTAATGGCGCAGGCCGGCAAGATGGGCAAAGTTGGCTAAAAGGTCGATTTCGGCGATGGCCGCGCTGGTTTTGCGAATACGGCTTGCAAGTTCGAGAACGCGGAGGCGCAGATCAGCGAAGATTCGTTTTTCGATCTCGACCGAGCGCTCATGTGCGGTGAGAATCTTTGTCTCGTAGTCTTTCAGTTCGGGAGTTGTAAAGCGCTCTGCATTGACGAGCGTCTGCTTACGCTCATAGTCCGATGGAACGTTGGCCAGGTTCGCCTTCGTGATTTCGATGTAGTAGCCGAAGACGGAATTGAAGCGAACCTTGAGCGATGAAATCCCGGTACGAGCGCGCTCGCGCTCTTCAATGGAGGCAATCGATTGGCGTCCGCTTTGGCTCAGAGTGCGTAGCTCGTCGAGTTCTGCATCGATTCCAATTGCGATGACGCCGCCTTCGGACAAAGTAAGAGGCGGCGAGGGCTGAATCGTCTGCTGAATCTTTGCGGAGAGGTCTTCCAGCGTATCGAGCCGAGCCGTGAGCTGCTTCCAGAGCAGGTTGTCAATTGGTTCAAGCGTTCGTCTGAGTTTTGGGAGATGTTGCAACGAAGCTGCAAGGCCCAGAATGTCCCGAGGCCCCGCGCTATCCAGCGAAACACGCGCCAGCAGCCGCTCAAGATCGAGAATGCCACTGAGGCTTTTGCGGATTTCTTCACGCAGAATGAGGTCATGCTTCAAAAGATCGACGGCAGTGTAGCGTTCATCAATCGCCTGCGCATCGAGAAGTGGGCGCAATATAGAGGCGCGAAGCATGCGCTTGCCCATTGGGGTCTGACAGGCGTCGAGCGTGCGGAACAGGGTAGTTTCTGCGCCTGCTTCGCTGAAGATGGGCTCGACTAGTTCGAGATTCCGTACAGTCACCTGGTCCAGCTGCAGATGCCCGGCGCGCTCGTAGAAACGAATGCTTTCAATATGCCCAAGCTCGACGCGCTGCGTGCTGCGCACATAATGCAGTATGGCTCCGGCTGCGATGGCGGCTGCAGGATGCTGTGACAGCCCAAACCCATCGAGGGATGTTGTTCCCATCTGCCGTTCGAGGAGAGGGACTGCATAATCCTTTGTGAAGACCCAGTCTTCAATGGGGGTTTTGGTTCTAATGTGTTCCAGCGTGCCCGGCAGCTCCGTTTTTTGCGCCAGAAGAGGATTCGCGCCGGGAAAGAGCAACTCGCTGGGTGCAGCTTTTTGCAACTCATCCAGGCAGAGAGCCAATGCTTGTGGGCCGGTGAATTCGGCGGCGCCAAAATCGCCTGTCGAAAGATCGAGAAGCGCCAGGGCGGCTAGATTCTCTCCTGGAAGCAGCGCGGCAAGAAAGTTATTTTCGTCCGAGCCGAGAGCCGGATCGATCGCCGTCCCAGGCGTCAGCACCCGGGTTACTTCGCGGCGGACGATCTTTTTTGTGAGTTTCGGGTCTTCCATCTGCTCGCAGATGGCGATGCGGTAACCTTTTCGGAGCAGACGGGAAATGTAGCCCTCCGCTGCATGATACGGCACGCCGCACATCGGCACAGCGCGCTCCTTGTCGCGTGCCGTCAGCGTGATTTGCAGCTCGCGTGAGGCGACACGCGCATCTTCAAAGAAAAGTTCGTAAAAGTCGCCAAGGCGGAAGAAGAGCAGTGCGTCCGGGTGCTGTTGCTTGGCTGCCGCGTATTGACGCATGAGCGGCGTCTGCGCCGTCTCAGGAGATTGGAGAGAAGTATCAGGCACGGGAAAGGCCAGCATATCGTATCGACATACCGCCTTGCACCCAGTGCGAACCCTTAATGCGAATTCGCCTCCGATCCGTGTTGTTTCACCATTTTGTTATATGTGCCGAGAATCAGAAATGGCGCTGCCCATTGTCCAACGAATAATGCCGATCTTGTTCAACTGCAGCCAACAGTCCGGACTGCACAGATATCAGGGCGAAAAGCTATACTTAATCTTTACGCCTCAAGATAAGAGATTGCATGTACCTGCTATGGCTGAGAGTTGCGGCGGTGCTTTACGGATTGGCCAGCATGTCGGCGCTGCCGGCCGTATTGGGCGACCGTCCGCGCTGGCAACGATGGTGCCTGCCTCTGGCGATTGGTGGGTGGTGCTTTCACATCGTTGCATTTGTGGAAATGCTGGCGGGAGCGCACCGGCTGATGCCGGTTGGCATGCATGAAGTGCAATCAACGCTCGCTTTGTTGATTATCTCGGCATTTCTGCTGATCTGGATGCGGTATCGCACCATATCATTTGGCGTGTTTGCTCTGCCTTTAGCTTTTCTGCTGATCCTGGTGCCGGCGATCGGGCCGGACAAGTACACGTTTTCGTCGTCGATGGTGCGGAGCGGATGGATTGTCGTTCATGTAACGCTGTTGCTGGCCGCATATGCTGCGCTGATCTTCAGCTTGTTGGCAAGCCTGTTGTACCTGGTGCAGGAGCGCAGGCTCAAGAACAAAGAGGCGCCTAGTTTTCTTGAATGGCTACCTCCTCTGGATACCATGGACCAGATTGCACAGACGACTCTTGTGCTTGGTTTTTACTGCATGACCGGCGGCCTGCTGATTGGTTCCCTGATTGCGCAGGAGCATGTGGGAGCCGCTTATTTTCTTGACCCTAAAGTGCTTCTATCGTTCGTGATGTGGGTGCTGTACGTCGTGATGCTGTTTGTGCGGCGCTCAACAGGGCTGCGCGGACGGCGAGCGGTCTATCTTTCGAGCGCAGTGTTTGTGGTCATGCTCTGCGTCTGGGCAGCGAATTTATTTAGTTCGGTACACAGGTTCACGACGCAATGAAGATTCTGCTGACAGGTGTGAACCACAAAACAGCCCCGGTTGAGTTGCGTGAGCAACTGGCGATTGCGCCTGAGCGTTTGAGCGAAGCCACGCGCTCTCTGCTGGAGTTTCCCGGCGTGAACGAGGCGATGATTCTTTCCACCTGCAACCGCGTTGAACTGCTGGCTTGCCATGAGGCGAACAGTCCCGACCTGTTGGGCTTTCTGCAAAGCTTTCTCGGCGTGGATACGAGATCGCTGCGGCCGCACACATATGAATATCGCGAGACGGAGGCGGTACAGCATCTCTTTCGCGTGGCATCCAGCCTTGACTCCATGGTTGTCGGCGAGCCGCAGATTCTTGGGCAGGTGAAGGAATCGTACGCGGCTGCCCGCTCTGTGGGAGCCGTACAGACGCACCTCGAAAGGCTTCTGCAATCGACCTTTACTGTTGCTAAAAAGGTTCGCAACGAAACGCAGATAGGCAGCTCGTCGGTGTCGATTGCTTCGGTCGCTGTCGATCTGGCGAAGAAGATCTTCGGCTCGCTCGAAGGCAAGAAAGTGATGCTGGTGGGCGCGGGCAAGATGAGCGAACTGGCGGCACGACACCTGATGCAGCAGGGCGCGGATTCTCTTTTAGTGACCAACCGAACGCACGACCGCGCTATACGCCTCGCGCAGAACTTTCAAGGCCATGCTGTCCGTTTTGACGATCTTTATGGGACTGCAGACCAGGCCGACATCATCATCACATCGACTGGATCGCAGGAATATATTTTCCGACGTGAGCATGCGCAGCAGTTCCTGCACAAGCGCAGAAATCGTCCCATGTTCTTCATCGACATTGCCGTACCGCGCGACGTCGACCCGAAAATGAACCGCGTAGAAGGCGTCTTTCTCTACGACATAGATGACCTTCAGTCCGTTTCCGCGTCGCACCTGGATGAACGGACTCGCGAAGCGCAGCGGGCCGAAGCAATTATTACCGAGGAAGTCACTCGTTTCCAGCGACGGACACAGGCGTTGAATGCTGGACCCATGATCGTGGATTTGCAGAACACTGCTGAAGAGATGCGCCAGGCTGAGTTGCGCCGATTGCAGGCGCGTCTGCAATCGTTGAGTCCGGAACAGCAGGCTGCAGTGGAATCGCTGACACGTGGATTGATGAACAAGTTCCTCCATCTGCCTATGCAGGCAATTAAGACAGCTGCGCTGGAAGCGGATACGGTCATGCTGGAGGTAATGCGCGCGGCATTCAACCTGCATCCAATACCGGAGGAACCAGCGCCGCGCGCTGTCGTAGAAAAGCCAACGCACACGCAGCCGGAGCAGCCAGTAACCGTTAGCGAACAGAAGGTTCGCTCGTGATCCGCATCGGTTCGCGAGGTTCGCAACTTGCGTTGTGGCAGGCTAACCATATTGCCGATGCGCTGCGCCGTGCAGGGCATGAAGTTACGATCGAGATCATTCGTACGACCGGTGACGCTTTACAGAATGTCGCCTTCAATAAGGTCGGTACGAAGGGGATGTTCACCAAGGAGATTGAAGAGGCGCTCCTCGCCAACAAAATCGATCTTGCCGTTCATAGCCTGAAAGATCTTCCGACTGAGCTTGCCGCTCCGTTTACGATTGCGGCGATTCCGCCGCGGATCGATCCTCGCGATGCTTTCGTTTCGGTCAAGTATGCATCGTTCGCGTCGTTGCCCAGTGATGCACGCATCGGCACCAGCAGTTTGCGCAGGCAGTCGCAACTTCTGGCGCAGCGGCGCGACGTGGAGCTGGTCGAGTTTCGCGGCAATGTAGACACGCGTCTGCGTAAGCTGAGCGAAGGCGTGGTCGATGCGGTGATTCTCGCCTCCGCTGGTCTTGAGCGGCTGGAGCGTACGGAGTGGATTCGTGAGCGATTTTCTTCTCTCGTCCTTTGTCCTGCTCCGGGGCAGGGCGCGCTGGCGATTGAAACTCGTGCTGACGATCCGGAAACGCTGGCTGCGGTTGCGTTCCTTGACGATGTTCCGAGCCGTTTTGCCGTGACCGCCGAACGTGCGGCGCTGGCGGAGCTTGGCGGCGGGTGCCATGTTCCTATCGGCGTGTACTGCGAGCCTTCGCCGGCGGGCTACATTGTCACCGGCGTGGTTGCGCATCCGGATGGTTCGGCGCTGGTGCGCGCGGAACTGGATCATCAGCGTGAGCAGAGCGCCGAGGAACTGGGGCAGAAGCTGGCCCATCGTCTGATGGAGCAGGGTGCGCGAGAGATTCTGGGAGCAGTTCAGTTGTGAGCCAGTTGCCGCTTGCTGGCCATACCATTGTCGTTACCCGGGCGCGGCAGCAGGCGAGCCGCCTGCGCAGTGAACTGGAGGCGCTGGGCGCCTGCGTCATCGAACTGCCGACCATTGAGATTGTTCCTCCTGATTCGTATGAGCCACTGGATGCTGCTCTCCGCGACTTGCAGCAATATCAGTGGCTGATTGTTACCAGCGCGAATACCGCCCGTGTTCTGGGTGAACGGTTGGCGCTGCTTCAAGTCGATCCTTCATCCGTGACGGGAGTTCAGGTTGTTGCTGTTGGGGCGGCTACTGCTGCTGCGTTGCGTGAGGCCAGGTTCCGGGTGGATCTTCTCCCTTCCAAGTATGTTGCTGAGGCTGTTGTCGATGTGCTTCAGGATAAAGTTGCCGGGTCTCGCGTTCTGCTGGCTCGGGCTGCTGTTGCCCGCGATGTGATTCCCGACGAGCTGCAGCGGCTGCGCGCAACTGTGGATGTGGTCGATGCCTACCGGACGGTGATTCCGGAGGAGTCGGCTGGATTGGTGCGCGGGATTTTTGTGAACGCGCCGATGCCGGACGCGGTGACGTTTACCAGCTCGTCTACCGCGACCAATTTCTTTCGGCTGCTCGAAGAGGCCGAGCTCTGTTCGGTGCCGCCGGAGGTTCGGGCGCTCTCGATTGGGCCGATTACTTCGGCTACGCTTCGTGAACTGGGATGGGAGCCGGCGGCGGAGGCCGAGCAACATGACGTTGACGGGCTGGTACAGGCAGTGGTCCGGAGCCTGGCCCCCCTCCCCCCTCAGTGAAGTCCGTTTTATTTGTTTTCAATACCTTAGCGGGGGATCATCCCCTGCTATCCTGCTGATTTTGCTTGGCTTAGGTCGTTTCTAGTGTTTTCAATTACTTAGCAGGGGGTCCATGCCTAAGCCAATAAAAAAGCCCGCTCGACGCGGGCTTTTTCTCTCTATATCCAGAATAGCAGTTTCCGCGAAATAACAGGTCAATTTCGGGCATCTTTATTTGGCTTGTTTTCAATGATTTGCAAATTATTTTGCGATTTGGAGGCTTGACACACCGGGATCGGGTGGGGGAGAGTGTCGGCTGGTTTGCCTCCGGTGATTTTCAAAATACGAACTGTCTTCACAGGTGTGCGAATAATCCGAAGGTGTTTCTGACACCGCCTGACTTCAAGACGGCCAGTATTGATGTGGCGTGTCCGCAGACGGAGACCACGATTCATTTGAATTACAAGTAAGGGCTCTGGATGCATGGCTCGGCGATGAACTTTCCGTATGTATGGTCCGCCGTCGGACTGCAAGGGAAAAGTGTTTAGAAGAAGAAAGCCTGCGTCAATGTATCCGGCCTTTTTGTGGAGAGTTGCTTCTCCTGGCCATGATGAGATACGCCGCGTGGCTGTCCTCAGAAACCCCTCGGCCATGTAAGGGCCCATTCGGTAAACAGGTTTCAGGCACGCCGTTCTGACTGTTCTTTCATCTTCACTCGCCCGATGCAGACTTTGGTGGAGAGAGGGGGGAAATCTTTTGTTACGTCTGTTTATGCCGGTATAGCGCCGGGAATCGCTTTGTAATCCTGACCACTTGAGAGCACTGCCCATGCGATCCGCGCCAGCTTGTTCGCCATAGCGACGATCAACACGTTCCGTGGTGCTCTCATCTCGAGTGATGTCAACCATGGGCCCATCGCGATCCGATTTCTCTTCGATCGCAACACGACGGCACGAGCCCCATGAACCAGAATCTTGCGGAGGTAGCGGTTGCCGCGCTTGCTGATCCCATACAGCTTCGTCTTGCCTCCGGTTGAGTGCTGCTTCGGTACCAGACCCATCCACGCCGCAAACTCTCGCCCCTTGCGGAAGGCCGCACCGTTGCCAATCGATGCGACGATCGCCGTTGCCACCAAAGGTCCGATGCCTGGGATCTGCCGCAGTCTGCAACAGGCGGCATCGCTTGAAGCGATCCGTTCTATTTCCTCGTTCATCTCCTGAATCTGGAGCTCCATATGCTTCCACTCGCTCCACAGCATCGCAACCAGGTTCCGTAGCCTCGGAGTGAGGTTCTCGTTGGCGTTCTCAAGCACCTCAGGTATGGCTTCCCTCAACCGAATGGGGCTCTTGGCAAAGACCATCCCGCGCTCCAACAGAAAAGCACGAAGCTGGTTGATCACAGACGTTCTTCGCACCATCAGGCGGTCCCGCACCCGATGCAGCGCTTGCAGATCCAGCTGGTCGTCCGTCTTGATCGGAACGAACCGCATGTTCCGGCGATCGACAGCTTCGGCGATCGCTTCAGCATCAATGAAGTCGTTTTTGTTCGACTTCACGAAAGGCTTCACGAACTGAGCCGGAATCAGCTTCACGTCGTGTCCCTGTGCTCGCAGTGCACGGCCCAGAAAGTGAGATCCAGAACA
>Ga0206835_1034_pt1 | contig 58227 bp, 54 predicted proteins | sample Alteio_BWOrgCont_31_FD_152853 | JGI IMG/M metagenome (GOLD analysis project Ga0206835, IMG submission 152853) | Enriched cells from forest soil in Barre Woods Harvard Forest LTER site, Petersham, Massachusetts, United States -... | ecosystem: Environmental > Terrestrial > Soil > Temperate forest >...
AGCTTTATTTTCTGGATCGTTGAGCGCTAATCCAGCATCACCAATGGTACCGGATACATATATTAAATCACCTACTTCTGCATTAGATCGAAGTAACATTTTATGTTTATCAACAGTTCCGATGATTTGTATGGTAATAGTGAGCGGACCTTGGGTGGTATCACCACCTATGAGTACAACATCATATTCGTTAGCAAGCGCAAATAAACTGTTACTGAATTTTTCTAGCCAAGTTTCATTTGCATTGGGTAAGGTCAAAGCCAAAGTAAACCATCGAGGTTTTGCACCCATGGCTGCAAAATCGCTTAAATTTACTGCTAATGCTTTATAGGCAATATCTTCAGGAGCACAGTCTTCGAAAAAATGTCGGCCAGAAACCAAAGTATCAACAGAAGTCAGCAGGGTTGCGCCCTCACATTGCCAAACGGCCGCGTCATCGCCAATGCCTTGGATAATTTCTGGATGACCTGAAAATTTAGGGTTAAAATAGCGTTTTATGATGTCAAATTCGTTTAGCATGATTATGCTATTATAGTAAATAAAAGGATCCTTATGCAAAACTATCGTCTTATCATTTCCTGCCCGGATCAAACTGGGATTGTCGCTAAAATCAGCGGCCTCATTGCAAAATATGATGGCTGGATCATGGAAGCCGATCAACACTCTGATTTGGAAAATAATTGGTTTTTCATGCGTTATGAAATTAAAATTGATTCCATTAAAAAACATCTGCAAGCCTTTACCGATGAACTGGAAATACTGGCGCATACTTTACAAATACAATGGCAACTTGTCGACCCTACCATTCCTAAAAAAGTATTATTACTGGCAAGCCGCACACCCCATTGTTTAATGGAAATTCTACATCGCGTACAAGCAGGTGATTTATTTTGTAAAATTGAAGCGGTGATTTCTAATCATGCAAACCTACAAACGCATGTTGAACAATACCAAATTCCCTTTCATTTATTGGCAAAACGACCCGATCCCAATATGCTCGCAGAACTATTTTCTAATTACCAACCCGATGTGATAGTCCTTGCACGTTATATGCAACTCATTCCAGAAGATTTATGCTATCAATATGCAGGTAAAATAATTAATATTCATCACAGTTTCCTACCCTCATTTGCTGGCAGTGATCCTTATCAAAAAGCTTTTGATAGAGGCGTAAAGTTAATTGGTGCAAGCTGTCATTATGTGACCCCTGATTTAGATGCAGGTCCCATTATCAGCCAAGATGTGATTGCCATCAGCCATCGCGACAGTAAAAATGATCTGATTCGCGATGGCGGAGATATTGAAAAAAGTGTATTAGCCAAGGGCTTACGTTATCACTTAGAAGATCGCGTTCTTATCCACGGAAACAAGACGATCGTATTTATTTAGTAAAGTGGTAATGGTAATACTACTACTGACATTAATCGCCGTGATCAATGGATCAGCAATCAAGAAAATAATAATTAAAAATACAAATACACTATCTAAAGGAATGCCAAGTGGTGTTAATGGGATAGCAAACAAAGCAATCACCGCAATAAATGGTGTGCCGGCCGTTGCAATTGAAAACAACATCGATGAAAACATAATCACCACGACTAATTCGAAGGAAAGTGGAATTTTAAAAAGAGTCGCAAGTAAAATAGCAATGAATGACACCATAAGCGTCGTTCCTTGTTGATTTAAAAATAATGATAAAGGAGTAGCAAGTTCAATATAATCCTTAGGAATACGAAACTCTTCATCTAACACTTTGGTTAAAGAGGGAAATGCTGCCAAACTACTGCTCGTCATAAAACCTATCAATACTGGTTGCTTAACCACATTTAAGACATGAAAAAATGAACGTTTATACACACGGGCAATAAGGTAGATATGGAGCAAAAATACCGCAATAGCGACGATAAATAATAATGCTAACATTTTAGTCACATTAGCAATCACAGAAAAACCATGTTCAGCCACAAAATTGCCAAAGATGGCTATCAAAGCAAACGGCAAGAAATACATCAAACCCGCAATAATAGTGACCACCGCATAATATAGATCATCAAACGATTTGATAGTGCCTTCCGTTGAACGTTTGACAGAACCTAGGGAGAGCCCTAAAAGGCAAGAGAAAAATAACAGCGGCAGGTAATTGCCTTCAACTATTTTTTGGATAATATTAGGCGCGATAATTTGTTGGATGAAATTCATGATAGGACTAGTAACAGCATTATTTGAAACTGACGGCGCGCTGCCACCTTCATCCATCACTAAAATATTACCCACAAATGCTTTAGATTCTTCAGAGATGATACCAAAAAAATTGCTAGAGAATCCAGCCAATACGCCTAGGAAAGCAGTAAATAAAATAGCAATGGCCGCGACAGCTAAAAACCGAATCAAAAATTTAGCCTCATCGCGATTTTTAACCGCTTTAGCAAAAGAGCTAACCATTGAGAAAAAAATCAACGGTAAGATACACATACTGATAGAAGCTAAAAATAAATTACCAAAGGGTTCAAGGTAAACAATCTGATTCTTGAAAAAAAATCCTGAGAAAATACCTATGAGTAATGCACAAATGAGCGTCCATGGATTGAGCAACCATTCCTTTTTAAACATTATTTCCCCACTCGATGATTAAGATATTGAGAACGCATCGCTTTTAATGTGCCATCATGCTCATACGTGTCTAATAGTAAATTAATCCAATACATTAAATGAATATGTTCGGTGTTAATGACAATCGCATCATCAAGTATCCAATCATGTATCTTGGTAAGCGCTAATGATAAAGAAAGTTGTGGCGCAGCTTTCAATAAAGATTTACCAATATAGTTGTCGGTCACTGCCATATCAATTTTATTATTATCGATATCACTGAGCATTTGGTTTTCATTCGTGTAAGTCGTTAATTTTGCTTTTGGAAAATAATTTTTTGCAATATCAGCAAAAACCGTACCTTCAAGCGCGCCAATTTTCATATTAGGCTGATTATATTTTTTTATTATTTTTTCACGGGTGACATCAGTAACGGTTGCATTGTTTCTATTCTCAATAAGGGCTAAATAACTATTATTATAAGGCGCTGAAAACAAAACATACTTACCACGCTTAGGTGTACGCGTGATATTAGATATCGCTAATTCTGCTTGTTTACTAGCCACTAAAGCCACCGCTTCATCATGACTATTAGCAATCACGGGGTTTAAAGTCACTGATAACTCATTAGCAATTTTCAGCGCTAATTCTTTATCAAAGGCATATGTTTGCTTATTGACATCAGGAGACACAAAAGCAACAGTCAATTTGCCATCTTTAACAATTTCTTGCAAATCATTGCTTAATTGCATGGCAAACGTATTCACACTCAGCAAACAGAAAAAAATGCTATAAATAATTTTTTTACCATACATAATGCTATCCTTGATTAATTTCCAGGGCGCGCACCTGTTGTGCTAATTTATCGAGCACGCCATTTACAAATTTAAATCCATCAACTGTGCCAAACATTTTGGTGAGATCCAAGGCTTCATTGATAATAACCTTATAGGGGATCTGCAAACAATAGACTAATTCATAAGTAGAGATGCGTAATACTGCACGCTCAATGGGATCAAGTTCACTGATGCTACGTGACATACAAGGCGTTAACAACTCATCTAATTGCTCATGGTGATTAACAACACCATTGAGTAAATCCGCAAAATAATCAGTATCAAACGTCGCATTATTTTTAATGGCTAAGAATTGTGATTGAATCTCGTGTATGGGTGTGCCGCTCATTTGCCATTGATAAATGGCTTGCACTGCATAACGGCGCGCTTTATGTCGTCCTAAATTATTTTTTTTCATGGGGTAACTTCTTGAGTAAATCTATCATTTCTAATAATGCATTTGCACCTTCTGCACCTTTATTGCCAGATTTGCCACCTGCACGGTCTAAAGCTTGTTCAACCGTATCTGTAGTCAATACACTCATGATCACCGGCAAATCATGGGCCAAAGATATTTGATGCAAACCTTTGATGCTTTCACTTGCTACATATTCAAAATGAGGGGTATCACCACGAATGACACAACCTAAGGCTAAAATGCCTGCATACTTTTTCTGTGCAGCAATACTTTGTACGGCAATGGGTAATTCCAAGGCACCTGGAACACGAATCACAGTGAGTTCAGAGGCAACCACGCCATGACGTTTAAATTCATCAAGTGCGCCCTTTAATAAATTATCAACAATAAGACTATTAAAACGTGACATTACTATCGCAATCGGTTGATTGGGATTCTGATTATGTCCTTCGATGATTTGCATGGCATTCATATTTATTTCTCCTCAAGTGGTATGTATTCGACAACTTCTAAACCAAAACCGGATAAAGCACTCATTTTTCTTGGACTACTTAAAAGACGCATTTTACCAACGCCTAAATCTGCTAAAATCTGACTGCCTAAACCAATATGACGCAAGCTCGGCAGCTCCCCGATGTTTTCCTGACTATAAGAAGTGATTTGTTGTAATAAATCTGTGGCTTGATATTGTTCATTTAAAAATACTAATATACCACCCTCTTTAGCAATATACTCTAAGGCTTTTGCTAAATACCAACGTTTGCCACTTGGTTTTAGCATGAGAACATCTACTAAATTTGCTGTTTGCACGCGTACTGGACAAGGGTTTTGCGCATTGATTTCACCTTTAACTAAAGCACAATGTAATTGTCCCGCAATTTCATCTTTATAAACATATAAATCAAATGGACCAAAATAAGTATCGACTACACTTTGTTCAATGCGTTTAATTTGCTTTTCGTGTTTTAAACGATAATTAATTAAGTCGGCGATGGTACCGATTTTTAAACCATGGCGTTTTGCAAATTGCTGTAAATCAGGACGACGCGCCATAGTGCCATCTTCATTTAATATTTCTACAATCACAGCTGCCGGTTCTAAACCTGCAAGTTCAGTTAAATCACAACCCGCTTCGGTATGACCTGCGCGTGATAACACGCCACCTTTTCGTGCAATAATGGGAAATATATGACCGGGTTGTACTAAATCTTCAGGTTGTGCATAAGGTGCAACAGCAGCCTTAATAGTTGCAGCGCGATCTGCTGCTGAAATTCCTGTTGTTACCCCATGTGCTGCTTCAATAGATACTGTAAAATTAGTGCCTAAACGTGCAGTGTTTTTTTCCACCATAGTGGAAATGTTAATCTTTTTGGCACGTTCCTCTGTTAATGTTAAGCAAATCAAACCACGTGCATGATGGATCATAAAGTTTATCGCTTCAGCATCAATAAAGCTTGCCGCCATAAACAAATCACCTTCATTTTCGCGATCCTCATCGTCCATTAAAATAACCATTTTACCTTGACGAATATCGTCAATGAGTTCTTGGGTACTATTGAGCTGATTCATGTTTAAGTATCCTTTGTACGTAGCGTGCCAATACATCTATTTCTAAATTTAATTCATCACCTACATGTTTGTGCTGCAAGGTGGTATGTTGCCAAGTATGAGGAATAATATTGATTGTAAATTCACTATTTGTAACAGTGTTTACAGTTAAACTAATGCCTTCTAATGTAACCGAGCCTTTAGCAGCGATTAAACTGCTTAAATCTTTAGGCATACTCATGCGTAGCATTCTAGATTGTCCTTGCATACGTATTTCCAGAATCCGACTTAAACCATCGACATGTCCGCTTACCCAATGCCCACCTAGGCGATCACTTGCTTTTACGCTGCGTTCTAAATTGACAGTATCATTAACATTTAATTTTTTTAAAGCACTACAACGCAAAGTTTCTTGCGAAAGATCTACACTGAATTCAGTGTTCTGCCATTTGGTGACGGTTAAACAAACGCCGTTAATCGCAATACTCTCGCCTAATTGCACATCATCAAAATCAGCTGCAACGTTTAATCGTAAATCCGCACCTACGTGCTCTTTGCGAATGATTCTTCCTAAATGTGTGATAATGCCTGTAAACATATTATTTTTTTACCTTTACAACATAACAATAATCTTCGCCTATTTGAAAATGCTGTTTTATTTCTAAATTTATCGCTTGCGATAATTGTGTCACCCCCGGTAAAGCACACAACCCTCTCGCATCATCACCCATAATTTTAGGGGCTACAAATATATGCCATTCATCAACCAAACCCGCTTGTAAAAATGCGCCATTTAAAATACTGCCCGCTTCGACTAAAACTTCATTTATTTTTTGTTCGGCTAAGTGGGTTAATACTTTGTGCAAATCTAAGGGCATCACAAAAACTTGTGCGCCTTTATTTTTTAATAATGCTATTTTTTCGGAATCATTATTTTCGGTATATATCCAAACTGCGCCTGGCAAAGTAAACAATTTGACATCTAATGGCATTCTTAAATGCGTATCTAAAATCACACGTATAGGCGGTGACAATATCTCAATATCACGCACGTTTAAACTCGGATTATCAGCCAATACCGTATTAATACTGGTTAAAATCACACAACTTTGAGCACGTAGTTTTTGGACTAATTCACGGGAAGCCGCACCAGTAATCCACTTGCTTTCACCACTTGCCATTGCAGTACGACCATCTAAACTCATACCTGTTTTTAAACGAATAAAAGGTCTTTGATGTTGCATACGCATAAAAAAGCCTGGATTTAAAGCTTTCGCTTCAGTTTCACATAAACCATATTCAATATTTAATGGCTGTACCAATGGATTTGGATCGGGGATTGCCGCTACAATTCTTGTAATTCCAGCTTTTATTAAGGCATCATAACAAGGCGGAGTTTTACCATAATGTGTACAAGGCTGTAATGACACATAACAGGTTGCGCCGACTGCATTTTCCTTGGCTTGTGCAAGTGCATTTATTTCTGCATGCGGACCACCTGGAAATTCATGCCAACCTTCACCAATTTTTTCACCATTTTTAACTAAGACACAACCGACACGTGGGTTTTCGCGCGTAGTATATAATCCTTTTTTAGCGAGCTCTATGGCGCGCATCATCCATGAAATATCAGCTTCATTATACATTTAATTTTCTTGTAAATTCTCAATTTCACGTTGAAAAGCATGGACATCTTCAAAACTTCGATACACAGATGCAAAACGCACGTACGCCACTTGATCTATATTTTTTAATTCCTGCATCACCCATTCACCCATTAACAGTGATTGCACTTCTCTTTCACCTGAGCCTTGTAATTTTTTGCGTATCCGTGATAAGGCTTTTTCCACTTGTTCCGAACCTATTGGACGTTTTTCCAATGCCCGTAAAAAACCACGGCGTAATTTTTCTTCATCAAAAGGCGCGCGCGAGCCATCACGTTTAATAATACGTGGCAACATTAATTCTGCGGTTTCATAGCTAGTGAAACGTTCTAAACAACGCACACATTCACGACGTCTGCGCACTTGTTCGCCATTATCACCGACAAGTCTTGAATCAATAACGCGCGTATCTGGCGCGCTGCAATAAATGCAGTGCATAAAGCCCCCTATTTTGCATAGACTGGAAATTGCTTACACAAGTCTAATACTTTTTGTTTAATTTGCGTTATCAAGGCTTCGTTATTTAAATCTTCTAAAATATCGCACATCCAATTGGCAATGTTTTTTGCATGTTCTTCATTAAGACCACGGGTCGTCATGGCAGGTGATCCTATACGTAGACCACTTGTTATAAATGGTGGCGCTGGATCATTAGGCACAGAATTTTTGTTCACCGTAATGTAAGCACGCCCCAAAGCATTTTCAGAATCTTTACCGGTAATATTTTTATCACGTAAATCCACTAAAAATAAATGATTATCAGTACCCCCAGAGACCACTTTAAAACCACGCGCAATAAATGTGTCTGCCATTACTTTTGCGTTTTTAACCACTTGTTGTTGATAAGTTTTAAATTCAGGTAGTGCCGCTTCTTTAAACGCAACAGCTTTTGCAGCAATCACATGCATTAACGGTCCGCCTTGATTGCCAGGGAATACTGCAGAATTTATTTTTTTGGCGATTTCGCCATTTTCACGGCAAAGAATAATACCACTCCTCGGGCCACGTAATGTTTTATGTGTAGTAGACGTCGTGACATCAGCAATCGGTACAGGATTAGGATACACACCTGCAGCAGCTAAACCTGCAATGTGTGCCATATCGACCATAAAATAAGCGCCCACACTGTCAGCAATTTCGCGAAATATTTGCCAATCAATAATGCGAGAATACGCTGAAAAACCTGCAACAATTAATTTAGGTTTATGTTTTTGTGCTAATTCTCGCACATTGTCATAACTAATCTGTTCGGTTTTTGGATCTAATTCATAACTGACGAACTTATATAATTTCCCAGAAAAGTTTACAGGAGAACCATGCGTTAAATGTCCGCCATGAGCCAAACTCATGCCAAGGACAGTATCACCAGGTTCTAATAAAGCCAAATAAACCGCAGCATTGGCTTGTGAACCCGAATGAGGTTGCACATTTGCATAACCTGCATTAAACAAAGCTTTCACCCTTTCTATAGCCAAGTTTTCAGCCACATCCACAAATTCACACCCGCCATAATAACGCTTACCTGGATAACCTTCGGCATATTTATTAGTCAGTAAGGAACCTTGGGCTTCTAATACACGGGGGCTGGCATAATTTTCTGAGGCGATTAACTCAAGGTGTTCTTCTTGTCTGACAGCCTCATTTTCCATGGCTTGCCATAATTCGGGGTCAAAATCCGCAATATTCATTGTAGAGGGGTACATATCAGGCTCCTTTCAAGTAAAAATATGCCCTCTATTCTACCTGATTTCTAGCGCGCAATATACTCACAACTGACAACCACCTGACACGGCGTGGTCCCTAAGATCTCTAGATCAAAATAATCCGCAAAACCACCTATTGCCACATAACTTTCAGGCGTTAAACGTTGTAAAGGAGAGCGAATATATTCACCATTATCAGTGACAATATTCATATAATTGGCTTGGCATAAATGTTTAGTCATTTGGACATGGCATAAAACCGGCAAACCCTCAACGCCAGGCGCATTTTCCACCCGAATTTTTTGGGGTCTACGTAAAGTACTTATGCTCGCAGTAAAAGGCTTTTCTGTCTCTAAATGTTCCAAAGGCGCATCTGTAGGCCTTGGTGGCACTATTAAATCAAAGGGTGTGGGTGATGCAGTATTTGGCTTAGGTGGTGTTGTTAAGGTATAAGTATAAGGATCGCCAAGACCTGCAAAAAGGCAAGCCGAATATAATAAACAAAATGCAGCAAAATATTTTTTCATGGTTTATTGAGTATATCCTAAATACTTTGCAACACTTCACTTAAATGCTGAACTGGCGTAATTTGCATACCTGCAAATTCAGTTTTTTTCATATTGGCTTTGGGAACAATGGCGCGTTTAAAACCATGTTTTGCTGCTTCCTGTAAACGTTCTTGTCCGCCTTGAACGGGACGAATTTCACCGGCTAAACCCACTTCGCCAAATACCACTAAGTCACTCGGTAAAGGTTGATTTCTTAAACTGGATAATACCGATAATAATACTGATAAATCACTACCGGTTTCTAAAACCCGCACACCGCCCACAGCATTTACAAATACATCCTGATCGCCAGTAACAATACCGCCATGCCTACTTAAAATGGCTAATAACATGGTTAAACGATTGGGATCTAATCCAACGCTAACACGTCTTGGATTACCTAAATGCGAACTATCCACTAAAGCTTGAATTTCCACTAGCATCGGCCGCGTGCCTTCCCAAGTCACTAAAATACTGCTGCCGGAAACTGGTTTTTCATAACGCGATAAAAATATTGAACAAGGATTTGAAACTTCTCGTAAGCCTTTATCCGACATTGCAAAAATACCTAATTCATTCACCGCGCCAAAACGATTTTTTACTGCACGTACGATGCGAAACCGATTATCACGTTCACCTTCAAAATATAAGACGGTATCCACCATATGCTCTAATACTCTAGGTCCTGCCAGCGCGCCTTCTTTCGTAACGTGTCCAACCAGAAATAAAGTGGTATCACTTTGTTTTGCATAATGCGTCAATTTTGCAGCACTTTCTCGCACTTGTGATACTGAACCCGGTGCAGAATTAATCGTATCCGTAAATACCGTTTGAATAGAATCAATCACGATAACTTTCGGTTGTTCTTTAATAATAATATCTAAAATAGTTTCAATATGCGTTTGCGCAAGCAAGCGAATTTCTTTACGCGCAAGCCCTAAACGATGCGCACGCGCAGAGACTTGTTGTAAAGATTCTTCACCAGTAATATATAAAACCGGCATGTGCTGACTTAAATGACTAATCGCTTGCAATAACACTGTAGATTTACCAATTCCTGGATCGCCACCCATTAACACAACAGAACCTGGCACTAAGCCACCGCCTAAAACCCTGTCTAACTCTGTTAATCCACAAGAAGTACGTTGATGTTCAGTCACACTGACATCTAACAAACTTTTAACCGTATTATTAATTTCCCCAGTCAATCCTTTATGCCGCACAGATTTAGGATTTGCGATCGCCATTTCCACATAACTATTCCAAGTCCCACAATCAGGACAACAACCTATCCACTTAGGACTACTCGCCCCACAGGATTCGCAGACGTATTGGGATTTGCTCATTGTGTTTCCTTTTAAAACTTCACTCAGTTAGCCAAAATAACAATCTATTATATCATGTTGACAAATCATCACAGTAGATATAAGTTGTAACGCAGGTGTGTTTTATTATCTTTAAATTAAAAGGAATTGTTATGAAAAAAATACTAGCGCTTGTGTCAGGTTTGTTTTTAATGGTTGCGTTTTCTGCTCATTCATTTGCTAATGTGGGTCAAGCTGCAAGTGATACTGGTACCACTACAGAAGTGAAATCAGTATTATTAGGGCATAAATTTGATCCGCTTACAGTGCATGTTACCACTAAAGATGGCGTTGTTACTTTAGAAGGTCATGTAAAAACTGATGCCGATAAAGCTAAAGCCGCTGAAGTTGCGCAAACTGTTAAAGGTGTTAAAAGCGTTAATAATCAATTAAAAATTCAACCGTAAATTGTTTGCCCCCTTTCTATAGGGGGCATTCTATCGTACAATTGCTGCATCATTTACAGGAGTTCTTATGAGCAGCAAACCTCTACATGCCATTTCGCCCACACGTGCAGAAAATTATCCCGAATGGTACCAACAAGTTATTACAGCTGCTGATTTAGCAGAAAATTCATCTGTGCGCGGTTGTATGGTCATTAAACCTTGGGGTTATGCAATTTGGGAACGTATTCAAGCGATTTTAGATGCGCGCTTTAAAGCAACTGGACATGAAAATGCTTATTTCCCCTTACTTATTCCACTTAATTATTTAGAAAAAGAAGCGCAACATATAGAAGGTTTTGCCAAAGAATGCGCGGTGGTGACTCATACCCGTTTAGAAGCAGATGGGAAAGGCGGATTAAAACCTGCTGGTGAATTGGAAGAACCTTATATTATTCGCCCCACCAGCGAAACTGTAATTGGTGTGCAATTTTCAAAATGGATTCAGTCTTATCGTGATTTACCCGTGCTCATTAATCAATGGGCCAATGTGATGCGCTGGGAAATGCGCACCCGTATGTTTTTACGCACCAGTGAATTTTTATGGCAAGAAGGTCACACTGCCCATGCCACTGAAGAAGAGGCAATTGCAGAAACTTTACAAATGCTTAATATTTACGCAGACTTTGCAGAAAATTGTGCGGCTATTCCTGTAATTCAAGGTGAAAAAACGCCTACTGAGCGTTTTCCAGGTGCAATCAATACTTATACGATCGAAGCCATGATGCAAGATAAAAAAGCCTTGCAAGCAGGCACATCACACTTTTTAGGCCAAAATTTTGCCCACTCTTTTGATATCCAATATTTAGATAAAGAAGGCAAACAAGAATATGCTTGGACAACCTCATGGGGCATGTCTACTCGCATCATTGGTGGCTTGATTATGACCCATAGCGATGATGATGGTTTAGTATTACCACCTATATTAGCGCCATTACATGCGATCATTATTCCCATTTTTAGAAACGATGAAGAAAAAACTAAAGTACTAGATTTTTGTGAAAATTTGCAAAAACGTTTATCGCAATGTACTTATCAAAATGAAGCCATTCGCACTAAAATTGATACCCGTGATTTTAATAGCGGCGAAAAATCTTGGCATTGGATTAAAAAAGGCGTCCCCATTCGCTTAGAAATTGGCCCACGTGATATGGAAAAAAACAGTGTATTTATGGGACGTCGTGATTTAGGCGTAAAAGACAAACAATCATTCACAGTTGATGAATTTATTGAACAAAGTGCAAACATATTAAATGAAATTCAAAATAATTTATTAACCCGCGCAAGAAAATTCCAAAACGATAATTTACATATTGTAGAAGACATTAATGAGTTTAATGCTATCTTCGCAGAAAATGGCAAGAATGGATTTGTACAATGCTACTGCGCACCTGATGATGTTGAAGACATCATTAAACCCATGAAAGTCACCGCAAGATGCATACCTCTTAATCAATCTGGCAAAACAGGTATTTGTATTTTCACGGGCAAAGAGACCAACCGTCAGGTGATATTTGCAAAGGCTTATTAAATAATATTATGGCATTACACAAACACTCTGTTGACAACGCATAGGTTGTAAACAGTTACTGTCAAACTGACAGGCTTGGCCGGGTGTGTTGATGGCTGCAGGCGTTTGTGGCATGAGTTCACCGCACATTAAAATCTGTACAGATTCCACTGTAAACCCCGCTTTGTTGGGAATAATATTTTGCGGCAATACTTCAATATGTTGAATGCGGATAAATTGACCTGATAATGTTGCGGTCTGTTCATGAGCAGATGCAAGTGGAATAATTTCAGATTGCTTGCAAGCAAGTGCAAACACTGCTTGGTTTATGCTTAATAAACTTATCAAGATTAATAAATGCAGTTTCATATTGATATCCTTTTATTCACTGAGTTGCCTTTAATATTTTTTATAACATATTATAGATATTTTATATTAAGGAAATAAGATCATGCCTAAAAATACACTAGTCAGCGTCAATAGTATTATATCCAAATTTGCAGAAATCTTATCATTTAATTCAATCGGTGCGAAAAATGTAGTCTCGGCAAGTACTGTGATTTCCACACAAATCTATGATCAAAATGAGATATCTTATACAGCTGCACTGCTTAATTTTTTTATGGCAAGAGCAGGTCTGCAAGATGAGGTGCGTATTGAAGCACAAGCGGATAAAAATAATAACGGGATTATTCATCTTAGAACTTTTGAACAGCATGCAGATGGTTTGCAAAGTATTATCAAAGATCAACATCAAGAATTTGCAGATGCATTGACGAGCGGACGCCATTATCCTGATCCACATTTTTCTTATATATTCCCTCAAATTGTCAGACCGGAAAAGGACATTAACGGACTTAACGCAGCCATGACTGCATTATATAGTGATAGTTTAGGCTTTAATACGAATTTTTCTTTTAGGCCCATGGCGCATATTGAAAATACAAATCGCACTCCAGGTCTTCTTGCTGCACAAAGAAATCAATTAATTTTATTTCAACCTGATTATGCATTTCATCCTGATTATGAAAACGATAAAAATGGTATTAAAGCGATAGATATAGTAACGAAGACGCATGTTGTAAATTATCTTGCAATAATTAAAAAACCAACATCAGCGGTGATAACTGCAAATACCACAAATAAATTTACAATATAAAATATGGCGATAATTGCATCAGACACTTGCCTGATAATGTTTCAAAATTTCTTGAATAATAGTTTGTAATACATTTTGACTGGATTCATCTGTCAATTCACCGGCGTCGCGCATTTCCAATAAGCGGCGCTCAACGACTTGGGCAACCGATCCATTTGGATATAAACGCGCTAAAATCTTCCGTGCAGCGCTAGGACCGATACGATCATATAAAGAGTTGCGTATATAAGCATCTTCTGCAGTGGTACTAAAAGCCCATAATTCAATGGGCCCTAACGTGTTGGTTAATAATTGCGTATTCATACCTTCTTTAGTGGCAAATTGGGCAAGAAATGTTCCGCCACCTGCACGCGGACCGTGAACACGGGTACGCAATGCTTGTTTAGCCGTATCCGATAGACCGAAAGTCTTTGCTGATTTTTCCAAGGCTTGTGCGGGACCCGCATCCATAATAAAGACTGATGTGGCAAAATCCACCATCACTTCATCAAAATCTTCTAATGCTTGTGAGAGCAAGGCAATTTGTACTTTCCACTTCCTGCCTTCACGCATATCCACTAATACTTGATCGCGTACCGATTTTGCTTTTGCTGTACGATGAAATTCGTCAAAAACAATACGTTTTTGATCTTCCCGAATTTCCAAGATTCGACCACGATGGTAATCACGATAACGCTTCGGCATATCTTGCACATTCTCATTAATTAAATAATAATCACGTCCCAAAATATAACGTGCAATCATATACATCACAGCGGTTTGTCTATCGGCAGCTTCACCACCGGTTTTTGCAACCTCATCTAAATCCAACGACACCACGCGCGATTCACCTAAATCAAATGCGGTGGTGCGCGATAAAATGGGATATTCACGAATCGCGCTTGAAATCATCCGGCTAAATGCTTGAATCAAACTCTCACCGGTGGGCGCAATAATTTTACCAAATAAATCTTCTACTGCAGGTGTACGACATATAGCAGCGACATCTGCCAATAAAGGCACCGCAAAACGTTGTGCTAATAATGCTTCATGTTTATGGCCTGCATCAAATAAAGCATCCGTCACTTCCCACCAGGAAGTATGTTCATCAATTTTTAATTCTAATTTATAAAGTATATTATCAACAATTTTATCTACATTCGCTGCATAACGATGTGGATTTTGTGGATCGGAAGCAAGTTTATAGACTTCATCAACCACCATGCCGACCATATCAGAAATACCATCATAAGCACGTTCAGCACTCAAAGGTGTTGCCAATAAGGTTAAAAAATTCACCAAGAAACTACGCTCTAATGGCGTAGGAAAACGTGCACCTAATTGAGTATCAAAAGGATTAATCGCATATTCCGGCGTCATTCGCAAACGATGATAAGCCACTAAATGTTTTTTAGCAGGTGGTAGCGCTTCTTTTAACAAAGAAATTAAACCGCTACTGGATGGGCCTACATCAATAATTGCAATGCGTGGCAAACGTTCTTGCCCAGCATTTAAACAAAGCGCTAAATTAATTGCATTCGATAATACCGATTTACCCGAACCTGGACGGGCATAAATTAAATCAATCCAGGTGGTTTGCATAGAAGAACCTGGTTGATAAGGCCATAACTTTCCATCTGGAGATCGTAATAATAATGCACCATGCTGCCAAGGCGATGATGGACGTGCAATCGGTAACATATAAACGACTTCAGATAACGGTGCAACAGAAGGCGTGGCAAGACTACCTGAGGACAAGGCTAAACTACTGGAAACAACCGCACCAAAAGGATCCCCTGATACTTCAGAGACTTCACAATAACCCCAACCTTGAACTGCTTTTGCTAATTCTGCAGCACGAACTTTTAATAAAGGTTCATTGTCAGCAGGTGCCCAAGTCGTAAGCGATACTCTTAAGCGAACAACAGCATCATCGGTGCTGGTCTCAAAATATTGTAATAGCGCTCTTGAATCACTGATCATTGGATTGCTGCTGGAAGCAAAACTTAAAATCGCAGCAATAGATGCTTTAAAACCAAGTGAAGCTAAACCATTACTCTCCACCATAAACGAAATCCGCCACGGAATTTTTGCTGCGACGACCCGATTAAATAAATAGGTAAATGATTTTACTTCTTTAGGAAATAATTCAATAAAGAGCGGTGCGTAAATGCGATCGCCAATACGGCAAATACGTAGATTTAAATTTTCACCGTCACGAGGTAGAATTTGAGATGACAATGATGGCCATAATACTTCAGAGACATCGCGCTTATGTAATTTTAATTCACGCATAGGGATACGATCACCCGGTAAATAGGGACTCCATTGTTTATCAGTAAACTCAGGATCTATGGTAAAACGTGCTTCTCTAATCACCGTATGCGCATCTAATAATTTAATGGTGAGGCCTAATGTTTCAAGTTCGGTCAATGTGGCGCGAGTGAAAGATTCATGCACTTCGCGTAATTCTGGCGTGGTTGCAATCACACTTTGTGCATAACGCATCGGTGGAATTTTTTGTTTTTTAATAGTCTCTAATTTTCTTTTATAAGATGCTTTTTGTTGTTGACTTGACATGCTGGTCGGAAATGTCCAGAGCACAATAAATGTTTTTTCTTCCGCACAATATTGGCTCAAGGTTTGCAAACGTTCATTAAATAAATCTTCAAGCTCTAACTGCAAGCGTTTAGCCGTCGCAACTGCAGGCGCTAACACTTGTTGAATTTGTTGTTTTGCCGCTTCATTGTCATATGAAAATAAAATTTGAGCGCCATGACCGGGTCTTGACAGGGCTGATTGTAAGGCATGAGAAACACCCGTATGCAAACGTTGAAATTCTTCGGATCCTACTAAAAATTGCGCACCGTCCATTTTAATGACAGATAACAACGATCCATCTCTTGCCACTAATGTATGCGCATTATCAATGGCTTCTAGATCACAGTAGGAGCCAGCCGTTTGCTTCAATGAATTAGTGAACCATTCTAGGAATGAATCGACAGATTCTAAGACCGGTTCAAAAAAATTAGGCATTTTAAAAATCATCCATATCTGTGTCGCTTGCTTCTAGCTTGGGCAGTATCAAAGTCGACCAATGCGCTATTTGTTCAGTAAAATGCTGTTGATTGGGTAATAAACGCAAAGGCAACATTGCTTTTTTTTGAGCATCTTTTCCCATATTTTGTGTATCCAGTAAAGATTGACCAAATAAATCAGATATGCTGGCGTCTTTACCAAAAAGTTCATCTACCGGTTGCATCAATTGTCGTAAATTACGATACAATGATTTAGCGGTTTCAACATAAACCGTCTTAGATGCAATTAAACAAAATAACACCCGCACCACATGCATTAATTCTGCTTGTGACATTTGAGGGAAAAAAATAACTCGATTTTCTCGCCCTAAAACGCCTAAAAAATTACATTCAATACACAGTGCGCAACAAGTGGCCAAGTTCGACAGTTCATTTTGGCGATAATTGCCGTTTATATTAGCTACTTCTTGATGCACTAAATCACGGAAACCACAATACTGACATTTATATTTATCCCGAATAAACACTTTCTGCGCAATCTTTTGGAATTCGCTATGTTTGCGCCTGGCTTTAAACAGGCGCCAGCCATCCAGATTTGCAGAAAGTGTTAATGGATACATCTAGTTTGCCTATTCATTAAGGTTCAAAAATATCCCCACCTATTGATGTACCGGTTTTTGCACCTGTACCAAAGACAGTGACACCTGTTGCTTCAATCATGGTCGGTAACCAAACCAAACCAATACCGATAAATAACAGCATAAAACAATGACCCAAAGTCACCTGTGCAGGGTTATCTTTATGTTGCTTAAACTTTAAAACACCCGCGCTTGCAAACCCAATACCGGATACGTAACAAAGCGCAACAATTAAATCAATGATTTGCGCAACCGAACTCGTAGCAGTTTCGGCCAAATCACCTAGAGTTTGCTCGCCACCTGCTTGCGCAAACATTAATATGCCACCCACACTCCATAACACAATACTGGTTAAAAAAAACTTTATTCTCATAATCTACCCCTTATCTTTAAACATAAAACCCAAATGTATTCATCAATACCCTAACAAATGCACCTATATGATACGCAAATATACCGCCCACTATATGTGTCAAGCCTTTACCCACGGTTGTCTGACTACCTTGCTCCCCAGATTTCACTATATAGTACCAACCTCGAATAAACGCAATAATACCGACTAAACGAATCACTTCAAATGCAATCTCAATGACTGTATCGATCTCATAACCATATGTCGGATTATACGATAAAGGACTCGTTGTACCCCAAAAAGTATAGGTGGTGACATCAATTAGAGTGGGCCACCAAACCAATCCCGCGCCCACTAACATTTTAACAATTGGACCACTGAGATCCGATTGTGAACTCATCATCGTGCGAGCATCAGCCATTGATTTCATATTATACAAAGCATTAGAAATCAAAAATATGCCCAGCAAATACGTAGAAGCTGTTACCAATATACTGAGCCCTGATAAGGACTCTGCAAAAGCTAAAAGAATACCTAGTAAATCATTATTCATAGGCAGTCTACTCTTCTTCGCGGAATACAGTCTCCGAACTCATCGTTACTGTGCCAGCAACTGGATCAATACTCATCACGCGACCATAACCTGGAACATCATCACCACGTGCCACACTTATTAATTCACCTGATTCGCTCATGAGCCAAGCACGTCCTGGAATTGCAGCTTGCACCACCATAGGTATAGGAATCATTGATTTTGCTTGCATGGCTTGACGACTTAAATTAGCAGCACGTTGAGTTTGCTCTGAAACAGTGATATGCAATTTAACTTCATCTGCAACAACGCCTACTTCTGCTTCCACAGCATTCATACGTTGATTTAAAGCATTTAAAGCAGTAATTTGTTTATCTAATGCTTCTAAGCGCGTTAATGTATCTTGCAAAGTACTTTCTTCATCTGCAATTTTTGAGATCATTTGTTCCATTTGTTCTAAACGAACATGCGCACCTTGCAATTGCGTCAGCTGATCATTTAATACATTCATCGCTTGCTCAATCGTATTTAAACGTTCATCAATTTGACGTGTTTCTACGCTACTACCGGTTGCCACAGGAGTTATTTGTTTTGCAGAGCTTAGATTTGCGGTAGGAACAGGTGTAATTTCCTGATTACCTGAACCTTGCAATAGCTTATAACCACCATAGGCCATGACTAGAAAAATAATTAAAGTAAACCAAGGATGGCGCTTGAAAAAGTTGCCTTTTCTTTCCGTTGTCACAGGTGGTAACACTGCTTCTGAATCAAGGTCTAAATCTAGATCAGTATCTGTAGGGGCTTTTGAAGTGTCAGCCGTATTTTTATTTGAAAAAAAGTCTTCATCAAAATCAGTATCTGGAAATGGTTCTTCTTTGGGTGTGTCCATATCAGCATCTGGATTAAAGGGTTCTTCTTTAGGTATATCAAAATCATCGTCCAGATTAAAAGGTTCTTCTTTAGGTGTATCAAAATCATCATCCGGATTAAAAGGTTCTTCCTCTTTTGGCATGTCATCAGGTTTTTTCATAAATTCTTCAGAGAATTCATCAGGAAAATCATCGGTAAAATTAAATTCATCAAATTCACTGACGGGTGCTTTATTTTCACTTGGATTGTCGTTCGACTGTTCATTTTCGAACTCATTCTCGTCAGTATATTTTTTTTCGTCGTCCATTTCCCTTACCTCATTTATTCGTGTTCGTATTCACGGGCGTCGTTGGTGCTTGCGCAGTGTTGGTTGGCACCACTGGCGTAGCCCCTTCTGCTGTAAAATCTTGCATAAATAACAGCCCTATTCCTGTACCGCTATCCACAGTAACCGTTGGGGGTTTATCGAATACATCTCCCAAATGTTCACCCCAAGCTTGCCCAACTGTGCCAAGTCCCACTGCTATCGCATCTTTTGTTGTTACATCTGCAGATTGTACAACCAATAATGTATTGGTATTCTCGGGTTCAACAACAGGTTGCGTAATCCCTGCTAAAAATGCTTCCCCCATACCTTCTAAGAAGGCTGATGCAAACAAACTGCCGTAGCGAAGGAAATAATGATTATCCACACCTGTTGCTAATGCAGTACGTGCAGTTTCTGCATCCACTGCCACTGCATTTAACGGTAAGCTGGCAGGAAATTCAGGCGAACTCAACAAGGAGAAACGCAACATCACTGCATCTTCTTGTAATTGTAAATCACCGATTACTTTAGAACCCTGCAATGGTCCTTGTACAATTGTCGCTAATACAGGTCCGGGATTATCACTATTGACCTCAGTATCAAGAACCGCAAATACAATAGAACCTGCTTTATAAAGTACAGGCCCTGCAGAAGTTTCACTTCCTGTGCCATTAAGACCTTCTTGTCCTGGTATTGTTTCAGGAAGAGTGACACCTTTTACATAACTTTGTACCCCAGGTTTCCAATTTGCAACCACGGTCATCGATTGGCTACGTAGTAATGCTTCAAAGGCTTGTTGCATCGCTTGTTGTTCAGCTAAGCTACGTTGTTGCGCTGCAGCAGCTTGTTCAGCCGTTAATTGTGCAGCACGTGTTTTTTGTTGTTCTTCTAATAAACGACGATAAGCGTCTTGATTATTTTCAGCTGCTTTAACTGGCATAACAATGCCATTACAAGGTTGACCCTTGCGATCTAATCCTTCTTTATTACAACCATTTCGATCAAAACCATCTTTATCAAAACCATTTTTGTCAAAACCTTCTTCATTCAAACAAAGTTTGCCGTTTTTATCTAGGCCTTGACGATTACAGCCATTTTTATCAAAACCATTTTTATCAAAACCATCTTTGTCAAAACCATTTTTGTCAAAACCATTCTTATCAAAACCTAAGTGATCATAACCTTCTTCGTTATAACCATCGACGTCATAACAAGGATTACCATTCACATCTAAACCTTCGCGGTTACAACCATTACGATCAAATCCATTTTTATCATACCCGTCTTTATCGTAACCTTCTTTATCATAACCATCTTTGTCAAAACCATCTCTATCATAACCATCAGCATCATAGCCTGCTGCATTATAACCATCACGATCAAAACCTTTAGCGTCATAACCATTTTGATCATAACCTTGCGCATCATAAGTACATTCCGCACAAAACTCTTGCCCAAAACTTAAGTTGGCTTGATTTTCACCCTGTTGATTAATTAAGCGGGGAATAGCGGCTTCACCAGATTTTTGGGCTTGTTGTGCTAAACGTTCGTTTTCAGCAAGCTGCAATTTAGCATATTCTTCGTTATATGCACCTGTACCTGCTAAAGAAGCAATTTCACCGATTTGTTTTGCTCTGACCTCAGCAGTCACTTCAGGGGGTTGTGTTTCACGCGTTGTTGTTAATACTAAGCCAATAATCACTATTGCAATCAGACCCACGACTATCAACAATGTCCGGGTTTTGATATCGCTCAGTCGATTAAAAAGGCCGCGCAATTTTTTTCCCATATTAGAGCCCTTCTACTTTTAACGTAATAGATTCACCGCGTTGTGACGCTAAAATCATCGGTGTCACGGGTAATTGATAAACATGTGTACCATCTGCACTCGATAATGTGGCCACCCAACCTGGAGAAAGCAAAGTTAATGGTGTACGCACATAAAGCTGATTATTCCATAACCACGCTTGCGCATCGCCACCGGTAATATTTAATATTTCACTGTCTTGTGGTGCAATCCCGTCTAATAAATTCATTAAAGTCGCACTTGCATTCTGTGGTAGCGCGCCACCAATAATAGAACCGCGCGCATTAGGACCACGACCTTGCACACGAAAATCAACACGATAATCTACTTGTCCTTGATCGGTCACGATAGTTAACATGACGGGTGTTGGCATGCCTTGCAAGGTCACAGCCATATTTCCCGTAGCATAAGGTTTTTGGCCTTGAATCATTAATAAATTACTTTTTTGATCCCATTGAATATTAAAATTATTAGGGTTACCAATACTATAAGCGCTGACCGGCCAAGGCGCACCTGTTTCATCCATAAATACCACGGAAGAAACATAACCCGTTGATAAACGTAAAACCGGAGGCGTGCTACCTGGTGATAAACTTACGCTTTGTGAAGTAACTGTAGGCTGTGGAACAGGTTGTGCAGGAGCTTCCATGGCTCTTTGAGTCGTTTCATGGGCCTGACGTAAGGCTTGAATTTGTTCAGGCGTCATAGGATACATTTTTTTTAACATATTTTCAAAAGCAGGGTCTTTTGCAGTGCCATAAGTAGAATCATTAAAAAATTGTTCTTCTGTTTCTGGATCATTCATGGCTTGTTGCGGCGTTATTGCAGGCTGTCCATCGGCCAAAACATTAGCCGCATTTTTTGCATTCATTGTATGAGGTGGAATCTGCGCATTCTGTACATTTTGTGTATTTGCAAGTGGTGGCAAATTCACTTGGTTACGTTCAGGATGTGGCGCTTGTGCCTGAGCATAGGCAACCGATAACAATAAGATGAGTGAGATAATGCCAGTTATCCATAATCGAATCATAATTTCCTGTCCTCAACCACAAATTGGGCAATCGCAATACCTTGTGGCTTATCTTTAGTTGGAACACGGGAAATTAACATCGTCACCAAAATCGGCTGTTCTAAGGTTTCATTCGCACTCACGTAACTTATCAACATTGGAATTTCGATTTTCCAAGCATAACGGCCTTTAATAAGACCATGCTGAACGATCACGGGCACTTCGGTCACCACGCCTTTAACCACTAAACGTTTGCTCAGTACCGTATCGAGATTACCTGATTGTTGCAAGGCTTCTAAATAATTATCAAAACCTGCCGCAGTAAAGTATTGCCGCATTTGTTGTAAATCATCTTGGTAATCTAAGAAATTATAAGAAAAGGCTGCGATAGCTGCGCGTGAAGACCACATGAGTAACATTTCTTCATCAACTAAAGGTTCGTATAAAGGTTGAATTTCGATTAATGTACCATCGGTTTGAGTGGCAAAATAAACGGGCGCAGGTTTTGTATAATACTGCAATACCACAATACAAATTAATAATATACTGACCACGATGGAACCCAATAAAGCCAGCATGGTATTACGATAGCCATCACGATAAAAATGATTGCGTAGCCGTACGAGCTCTAAACCTCTGACAGTATCAAAACCATCAGAAGCCTGCGCTGCGCTGACCTGTTCTTTGGGATCCGTCGCCATAATACCTCTTAATATTTCACCCTAGTTAACCACCAGGGTTTTGCCACTTTCCTTGGGCCTGAAAACACGCCGCGTAAAAACCGCAGAAATACTCGCACACTAAAACCATAATGCTCTAACAATGCAAAAAATATAATTGTGACCAATGCAAGACCTAAAGTCCACCACCTTGGAATAAATAAGCATAGCAACAAAGGAAACATTGCGCGATAGTCTACAATAAAAAACCGCACAGTTCGTGCACTATCTCGCCAATGCGCTGTTGGACTTATCGGTTTCATATTCATCCAGATGTAATTAATCTTGCTAATTATAGATGAATATACGATGACCTATGATAAATATCAAAAAATATCTGCTGAAGAGATCTTAAAAACTATTAAGCACTAGGCTTAGGAGTGGCAACACTAGCAGGTTGTGCAGGAGCTTCAGATGCTTTGCCATTAAATTGTGTAGTTACAATCGCACTTGTTGCGGTCGTTTGAGCTGTTGCACCTGTTATCTGTGCTTTTTCTTCTTGTAATAATCCTTGTGCTGTTTTCACAACATGCCCTACCACACCTTGCTTATCAATACCTAATTGAGCACCTTCATCAAAAAGATAACGAATATCTTCAATGAATTTATCCATAGTCACTTCGCCGCGCGCGGGTTTACCAGGAGCAACAGCATTTTCTTGAGTTTGTTGTGCTTGCCCTAAATTAACGGGTTTAACGACACCTGCAGGTTCTGCGTCTTTATTTGTTCTTTCGTTAAGTAATTGTCCAATTGTTCTTTTTTCCACAGTTTATTACCTCTTCACTAATCAAAATCTGTTTGTAACATGGCCTCGCGCACTTCATCATCAAAGACTAACCATTCTCTTTGAGGAACACGACGCCCATCTGTTGTTGGCAACAACCGTTGCCAAATCACGACTCGCATTAATTCTATTAAATCGACCGCGCGGCCATGACGTTCATCTGCAGGAAATGCAGCTATCATCCGACGCATAGTATCTGCAACGCCATTACTGTGAACTGTGGTATAGACCACATGACCTGTTAATGCGGCATCAATTACCGCAGCGATTGTTTCTTTATCACGGGCTTCACCCAGTAAAATATAATTAGGTTTACGGCGAAGGGCATTACGTATTGCTGCCGGAAAATTGGGCAAATTCCCAGGAATTTCATGTTGTGCCATTAGGGTATTAGGTTGTGGCACATTGTCATACACAAATTCGATAGGTGATTCATAAGTTAATACTTTACCGGTTTGCGTTTGTAGAATTTCACGCATAATTGCGGCCAACAAAGTACTTTTACCAGAACCCGTAGAACCTGCAACCACTACTATCCCTTGAGTGGGAATGATACCTTCCAATAATTTAGACGGCAAATTCATATCTTTTAAAAAAGGTGGGTCAATTGGAATGGTCCGCATGGTGATTTGAATGCCTTCATGCCCTTCCACATGGCAACCTGTACCATTCACACGAAAACGATAACGTTCACTACGTGAAGGTTTAATTTCATAATGGGTGTCTAAATCTTTACCGCTTAAAATTTGTGCTGTACCGTTGGCGCCATAAATTAAATTCAAAAGTGCAGCGACTTCACTGTGGGATAATTTATGAGAAGTGACACGACGTAAACGACCGTGAATATCAGCAACGACTTGATCACCTGTTTGCAAGGTAATATCTGAGGCTTCATTTCTAACACAAAATAACAATAATTCATCCAAATCCGCTTCGGTAATCCGCGAAGTTTCCTTTGGATACTTTAATGTTTCTGGTATCGGTGTTACCGTTGGCGTTGTTGTTGTCATCTCTTTCTCTCTTTTATCCCGCTTTTTCTCGGGTTAAGAGAAAAAGCATTTATTCATGTGTGGTTAAAGCCGGATCCCACGTTTTACTATCAGCCCGCAGTGCGGGTAAGGCTTCGATAGTTAAGGTGCGATCATTAATCGCCATCTCTTCACCACCGCCCGTAATCCCTAATTCACGATGTGCAACTTGAGGCGCACTTACCATATTTTGGGCCAGTAACATTCTATAACGCACCATGCCCTGATAATCTCGTTTCAATCTTGCCAAATTCTCAGTATAAATATGGTCAGCTTGTGCTATGCCTTCAAACCAGCCTATTTCTACATATTCGGCCCACACTTCCCTTTCTTCATCCGATTTTGGCCATAATGACTCATCGGGCAAGGGCGGACGTCTTTCGTCCATCAGTAAATAATCCCGCCAAGTCGGCGCTAAAGTCACAAACCGCGCTTGTTTAATAATCCTATAGTTTCTATCGGCAACTCTGAGCACATTTGGAGTGCTTACTGTTAAAGAATCCCGACTTTCGACTAATACCGGTGGCAAAATATTGTCACTTAGAAGCAGAGCATGGAAACTAAAAATGGCATCTAACTGGTCTTCTTCCTCAAACAGGGAGTCATTAATTTCTTCCCCTCTAAATGCCAAGCCGCTACGTGCCCCTAAACTTCTTGCTGTATCCTGAACAGCCTCTAGACGAATACTATTATTATCATCTTCATCTTCAACAGTTCTGACATCCCCTCGCAAGGATTCTAAAGTCGCCAATTCTTCATTGGGATCGGGTAAGATCTCAACTTCGACAGACGCACAACCTGCAATCAGGATTGTGAATAAAAGTGTCAGTGTTCTGTTCATTTTTAGTGTACGCAATGTTTAAATCGACCTACTAGCATTTAATCTAAATAATGTAATTCTATGACCCCAGAATCAGGAAAAATCAATATATCGGCACGTAAATACACTTCTGCTCTAATTTCACGCAGTAATTCATGCGCGGTGATTTTATCATTTTCTATGTTGACTAATACAGGAATGGCAGGCGCACGTCCCATGACCTTCAAACGATAATCCGTTAATGTGGCAATATCACGCAATAAAGGTTCAACTGGACCCGCCCAATCAACATTAAGCAAACGCTTTAATGCAGGATAAATTGGCTCAGGATAAGGTTCTGCCTTAATGCTCACGTCTGTTGGTTTTTTTGCACGTTCTACTTCATACAATGCAACTAAGGATCGATCAATTGAGCCCGCCGCTTCTGCAATTTGTACTTGTGTCATTAAGGGGGGCGGAGAAGGTGTAGGTTCCGGTGCCGTAATTTGACAAGCACTGAGTAATACAGAACAGATGGCAAAACCAATGGTGTATGCCGCACGGGTATGATATTTTAAGAGTGATAACATCATGTTATTTGAAATTCCTATAAACGTTGCAGTGATAAGCATAAACTATAGACACCTTGTCAGCAACCCAAAACTGTTATAGATTTTCTAAACAGGTATATGGAAATAAGGGAGAGCATCATGGTTGATATGGGTCGTGCATTATTATTGGTTGCACAAGAAATGAAGTTGGGCTTTGTCCTGCACGGTAAACCTTTAACGCTTGATGAAGTGTTTGCTGAAAAAGGTTTGCTTCCCTCTTTGATGCGCAGATCCGATCAGTTGTCTTCTTTTTGTTTAGGTTATGGTTTAGGCTTAACCTTTGAAGAAACACCTTCTGCTCGTTTGGGTGTGGTAGTCAAATATAATGATGAAATACCCAATGCCATGCGTCTTATGTGTGCAACAGAAATTTTATTTGAACTCGCTGAATCAGCTTCTGATCGCAGCAAAATTGCCCTTGATGATCTGATGTATGACTAAAGGACTTTTCACATGCTAGATAACCAGGATATTAATATTCATAATATTCCGCCTATTGAGCCGGTGCCAGTGACTCAAGAATGTATTGTTGCAACCGCTCTGCGTTTTGATTTACCTATTTTGTTATTACATACTATTTTAAAAGTAGAAGGTGGCGAAGTCGGCAAAGTCAATTACAATACCAATGATACTTACGATATAGGGCCCATGCAGATCAACAGTATTTGGCTCGATAAATTTCAACCTTATGTGACGCCTTCACAAATTCTCTATAATGGTTGTATTAATGTACAAATTGGGGCTTGGATTTTACGATCCAATATTAACAAAGCCGAAGGTGATTTTTGGAAAGGAGTCGGTAATTATCATTCAGGGACACCACACTTGCATCGTAAATACCAAGAAAAAGTATACGCTATGTCTAATCAACTCTTAAAACAGGACTAAACCATGCCACCACAAGGCGGAGGAGGAGGTCAAGGTGACCAAAATCAAGGGCTTGATTTAATATGGGGCGTTGCCTTTGTCATTATTGTTATTTTAGCACTCTGGTTTTTTGCAAGAGGACCTATTCTTCAAGGTGTTTTTGTTATTAAATTACTCGAAATAAAACTCATTGGGTTTTTCACCCATAACTTAGACCCCGTACGTGATGCCATTATTTATTATCAAGGCGATCCTACCCTGGTTAATATTCAGCAACTTGGCACTTGGTTTAAGCTCATTGGCCTCGAATTACGTTATGTAGTAGCAGGAATTCTGGTGGTATTGGCTGGCATACTTTATTTCACCCATCCGACCCTGAAATTTAATCACGTATTTAATATGAAAACTTTGCGTGATGCAGAACAAGTCAATTGGCCACAAATTACACCTATTATAAAAGAAGACTTGGTCAGTCAAGATATTGATGAAGGTAAATGGGCGATGAGTCCATCCCCCATGCAGTTTGCAAAAAAATATAGGTTGTTGGAAGTATTAACACCGGCTGCAGCCAAATCATATATGCAAAATAAACCTGAAGTTCGGGTTATAAAAGATAGAGCAGAACAAGTATTTGCAAGACAACTAGGCCCTGTCTGGCGTGGTCTTGAAAGAGCGCCCATCCATGCCCGCGCACTTATGGCTGTATTTGCTGCGCATCATAATCAAGATAAAGAGAATGTCGCAAAACTAATTAATCAACTCGCCATCAGCGCCGGTGAAGGTAAAATGGATTATTCCGGTGTAGATGAAGTGTTAAAAAAACACTATCAAACCAAACAAATTCAGCAAGCCCTGCATAGCCATGCTTATCTTTATGGGGTAATGGCTACTATGCTAGAGGCAGCACGTACCGCTGGGGTGCTCAGTAGTTCTGATTTTATTTGGTTAAAACCTTTAGATAGACCGATGTGGTATGTGATTAATACTGTCGGACGCAGAACTTGCATGAGTGAAATTGCAGGATCTGTAAGTCACTGGATGGCCGAAAAAGCCATGAACCGTAAACTCACCCAACCCATGGTAAAAAATGCCGTTAAAGGATTAGAGCTTGCCATTAAAGATATTATTTACACCCCTGATGAACCCACCCCTCAAAAGAGAGGTAAATAATGGCGCGTCATATTCGTGGATTAGAATCTAGACATGAACAAAAACCACAACAATTATTACGCGATACACGTCCTTTAACCAGACGATTTTATGATTTTATTCGCGACCCTAATAGTGCAATGATGATTCTTGTGGCTCTTGCCCTTGCAAGCTTTTTTCTGCCAGGTGCGAATGATATTTTTTTACTCTTGGGTATTATTTTATTTTTCTTGTGTGAATTTAAACATTCTTCTTTACCCTTTCGTCTGCCACAACGATCCGGCATTCTTGATTACAACGATTTGAAACCAGGAAGCGGCAAACCTAATAAAGCCAGAGGCATTTGTTTTTACGGTAATGAAACTTCAAGCGGCGAAGAGTTATGGTTTAACAACGAAGATATGCGCACGCACACCCTGATTTTCGGTTCAACCGGCGCCGGTAAAACCGAAACATTAGTCTCTCTTGCTTACAATGCGCTAGTACAAGGCAGTGGTTTTATTTATGTCGACGGTAAAGGTGATAACTCTTTATTTGCCAAAGTTTTTTCTATGGCAAGAGCGATGGGACGCGAAGATGATATTTTACTGATTAATTTTATGACCGGTGCCCGCGATATCGTCGGTCCGCAAGCTAAACGTATTTCTAATACCATGAACCCATTTTCCCTCGGATCTTCAAGTATGTGCGCACAATTGGTCATCAGTATGATGGACTCTGCTTCTGGGAGCTCCGATGGTGATATGTGGAAAGGTCGCGCAATTTCATTTGTAGAAGCCTTGATGCGTATTTTATGTTATGCCCGCGATAAGGGATATATTTTGTTGGATGCAAACAGTATTCGTCAATATTTCCATTTACCTAAATTAGAATCAATAGTGCTCGATAAAAAATTTCCTGTTGATAATGAACGCACTGTGAGTATTGAAGATGCACCCGATGTGGTATTAGATCCTATTACTAACTATTTACTGACGCTGCCTGGTTTTGATAAAAATAATAAAGGCAAACAACGCGGTGAAGTATTTGAACAACACGGTTTTATCGTTATGCAATTGACCCGGGTATTCACCTCACTTGCGGATACTTATGGTCATATTTTGCGGGTTGATTTACCGGAAGTCGATTTTCGTGACGTAGTGTTAAATCGTCGTATATTAGTTGCGCTCTTGCCCGCGCTTGAAAAATCGCCAGAAGAATTATCAAACTTAGGTAAAATTATTGTAGCCTCGCTCAAAGCCATGATGGCTTCGGGTTTGGGAGAAGCGGTTGAAGGAACTTACGCCGAATTGATTGAGAAAAAAGTAACGACCGCACCCACACCATTTTTATGTATTTTAGATGAATATGGTTATTACGCAGTAAAAGGTTTTGCGGTTGTACCTGCCCAAGCGCGGTCATTAGGCTTCTCGGCAATTTTTGCTGGACAAGATTTACCTGCATTCCAAAAAGCTTCGAAAGAAGAAGCCTTATCTATTGGCGCGAACACCAACATTAAAATCGCCATGAAATTAGAAGATCCTATAGAAACTTGGGACTTTTTTAATAAAACTGCAGGGGAAGCTTTGGTGACCCAAACTGAAAGTTTCCAAACCAATCAAAACAGTATGACCAATACTTATTTAGATACACGCAGTGCAAGAGTTGAAAAACGTGCACGGGTGGATTTATTGGATCTTAAAGATCAAGACATGGGGGAAATGCATATTTTCTTCAAGTCAAAAATTGTGCGCGCCAAATCATTTTTCGCAAATCCAAAACCTGTGAAAAAAATGCGTCTTAATCAATTTTTAAAAGTAAAACCACCGAGTGACGATGAAATCGTTGAATTGCTCGATAGATTAGTCCATTTTGAAAAAGTATTTAAATCACCCGAATTATTAAATATCACTCCTGTTATGGATGAAGATTTGCTATTTGTATTAAATAGTATGCAAGAACATATTAAGCAACCTATAGATGATCGCACCATTACCGGCGTAAAAGCCCTTTATGATAAACAAAATTATGTAGCGCCCATAGTCGATGAAGAACTTGAAGCCGCCATTTCAGGTATGGATATCTTAACGCAACCCCTACCCTCACTCGAGGAAATGGAAAATATCGATCCTTTAGAATTACTCAATATGCCCACTTTCGCAGGTGCATTATTGGATAAAAATGAAGTACGTAAACAAGTGGAAACCATTGAACGTTTCTACGGTGTACCGCGTGCTAGAACCTTAGAAGCTGCAGTAAAAATTCTAAAGGATTTACGTAAAGCTACAAAATATCCACCAGGTGCCGTGCCACCACCGAATAAAGAATCTGTCATTGCTTTAATGAATGAGCTTTCAGAAAAATATGAAAAAATGAAAGAAGGTAAAACTGAAGAGAAAACTTAAAAAAGTTTATTCGGTTTATTTCTCATGCAATTATAAAAATCATTCATTATACGAGTTGCAGTTTCATTGATAGGGCTCCCTGCTGTATAAGCATGACGGGTAAAATTTCTAAAATGATCAATAAGCAAAGTAGTATTTACTGATTCTGCTAATTGAGTTAAATTAAAATATTGACTAATGCTATCAACATCCCTAGATTTTAAGCATTGCGTGAGTAAAGATGAAGTCAACCATGTGTTTTCTGGAAATGCCGCTTGAAAACCTAGCAATGAAAATCCAAACACAATTTGACCGCGTGCGTACTGTGCAAATTGATTGGTCGTTCCCCATACTTTTTGGCACACACTCTCAACACCGTATTGCATCAAGCGCGCACTGACATACTCTATAAATGAATAGATCGCAACTGAAGATAACTCCTCTTCTCTAAAAGCCATATTCATCCCTACATATAGGACAAGCGGAAGAAGTTCTTTTAAAATTTTTTCAACTAAAGCATTGACCTTTGAATCAGATGTTAATCTTGAACAATCAATCATGCCCCCTGCTATCAAGATGGAATTACTGGCTAAATAATTTCGCCATCCCATGGCTGATGAGTTAGCATAAAAAATAATGATTGAAAGAGCGATTTTTGCAGCTTCTGCATACACATAATCATCTACAGAAGATTTTTGAATGGACTCTAAAATCAGATCGCTAATTTGATACATCGGAGAATGATGCATTAAAGATTGCAGCACAGGTTCATCAATACAGAGATCTTGAAGGAATTTTTTTTTTGCAGATTTTAAATCATTTTTATTTAGTTGCAAACAACGTTTTGCATAGCCTTTGATAAATACTGTCAAATTAATGTTTTGCTGTCTAAACGATTGAATGCGCTGTTTACGCGGATCCAATGCAACTTCAATTGATTCCAACATATCTTGTGGAATAACATTAAAGTTGTTGCAATTCTTAAAAAGATAATCGAGAATCTGTTCTCTCATTTTTTCACAATTTATTTGAATTAGAATTAATATTTGAATTAGAATTAATATTTGAATCCTGATTATCAGACATGTCAATTAATTCGGCTAATCTTGGTGAAGTTCTTTTTACATTATTGCGAGATTTTCTGTTACATAAACCCCAAACATTACAGCATGGGTTCGTGGAAGTATCTTCTTCTAACTTTTGTGTAATTTTATCTGCAATTTTTGTAATATTGGCTTCACTCTCATTTAAATCAAGCATACTGCGCTTAAGCGGTAACCCCCCAAAAGCTAAATAACATAAAATACGCATGGATAAATGCTCATCTACATCTTGATAACCTCTAAGCTCGGATGCAAATATTTCGGCTATTCTTTTGAGCTCTTCATTTTCTCTAGTGGTATAAAAAGGTACAAATCGAATGAAAAAATTATATTTTTTAAGAAATTCATCATTGATGATGCCTCTTATCGGCATAGTTATGAATTCGCCTTCTTCTATTCCTGTATGTTGATTTTTTTTCTTACGTTTGATTATCACTTTAGTTTCGAGTATATCAATTAATGCCGCAAATTTAGAACCGGAATTACTGTCAAAACTGAAATAACCAAAACCCTGCCCATACCATCCCGAACGCTTTACAAAATTTGCAAATGGATTGATGTAATGTCTAATAAAGTCTTCAAACCTTTTTTCAGCAGTGACAAGGCCAACAATCCCACCTACAATTTTTATGATTTCATATGCTTTATTTAAGGAATTTTGTTTATTCGGATTCGTTTGGGGAGCTGATGGTGCTGGTGCAATTGTGTATTGAATATTAACGGGAAGAACAGGTAGAGTATTGTAACCATCGGTAAATCCTACTGATAAATTAGGATCTTCTCCACTACCACCTGGAATAAAAAATAATACTGGGTCGGTGACATTATCAGCTTCTGCTTGAGAAAACGATATGATGCGATTGTTAAAATCACCTTTTCGATAAATACCTGCATGCGTATTACCGTATTCCAAACTATAAATTTGCGCTGATGTTGGGCTATTGCTATTGATGACATCGAAATTAATATTAGTAATGGGGATAGGTGTTCTATCATCTGCATTTTTTGCATAATAAGTAATTTGCCGCGCAATTTCTTGCGGTGTTGGAAAAAAGAATACATTAACATTCACAGGTTGCGAGGGCTGCCCATCATATGAAGAAACCGCTACAGTAAATTGCGGATCATTATTGCCACCCAATTGTTGCACCCAAACTTGATTATTTTCATTAAGCGTATATTGCGTAATACCTTGCTCTGTTACTGTGCCATTGACAAGTTCTGCAGTCGCGGCACTTGGATTTAAATTGCCAAGAAAAACATTGAGTGAATTCGCAGGCACATTATCTTGGGTTTGAATATCAAAAATTAATTGCGAGCGATTGTTTTGCCCAATATATAAATAAACATTGCGTACTGTGGGAATAAAATTTTGTGTGACGACATCTACAGGTATTGAGGTATTATAGGTTTTACCACTATCATCCGTGATTGTCAGATCCATATTACCTGATTGTCTTCCATAAGCTTGCACATAACCTTGCAATTTGCACAGCATATTATTCATATCGTTGAAACAATTGCTACCATTTGTTGTTAAAGTGAGGGTGCCCATATTGGCATCATAGTTCACTGCTGCATTGGCAGGCACTGCTGCAGTTGTCGATAATGTCATAATATTTGGCGCAACGGTTATTGTTGCTGTGATTTGATTTTGTTGGTAGGTTGTTTGTTCTGCAAAAAAACCTGGGAGATAAACAGTTTGGTTGTTCGCTTTTTCATTGATGGTAATGTTGTTTGGTGTAGCAATAAATGGGTTTTTGCTATAGGTTTGGAAGACAACATTAGTATTACCTTCTTGGTATCCTACGGTAAAACGACCATCGCCTCGATCTACAATAGTCGAAGCTAACTGTGAATAACTATTCGGGTCTATAGGTGTAATATTACCATTTAAAGTATTATCAGGATTCACATTCATTATCAATTCTTGAAAACCTGGGCTTGTATCTGGTGCTGAGATAGAAATACGCAAGCCATTATTTTCTGTAACCATTACACCATAAGCTGTATTCAAATTAAATGTGATACCTTGATTTGCAGTAACATTTATAGGTTTACCGACCAGCTGAAAATTTGGGTAAAAAGTTACATTTTGTATATAAAAATTATATTTCCCGCCTGGTGTTGGTGCAGCTAGATACACTAGTTTACCTTGACCATTGGCAAATCGTGCAGGTTGTACATTTACAGCATCATAATTGGGTAAAGTTGCATTAGATAAATTCACTTCTGCTATATCAGTAAAATTACGCGCGACATTATAACTGCGCTTTACAACACAATAATTATTGTTAATTTTTTGTTGCCAGAAATGTGTACCGCTATTATCTTGGTTAACAACAACTTGGCCGTTAATGTTATTTGAATTGGTAATAGTGCTGACGCGCACTTCTTGTGGATTAAGTGGAGTGACATTATCAGGTCCGTAGGTTTTCCATAGTATTTGGTAATTATTGGTGTTGCCATTGATATCACATTCAAATAGCACTTCAAAACCACCGCCTTTGCGCCCGGCACCTCTTGGATTTCTTTGGTTATAGCTAGTCCAAAAGGCGATATTTTGTATATTGCCTGCGGATTGTAAGTTGTCAGTATATGGGACGCAGTAGGATTGATCAGATGACGTCACTGTATTGTAACAAAACACAGGGCCTGCTTCTGTAGCAATAATAAAGGGATTTCCTGCATCCCAATTACCGGCGTCCACTGGAATATTAGCAGGTAATAATGGATTGTTATTTTGATTAAAAGAATTTACCAACATTCGGTAATAACCAGAACCTGTATAAGGACCGATAGCTGCTGTTACCATAGCACCATTCACCATACGAAAATTCGGGGTTGCCGTAGCACTATTAATTGGTAACCAAGTTGAAATTTGTGTTCCATTGTTACAGGGGGTTTGCATTGAACGTTTCATTAAATCCGAAGCGGTATTATCTGTTCGTTGATAGTGACCTCTTAAATTGCTAAGTCCTGGCAGTGCCGTCGCAGCTGCCATAGGTATATTTGATAAACCAAAATAAACGCCCGCTCCGACGAGTGTATTATAAGTCCATGTCAGCGTTTGCGTTGCATGCCATGTGAAAGTTTTTTGTGGAGCTTGTGTCGTTTCTTTGGATTTTTTGTGATGACCCATTTGTCCTGTCCTCATTTATTATTAATAAAGACATTTTAAGAAAGTTTGATTAATATAAGCAAGGAGATTTATTTTTTACGTGAGCAATTGACTTGAAATGCTGTGCGATAAAATCTATTAGTTAATAATACAACCTTAGTTAGTAAGATCCTGGAACTGGTTTAGGTTTTCTTAATTCACATTCATAATATTCTTTTTGATTTTTATCTTTTAAGTAATCACAATCTATTTGATCTTCAGGTGGATTTTCTAACAATTTACTTTGTGTTGATCCATATAAACCTTGTTGGGTATCTTTAACAATTTCATTTCTAATATCATTAGATATTGAATCTTGTGAAGAAGGATCTGTAGTGCCACCTGTTCCACCTGTTCCACCTGTTCCGCCTGTTCCACCTGTTCCGCCTGTTCCACCAGTTCCACCAGTTCCACCAGTTCCACCAGTTCCACCAGTTCCGCCAGAATTATTAGTACCTAAATCTACAAGAAAAGTACACATACTGGCGCACCAAGTTAGATAAGGTGTTGATGGATTAATAGTTGTCGCATTTGGATCTGCAGATTTAACTGCCCAAGGACTATTGACATTGCCAATATTAAAGGCATTTAACATTTGATTATCTGTGCCTTGATTAGTCATATTGACAGTGGTTAAACCCACGGCACCACTTCCTGCGCCTGCATTATCTGTAGTTTGCAAAGAAGTTTCAGTATCCCAATAAGCATGGGTAATTTGACCCGTGCTTTGACCTACAAATCCACCTACATTAGAATTTGAAGCAGTCACTTGTCCAGTACTGTAAGCCGAATCAATTGTGCCTGCATTATTTCCGATAAAACCACCGACTTGATCGGCACCTCTTACGGAACCTACAGCAAATGATTGTGTAATACTGCTTTTTGTATCGATAGTTCCAACAGCACCACCTACACCCACATTACCCGAGACAGTTGCATCTGCTGCGGATAATTGTAGCGATGAAGTATTTATTGATGAAATATTTGACATATTCCCCACTAAACCACCCACACTATCATGGCCTGCTACAGTGGAGTTATTGCCAATAAATAATTCTTGTGCAGAACTATTCACCATAGATCCAACAATACCGCCTGTATTATCATATCCTATAATGGAACTATTAGTCACAATTGCATTTTCCAAAGTACTTTTATTTTGCATTAAGCCAACCACTGCGCCCACATTATTCTGATTAGGTGAATTAATAGAGATGTTGTTCAGTTTAATATTTTGTAAAGTTGCCCCATCAGTTACACCAAAAAAGCCAATAGGATCATTTGAATTAAATGCATTAACAAAAGTTAAATTATTAATTGTGTAACCGTTACCATTAAATGTACCTTGAAATGGATTTGCTACGGTACCAATCGATAAAAAATTGAAATTACTTCCATTCGAATTTAAATCTGCACCTAGTGCAAATTTATAATGCGAAACGTTATTAACACTGCCTGATAAATGACTTGAAAGATAATTTAAATCATCCAATGTATTCACCAGCATATACGCATTATATTCCCCCGCTCCATATTCCCCCGCTCCCATTTTTACATATTGCGGACCATTATTAGATAAGCCGGTATAGTCAATTTGTGCAATATTATCAAAACCAGTTTGACCATTTTTTCCTATTCCATTATAAAAAATATTTACATTACCAGTACTTTGGGTAAAATCAATGACACCCACCCCCATACCTTCAAAATTAACCGTACCATTATTAGTCGCCGCATTATCTGCACGTAACGTTAAATTACCCCCTGCAGTATTTGTAATCGCTGCGTTAATATCCACATTATGCGCAGCAGATAATGTTAAAGAAGCATTAGTTCCCCAAGTTATATTATCATTGACAAAAATATCGCCTAAATCATTATTGCCAGGATCTGCAGTGGTTGAAATGGTCACATCAGTTGAATTATTTAACGCTGTATTAATAGGGGTTACTGTATCATTGCCATTATCATTTAAACTAATCGTATAACTGCCAGGATCTAATAACCAACTACCATTTTTACCCCCCGATCCACCCGAAGCATTAACACCTGCACCTGAGACTGTTAAATATTGTTTACCAGATGTTTCAACCGTACCACCATCACCATAATTTTTACCTTGTGCGGAAATAGTGCCGTGAAATTCTGTAGTGCCATCAGACCATACGACTACTTTACCGCCATCACCATTTGTGGTGGCATCTGCCAAAATTATTGTATTGGAATTTACTGTGGTATTTTGTGCATGTGCCATAGTGCCACTGCCTTGATAATCACCACCAATTAATACACTACCACCACCTTCTGCGCCGCTTGCAGTTAATACGGTTTTATTATTCTTACCTACCGTAATTTCATCGCCAGAAATTTGAATTTGTCCGCCTTTTTCACCCTTGTTTAAACCAGAAGCATCTACAGTGCCGGATACATTTACTTCATTAGCACCTGATAAAACAATTTTACCGTTAACATTAGCAATTGATTTGGCTTCAACAATACCATCAACATTGATGACACTGTGTACAGCATCATTAACCGCTTGTGCAGTTAATAAAATACTGCCTGCATTGGCTGTAATTTTGCCGGTATTATCGATGTGATATAAAGGCGCAGCTTGCGCTTCACCAATATCAAAACGAATTAATTCATCACCATACATATCCAACGTCCAGCGATCGCCCGATCCCAAAGCTACTTTTCCTAGGTTAGCTTGAATGACGCCATCATTAATCACACCAGGTGCTACTAATGCAATTAAGCCTTGATCTGCAATCGTTGTAATATGGCCATGATTTACAATTTCTGCATTAGGATCATTGCTGGCAATATCAAAATGAAATTTACCATCCGTGTTATTTAAAAAATCAGCATCTTTAATATCAGCAACACTGGCAACCAGGCTCGCAACATTCACATTGGCATTAGCGCCAAAAATAATCCCGTGTGGATTGATCAAAAATATTTTACCACTAGCGCTTAAATTGCCATCGATATTTGAAGCATGGGAATCATTAATACGATTGAGGGTCACGCCGCCTTTGTTATTGAATTGGACGGACTCACCTTTATTCATATCAAATGAATTCCAATTGATAATCCCTTTATTGCCTTTTTGATCAATAACCACATGACCTTCACCGTCATCATGAATGTTGATATTATCACCCACAGGTTTACCGCCCTTGGGATTGCTATACAAAGGTAAAGATATTGCTAATAAGCTTATAAAGACCCAGCGTTGTGCCTGCATTACTTCTACCGATTTAGTTATTCTTATAAGATAAGTTTATGTTTTTTTGACACTGGATATTTTTTAAATTTATGCTGGTTGGCTTACAACAACCTATGGCCAGCCCAGGTGAGGTCTTGGGTGAAAAAAAATTGTCATAAATGAAGCAGTTATAGTGAGTGGTTGAAACTGGAAAAGTTCCCACTGAATGGTTTTGATTGAAAAAATAGAGTTTATCGTGCTTTGCTGTCAGTAAAGGCTGATTATGCTATCAGCTAATATTGTGCCGTGAAGTAGAAAAATCCCCTGGCATCGTAATTATTGGCTGCATCGACTTTTTTGGTTAGTGGTTGCGCCACTTCTAATTGACCGGTTACAAAGTCTGTTAAATCAAACCGAAGGCCGCCGCCTAAGGAAGTTAGACTTTGCTCAATATCAACGACTCTTTGATAAATTGAACCGCCATCATAACTAATATAGGGTTGAATAAAATTAATTAACCAGCTATCAGGATAAAAGCTTTGGCGAAGTTCAATCCGCCCTGCAAAACCAGAATCACCCGCAATTTCAAAGTAATCATAGGCAAGACCATAATCTTGACCACCCACCCCAAATTCTTCAGCAGCCAGCACAGGATTTGCCGCATACTGTCCTTGTGCACTTAAAAATAAAGCAAAATCCCAAGGTAAAGCTTGTAAACGCGTAGCCGTAGCCGTGACTTTTGTATAATCTTTTGTACCATAAAAACGTGATCTTTCTATGGGAGGTTTATTATTCCCGGTAAAAAGATTTATCCCTTTCGATACTTCTGCAATCAGCAAATTATTGCCTGCCCAACTGTCCATGACATCATAAACAAATCCCATACGTACTGATTCTATTTGATCAAAATATAATAATTCACCGAGCGTATTGGTTTTACTGCCTAAAATATCATAATCTAACCAGACGGATAGATTTTGTTGTCGTTGCCGTAATAAAGGCTCATGGATAGATAATTGCACTGTATTACTATAACCATGCACATCTAATTCCGCTAAGGATGCACCTGGATTAACTTCACTGTACATCCCAACAGCTTTCCAATATGTCCCTGAGCCTCCAAATGGTTTAATATGAGTTAAGGTGGCTGCTGACATTTCATGAACAGGATCTGACACTGTGCCCTCTAATATAGTTTGACTAATATAACCACCAGGATTATTCATTATCACTTCCGCTAAATATTCTGTAGGACCTGTATATACCGTGCCGCGATTATCAACATGCGCGACTGCGCCAAAATCTTGCTCTTCTACTTCTATCGTTAAACGACTTGCACCTTGAGTGCTAGGAGAGGCGGATAAAATACTTTTTACACTCACTCCGGGTAAATCATTCATTAATAGTAAAGCGGTTTCTAGTTCAGATAATTTTAATGGCTTTGATTCTAAAATCGGTTCTGCCATTTCACTTAAAAAATTTTTCAAACCTTCATCATCGGTAATAATATCAATTTGATCGATATAACCTTCTATAATAATAATTTTAATTTTTTCATGAGGCAGAATTTCCTGCGCAGGAATAATCACTCGAGTTAAAATATAACCTTGACTGGTATAAGCATTCTCAAGTCTATCAGCAATCGAGTAAAGCTGAACCAAATTAATTTCCTTACCTATTTCCGCTTCATATAAAGGCAGCAGTTCTTCATCGGTAAGCAAATGTTCGCCTTCAATATTAAACCCATTAAAAGTAAAAAATACAGCCTCACCGCTCGATGGCGCAATAGGTTCACTTGGCATCACAGTCAATATATCTGTAGGTGAATAAGGCTCACTTGGGCCAGGTTGGCGGGATATCTGCCGCTCAGGCTGTACGGTGGGTGGTAAAATATTAATTGCCCATACCATCCCAGTAAATAGGCAACATAACAATAATAAAATTAGGCGCATGTGGAATACCTAAAAGTCCATTTTTAGATTATAATCATAGCTGATTTTTAATAATGCGACATCTAATGATAATTGATACCCAAGAAATAGTTTTAGATAATATTATTGCTAACTTTCCTGGAAATCTTTTTTGGAAAGATAAAAATCTTATCTACCGAGGATGCAATGAGCTGCAAGCAAAATCTTCCGGATATACACGCGAAGAAATGATCGGCAAAACTGATTATGAAATGCCCTGGAAAGCGGCGGCAGACACTATACAAAAAATTGACCAAGAGATCATCCAAACAGGAAATATTGTCACCTGTGAGGAAATTGCTCAATTAGCGGATGGTAAAACAGCTACATTTCTTTCTAAAAAAATACCGCTTAGAGATAAACAAAATAATATTATAGGTGTGATGGGTATCGCTTTTGATATTACCGCAGAAAAAGAAGCTGAACAATTGCAACTTAAAAACAAAGTACTGGAAGAACAAGAAGGTGTGACGCGATTATTAGCCGCGAGTATGGCACATGAATTGCGTACGCCACTACGCGCCATTGAATCTGGCGCAGAGGGGCTTGAAAAATTTTTACCCCTACTATTAGAAACTTATAAAAAAGCAAAAGAAGCCCAATTAGACATTCCCTATATTACACCCATGCATTATAAATCATTAGCCAGCATTGTAAAAAACACTAAAGTTGAAACCAGAGCCGCTTTTGCAGTGGTTGACATGTTATTAGTGAGGACAAATTTATCACATATTGATACCGCAAAATTTACCACCTGCTCGATGGCAACATGTATTGAAGAAGCGCTGCGACGTTATCCTATTAGAAGTGATGAAACGCATCTTGTTCATTGGAAAAAAAGTGATTTTTCTTTTCACGGTGATGAATTATTGATGATCCATATTATTTTTAATTTACTTAAAAATGCACTGCATTTTGTTAAAGCAGCCAATAAAGGTGAAATTCAAATCTGGTGCGATAAAAATGAAAAATATAATATATTACATTTCAAAGATACAGGTCTTGGTATGGAACCCGAAATACTCTCTAATATATTTCAACCTTTTTATACCCGCACGCGCCACGGCACCGGCGTCGGTCTTGCGTTTTGTAAACTGGTGATGAACAGTTTTGGTGGTGATATTAGCTGTGATTCAGTCAAAGGTGAATATACTGATTTTACCATGACTTTCCCGCGTATCTAATATAAAAAACCCCATATCCACAAAGGAATTTTATTGCGGAAGCCTTGTTCGATATCATCAACTGTTAAATAAGCGTGTTGTATATTTTTAATTTGCTGAAAATCTTTATTTTTCCCACCCACTTCAAAAGTATATTTTCTATCAACTAGAAAATCACCGATAAGCGGCAGGTGAATAGAATATTGTGTTTTCAACATGGAAATAAAAAATACTTCTCGCAAGGTACCTTTATCTATGGATTGCCTACCACTTAAAGCAAATAATTGGCAAGTATTTTCAGGATAAATTTTATCTGCTTTTTTTAGCCCATCTATTTTTTTATCATTTTTATGCAATGCTATGATAATTCCAGCTTCTTCAATAATTTTCATATATTGTTTAAGCGTACGTTCGTCGGCAATTTCTAAAATTGTTTTTAGTTCTTTTAAATCGACCGTAAAAGGCACATGCGTGCTTAAAAATGCTAATAATCTTTTCATTTTATCGACACTTGCACCGGATAAGGTAGGATAAATAGCCGGCAAATCGCTTTCTAGTACCGTATGTAAATTTTGCTCTACTGTTAAATAAAAAATATTTTTATCTGGAAATTCTATTGAATAAGGATAGTAACCGTATTTTATATACTCTCCAAACAAAGGTAAAATATTTAATGATGCGGCACTAATAGTTTTAACAATATGTGCAGAAAATTTTTCATGTCCAGATAAAATATCTTCAAAACTAATGGATGAGAAGGTAATATTATGCCAAAGTTCTAGATACTCTCGAAACGACATGCCCTGCATGGTATATACGATGGCACGTCGTGATAAATCATGCGAGCCACTATGAATGGCGAGCGCTGAACTCCCTGAAGCAAACATACGTAACTTCGGAAAAGTATCATAAATACTTTTAAGCTCTTGCGACCAATTAGCATATTTATGAATTTCATCAAAACAAATACAAAGCCCACCTTGTTGAGCAAAAGCTTCCGCTATTTCATACAAAGAAAAATTTTTTACCAAAAAATGATCAACAGGAACATATAGTATTTGTCGCGCAGATAAATTAAGGCCCCGCAACAATTGGACCAAAACCGTAGACTTGCCCACACCTCGCTCCCCGCGAATAATGGTAAATCTATGCTCAAAAGTATGTTGTTTTATAAAATAGCGGATATAGGGCCGATATTGCAGCTCTAGAAATTGCTCACTTAGGGGAAATAACACGTCTAACATACCGACCTCATTATAGGATTTCAATACTATTATAATTGAAAAAAATAGGATTGCAATACTATACAGGTCCATGACCATCTGGGAAAGGCCTCCTGCTGCTCTGCGTTACATGGACATCATAACGCCAATATTGATATACTTTTATTATTCAACACCTGAAAAAATAAGAAGGACTTTTAACCAAAGAATACATTAATGCAACAAACTGAAGCTTTTCATTTATTAAAAATGGGGAAAAATATTTTCCTCACCGGTGAAGCAGGTTCAGGCAAAACCTACCTGCTCAATAAATACATTCAATACCTCAAAGAAAATTATGTCAAAGTTGCTGTCACTGCATCTACCGGTATAGCTGCTACACATTTGCAAGGCAATACCCTACATTCATGGTCAGGCATAGGCGTAAGAGACACACTCACCGATGATGATCTAGATAAAATAATCTCTTCTGAACGAATTAAACGTAACTATAAAAAAGCACGTGTACTCATAGTGGATGAGATCTCTATGCTGCATAACTATCAATTAGATATGGTAGATACCATTGCACGTTTATTGCTGCAACAACATCTACCCTTTGGCGGCATGCAAGTCATTCTATGTGGTGATTTTTTTCAATTGCCTCCAATCTCTTCGAAAGATTCTTTCACACAGGAAAAACAGTTTGCTTTTGAAGCAAACTCATGGATAACGGGCGATTTTTATGTGTGCTATTTGCACGAACAACATCGTCAACAGAATGACCCCTTATATAATATTTTAAACGATATACGCAGTGGCACTGCAGGCGAGCACACTAAAGTCCCATTGCGTACACGTTATAAAAAAGAACCGCAAGGCCATACCAAAGCTACAAAATTATATTCTCGTAATGTGAATGTTGATTTGATTAATGCAGAAGAACTCGCAAACATCAATAGTGAAGAAAAAATATTTAAGATGACAAGCGATGGTTTTCCTTTAATGGTAGAGGGATTAAAAAGAAATTGTCTAGCAAATGAGGAATTAAAATTAAAAATCGGTGCAGAAGTGATGTTTATCAAAAATCATGTGCTAGGCAAATATGCAAATGGCACACGCTGCACTGTGATTGGATTTGATCCCCATCAAGGTTGGCCTATTGTTAAAACTTATGATAATGTCACTCTAATCGCCGAACCCGAAAAATGGCAATATGAAGATGATGGCATCATACGCGCCACCATCACGCAAATACCCCTCAGACTTGCCTGGGCTATCACCATTCATAAAAGTCAGGGTATGACTTTAGATACTGCAGAAATTGATTTAGGCGATGCCTTTGAACCTGGTATGGGTTATGTTGCCTTATCACGCGTACGACGTTTAGATGGATTAAAACTCATGAATCTAAATGAAATGGCATTAACAGTACATTCTAAAATTCTTGACCATGATAAAATTTTCAAACAATGCTCAGCAGATAATGTCGAATATCTAAAAACATTATCCAATACTGAAATAGCACAATATCAAAAACAAACGCTCATTGATCGCTTTGGTGGTTGCACTATAAAACCTGCTACAAGAAAAGAAAAAGCACTTCCCACCCATCTTATCACTTTGGAAATGCTAAAAGAAAACCAATCCATTATAGAAATTGCTGAGAATCGTGATCTGTCCATAGGCACCCTATTGACTCATATTGAAAAACTTAAAGGTTTAGAATTAGTTAATGACCATCATATCAAGCACCTCAAATGCATGCTCAAGCAAGAAGATTTTGATACTATTATTGAAGCATTAAAAGTTTCAGAAGATGGAAAATTAATGCCGATTTATGAGCAATATAATGGTAAATATTCCTATGAAAGCATTCGGATAGTCAGACTTTTTGTGATGCAGAAAGACATATCATGATAGCGTGGACGCCAGCTATTTGGAATGATGATCCATAAAAACAAAATCAACCACAATAGGAAAATGATCTGATGCGCCTTCTTGAAGTACTTGAACGTTTACGACTTTAAACTCGCTTGTTTGATAATAAACATGATCAAAATAATCTACTACATAAAACGGACCTACAGGCCAATACCATGTATTGATTGGTTCTTGCAGATATGATTCTGCTTTGCCAAACCCAAGTTCTTTGAACATATCATCATCAACACCTCGAGTATCTTGATTAAAATCACCCGCAATGATAAGTGGTAAGTCATCTTTCAGCTGTAAAAAATATTCATTAATTTGTTGAGTTCGTATTGATTGAGCCTCCCAAATGGAATAAGGTTTGATGTGTTTTGGTGCATCTTTTGACAAAATGGTTGGTATTAAATAAAAATTTGCCAATGAGAATTTACCCCATTTTGTATCAACCTCACCCACCCAAGCAGGATACCACCCTGATGATGAGGTCAGATATTTTTTGGTAGTGATGGGGAATTTAGATAATATGGCGATGCCTCTTCCTTCTACCTGTTCAAATATATAATAAGGGTATTGTTGGCCAAGCTCCCGAAGTAGAATTTTTTTCCATGAACGACTTGATTCTTGAAACAGAATCACATCGGCATTAACTATTTTAATTGCATGAATGGTTTCCAAACGATTATTGTGAGGCCAGCCCGAATCTCCCCAATCAATATTATAACTTGCAATCCGAAATGTATCATTTGGTTTAGACCCAAAATCTTGGTATGAAATATGTTTAGGATTAAAGGAAATACAACCTTGCAGAAGAAGTAAGCAAACAATTCCTATGAAAAGATTTTTATAAGATATATTCACTTATTATTATTCCCCATCCTATGAGCGAGAGTCTAACAAGAATTATAGCTGAATCTTATTATTTTCCCTTTGGACTTAAGCGCATTCTCTTCAATTTTTGTAAACGCTTCACCGTGCATTGAAAATATTTTAGGTATTTAAACTAACTTGTTTTTATTGACTAATCCTGGCAGGCCAGGAGGGAATCGAACCCATAACCTGCGGTTTTGGAGACCTAGCAAAACAATGTCCAATTATAACGGGTAAAGATCAGTTGTTTAACCACACTGTAAAGGAGTATTCCCTACGATGATCTAGGGGGATTATTTATTCGTAGTTAAACTCTTTACCTATCTGTAATATCTTTTCTAAGAATATATCAAAATCTTTTTTCTGACTGCGCTGGTTGGTGATGCACACGCGAATAGCAAATTGGCCATTGATATAGTTATGCGAAGGTACAGCGATGCCTCGCTCTTGAATGGCAATTAAAATATCTTGATTTAATTGATTTACACGCTCGACTTTAATACGGTTTCCAATATAACGAAAACAAACCACATTTAATTCGGCTGGTGCTAACAGCTCAAGCCTATCATATTGTTGTATTTTATAGGCTAAATACTGAGCCTGATTAATATTGCGTTCAATCAATATGGAAAATTGTTTAGCACCGTAAATTTTCAATGAGATCCAAACTTTTAAAGCACGAAAAGAACGTGTTAACTCGATGCCTTTATTATAAAAACTCATTGGTTCAGCACCAACGCCACCCGGTATGGTCGTTAAATAATTTGGTTCAATTGCAAATGCCGCGTGATGTAGTGTTTTATCTTTAATAAACACACATCCAATTTCAAAAGGCATATACATCCATTTATGCAAATCAAAAGCAATTGAATCGGCTAGTTCGTAGCCAGCAACTAAATGGGCATATTTATCTGTTAAAGCGGCCAGGACGCCATAAGCACCATCTAAATGAAACCAAAGATCTTCTTTTTTACAGATTTGGGCAATTTCTTTTAATGGATCAGTAGCACCTGTGCCTGTAGTACCTGCGGTACCTATGACGCAAAAAGGTTTTAAGCCAGAAGATTTATCCGCATCAATTGCCTGCTGCAATAAATTGATGTCCATTCTATAATGACTATCAACTGGAATTTTACGTAAAGCATCAGCACCCAAGCCCAATAATTCAACAGCTTTTTGCAATGAACTGTGTGTTTCTGTCGAACAATATAAAACCATAGGGGATTTAAGTGCTTGCACGCCAAGCTTACGTACATCAATATCTGCTTTACTATTTCTTGCCACTGTTAAAGCAATAATACTGGCCATAGTGGCACCGCTTACTAGCAAACCACTAGTCTGCTTGGGCAGCGCTAACATATTTATTAACCAGCTCAACACTTGTTCCTCAACTAGAGCCGGAGTTTGATCAAAACCACCCATATGGGTATTAATTGCAGACGCTAACATATCTGCGAGCATCGAATATGGCGTGCCAGTGCCATTCACCCAACCCCAGAACCGTGGATGAATATTGCCTATTGGGTAAGGTAAAATCAGCTCTTTAAAATCATTATATACCGATTCGGGATGAGTCGGTTGCAGAGGACAAGATTCCGTTTTGATACGAGTTTTAACAGATTCAGGCGCTTTTTGCCAACACGGTTTCTGAGCAATAGTGGCCAAGTGCTCTAGCATGTCGGCAACCATTTTATTGGCTAAATGATGTAATTCCTGCCAGTTTTCTGGGTCAAGAGTAGGGCCAGATAAATTGCCAAGCAAATCTTCTAATATTTTGATTTTATGTGTATCTGCATTCATGTTGGGTGTATTTTCCGGAATCAGGCTGATTTGCTTCATGACAATCTCATCGAGCGGAAACACTCAGTGATATCATTGTACAAAACAGATGAACGCACAGGCGCTGAATTGATATTAACAGATTCTATATCCTCTAACGCCACTGCTTTTTGAGTAAGGTCGGCTCTTGGGTGAAGAGCACAGATTTTTTTCTCTGTTTCTAGGTTTTCAGAATAGCCTGAATTTCTAAATGTTCCTAAAAATCCTGCTTGAAAGGATATACTACGCATTGGACGTAAATAAGAATCCAAAAAAAATCCACTCGAATAATTTTTATTGTAATCTACGTCCTTATCCAGATCTTGTGAGCTAAAAAAACTTATGGGTCTAATGCCGATCAACATTTTTTTGGGTTCACATTCAGCAGTCTTACGATTCATACTCCCCTGATTAATATGAAAAACCTCACCATTTTTTGATACGGCTATTGCACCATCACGTATTTCAATCTTTTTGATTTGCCTGACTCCCGCTTCATATAATGCATTGAGGCAACGTTGCTCTGTTTGTACATATTGGTTAATATCCACTCGGTCACCCCGAGATTCTTGTATTATAGAATTATATGCATGTATCACTGTTGTGTTACTCACATTTTGTATTGAATTCTTGATGCTCGCTTCCACATCACTACAGTTATCGACATGCAATAATGTAATTCTTTTATTTTGACCAAATCGTTCGATTAAAATCACCACATGGCAAACTGAAACACTATCAGTAAACAAACCTTCTGCGTTCTGAAAATTGGGGAAAATTTGGCTAACAACATTTTGACTTACCCAAATAAAATTATTAAAATTCATAAATTAACTCCAATTTCGTCTTATCAACAACACCCATAAACTGTGAGAAACGTTTAGGTAATTCTTTAGGTGCACTTTTGCGCTATCAAGGTACTACCTAATTCAGATTGAATGAAAAAAGCAGATGTTAGCATACATGCAAATGTAAAGCAAGGCTTCTAAATAAAATAGGGTTTCAACGCAGAGGTGTATTGTTACAATTCCGTGACAGTAAATATTGGGCTTAACATTTATTTCAAAATGTTAAACCAGAGTTTTCTATTGACTATCGCCTACGGCTGTAAGCCCATGTCCAGGATAATAAGTATCCATATTGGAGGGTAAATTCTTCTGGCTGTCAATTTCATAATTCCAGTTTTTACCACCATCTTGTGTCATAAGAAGTAAAGGAAATCCGCCATTATAAGCGCCTGTTGCGATACAGGTGAGTTCATCACAATTAACGCTGTTAAATTCAGTCGTCGCGTACAGATCATCAGAAGGCAAACGCGTAGTGGGATCTACAACAATATCCCAAGTCTTGCCTTGATCAATACTACTGAGCAGAAGCAGCCCAGTCTCCAAAGAACCTGTAGCAAGACAAATATGTTCTGAGCAGCTTACTTGATCAAAATGACGGATGTTTGGATCTTTGGAAATGTAAGTGGTGTTCCAAATAATTTCATTTTCATTGATGATGTTGCCAGTGACAATCAGAGCAACATATTCAGGGGTTTGGATTTGACCTGCGATAACACAGACTGTATCCGTACAGCTGACGCTGCCAAAGTGACCGTTGATATCCGGATCAAAAATATATTCATATTCCCATTGGCTACCACCATCATAGCTGACTGCTAATAAATGAGTTCTTTGATAATTTCCTGCATTGGCTTGATTCACATAACTGCCTGCAGCAACACAGATATTTGCGGCGCAGCTGACAGCAGGAAGACTTACAGCCGTTGCAAAATCTTTAGGTAAATTTTGACTGTCTAGACTGAATGTCCAATTTTCTTCTTTTTTAGTTAAGATCATGGGTAATTGGGTATTGTAACTGCCGACAAAAACACAGTCATTATTGATACAAGACATTTTGTTGAATTGATTATAACCCGTATGGCTAGCATCATCTGGAAGTGGCGTAAAATAATCCCATAATAATTCCTCATTGGTATTATGAAATACGATAGGTAATTGCGCATTGACTGAAGTTGAGCTATAACCGCCGATTGCAAAACAACCTTCATTAATACATTGTACATCCATGAGCCTGCCGCGATCTCCAGCATAATTAAAATCTTCGGGTAAATTTTTACCGCTTTCAATCATATATTCCCAAGTTTGCCCTTGATCTTGACTGAAGGCCAGCAGAGGGATTTCATATGAAACGCTACTACTGTAATAACCCGCTGCAGCACAAATATTTTCATGACAATTTATTGCCGAAGGTGTGGGATAGGCGTAAGTATAATAATCAGCTGGAGCAAGATTATGATCAAGCGTATAAGTCCATTGATCGTTTTGATAAGTTACAATGCTTAGGAAATCTCCTAAAAAATAATCAGGATCAGATGGATCTGAATACCCTAAAACTCCACCCGCTAAAATCGGAGCCTGATTGGCATGAACTTGCATCATAGCGAATAGTAGGAAACCACTTAGGGGGAAAATTTTTAAGCATATGTTTGTCATGTGTTTTTTCCGGATGGTGAGTTAGCTCCGCAGTTTAAGTCTTTTTGAGAAAAAAGTCCAGTGGCGACCCCGCGCACTCACACCCACAAAAGAACCACACACATTACTGTATGATGCCGAATTATTTAAGGTTGTTATTCCTTCTACGTTGATAGAACCTGATGCATCTGTGATTGCTAGGGCTATTTCTCTCCAGTGCTAGCCTTAACTCACAATAAAGTTTGAAATCTTGCATTTTAATCTTTAGTATGAGATCATACTGAGTTTTAATCTGTGGGATAATCTAATGCATAGACACCAACCAGTACGCCAACTCGCAGCTGGACCTATAAGTACAATCAGTGCTTTAGTCGCTCTACCAAACAAGAAAATTGTCAGCGCCTCAACAGATCTTACTATTAAAATTTGGGATGAAAATGGAGAATGTATTTTAAACATAATATCAGAAGACGCAGAACAGGAAGGTACAGTTCTTTGTTTACTCGTATTGTCTGATAATAGATTGGTTACAGGTTCAGAATATGGGTTCATCAATCTCTATTATTTCAACTTACATTTCAATAATTATTTAAAAACCACTTTGAAAAAAGTTGATGAAATGGTACGGGCTTTAACCGCATTTCCTAATGGTCATTTTGCAAGTGGACAGAGTGATTCTATTACTTTATGGCAGCCAGTAGGTATTGAATCTAAATCTTGGTCTTTACCGCTAGCACTGTTGACGCTCCATTGTATGGTAGCCATATATGATGATTGGGTGGCAATCGGTTTGGGCAATAATACGATTCAAATTCGCAATTTGCAAAATGACCAACCTATTATTTTGCTTGGGCATACCAACTCTGTTTTTGCTTTAACTATGTATAACAATTTTCTCGTCAGCGCCTCGAATGATCAAACCATTAAAATATGGAATCTATCAACTGGAGCCGTGATCAAAAATTTAGAAGGGCACCATCGTTCGATTTACTCTCTACTCGCGGTGCCGCAAAAACGTTTACTGGTTAGCGGTGCAGACGATGGTAAACTAATATTCTGGGATATGAACAATTTTACTTCGATTGAAAGATATCAACAACATCCTAGCGCAGTGGAAGCTTTAGCTTTTTCTAACGATAAAGTGTTTAGTGGATCTAATACTATTAGAACTTGGTTAACAAATTATAATCCAAGAGCGCTTCCTCCAGTTCCTAATTTCTCCTCTGCTACAAAGAAGGCTGATAATAGTTGCCAGTTGTGAAGTTAAACGAGTTAAACAATGAACGTATTTGTAGATGTTGCCATAAATGATCTTGTGTCATTTTGTGCATGAGAGGTGATATTTTTATTCCACTTATCAGAAAATTATTTTGGCAGGCTTTGATGGAATCGAACCCACAACCTGCGGTTTTGGAGACCTTGGATAGTAAATGGGATTCTATATAAATCAATGCCTTGTGATCTTTCTTCATGTTTTAAAACCGTTGGAAACCGTAGAATTAAGTGATGATCCGCTGTGTTTTGACACAATTCTGGCACAGTTGTCATTCTTTGCGTTCATTCAAAGCATTTATAAATTCTTGATAAAATGCATTTCGATCAAATAATTCTAAGCAAACGTTAACAGAATGCCCTTGCTTTTCATCCAATACTAACTTCCCATCATTAGGGCCATTAGGATCATGAAGTATTTTTATTTTTTGTTTTGGACAAGAAGCGAGTTCAGGATGTAACATTAATATTGCGGCCATGGGATCCCAAAAATACCATATGCCTGATTTTAAAAAATCCATGTTGGATGTTAAAATGTCGATCACAAATTGACTGGATGGGGTTTTGGGCTGGGCGTTAATTAAATTTAAGAAATCCATATTGATAGGAGCATACTTTGTTACATTCAGCGGGACCAAGGTCATGGGAATTCCGCTTTCTACAACATAATTTGCAGCAAACGGATCGATAAATACATTCCATTCAGACTGCATCGCAACATGATTAGGGATAAGATCGTGGATATTCCCCGTCATATTTAATGCACCCGCCATAGAATAAATGTGATGTATTTTATTTTTTACGTCTGGGTGTTGAATCAATAACTGCGCAATATTTGTATATGGGCCAAGGGTAAGAATATTGACAGGTTGCGCGGAACTCATAATGGTTTTATACAACAAAGCAACAGCATTCTGTTGTGGCGTCTCATTCTTCTTTTTTAAATTAATAGCTGCATGTTTATTCATTAAATCAATAATTGGCTGTGGGAATTTATTTACACCTTTAAGTGGAGTATCTTGCCCACAGGCTAGAGGAATATCATATTTTGCAAATTGATTAACGATGGCTTTGATATTGTTATAACCTTCCTGACAGTTTGTATTCCCATCTGTAGCAATGGTAATCGCACTGACGTGAATCGATTTATGCTGAAAAATATAAGCTAATGCCATAGCATCATCTATTCCGACATCAGTATCAATAATCAAATTTCTTTTATCAATTTCGTTCATGCTAAGATTTTTCCCAAATGCTGAAAAGGCTAAAATAAACATTAAAGATGATAATAAATTCTTGATAATCATCACTTTCTCCAATAAATTTGTTTCATTCCTGAATACCGGTGGCAGGTTTGCCCCCTATTTCTTCCAAAGCAGTTATTTCCAAAATGGAAATAACAGGGTCACCCATTAGCAGCCTCCTTGTCAATAGGCAATAATAGTAGGTGCCCCCGTTACTGCTACCTGTCAACTATCCTCTATTTGAACTATTAAGTAGGACTTAATAGTTGCCTCGCGTTGCTAGTTAACGGCAGTATGTGCAAAAGTTGCACATACTGAATTCTTATTTCAAATGCATCACGTCTAATATTAGAAAACTGCAGTTATTCGGAATTTCCGAATAACTGCATCTTTATCCAACTTGCCAATAAAGTCTATCCAGTCTATCGTACATGTGCACATATCGCCTGCTAATAGATTTGCAATGAAGTACTTAACTTTTGATTTTATTATATTTTATTGAAAAATATACCTTGGAAACGATTTGCGGTGAAGCACTCTAAGCCAAATGGGCATTAAAAAAACATATCGTTTGCAAAACGTATCATTTAGTGATGCATTTCGCAAATGATATTGCAGAATGAATCGTTAACAGAGTACATCGCTAAGCTTCAAATGAGTAGTCGCTGGATTAACAAGAAATATCACTGAGCGATGGCGATAATTATTGGCGTTAATATACTAATACCAGTAATGATTACGCCCCACTTAACCCAACTGCTTTCTTTTGTTCCTTTTTCATCCATAGAAACCCAAGTCCCATTAAATTGCCCCACTGTTATTCCTCCTGATTGATTTTGGCTTTGAGCATGGAATTTTTCTTTATCATCCATTGATGATATAAGCTGTGGAAATTTGCTAATCAAGTTACGCTCCTCTAATAATGGGCATAAAAATTTTCGAGCTTCCTCAGCTTGCTTGTATACCCCTTCGCTAGTAGGGTATAGCTGGGAATGTGCGAGGGTAATGACCATTAATTTAAATTTTTCTAAAAATTCTTGGCTTTTATTAAACTGAATTAGAGCCTCACCATAAAACTCATTAATTTGTGCAGTAATTTCTCTCCATCCCTTCCCTTGAAAAAGATCAAATAATACTGCTTTAATTTTTAAATAAATTTCATATTTTTTTTCAAACATTTATTAATCCCAACATTAAATTATCTGCTGATCATCAAGCAGCTGACGAAACTGGCTCTATCCAAGACAAATCGTCTTTCGCATGATCAATTTCCCATAAATCATATGCCACCTGCATACGTAATAAAACGCCTGCATCAATCCCAAGCAACCGTCCTAATCTAGCGGCAATTTCTGGGCTTAAGCGCATTCTCTCATGCAAAATACCCGATATGGTATTACGCGACACTTCAATACGCCGGCTAATTTCTTGCTGGGTTAAATCAATAGCGGGCAGTACAATAGTACGTAAAAAAGCACCTGGATGTGTAGGCTTTCTATGTGTTGGCTTCATTAGTGATAATCCTCCAAATCAATTTTTGTAAACGCTTCACCATCAAATTCAAAAACAAGTCGCCAATTGGCGGTTACGGTCATACTATGCTGCCCTTTTCTATCACCCTTTAAAGGATGATAACCTGTTCCAGGTATTGCCAATTCTTTTGGATCTTCGGCTACCTCTAACAAATCAAGCAAACCTAAAATCCGTTTTTTACTGGCGGCAGGAATTCCAGCAGCAGAGCCGTGGTTATAAAGCTTATCAAGAGCTTTGCTTTTAAATTTCTTGATCATATATAGTAGTGTAACAAATATTGAGTCAAATGCAACATTTTATTGTGCATTACCGCCGGATTGAGAATAATCACCAATTATTATAATTTATTGTTTTTATTAACTTATCTTTGGCAGGCCAGGAGGGAATCGAACCCACAACCTGCGGTTTTGGAGACCTTAAAGTTAAATATGAGTTCTATATAAATCAAAGCCTTACAGTCGTTCACTCATCCTTAAAACCGTCTAAAACCGCCTCAATACGCCATAAACCGTAGTGTATTGGGACAGTTTTGGGGACAGTTAAAATAGCGCAATTGAACTCAAGATTTTAAAATATAACAAACATCCCAATTATTGCCCATGATCGTGTGCCGAAACATATTGTTATTAATGCATATAACTATTTCATTACAAATAGATTATTTTCTGTGTCTCTTAACCCAGAATAATCACACCCCTCTTCAATATCCCAAACATTTATAAAATCCCAGCATCCGCAAATCTATTTTTCTTCCTTTTAATTCGCCTAAAATAGTTCAGTTTGGGTATAATCTAATTTAGGCGGTTTTAATAATGAAGCCATGCAGTCTTTCCTCCACTTCAGTGCCGCCTCGATATCTTAATATACCTGGCCAATTATTAATGTAATTCTATCAATTGGCTAGTTGAGACTGAAAGGCTAATAAACAGATTAGAACAACTATGTCTTCACAACACGAGAATCCATTAACAATCTCTCGTGTCAATCAAGATATCAAAACGATGTTAAAATGAATGCACATAACTCAAGCTTGATTGCAAATCTGATTTCACTTGATACTAGTGCGATTAATTATTGCTGTAACAAAAATATTGAACCTGCTGAATTAAATAAAAAGCTTGAAAAGTCTTGACTTGCTCCCCTTATTACGCCATATGTGATTTATGAAATAGCTAAAAATCTTGTAGATGAAAAAGATCCAGCAAAAGCTCCAAGCTATACAATGGCCGAACGTTGTAAAATCTTGTCTTGCTTCATAAGAGAGCTGAAGCCACAATATTGTTGTCGGCGCGATCATTTGTATTATATGGAATGCCAAAAACTAAAAAATGATCACCCTATCTCCTATCTTTCAGGACATTTTTTGCTTCAGTATATAGGTATTGGAATTGAAGAATTATGTGAAGGTAAAATTACTCAAGAACATCAATTGTATATAAGAGGAAGGCAGGAAAGCTTATCTCGAGAAAAACGAGAAAAAGTTTTTTCTCCGCCGTTCAAGTCCAAAGGAATAGATTTTGAACAAATAAGACGTCAGTATCTGCAAAATTTAATTAATAGAAAAAAGCAACCGTTGATAATTTAATCGAATTTATACAGGCAATTGCTGGCGACTTCTCTGTTATTTTAAGCGAACAAGAAATAATAAAACTTGCTGAAAATATTGATTTATATCCAGCAATAAGAAGCGCTATTTTTTCTAATTTATATATTCAGTATCAATTTATATTAAATGGTGATGTGCCAGCAGAGGACAGATTCACGGATCTCATCATTGTAACCGAATCATCCTACTGCCCTTTTTTATTAAGTCACGATAATAATCTTATTACAAAACATGCAAACAGAGCACACCCAGGAATAACCACTGTTGAGATAAAAGACATTTTATGAACTGATAACTAATTTAATACTATACCTTGGGAAACAATACCCATTCGATAAGATCAAGCTTGATTCATTACAGATTTTTTTCATTGATTGAAGCAAGAAACTCATTAATCTTCTGTCTATGAAAAATCATCATTGAAACATAACTTTCTATATGATCCCTAGATTCGCATCCATTAATATAATTTATATATGTTTCATAAACAGATAATTTGCTTATCGCATACTCTCGATCTTTTCCATCAATATTAAGGGATATACTAATTTTATTTTCAAAGGGAATCAATAATGATTTTTTTGGAAAGCTTTTTATGCAAAATGAACCCGTGGGCCCAGTGCCAAAACAAGCTAATGGAAACATCGCCGTATGGCCAGATTCAATAGAAAAGAATGTTCGGCCTGCAATAATATCTGTATGTTCATTTTCAATATTATAATGCTCGTACATAAACTGATAGCTTTGATTTTTTTTAACTGTATATCTGTTTTCATATAATTTACGAATAATTTCTCCACTGCCCGTTGGTATTTTATTGTTCCCAAGCATTACCGAGCTCGAAATAATTTTTAACGTTTTTGACGTATCATTTCTTATGCTAAGACACGGGATCTCAATGTATTTATCTTTTTTACCAGCTTTAGTAAAGGTAAGATGATTTCCTTTTTTGAATTCAATATGCAATTTAGGCCTGCATACATAATTTACCAGGGATGGCCATATTTTATAAATAAATCCAACCACGGTAATGATCAATAGCATCCATCTGATAACTATTGGCAATTGCATAAATAATGCATATAGATGCTCTATAAATCCTTCATTCTCTTCCATGACTCACCTTTTAACTTCGGTAAAAATTGATTGAAAATAATGTCATAAGCACGTTCTGAGCTGTATGTTTGATTTTGTTTTAATGAGAGCAAGGGGATGATATCTGTATTGAAAACAATGTCATTCTTTTTGGCAATTAAATTCTGCTCGAATTGCGCGCGTGTCACTGGAGTATTACCTTTTTGCATATAGTGCTCAAAAATACGAATCGTTTCAGTAATATCCAATTCTGGGATATGTTCTAATGCATACCAAAAATCATATAGATCTCTGCCCTTGTTACGTTGATACAGTGCACGCAATTTAGTTGCCATAACCTCTTCAATTGGATGAGTCAATATTTGAGCGTTGCCAGAAAACCAAGGATTAGTGACCTGAAATGGAATCATATCAAGAGGGCTCACGCGATAATGTTCTCGGGTATTAATTTCTAATTTTAGTTTCCGAGTTGCCATAGCATTTTCAGTTGTAAATTTATAATAAAGTGTAAATCGCCCTGCATTTTGTTTATGGTTTGATTTACCGAGCCAAGGATCCAAAACTGAATGAATTGCATCAACAGTCTCACCAATGGGTGCTGGAAAAGCTTGAACAAAATCCAAGTCTTCAGAAAATCGTCCTGCTTGGCTAAAAAAAAGTTTATGCAATGCAGTACCACCCCGAAAAACTAAATTTTTATTGATGATGGGATTTGCATACAATTCACACAATGCGCGAGATAAGACTAAATCATGTTCAATTAGATCAGGCGCAACCCAAGGTACATTATTCCCCCAGGCAATAATATTTGGTACAGGTATCATAAATCATCAGGCTCCACTATTTCATTCACTAAAATATTCCATTGCTTATTATATTCAATAATTGGTTTTTCACTTCCTCTAACTAATAATTGTTGCGTTTGTTTTTTTGTTTTTAACACTGATAATAACGGTGCTAAATCAACGGGTATACCCAGGTTTTCTAATAAATATCCTAAGCGTTGAGCAACTGTTGTTTCTATATCGCCTTGTTCAAGTAATTGCGCCAATATTTCAGGATTAATTGATTCACCCAATTCACATAAAACAGTTGCAACATGATTTACTTGCCCAGCTGCGTTGATATAACGCAATAAATCACAAGCTGTCATTTCTGGGATGGATACATTAACCATACCGCCAGCAGTTTTTACTTTTTGATAATAATGAGGATGAATCGTTTTTTTATAGAAAAATACAATATGAAATTGACCAGCTTGAATCTCTGGAGTTATTTTATTAGTGATCACTTGAAAAGCTGTATTCATCTGATGAGTAGCCCCCTGTAAACTAGCAGCACTGAGTAAACCAATGTAATGGTCTTGCTGCAAGTAATCCATCAGTTGCTCGATAAACCAGTTGGGAGGTAATGAACCTTGTGCACTGTATTCAGGAGGTACAATACTATAAAATTCACTCCTGATACGATTCAATAGCCCTTTTTTGACAAGACGTCCTGCAACTCGTTGAAATGAAATATTACTTAACCCTAAAGCATCTATGGCATTCTGACGCACGAAGCTGTATTGCCCTTGTGCTTGCAGTTGCGCTAAATAGTCTTTGAGAGTGTGTTTTCCTAAAATCATTTGTAAAATATACCTCAAAAAGGTATTTTTTACAAATGATTTTATTTTTTATAACTATAGAATATCAGGTATTCTAATTATTCGGTCCTATCTTATTGTTTTTATTAAAGTTGGGACAATTTTGGGGACAGTATGCACATAAAACAGTTTAAGTAAAGTTAACTAAAAACATCCATCTCATTGTTTTTATTAGATAATATTGGCAGGCCAGGAGGGAATCGAACCCACAACCTGCGGTTTTGGAGACCGCCACTCTGCCAATTGAGCTACTGGCCTAAAGAGGGCGAAAGATTTTTCGCCCTTACGAACA
>Ga0206835_1037_pt1 | contig 53420 bp, 39 predicted proteins | sample Alteio_BWOrgCont_31_FD_152853 | JGI IMG/M metagenome (GOLD analysis project Ga0206835, IMG submission 152853) | Enriched cells from forest soil in Barre Woods Harvard Forest LTER site, Petersham, Massachusetts, United States -... | ecosystem: Environmental > Terrestrial > Soil > Temperate forest >...
AACGGATTTCTACTACATCGAATGGCTTTTGACCCGAAGGCAACTCCATATTGGCCAGCCAATCGAACACATTAAGCTTGTTGCAGCCGCCGCTTTTTGAAGAGCAACCACCGCCACCGCTTCCACATCCTCTGCCTGTCGAACATCCGCTACACGCCATATACTTTCACAATAGGTAAAGAGCAAAAATAAACATTAAGGGGGATTATCAAAGGAAAATCGGGGACTAACCTACCTTATCACCGTAACCCTGCCAATTTGCTGGAAGTTTTTGTGGGTATAGCTTTCGGCTTTAATCATGTACACATAGGTATCTTCCTGAACCTTATCGCCATTAACGGTTCCATCCCAGCCACCGTCGAGGGTTGTCCAGTGGTAAATTTCTGTTCCCCAACGGTCAAAAATCCACACTTCAATACTTATGTAGCCCGTAAATACGGGCCTGAATACATCGTTTAGCCCATCGTGATTAGGAGTAAACGCATTGGGTACATACATTGTTGGTATCACATCTAATATTACGGAATCCATGGCGCTGCAACCATCGCTGTCGGCTACCTGCACATAGTACATGGTATTACTGTCAACCACCACTGTGGGATAATCGCAATCGGTACAGCTAAGTCCTTTTGCCGGTGACCAAGTGAAAGGAGGAGTACCAACTGCATTAAGTGTAACAGTTTGCCCGGGCAATACCATTATACTATCGGGTACTGCCTGTACGACAGGTGTTGGCTTAACCGTAATTTTTACCGAATCAGTAGTTACACAAGGGCCGTTGGTTACAGTAACAGTATATACTGTTGTTACTATAGGTGTAGCAACAGGATTGAATATGTTGTTTTTATTCAGGCTGAAAGGTGGTTCCCACAGGTAAGTAAAATCTCCGCTATCTGCATAAAGATGAACTATGTGAGTCAAACATATAGCAGTATCCCTTTCAAATAACGGCACTTTTGAATAGGCCTGCACCTCCACGCTGTCTTTGCCTTTACAGCCATGCTTGTCGGTAGTAACAACATAAACAGGCCCTGCAGTTTTCACTTCCGTAAATGATGCTGTGGTACCCGTTGACCAGGCATAGGAAACATAGCTGCTATCGGTTGTCAGTTTTACTGAATCACCAAGACATATTTGCGCATTACCCGGAATAATTTTAGTCTGGTTTGAATAGACAGCCACATTAACTGTATCGGTGGTGGAGCAGAAACTGTCTGCGACTGTAACATAATACGCTGTGGATGCTAAAGGTGCTGACCTGGGATTAGAAATAGAACTGTTATTAAGCCCGGTATTGGGAGTCCAGGTAAATGATAAAGCGCCTGCCGAAGTAGCATTAAGCTGTACACTATCGCCTAAGCAAACAAAAGTTGAAGGCGCTGTTACAACAGGCGGAGCTACAATTCTGACTATTGCAAAGGCAGAATCGACCAGGTTACATGTGGTTGAATCGACCGCTGTAAGTTCAATCCGGTATGTTCCAGGGGTTGCGTATATATGTGTGGGCGTAGGAGAGGTTGAAGTGCCTCCATCGCCGAAATTCCACGAGTATGTTTTTCCGTACGAAGTTGTGTTTTTAAACGTAATTGTAAATGGCGCGAGGCGCAAGGATTAGAGAAAGATATACTTGTGCGTGCCCGTATACTGGCTTCATCTATGAAGCTGGATATGAAGATTAACGATATAGAATACCAGGCCGATAAATCGCATATTTCATTTTACTATACTGCCCCCGGCAGGGTCGATTTCCGGGAACTTATTAAGTCTTATGCTTCAGAATTCCGGGTGCGCATACAAATGTGGCAGATAGGCGAAAGACAGGAAGCGGGCCGCCTTGGCGGTATCGGTTCATGCGGCAGAGAGCTTTGTTGTTCCACATGGTTAACTGACTTCCGTTCTGTAAGCACAGGCGCGGCACGTTACCAGCAGCTGGCACTTAACCCTGTTAAGCTTGCAGGGCAGTGCGGCAAATTAAAATGCTGCCTGAACTATGAGCTCGATACATACGTAGATGCCCTTAAGGATTTTCCCCAACCCGGCGAACTGGAAACGCATAAAGGAAAGGCTTTTCACCAGAAAACCGATATTTTCAAACGCCTGATTTGGTACACCTACGCTGAAGCGCCCGATAACTTTATATCGCTAAGTGTGGAACGTGTAAAACAAATTATGGAACTAAACAGGAACGGCAAAAAACCAGATGAATTAGAAGAAGCAAAACAAATACAGGAAAAGAAAGAGGTAGATTATGTTGTGGGCCGCCAGTTTCAACCGCTTAAACAGGAACCAAAGGGCAAAAGGGATAATAACCAACGCCGCCACCATCATAGGCGCAGGCCGAACAATCCGAACAACCCAGGTAAACCGAACAATCCGAATAAGCCTCAGTAATTCTTACTTTTTAAACACCCAGGCGTTTTCCTGAACATTCTTGCGGAAGGTATCCAGGTGAGCCTCTGCTTCATTGTACGAAGAATATCCTCCGCAACCTACAATATATAACCCTTGCGGGTTTTTACCTATAATTGAGGCTTCAACATTTTTCTTCTGTAAAATACTTACCATGTTCTGCGCATTTTCATAAATGCGGAAACATCCTGCCACTATATGATAAGGAGATGAAGTGATTTCAGGCGCTTTGACTGGCTCAGTAACTACTATATTCAATGTGTCTTTTACAGGAACAGTATTAATCTTACTTATGTTGTCGGTTGAGTTGAATACATACTGCACGGGTTCTTTTTTCCCAAACAGGTTGAAGCTTGAATAGTTAACCAGGTTGGTTTCGTTGACTGTAAACCAGAAGGTAGAGGCAATTAATGCTCCGATTGCGGCTGCAACAGCATAGGGCCTTAGGCGAGACCGTTCTTTATGCAACTGCACCACAACAGGCTCTTTCTTTTCAGCTTCTTCATTCACAACAGGCAAACGATAGAAAGCAGAAAGGCCAAAAGCTTCAGGCAAGTAATTTACTTTTTCATCGGCCTGGAAAACAAGGTTTCCGGCTTCATCGATATATAAAACGCCAATGTTGTCGAGTACTATACGCTTAGATTCTTTAAGTTCATTGCGGTAACGGCTCACCTCGCCTGCAATACGCTTAAGGGCTTCATTATAGGCTATCTGTTCCCTTATAGACAAGTGGTTAGCCAGCAGTCCGTCATTCTGAATCAGTCCCTTATTAAATATTATTTTTTTGTGCGGGGGTTCAAATAGGTGCTTCACCTCATCGAGGCGCGCAGGGGCGTAGTTACCTATAAATCCCCCAAAATCAGGCACTATAACACAATCGTGGTCGTATAATAGCTCACTAATGTATTCTTCTAACTGCATAGTCGTCACAATGGTCAAAAATAACTAATCTTTTGAAAAGAATTCAGGAATTTGACAACAATTCCTTTCTCAGCATATTTAATGCCGTCAGCCCGGTAACTAGTATGTTCCTTTCGCGGTTGCCTGCAAATATCCACCGCTTGCTGAATACCCTTTGCGGGGTTGCAATGGCTATCCACACAGTACCCACAGGTTTTTCAGGCGTTCCGCCTCCCGGTCCGGCTATGCCCGATACGGCAATAGAATAGTCAGTATTTAACCTTTCTCTGGCTGTTTTTGCCATTTGTTCCACTACCGGTTGAGATACTGCCCCATGTTCTTTCAGAATTTCTTCGCTCACACCCAGTTCTTTGGTCTTAATTTCATTGGCATAGCTAATTATGGCCCCCTTAAAATAATCGGAGCTACCAGCTATAGACGTAATTCGATGGGCTATATAACCGCCTGTACAACTTTCAGCCGTTGAAATAGTTTCCTTTCTCTTTAATAATAAAGCTCCCACTACACTCTCCATTGTATCATTATCATAGCCATAAATATAGTCCCCGGCTATTTTTTTCAACTCGGCTACTTTCCTATTAATACTATCCTGCATTTTATTGGCATCGGTCCCCCTTGTACTAAGCCTTAGCCTTACTAGCGAAGGCGAAGGCAGATACGCGAGAGTTATATTTTCAATAGCTAAAGAGTCTTCCCAACTGCTTATTTTTTCCGCTAAAGCCGATTCACCAATGCCTTGTGTAAGCACATTTTTGTGCATGATAAAAGGCAGAGTAAATTTCTTTTTCAGGCGGGGAATAACTTCCTCGGCCATCAATGCTTTCATTTCAAAAGGCACACCGGGCATTGATACATATATCTTGCCCTTTTCCTCAAACCACATACCGGGAGCAGTACCGTTATAGTTATGCAGAGGAATACAGTTCTCAGGTACCTCAGCTTGTTTGCGGTTAATTTCCGTTACTTCCCTGCCAAACTTCTTAAATATGTTTGTTACATCAACTAATATATCCTTGTCGAGTCGCAGTTTGGCATTAAAGTATTCACACAGCGTATGCTTGGTAATATCATCGCGAGTTGGGCCAAGGCCACCGGTAATTAATATGATATCTGCCCGTTCCGAAGCTTCTTTTAGCGCATTTAAAATATGCTGCCGGTTATCCGATACCGATGTAATCTGGTAAACCTTTATCCCATTCTCGTTTAACAAGGTTCCCATCCATGCAGAATTGGTATCAACTATCTGCCCTATAAGTATTTCGTCTCCTATGGTTATTATTTCTGCCTGCATAATTAATTACAAGTTTAGAAAAAAAGTAACTTGCCGGGGCATTTTTGCAACTATAACTTATGTATAAGTATAATTTATATTTAATAAGCGTTATCCTGCTGTGGGGTTGCCATGGCAAAAGCGCTTCTTCACAAAACAGCGCCACCCAGTCAACTGTAGATACTATTCAGCATAAGCAGGCGACTAACGTTAAGCCGCTTGATAAAGGCATAGTAATTGATACCGTAATTTGTACCGATAACCCCGGGCAGAGATATGCCATATATCTTCCTTCAAATTACAATAGTGCAAAAAAATGGCCGATAATATATTTCTTCGACCCGCATGGAGCAGGGAACCTGCCCCTGAATTTATATAAATCGCTTGCTGAGAAATATGGTTTTATAATTGCAGGTACCTATGGTTCTAAAAACGGAATGCAATGGGAGGAATCTGACAAAGCGGCTCATGCATTTATGCAGGATACATGGCAAAGGCTTTCTATAGACAATAACCGCATTTATACATACGGATTTTCAGGCGGGGCACGCGTGGCCTGTTCAGTTGCGCTTACCGACGGCGGGGTGGCAGGGGTAGCAGCCTGCGGTGGTGGTTTCCCGCAAAGGCACCCGCAAATAACCCAGCAGTTTTCCTGTATCTCTTTTGTGGGTGAACGCGATTTCAACTATATAGAATTAAAACAACTTGATAAAGAACTCGACGATTCTCCGCTTACGCACCAGCTTATTATTTTTCATGGTAAGCACCAATGGCCACCGGTAGTAAGCGCTGAAGAGGCCTTCCAATGGTTCGATTTAGAGGCTATGCGCCTGAAGACAATGCCTAAGAATGATTCACTAATTAACGCTGTTCAAAAAGAACTGGTAAAAGAAGTTGATGGCTGGCGTGAGAAAAAGAATGAAGTAAAACAATATTTCGCGTTGAAAAAGATGCTCAACTTCCTGCGCGGTTTAACGGAAACGGGTAAGTATTCGGCCGAGTTACAAACCCTGCAAAACTCTGCCACTGTAATTACTTATTTAAAGAATGAACAAACCGATGAAATGCAGGAGGCTAAGGTTCAACAGGATTTTATACAGGACCTTTCAAGTAAGGATGAAGCATGGTGGCGGAATACTGTAAAGCAAATGCATGTGGTTATTTCAGCCGATTCAACCTCGCCTGTTGCATTGCAAACGCAACGGATGCTGAGTTTCCTGAGCCTGGCAACGTATATGGGAGCTTCGCAGGCATTCCGTTCGCAAGACGATGGCTCTGCTTCAAAATTTCTTAACTTATATGAACTGGTTGACCCGACAAACCCTGAACATAACTACTTATTTGCCTGCATGTATGCCCGTGAGCAAAATAACGCCAAGGCCATGAGTAACTTGCAGGGGGCGGTAAATCTTGGTTTTTCCGATGCTGGAAGAATGGAAAATGATTCGAACTTTGTGGTACTTAAAAAGCAACCGGAATTCGCAGAACTGGTGAAAAAGATTAAGGCTATGCCCAAGAAAATTGACGTTACACAGTAAGGCTTTTTACTGTATAATATAATCGCCTTTCTTATTTGTAGTTACAATAGGTAGTATCCTTTTGTTTTCAAAATAGGTAAAACCGGGTTCAATATTTTCCCAGAAACTTAATTTATCTTCATCCTTATAATTTGCCTTAAGCCATGCTATACCTTCAGGCGTCATACGGGTTGGAAAAATATGGATAGGTATATTCATTTGTCCATCGTTACGGGCTTCTGTTGCCATTATATAAACCTCTTTAATTATATCATCGGTTAACGGCATGCAGCCAATGGTAACGCAATTACCGTGAATCATAATATCGCCGCCTGGGCTGGTTTTGTTACCCTTTATCAAATCAGATTGATTAGGATAACTTACTCCCAGCGCAAGAAAAAATTCGCTGTTGGGTTGAAATAATTTTACCTGGTAAAAACCTTCGGGTACCTGCAAGTCGCCCTCTACCCGCTTCGGGCCCAGGTCTCCTGAAGAACTGCAAATGGCGTAAGAGTCTACCAACTTAAAATGGCTGCTTGCCTTCGACCTACCCCAAACTTCAAGCTTAGCCTCCTTTTTAAAAATGCGGATGAATATTTCAAAGTGCGAGCTGTCGATGCCAGCTTTAGCCAGTTTACTTTTAACAAGGTTCCATTTCTCCTTATATGCTGTGCGCACATTAGGATATTGCAACTGCTGTTTCTTAAAATTTCCATCTCCTTTGAAGCCAAGAATTATTAATGAAAAGAATATTAGTAAAAATCGCATCATAACTTAAAAACGCTAACCTCCCTGCTTTATTTTATTTCAAAAAAAATCCCCAGATTTTTATGCCGGGGATTCAGTATTACAAATTTGTTTGTTTAGTAGAGCATAATTTTCTTAACTCCTTTAGAGTCTTTACCGGTTACCGAAAGCAGGTAAATTCCCTTGCCATAGCCACTTAGATTTAAATTCTGGGTGTATTCACCTACAATATGAAGCTTGGTAGTATAAATAGTCTGGCCTAAAATATCTGTTAACGAAACCGTATAATCATCTTCGGTAGGAACGTTGAAAACTACCTGCAGGTTACCGCTGGTAGGATTAGGGTACACATTAATATAATCGTTTAGCGCTATTTCATTTATACCCAGCACTTTTACCAACAGTGAACCCTGGTTTGTACACCCGTTGCTATCGGAAACAATTACCTTGTAAATGCCGGTAGCAGTAATTACACATTGCGCTGTAGTAGCACCCGCAATAGGTGTAGCCGTTTTATACCATTGGTAGAACGCATAGGTTGAAGGGGTGCAGTCAAGGGTATCGTTATGTTGTACTATGGTAGGTGTAGTTGGGTTAGGGTTAACGGTAATGTAATTTATTACCGTAATAGAGTCTGTACCTATTCCATTAGAAGTTACCATTTTTACCTGGTATGTACCGGCTGTGCTATATGTAACAACAGGGTTCTGTGAAGTTGAAGTGGCGGGTGTACCTCCGGCAAATGTCCAGTTCCAGCTGGTAGGTTCGTTAGAAGATGTATCGGTAAACTGAACCGTATTGCCTACGCAAAGCTTAGTGGGGAATGCGGTAAAGTAAGCCACAGGAGCAGTGGTAGCAGGCTGGTAAAGGGCAATCTGCCATGTTCCGCGGCCGTAGGTAGCTGCACGGAGAATATTACCCGGCGCATAAATTTTAAGGTCAGACACAATTACATTCGGCAAATCAGTGCTATAATTAACCCATGTACCGGCGGTTGTGGTGGTATCACGATAATAAACACCCATATCTGTTCCTACATACATGGCATTTATACCATTGCCCTGGTAAGCCAGGCAGTTCGCAGGTAAATTAGGTAATCCGTTAGAAATATTGACCCATGTTGTGCCGGCATTTGTCGATTCATAAACCTTAATGCCCGTCGAGAACCCTGAAATGGTTGCGAACACATGTAAAGGGTTTGTAGGATCAACCGTTATGTTAGAAATATTGCCGGGAAGAGTACCTGTAATATTGGTCCATGTTCCTCCACCATTCGTTGTTCCATACATGCTTCCTGTGTAAGCTGTATAAATATATTGGTCGTTTGAAGGAGCAACTGCAATTGCCGCCAGTGTACTGGTGCCGCTGCCAAAGGTGCTTATTTTCGACCAGCTGGTTCCGCGATTGGTCGATTTCCAAACATTGCTTAATCCTGCGAAAAGTGTCGATGAGCTTTTAGGGTCCTGGCACCATGGGGTGTTCCATCCGCCCGTTTCAGTCAGTCCATTTGTAATCTGGTTCCAGGTTGCACCACCATTAGATGACATATTGAAGGTGCCATCATATTGTTCACCATACATGTAGCTATTGCTGGTATTATCTATAAAAGCAGTCATACCATCTCCACCCATTACTTCTGTCCATGCACCTGCATTTGCCAGGTTGGTGCCATTATCCTGCCAGCCTGTAATCCACTCTGTTGAACTGCTTGCAGAAAGTCCGATACCATATTGTTCGGCTATTTCAAGTCCATTACTGAGGTCTGTCCAGCTGCTACCTGTGTTGGTGGTTTTAAACACCCCCCCGTCGCATGCTGCATAAAAAGTACTGCCACTGCCTGGCAAATAAGTAAGGCTGTGAATATCGGCATGCACATAAGGGTTATTGGTCCATGAACTTAATTTGGTCCATGACGAACCACCGTTAGTAGACGTCCACACATTTACACCGCCAACTATAAGGGTAGTAGCGCTTACCGGTGAAATATCCATTGATAAAGTATACCAGCCTTGTCCTTGAGTAGCATCAGAACCCGTGCCTTTATTAAAGCCAAGCACATTGGGAGTAGTGGACATCAGCGTAAATGTCTTTCCCGTATCTTTCGATTGCCATATTCCAAAGAAAGCATTATTCGAAGCATTGTCGGCAAATACATACACATAATTAGGCCCTGCAGGAGTTACGCCTACCTGCATTCTGCCTGAACCGGATGAGGAAGGCAATGTTACAGAAGAAAAATTAACCCCTCCATCGGAAGAACGGTAATATCCTCCATTAGCAGTGGTAGCATAGGCTACCTTAGGGTTTCCAGGTTCAAAAGCCACACTTTTAAAACTGCCTCCTGTAACAGAAATCCAGGTTATACCACCATCAGAGGTATAGTATAAACCGAATGAAGCAGCAGCAAGTAAGATATTGGGATTAGAAGGATTAATAGCAAGTTCGTTAACAGTATAATATGAAGGCCCGCTTGCTTGAAGAGTATAATGCAGACCTGTCTGGTTCCAGGTCAGGCCGCCATCGGTAGATTTCAAAACACCAATGGTTGAAGGGGTTGTATATCCACCTAATATTCCGTCACCATCGCCGGTTGCAAGGTAAAGTACCTGATTATTTGTAGGGTCAATAGCAATATCGCTGGTACCAATACCCAGTAAATGGTCGGTGTTAGTGGACCATGAAGTGCCACCATTGGTAGACTTCCATAACCCGCCTGAAGGACAACAGGCATATAGAATGCTTGGGTTTGTAGGATCAATACGCAGGTGGTTTACCCTGCCCGCGTCTCCGCCGGTAGGCACAGCAGCCGTTCCGGCATAGCTCCATGTAGCCGACGAGCCCATTAGTTTATGAACACTATGTTTTGCGCTATTGGTTAGGAAATCCTGGTATTGCTTTTCAAGTACGGCTGGGTCGGGTTGAACACCGGTAGGATATGAACGGGGCACCATAAGCCATTCCCACCTCTTAAAGAGTAAAAAATTTCCATCTTCTTCCTTTTCCTCACCAACAGCATTAGAGGCCGTGTCGTCGGGCTTATTGGCAGCATACCACTTATAAAAAGCATTTTGCACATCTTTTACGTTCGCACTATGGTCCTTCATCATGTCGTACCAATTTTGCTGGGCAAAAACGTTGTAGGAAAAACTAAAAGTAAAAGCCAGGAGAAGTAAGGAAATCTTTTTCATAGCATGTTTTATTAAATACAAAGGTACGAAACAATAACCTTTAAAGCAAATTCGCATTACCCTTTCGCGGCAGGTAACTTTGCACGTTAAATTAACGTAGCTTTGCCGCATTATAAAGGGGTTTAGTGAAGACCAAGACACTTAAAAAGAACAAGGTAAATGTAGTTACTCTCGGGTGCTCAAAGAATTTAGTTGACTCTGAGGTGCTTATGGCGCAATTACGTGCCAACAATTACGATGTAAAACACGAATCGGGCGATGCCCCTGTGGTGGTAATTAATACCTGCGGATTTATAGATAATGCCAAACAGGAGAGCATTGACACCATATTAAGGTATGTTGATGCCAAACAGGCAGGCAAGGTTGAAAAGGTATACGTTACAGGTTGCCTTAGCCAGCGTTACAGGCCCGAACTGGAAAAAGAAATCCCCCAGGTTGACGGTTATTTTGGTACCCAGGATTTACCCCGTTTGCTTAAAACTCTTAAAGCCGATTACAAACACGAACTGGTTGGTGAAAGATTATTAACCACTCCTAATCACTATGCCTACCTTAAAATATCGGAAGGGTGCGATAGAAAATGTTCTTTCTGTGCTATTCCCTTAATGCGTGGTGGCCATGTTTCTGTTTCTATGGATGCTTTGGTGAAGCAAGCTAAAGGTTTGGTGAAGCAAGGCGTAAAAGAAATAATGCTGATAGCACAGGACCTGACCTATTATGGCCTTGATATTTACGGCAAACGCAATGTGGCAGAGCTTATAAAAAAGCTTAGCGATGTTGAGGGCCTCGAATGGATACGCCTGCATTATGCTTTTCCCAGCGGTTTCCCTATGGATATTATCGATGCTATTAAAGATTGCCCCAATGTTTGCAACTACCTTGATATGCCTTTGCAGCATGTATCTGATAATGTCCTAAAACTTATGCGCAGGGGAATTACCAAGGAAAAATCGACAAAGCTTGTTGAAACTATACGTGAAAAAGTTCCCGGTATCGCCATGCGCACAACCTTTTTAGTGGGTTACCCCGGCGAAACAGAAGACGATTTTAACCAACTTGTACACTGGGTTGAAGAAATGAAGTTCGACAGGCTGGGTGTGTTTACCTATTCTCACGAAGAAAATACGCATGCGCATAAGTCCGAAGATAACGTACCCGATGAAGTGAAGAAAGAACGTGCATCAATATTAATGGATGCACAGCGTGATATATCGCGCGAGTTGAATAGCAAGAAGATTGGCAAAACATTAAAGGTGCTTATTGACCGCAAAGACGGTGGATATTTTATTGGCCGCACCGAACACGATTCACCGGAGGTAGATAACGAAGTGCATATTAAAGCTGAAGGGGATACTTACCTGCGCATAGGCGATTTTGCTAATATTAAAATAACTTCGGCCGAAGATTACGACCTGATAGGAGTACCTGCTAAACAATAATATGGGTTTTAAAAACACAAGTATCTCTTTCGAAGAAACAGGCCAATTTTCAAAAGCCTTTACCGACTATATAAACGGTGAAAAGTACCTGTTGCCGTTTTACCAATATGCCCCTTCAATAGAAGGATTCAAAAAGTTTATTCAGGAACAAACATTCCCTGGCGTAAACCGTGAATTACTGGTTAAGGTTTTGAAAGAAAGATATAGTAAAACTGCTTCTGAAGCTACGGCAAAGAATATAGAATTACTGAAAGAGAAAAATACATTCACAGTTACCACTGGCCACCAGTTGTGTCTTTTTACGGGACCGTTGTATTTTATTTATAAAATAGTTACTGCCATAAACCTTGCTGAAAGTTTGAAGAAGGATTTTCCTTCTCACAATTTTGTACCCGTTTACTGGATGGCCAGCGAGGACCACGACTTTGCCGAAATAAATCATGCTTACCTGTTTAGCAAAAAAGTAGAATGGAGCGGCGATAGTATTTCAGGCGGGCCGGTAGGACGAATATCAACTCATACTCTTGCACCTGTAATAGACGGGCTCTACACTATAATGGGAGAGAGCGATAAAGCCAATGAGTTAAAGAAAATAATTGCAGAGGCATATAGTGGTGGCAAAACATTGGCAGAAGCAACTTTCATTTTTGTAAATGCATTATTTGGCAAATATGGCCTTGTAATTTTAGAGCCCGACAATACAGAATTAAAAAAGCTTTTCTTACCTGTTATTACCGACGAGCTGATTAATCAAAGTTCTTTCCGTTGTGTAAGCGATACTGATGCAAAACTCAGTAAAGCAGGAGTAGAACCACAAGTGCATGCCCGCGAAATAAACCTGTTCTACATAAATGAACAGGGGCGTAACCGCATAGAAAAGCAGGGAGCTAACTATACAGTTGTAAATACAAGTCTCACTTTTACCGCTGAGCAAATTACTGCTGAGGCAAAAAATCATCCCGAAAAATTTAGCCCCAATGTACTGCTGAGGCCCGTTTACCAGCAAACCATATTACCCAACATAGCCTACATAGGCGGCCCTGCCGAAGTTATTTACTGGCTTCAGTTAAAAGCAATTTTCGACTATCACAAAACTGCTTTCCCGGTAATAATGCCCCGCAATTTTGCCATGATTATTGATAAAGGCACGGCAGGCAGAATGGATAAATTAAAGCTTACCGAAAAAAATATTTTTGGCGATGCCGATGAGCTTGTGAAAAATTATATTGCCGCAAATGACGGAGCCATAAATTTTGACAGCGAAAAAGATAAGCTGAAAAAGATTTATGATGAGTTGAGTGAAAAAGTAAAAACTATCGATTCAACCCTTACCTCTTCAGTAGAGGCCGAGTTGCAGAAACAGTATAATGCATTAAAGGTACTGGAGACAAAACTTATACGCGCCCAAAAACAAAAAGATGAAGCTTCCGTTAACCAGGTAAAGAAAATTAAAGAAAAACTATTCCCCGAAAGTTCGTTGCAGGAACGCCACGATAATTTTATTCCTTCCTACATTCAATACGGAACTGCCTTTTTCGATTTACTAAAAAAGGAATTAAACCCGCTGCACTATAGCATGGTGGTCTTAAAGGAAGAATAGCATCCTGGTGTTATTCATTTAAGTTTCACTATTCCGTTCACATTTTCTTCATTTTTATTTTGTATACTTGTTCTAAATAAGTGCTCCATTAAGAACCCCTAAAAACAAAATTTCATGAAAAAACTTACACTTGTTGCTATTATTATAGCAGGGCTTATGTGCTCAACCAGCCAAAAGGCAAAAGCCCAGAACCAGCAAGGTGAATTTGTAACGAGTGCCGGCGTAGGATACAGCCTGATATTTGCCATATTAAGCTCATTAGGCACCTCATCTTCTAATGTTACCAATGGTAATGTATCAGGTTCTTCTATACCTGAAATTAATGTTGCCGGAGATTATGCATTCAGCAGCCGGTTTAGTCTTGGGCTGGGTGTAGGTTACCAATCGGGAGGTTTTAAAGTGGCTAATTTTTATGACTCCACGAATGGCCTGGCCAATCAAAATGCAAGTATTACTGTAAGCAGGCTAAATATCGGAATACGCCCTCTTTTTCACTTTGGTACTAAACCTAATATTGATGCTTACCTCGGTTTCAGGGTAGGTGTATCTATCTGGAATTTGGGTGTAACTTCCACTGACCCGAACTATAACTTTGCGGGTAAGTTTACCGGTGCCTTACCCAGCTTCCAGGCGCTATTCGGGATTAAAGGATATTTTACTCCTGTTGTTGGCGCACATATTGAACTTGCCATTGGTACCCCTTACTTTATTGAAGCAGGGGTATGCTTCAGGTTTGGTAATACCGGGATTGGTGGAGGCGGAGGTGATGGCAGAGGTAGTAGTGGAAGGTAATATTCTTTAGCAAGAAAGCCTCTGAGAAATCAGGGGCTTTTTTGTTAATATGAGTATCAAATTTTGCCTGTTTATAAGCCAATTTTATTGCATCTTTGTACACCAAAACGCTCCTGATGCAGGAAAGTATTTTAATATTAGATTTCGGTTCACAATATACCCAGTTGATAGCCCGCCGCGTGCGCGAGCTGAATGTGTATTGCGAAATACACCCATACAACCATTTTCAGCAGGCCATGAAGGCCATGCCCAATGTAAAAGGCATTATACTTTCGGGTAGCCCTTTTTCAGTACATGATAAAGATGCTCCTTCGGTGCAACTCAACGATATAAGGGGCAAAATACCGCTGCTGGGCGTATGCTATGGCGCACAGCTTATGGCATTCCAGTGGGGTGGCAAAGTAGGCAAAAGCAGCAGCCGCGAATATGGCAGGGCACATTTGAATATGGTTGCCGCACAAAACGAATTGGTTACCGGCCTCAGCGCCCATACCCAGGTGTGGATGTCGCATGCGGATACCATACTGGAGCTACCGAAAGAGGCAAAACTTATGGCCAGCACAGAAGATGTGGAAGCAGCGGCTTTCTCATTTAATGGAGAAAAGGTTTACGGCATTCAGTTTCATCCTGAAGTGTATCATACAACAGAGGGCAGCAAGCTGCTCAAAAATTTTGTAGTTGGCATTTGTGGCTGCAAACAAGACTGGACCCCTGTATCGTTTATTGAAGATACCGTTAAAGACTTAAAAGAAAAAATTGGAAGCGATAAAGTAGTACTTGGCCTTTCTGGCGGGGTTGACTCATCTGTGGCAGCGGTATTGCTGAATAAGGCTATTGGTAAAAACCTCTATTGCATTTTTGTAGATAACGGCCTGTTGCGCAAAAACGAATTTGAAAGTGTACTGGAGTCTTACAAACACATGGGCCTTAATGTAAAAGGCGTTGACGCCAAACAGGATTTTTATAAAGAACTTGCCGGCATTGAGGACCCTGAGAAAAAACGCAAAACCATTGGACGTGTTTTTATAGAAGTATTCGACCGCGAGGCGCAACTTGTAAAAGATGTAAAGTGGCTGGCACAGGGAACCATATACCCCGATGTGATTGAATCGGTAAGTGTTAAGGGGCCATCAATGACTATTAAATCGCACCACAACGTAGGCGGTTTACCTGAACGCATGAACCTGAAAATAGTTGAGCCTCTGCGTTCATTATTTAAAGATGAAGTACGTAAAGTGGGTAAAGCCTTAGGGCTCGATGATAGTTTACTGGGCCGCCATCCATTCCCGGGACCTGGACTTGCTATTCGCATATTGGGAGACATTACTGCCGACAAAGTGAAATTGCTTCAAGAAGCAGATGCTATTTTTATAAATGCACTTAAAGCGCATGGATTATACGATAAGGTTTGGCAGGCGGGAGCAATTTTATTACCCATACATTCAGTTGGCGTTATGGGCGATGAGCGCACCTATGAAAAAGTTGTCGCACTCCGTGCCGTTGCCTCTACCGATGGCATGACAGCCGACTGGTGCCACCTGCCTTATGAAGTACTGGGCAAGATTTCGAACGAAATAATAAATAAGGTAAAAGGTATTAACCGGGTGGTGTACGATATAAGTTCGAAACCGCCCGCAACCATTGAGTGGGAGTAATTTAATCAGGAATTATGAAATCAGGGATTAGGAATTGGCATCTGGTATTCTGCTTTTCATTTTTCATTTTTCATTTTTCACTTCTCTCTGCTCAAAGCTCGTCAGATAAAACTGTTACCAAAGACGGTAAGAAATTTTATCTGCATATAGTTACCAAAGGCGAAACAGTTTACGGCCTTTCGAAAGATTATAATGTTGCTGCACGCGATATAGTAATGGAAAACCCCAATGCCATGAGCGGCATTTCGCCGGGCGATACATTGCGGATTCCCATGGCGTCAACTTCTGCATCATCTTCCCAGGATACAACACAAAAGGGGCCATATATATATCACAAAGTAGTGGCTAAAGAAACATTGTACTCTCTTGCAAAGCAATATAATGTCAGCATAGCCGTATTAGATAGCCTTAACCCCGAGCTTACTACCAAAGGTCTGGTGGCAGGTCATACTATTCGTATACCAAATATGCAATCTCAACCTAAATCTCAACCTACAGTCGGTGAGCATATTATAACCAAGGAAACTCCTCCGGTTGCAACCCCAAAAGATACAGCCAAAGAAAAAAAGGCTTTCCAAAGCCTGGTTAGTAAACAGCACATAGATACTGTTAAGAAGGTAACCCCTCCGGTAATTAAGCAGCCTGTTGTAGTTCAGCCGCCACCTGTTCAGCCTACTATCCAACCTTCACAACCCACTCAGCCATTTGCTCCGGTTGTTACCAATGGCAAAATGTTAAGCAGGTATAATGTGGCGCTTATAATGCCGTTTACGTCTGAGAATGCAGATACTATAAGGATGAGCCGCCTGCTCGATGGAACAGAGCAGTTGCCTTTATTTACCCAGATATCTGTAGAATTTTACCAGGGGGCGATGGTAGCACTTGATTCACTAAAGAAACAAGGCATGCTTGTTGACCTGCATCTTTATAATATTACATCTTCGTCTGATACTTCCATCACCAGGCTCGATTCTATTTTTAAAACACCATCCTTTGCGTCCACCAATCTTATTATTGGCCCGCCTTCATCAACTCATTTTAAACAGGTGGCACGTTATGCGGCCAGTCATGGTATTGCAATTGTTTCGCCTATAGTTGGCGATAATGCTTTATTGAAAAACAATCCGTTTACCAGCAAGGCAACCCCTTCACCTACTACCGAAGTTGAACAGATGGCCGACTATATTACCGCTCATTATATGAAATGCAATATTGTTCTGCTTCACCACCATGACGTAGCCGACGAGGCATATTATGAGGCTTTCCAAAAGCGGTTTAAGGCCGATGTGGCTGTTTCTTCTGAAACCGATTCTGTGGTTTCGGTTGATTATTCCGATAACCTTGAAGGGCTTGGACATAAGCTGGAAGGAAACAAAAACAATGTAATTATTGTACCCTACCAGGGAGCATCGTTTATTGCTAAACTGGTAAACAAACTGGCTAACTCAAAATATGCTGACGACGACTCCATTGTTTTATTTGGTATGCACAACTGGCTCAATATAGATGCTCTTGACATGGCTAACCTCGATACACTTAACTTCCATTTTCCGTCGAACGACTATGTGAATTACAATGATTCATGCACCAAAGGCTTTATACGGAGTTACCGGGCCCAGTACTATACGGAGCCCAGCTATTATGCCTGCCAGGGTTTTGATATCGGGTATTACTATATAAGTTTATTGAAGAGGTATGGCACTGCTATGCAGGACCACCTGGGAGATATGAAATATAAAGGCGCTCACACAACTTTCGATTTCCACAAGTCAGACGCCACAAGTGGCTATGACAATAAAGCCATTTATATACTGGAGTATAGAAACTATACTATAGTGAAGGATACTTACTAATTCCTCTTACTGGTTGTTCAATATCTTGAACAGTTCATTCAACTTAGGCGTAAGTATAATATCTGTTCTGCGGTTTTTCTTACGTGCCTCTGCAGTTGTGCCCGGGTCAACAGGGTCGTACTGGCTTACACCCGATGCGCTTATACGCTTAGGGTCAAGGTTATTATCCTGTAACAATATTTTAGCAATTGCTGTTGCACGCATTACGCTAAGGTCCCAGTTATCCTTTATATCGCCGCTGCCATGCATGGGCACGTCATCGGTATGGCCCTCGACCATAATATTTATATCGGGATTGGCTTCAAGCGCCTGTGCCAGCTTTTGCAAAGCGGTTATACCTTCAGGCTGCACCTGCGTACTTCCACTGGGGAAAAGCAGCTTCTCCTCCATCGATACATATACCTTTCCGTTCTTCTCATAAACCGATATCCCTTTGTTGGCAAAGCCCACCAATGCATCTTCTATTCTCTTTTTAAGTGAGTCGGTAGCGGCATCTTTTTGCTTCAATATGGCCTCAAGCTGGTTAACGCGGGCCTCACGCTGTTGCAGTTGTGCATTCAGTGAATCGAGGTGCATCTTTTCTTTATCGAGCTGGGCCTGTAGTGCATTCAACTGGTCCTGCTTTTGCAAAAGCTGCGATTCAGTTAACTGTAACTGGCCCGAAAGGTTCTTGGCATCGGCCTGGCTACCTTGCAGCATCTGGTTATATTTCGAAAGCAGTTCTTCGTTAATCTGGTTCAGCTTATCATATTTCGATGTAAGGTCGCGGTAGCTATTGCCAACTATCATTGTGTCCTGTGTGAGCCCGCCCACGCTTTTTTGCAGTACATCCACCCTCGATTGCAATTCTGTTTTCTTGGTTTCGCAATCCTGGTCAGCAGCCTTTGCTGCTGCAGCAGCAGTTTCCGCATCTTTTCTCTTATTCTGTTCTTCAGTAAGCTTGTTTTGTGGTACGCACGACGATATGTACAAAACGGTACCTAAGATTGCAGCAATTCGGATGTTTTTTTTCATGGCGGGCCGGTTTAATGGAAATTTTTAAAGTAACTGGTTACTTTTTAGTTGTATCGGCCTTAGCCGCAGAGTCCCTGTTCTTCTTAAGCATTGCATCGGCAGCCTTCATATCGGAATCACGGCTGCGTGCAGCCAGTGAATCAGAAATTTTCTTTTCGGCTTCATCGCTCTTACCGCCTTTGCAAGCTGTTAATGTAAGCCCTGCAACAAAGGCTATTACAAAAATGTATTTCATAAAAGAGATAATGAATTAATGGTGCAAAGTTAGCGCGCCATTATATAGAATACGGGCGCAGTAACGGAATTTATTAACAGCGGGAGTTGCATAACGCAGGTTATGCGGCTTTATGCTTTGGGGCTATTTTACTCCAATCTTTAAACGCACGTAACGCTTCATCTTCTTTGGCGCGCATCTTTTTCTTATCGGCAGGTGTTTTATCGCCATACCCGCAAAGGTGAAACACACCATGGATAACTGTCCTCATAAGTTCATGGCTGAATGGCTGTTTGAATTTCTTCGCGTTCTCGTGTACACGTTCAATACTGATGAAAATCTCTCCCGAAACAGTTTTCTTTTCCGAATAGTCGAAGGTGATAATGTCGGTATACGTGGTGTGGTTAAGAAATTCCTTGTTTATATTAAGCAGGTGTTCGTCGGTGCAGAAGAAATAATAAAGCTGGCCACAGGTTTTACCTTCGGCCTTCATTATTTTCTTTATCCATTCTTTTATTTTGTTTTCTCCGCCAACAGAGAAATCGAGTTCTTCTTCGCTTTGGAATATAATGGTAGAAGACACAAAAAATGATTAGTTGGCAACTATAGCGAAGCTGAGTGATACGCAACGGCCCCTTTCACTGAATTTAACATCATCGGCCAGGTGTTGCATAAGGAATACGCCCCTGCCATTAGGCTTTTCAAGGTTGGTTGGGTCTGTGGGGTCAGGTAAATGTTTATAGTCAAAGCCCTCACCCTGGTCGCGCACGGTAAAGGAAATTGCTTTGGCTGAAGATGAAAAAGTAACAAATATTTTTTTAGTAGGGTTCGATTTATTGCCGTGATAAATGGCATTGTTAACCGCTTCGGTTACTGCCACAAGAATGTTTCCGTAATGGTCTTCGTTAACCTTGTAATTGCTGCAAATAGTATCAATTAGTTTCTCAACTACGTGAATGCTTTCAGATGCAGAGTCAAGTTCCAGTTGTTGTTTTGACATTTTGGCTTTAGTAGGTTTCTTTTTCGGGGTTTTCTTTTTTACCGCCTTCGCTTTGGAGTCTTTCTTCATTCCTGGAACGAATTAAAATAATCATTTACTTTCTCTTTGTAAAACGAATTAAAGTCGGGCGGCACTGTTTTAAGCAGCTCATCCTGCTGCTTTTTTTGACTATTATACTGAAAAAATGGGTTTGGGTTACCAAAAAATTGCTTTTTTGCCACATGTGACTCAAAATCAGGCTCTTGCCCCTTTGTTTTTTCTGCCTTCTCATACTGAAGCAGATGCTTTAAAAGGCCTTCCTGACGTTGTATAGTAGCTTCAGTAATCTGTTTATTTACAATATCTTCTTCTATTTTATTCATTTCATCGGCCATGTTGCCAAGCTCGCCGGCGCCTTTGTTCTGCGACGACTCATCCTCAGTCTGTTGCATCATCTGCCGCAGGTATTCCTGCTGGGCGGCCATTTTAGCCAGTTGCTCGCTCATTTGCTGGCCCTGCTGCCCACCTTGCTGGCTTCCCTGGCCCTGCTTGCCATTTTTCGGTCCGGGTGTACTGCCTTTAGCCATTGCTTTCTTCATCTCATCAAGTTGTTTTGAAAGCTGTTCCTGCATACCCCTTATCTGCGCCATAGATGGTTTGCTGCCTCCTCCGCCCGGCTTATTACAACTTCCGCTACCCGGCGAGCCGCTTTTTGCAGCAGCTTTCATTGCCTGCAATGAACCATTAAGCATTAGGGCAAGGTTATTTATTGAGGTCATTGAATATTGCTGCTTGCTTTCCGCTTCAAAAGAACGCCGTCCTTCCAACTGGTCCACAGCGTCCTTCATATTATCATTTATCTTGTCCATTTCCTGGTTTATCATCCTTGAAATCTGGGGCGTTTTCCTGCTAAGCTTATACAGGCTGTCGGCTATGCTGTTGGCATTGTCCTGTAATTCTTTCTGCTTCTTAGCCACATCGGAATACTGCAATGTATTGTTGCCCGCTGTTTTCAATTTCTGCATCAGGTCCTCCTGCGCGAAAGAAAGTGTAACCAAACTATTCAATATGTTACGCAAACTTGCTTCGCTGGCTTCCTGTTCTTCCTGCTGTTCCTTTGCCTGGTATTGTTTCAGGTCGCTCGACATTTGCTGCATCTGGCTGGCTGCGCTCTTTTGTGATTGCGATGCTTTGCCATTCTTGCCCTGCGAAAGTTGCTGGCTGCTGCTCTGCATTTGCTGTTGTGTACTCTGCTGCTGCTGTTCAGGGGTTTTATAGCCGGTAGGATTATCTAATTGCTCATTTTTCTTTTGCAAATCTTCAAGGCTCTTGCTCACGTCCTGGAAATCTTTGTTCAGCGCATCCTGTTTCTTCTGCAATTCATCATTCGACATGCTCTTGTTCTTCGTTTGCTCACTCAACTGGTCCTGCTTTTTGGCAAGCGAATCGAGTTGCTGTATGTTTTGTGTAAGCTGTTGTTGAAATTCCATTTGCTTAAACAGGTCGAGGGTACGTTGCAGTTCTTTTTTCAGGTCCTTATTATCCATCGACATTTGCTGCATCTGCTGCTGAATCTGGTCCTTGTTCATCTGGTCCATCATCTTCTGCAATTCGGCAATTTTCTTTTTAATACTGTCGTTGGCCAGTTGTTCAAATAACTTCTGTATCTCTTCCTGTTTCTGCATCAGGTCTGAATCTTTGGGCTGAAATTCCCACTGTTTCTGCGTATTCTGTTTATTCTGCTGGCTTAATTGCTCCGCCTGTTTCTCCAAATCCATTTGCTGCTGAAGAAGGTCTTTCACTTTCTTCTTATCGGCCCAGTTCAGTTCTTCTTTGTTGTACATATCGGCACGCATCTGCTCCATCTGGTTTTCGAGCGAGAAGGCCTTCTGAATGGTTTTATCTATTTCATTTTTTATCTGCGAATTATTTTCATCTGTGCTCTTGGCAATCTGTTCCAGGGTAGGGGCTTTGAAATACATTATCGTGCTTTTGGTCGACTTGGCGCCATTCACTCCATCGTTATCATATACTTCAAAGTAATATTCTATTTGTGTTCCGGGAACCATGTTCAGGGTATCCATATCCCAGTAAAAATAAAATGCCTGCTGGGTAACATTAGTTGCAATACCAACATCGGCCACATGACCAACTGCAGTTCGGGATGCCGAAGTATCCTGCCCGTCAAACATCTTGTAATGAAATGTAAGTTTGGTAAAACCATAATCATCCTTTATCATCCCGTTGAAGTAAAGATGTTTGGCAGAAAGTGAATCCTGCTTTTGCTCCACATCAATAGATGGATAAAGGTCGGGTATAACTTGTATGGCATACTTAACTGAATCCTGGTTGGTAAGATATTTATTTACCGTTGCAATGGAATAACTACCGCTCTGCATAAACTTTCGGGTCGTGGTGTACATATCAACGCCTGAAGGAGTAAGTGTTTTAGCAGAGTCATTAAAACGCATGCGAAGGTTATCGGTATTTCGGGTATTGAATTGCCAGCTTACAACTGTACCCTGCGGAATAGCCATATCGCCCGTGTTATGAAGAGTTTCATCTTTCTTGCCGGTATACGAAGGGTAATGCAGTTTCACATCAAAGTTTACAAGAACCGGATTCGGGAACACTTTCAATTTATATTCATCTGATTCAAAGTCTGCCGCGTTAAATGAAAAGTCAACATCATGCTGTACATTGCGGAAGGTATATTGAAACGAAACTGCATTCTGCTTATCCATTTTAAAACGGCTGCCCTGGAATTCAATGTACACATCTTCGGGCACCTCGCTGCCTGTAAGTTTCAGCTGAAGTGTAAAATCTTTTTGCTCAATCGCTTTAAGGTCGTTGTTTACTATAACAAACTGGAAGGGCGCCTGCTTGGCAAAGTGGGTATTGTAATGAATTATCTGGTTTGTACCCTCTCCGAAAATTGACGGCCTTTTCCATGAAATAAATAATATAACCAGTACGGGAATAATAAGAAGGCGCAGGTATTTTTTGTTTTCGCCCAGGTTTACGGCAATAGTAAATGGCACAGGGCGTATGTCTTTTATCTTTTGTTCTATACTGGCCTCAAGTAAAGAAACGGAAACGCTATCCGATTGATTTCTAAGTTGCAGAATATTCAGCAGCTTATCCTGTACCTCGCCAAAGTGCTTCCCTATTATTATTGCTGCATCTTCATAACTCAACACATCGCCAATGCGGTAAAGCTTTAATAAAGGATACACTATAAAACGCCCAAGAATAAAAAGGTTACCACCTAAGAAAGTAAAGAACAATGCCGTGCGTAATGGAATACTGAAATTACCATAGTAGGCCGCTATAACCAATGTTAAATAAAATGATAGCCCCAATGTAACGGCATATAACAAACCCTTTATAAGCAGGTTTTTATAATACTTGCGTATAAATTCATCGAGCTTGGCTAATAATATTTGATAGGAACCGCCCATATTTATACTCCAAATATAGTCAGAAAGTGGCGGATTAGGTAATTGATAAGTTAAAAGTTGTGAAATGGGTGATATTAATATTCAGCTCAACAATTCAATCGTACACTATTTTTTATAAAACCACCCCATTTAAACGTTTCCCTCTCCCAATAGTCTAATTGTTAAAACCGATTAAAATTAGTTGATTTGTATTCGTTTTGCAAGTTAGGCAGAACGTTATCGTCTAATTGTCTTTACGGCTATATATTGATGAAGGGTATTAAAAAAGGCATACTATATAAGCGTGTTCAGGTAATAGCCTTCATTGCAGCTACATCTCCGTTTGTTCAGGTTTCAGCCCAGGATAAGCAGGCAAAAGATACCTTATCCGTAGGCCCTGCGGGCCATAAAAAAGATAGTTTACAGCTACGCCGTATTACCCACCAGGAAGATGCTATGGATATTGTAAAAAAAGTATTCAAAGCAAAGAAAGATGTTAAGGCAGACAGTGCCAATCTGCAACCCGGCGTATTATACCCTTCTATATTGCCTGCTATAGGCTATACCGTTGTAAACGGGGGTACTGCAACGGTAGGTGTTAACATATCGTTTTATACCGATAGTATTAATACAACCAACCTTTCTACAATTTCTGCCAGCCCATTAGTCTCACTCTTACATCAGTTTACTCTTCCCATAATCAGTTCAGTGTTTACAAAGAACAATAAGATTAATTTTTTAGGCGATTGGAGGTACTATAAATACCCTTCATTCACATACGGTTTGGGTGGATATACATCTTTGAACAATGCAGATCTGATAGACTATTCGTACATAAAATTCAACCAGGAAGTACTCTATCATTTAGGGCATGATGTTTATGCGGGAATAGGTTATGACTTTGAATATCATTTTAATATGGTAAATGATGGCCCCGATAATGCAAGTTACGAGGCATATCCGAATACTAATCTGTCACAAACTACTTCATCGGGTTTTGTGGCGCATATAAAATACGATAGCAGAACGAACACCAATAATCCCAGGGAGGCCGCTTTTGGAAGTATTATATACAGGTATAACACCCCATTATTAGGAAGCAATAATGAGTGGCAATCGGTGCAAATAGAAATGAGAAAGTATTTTAAAGTCGGTAACCGCGAGAATGTTCTGGCATTCTGGAGTTGGAACGAATTTACCTACGGTGGCACAGTCCCCTATTTCGACTTGCCAAGTACCGGCTGGGATACTTATGCCAATAGCGGCAGGGGCTATATACAAGGCCGATATAGAGGTAGCAGTTTAGCCTATCTTGAAGGGGAATATCGCTTCCAGATAACAAATAATGGTTTGCTGGGAGGGGTAGTATTTCTAAACGGAGAAACTGTACCTGAATACCCCAGTAATAAATTTGAAACCATTAATACGGGCGAGGGCATAGGCCTTCGTATAAAAATGAACCGTTATTCCGATACCAACCTCTGCATTGACTATGCTTTTGGCAATGGCGGCTCACAAGGTATATTCTTCAACCTGGGTGAAGTATTTTAGGCCCGGAACCGTCCCTTTAAATATCTGAAAACGAAATATCCCGCCGTGCGGGAATTTGCGTTATTTTTGCTATTCTTAAAAAAAGTATAAGCCATGTTAGAAGGTTTTGTTAATACGTTACAAAAGGTATTTGGTAGTAAGCACGATAGGGATGTAAAAGAAATTCAGCCCATAGTAGATAATAGTATTGAAATTGAGAAATCATTTGCTTCGATAAGTGATGACGCATTGCGTGCCAAAACAGCCGGGTTTAAAAAGCGCATACAGGATAAAGTTAGCGCCAATGAAAGCAGGAAAGCTGAGCTGAAGGCCAAAGTTGAGGGCCAGGATGATTTGCCCGTAGCGGAAAAAGAAGAGCTATACAAAGAGATTGACAAGCTGGAAAAAGATATACTGGCCGATATGGCCAAAGAACTTCAGGATATATTGCCTGAAGCATTTGCCGTAGTACGCGAAACAGCCAGGCGCTTTAAAGAAAAAGATGCCCTTGAAGTAACTGCCACACAATGGGATAGGGACCGTGCAGCCGACTTCAAGCATATTAAGATACAAGGCGATAAAGCTTTATGGAATAGTTCATGGAGCGTTCGCGGGCACGATGTAAAGTGGGACATGATTCCCTATCCTGTTCAGCTTATTGGCGGCGCCGTATTGCACTCTGGTAAAATTGCCGAAATGGCAACAGGTGAGGGTAAAACACTTGTGGCTATATTCCCTGTGTATCTTAATGCCCTTTCAGGGCGTGGGGTTCACCTGGTAACAGTTAACGATTACCTTGCCAAACGTGACTCGGAATGGATGGGCCCTATATTTGAGTTTCATGGCCTAAGGGTTGATTGTATAGACAGGCATGAACCTAATTCGCAAGACCGCAGAAACGCTTATTTAGCAGATATTACTTACGGCACCAATAATGAATATGGTTTCGACTATTTGCGCGATAATATGGCCCGTTCACCGGAAGACCTTGTGCAACGCGGACATTACTTCGCCATTGTCGATGAGGTCGATTCAGTGTTAATTGACGACGCCCGTACACCTCTCATTATTTCAGGCCCTACCCCCCGAGGCGATAAGCATGAGTTCTTCCAGATGAAGCCCCGGGTTGAAAAACTTATGAATGCCCAGCGTACTATCATCAATAAGTACCTGCAGGATGCTAAGGCATTGCTTGAGGCGAAAAATGAAAAAGAAGCCGGCTTGCCTCTTTTACGCGCTCATCGTGGATTGCCTAAAAATAAGGCCCTTATTAAATTCCTGAGTGAAGAAGGAAACAGAACGCTTCTTCAAAAAACAACCAACTATTACCTGCAGGACAATGGCAGGGAAATGCAGAAGGTTGACGAAGAGCTTTTCTTTGTAATTGACGAAAAAAATAATACGGTAGAACTTACCGATAAAGGTATCGACCTTATTACATCGCAAGGTGAGGACCCTAAATTTTTCATTCTTACTGACGTAGGTTCAGGCATTGCCGAAATAGAAAAAACCGGAGCTTCTGACGAGGAAAAAGCGAAGATGAAAGATGAACTGCTTCGCGATTTCTCTATCAAGTCGGAACGTGTACATACCATTAACCAGCTTTTAAAAGCATACACCCTTTTTGAAAAAGATGTGGAGTATGTGGTTATGGAGGGCGAAGTAAAAATCGTAGATGAGCAGACCGGACGTATTATGGAAGGCAGGCGCTATTCCGATGGATTGCACCAGGCTATTGAAGCTAAGGAAAATGTTAAGATAGAAGCGGAAACACAAACTTACGCCACTATTACCTTGCAGAACTATTTCCGTATGTACAATAAGCTTGCCGGTATGACCGGTACTGCCGAAACGGAAGCGGGTGAATTCTGGACCATTTATAAACTTGAGGTTGTTGCCATACCAACCAACAGGGATATGGTTCGCGATGACAGGGAGGATTTGGTTTACAAAACAAAGAGAGAAAAATATAATGCCGTTATTGACCAGATACAGGAATGCGTGAAGGCCGGAAGGCCCGTACTGGTAGGTACTACATCGGTTGAAGTATCGGAATTGCTGAGCCGCATGTTAAAACTGCGCGGCTTAAAACATAATGTACTTAACGCGAAACTGCACCAGCGCGAGGCTGAAATTGTAGCCGAAGCAGGTAACCCCGGTACCGTTACCATAGCCACCAACATGGCTGGCCGTGGTACCGATATTAAACTGGGTGGAGGTGTGGCCAATTCAGGTGGACTTGCCATTATGGGCACCGAGCGCCACGAATCGCGCCGTGTTGACAGGCAGTTACGTGGCCGTGCAGGCCGCCAGGGCGATCCCGGCTCATCACAATTCTTTGTGTCATTGGAAGATGACCTGATGAGGTTGTTCGGTTCTGAACGTATTGCCAAGATGATGGACAGGATGGGTATTGAAGAAGGTGAAGTAATTCAGCATGCTTTAATTACCAAATCGATAGAACGTGCGCAGAAGAAAGTGGAAGAAAACAACTTTGGCGTGCGTAAGCGCCTTATTGACTATGATGATGTAATGAACCAGCAGCGCGAGGTTATTTATACCCGCCGCCGCCATGCATTGTTTGGTGAAAGGCTCTCGCTCGATATTGCCAATATGTTCCTCGATGTGTGTGAAGCTGTTACAGGCGAATACCACGGAGAAAATAACGACTTTGAAGGTTTCAAAATTGAATTACTGCGCACACTTTCTACGGAAAGCCCTGTAACACAAGATGAATTTAATTCACTTACTACCGAAGATGTAATTCACAAGGTTTTTGAAAAGGCCATGGAAGGCTACCAGAAGAAAGGCGAAAAAATCGCGAAGGAAATTTTCCCTTTCATCAAAAATGTTTTTGAAGACGCCAATAACCGTTTTGAAAATATACAGATTCCTATTTCTGATGGATTACGCACTATACCCATAGTGGTTAACCTTAAGAGCGCTTACAAGAGCGAAGGAAAAGATGTAATGCGCGAACTTGAAAAGACTGTTATACTGGCGGTGATGGACGATGAGTGGAAGGAACACCTTCGTGAGATGGATGACCTTCGCCAGTCAGTGCAGAATGCGGTATATGAACAAAAGGACCCACTGCTTATTTATAAGTTCGAATCGTTTGAGTTGTTCAAGAGCATGGTTGTTCGTATGAACAAGAGCATATCATCGTTCTTATTAAAGAGCGCGGTGTTTGTACAAAACCCAAGCCAGATACAGGAAGCTCCGGAATTAGAACCTCAGGAAGTGGAATATGAAACCAGCCGATCGGGCATTGAGCAGCAAGCACAGCAGCAAGGCGGCGGCGCACCTCCTCCTCCCAAACCTCAGCAGCCTGCAAAGGCCGAAAAAAAAGTTGGGCGCAACGACCCCTGCCCTTGCGGTAGCGGTAAAAAGTATAAGAACTGCCACGGTAAGTAATTACCTCAAGGTACGCCACCTCTAATCCCAAAAACAATGGGAAAACTATCAAGTGTCGGCCGTATTTTCTTTGGCATAGCCATGATGGGAATGGGCTTTCAGTCCATTTATTATCACGACTTCCCTTACATGCTTATACCGCCCAAACATTCATGGATACCCGGACTTGCAATACTGGCTTATATTTCCGGAGCCCTGCTTATTTTGGTTGGGGCATGTATTGCTTTTGGAAAAAAGGTCAGGCCAATTTCTCTTGTGTTAGGAATTGTGCTTCTGCTGATATTTTGTTTTTACTTTATTCCCTATCAATTATTTGCCACCAATAAATATTTAGACTTCGGAGAATGGGAGAATGCTGAAAAAGAATTAGCATTAGCTGCCGGAGTATTTGTAATTGCAGGTTGCTTTTCAGAAAAAAAAGAAAACCGCTTTATGAGTTTATTGGCGAGGCTTATACCCTTAGGTGCCATTATCTTTTCCATAACCATACTCTGTTTTGGTACCGACCATTTTCTATATGCAAAAGATACTGCAGACTATATGCCATTGTGGGTGCCATTACCGCTATTTTGGGTTTATTTTGCAGGCGCTGCATTAATAGCTTCAGGTATTGGAATTATTTTAAATATCAAACGCAGATTAAGCGCCACTCTATTGGGAACAATGATTTTTATCTGGGTTATAATCCTGCACATACCTAAAGCAATTGCCAACCCATTCGAGGGCAGGGGTGGTGAAGTTACCAGTACATTTTTAGCCTTAGCTTATAGCGGAATTGCTTTTGCAATAGCCGGAACTGCTAATAAACAGAAGGTCAGCTAAATGCGTTATTTACGTTGTGCCTGACTTTGACTTACTAGCCTATTTTGGCTATATTTGTAAGTACCATGAGAAAAATAATACTACTCCTAATTCCAATTTTCGTGTTTTATTCTTCGCTTTTTGCCCAACTGAGACAAGGCGCGATTACAATTGATGGAACAAAGGATAATGTTGCATACAGTATGGTGCAGACAAATGACGGCGGGTATGTAATGGCGGGATCTACCGATTCATATGGAGCAGGTGGGTTAGACGTTTACGTGGTTAAACTAGATTCACTTGGTAAATTGCAGTGGACTAAAACCATTGGCGGAGACAAAAATGATATAGCTTGGTCAATCATACAAACCAATGACCATGGATACGCAATAACAGGATATACTTTTTCTTTCGGAGCAGGGAGTGATGATGTTTATATTATAAAACTTGATTCTGTTGGCAATTTGCAATGGACAAAAACTATTGGCGGAACTAATGCTGAAGAAGGGCAAGGAATAGTTCAGACTAAGGATAAGGGATACGCGGTAACAGGGTTAACAGACTCATATGGAGCAGGTATTGGTGACGTATATATAATCAAATTAGATTCTACTGGCAACTTACAATGGACAAAGACTATTGGAGGAACAAATGATGATGCGGGTGACTGGATAATACAAACTAAAGATGGTGGTTATGCTATAGCCGGTAGTACTTTTTCCTATGGTGCAGGTGATGAGGATGTATATGTAATAAGGCTGGATGCCCTAGGAAACCTTAAATGGACTAGAACAATAGGTACGAATAACGGAGATTGGGCCAATTCAATAGCGCAAACAAAAGATGGGGGGTTTGCTATTACAGGGGTTACGGATTCAGGAACGAATGGAGCGGATGTATATGTTATAAAATTAGATTCATTAGGTAACTTAAAATGGAATAGAGCTATTGGCGGACCGAAAGATGATGAAGGTTTTTCTATTATACAGGCTAACGATGGTGGTTATGCAATAACAGGATTTACCAATTCATATGGAACAGGTGGCGGAAATGTTTATGTAATCAGATTAGATTCGATGGGTAATTTAAAATGGACTAAAGTTATTGGAGGTAGTATAGTCACTAATTCTGGTTATTCTATAATACAGACTAAAGACATGGGTTATGCTATAGCCGGAGATAATGCTCCTACTGGAACTAATATTAATGTTTATTTTATTAAACTTGATTCATTAGGTAACGGATGTCTCACGGCGATAACAGATAGCGGCAGAGTAACTCATGTAGGTACATTTAGTCATGGTGGAAATGTTACCACCATAGATAGTGGCAGGATAAATAGTGGTGGTAAAGTAGGTAGCGGAGGTATATATAATGCTATTTGTACAGTAACTGCAGTAGATAATATTGTTCCTGAAGAAAATAACCTGCAGGTTTTCCCCAACCCCAATAATGGTATATTTTCTATTCAATCAGGAAATGGTAACCAAAAATCAGAAATAGGAATTTATAATATTCTTGGGGAGGAAATCTATACTGGTAAACTAAACTCTGATATTACTCAAATAGATATTAGTGGCCAACCTGCAGGGCTATACCTATACAGGGTTATTAGCGAGCAAGGACAATTGGTATCGAGTGGGAAAGTTATAGTGGAGAAATAGCAAGGCTTTCAACTCTCTCTTTTCAAAATCTTATATTTGCTTGGCGTTATAATATTAACCCCATGAGCATTAGCAGCAGGATAAGCAATTACTTTCCATATATGGAAAGGTTCGGTATAATTAAAGGTGTGAAGGTGGCACGCACTTTATTCCCTAAAGAGAAATCAGATAAAGTAGTTTCATTTGATGTGCCGGGTATTAAATATCCTGTTAAGGTAAGGCTGGGAACCACCGATGGCACCAACTTCATACAAAATTTCCTTCACGAAGAGTTTAAGCTGCCGCCCATGAAGGATGTAAAGCTGGTGATAGATACGGGAGCTAATGCAGGCTATGCATCTATCCTTTTCCTGAACAAGTTTCCCGGTGCCACGGTAATAGCTGTTGAGCCGGAAGGTTCGAACGTTGAGGCATTGAATAATAACTGCAAGCCATACCCCAATTTTAAAAGCATACAGGCAGGTATATGGACGAGCAATACCAACTTGAAAATTGTAAATACATCGGTAGGCAAAACGGCCTTCCAGGTAATGGAAACAACAGAAACAGGCCCCGGCACTTTTCCGGGTATAACCATCGATAAAATATTGGCCGATTCGGGTTTTCCTAAAATTGACCTGTTGAAGATTGACATAGAAGGTACCGAAAAAGAAGTGTTTAAAGAGAATTATAAGAAGTGGATTGACAAGGTAGATGTAATGATTATAGAACTGCACGACAGGATTGTTCCGGGCTGCGGCCTGGCTTTCTATACCGCAATGGAAAAAGAAAATTTCAGGCAATACGCATTAGCCGCAAATATGGTGTATGTGAGGAATAAATAGACACTCTCACCTAAATCATATAAATCAATATATTTGTTGAAGCAGATTTATAGTAACCCTGTACTTGAATCATGAAACAAAAATATTTTTTGCCCGTTTTTATTTTCCTTTTTGTAACCTCTTCACTTATGTCGCAGAGCATTACTCCTATTAGCAGTTTTGGTACAAACCCAGGAGGGCTGAACATGTATATGTATGCGCCTGCAGGCATTACCGGCCCCGCCCCATTGGTGGTGGCCATGCACGGCTGTACCGAGAATGCCAGCCTTTATGCTACCCAAACCGGATGGAACAAACTGGCCGACCTGCACAAATTTTATGTTATTTATCCTGAGCAAACCAGCACCAATAACAGCAGCCTTTGTTTTAACTGGTTCGATACTACCGATGCAAACCGTAATGTGGGCGAGGCATTGAGCATTAAGCAGATGGTAGACTATATGCAAACTAATTATTCCATTAATGCCTCGCAGATTTATGTCACCGGCCTTTCAGCAGGGGCAGCCATGACAGCCGTAATGATGGCTACCTACCCCGATGTGTTCAGCAGGGGAGCCATTATGTCGGGTGTACCTTATAAAGCAGCCACCAATGCAACTGCTGCAGTATATGCAATGGACGGATTGGTAACCATGACGCCCGCACAATGGGGAGCTTTGGTGAAGGCGCAGAACCCAGCCTATACAGGCTCATACCCTAAGGCTATGATTTGCCAGGGCACAGCCGATTTAGTGGTAAGCCCTACTAACGCCGCCGAGCTTATAAAGCAATGGACCTATATGAATCACGCCAGCCAGACTGTTGATTCAACTAATAGCGCTTTCCAGGGAAATACCAATGTTACCTTGTCTATTTACAACGATAGTATGGGCGGCCCGGCAGTTTATTCATACAGCATTAAAGGCATGCCGCATGGCATTGCGGTAGATACAGGCTCTTGTACCCGCCAGGGCGGACAAGCAGGCACTTATGCTATTGAGGAAACCAATTTTCATTCAACCTACTGGGCAGCCGATTTCTTTAACCTGATTCCTGCCCCCTACTCTATTACCGGTTCAATTAGTGTGGTAGCATCGGCTACAGGTGTTACTTACAGTGTGCCTGCTACAACGGGTTCAACTTATTTATGGACCGTTCCATCAGGAGCAACTATTAAAAGCGGGCAAGGTACAAACTCTATAGTTGTCGATTTCGGAACTAAGAGTGGTTATGTATCAGTTACTGAAACGACCAAAACAGGTTGCCAGAACGATGCTTCCTCTTTGTATGTAACTGTCGGCCCTACAGGTATAGAAGAAGTTCCAGCGCCGGAAGGGAAGTTCTATTACAACAATTCAGAAAACAGTATTCACACCGAAAATATTTCGCTTACTGCGTTAAAGACATTGCGCATTTATAATTTATTAGGGCAAGATTGCACACCTTCTTATTCTATTGAAGGTACTACACTGTTTTTAAATCAAAGGCTTTTTAGCGGCCTTTATCTCATCAGGCTGCAAGATGCTGCACAGAAGTATTCAGGCAAGATTGTAGTTTTCTAAAACGTCTTCACCGCCCGCACATTATGCAGCGACTTCACATCGTTGGCATCTTGCACCCCGCTGGTGAAGCTCTGGTACCATGACGATAATTTATTCTTGTATACCGTAGAGCTCCAATACGGTGTTTTAACAAAGTTGCCACCAATCTTGGGCTCGTTCAGGTAAATTTTATTCAGTTCATCTTTATCGGGCAGGTGCCAGCCATTACCTAATGCGGTGCAGGCTTTCATTGCATCGTCCCATTTCATTTTTCCTAAATCGGCTGTAGTTACCACAATTCCGTGTTCACCTTTGGCATCAACCCAAGCCACTAATCCGCTATCGAGTTTGTCGCCTACTTTATATTGGGCATGCGTATTTAAAACAAATGCAAATGATATAAAAAGCAGCAGGCTTAATTTTTTAAGCATCGTATTCTTCATGGTTAAATGCGTTTAATAATTTTCAAAAATATATAATCGGTTTAAATTACCCAATAGGTGCATACTATCTCTTCTTTAATGGCTTCCATACAGAATAAAATCGTAAAGCTTATCGGTATAGAGGCTATAATAGGTAACCCACACCTCGTTAGTGTTCGATTTATTAACCCCATGTATACGCAATTCTCTTTTACCTTTCTTGTTAATGGTGCCATGGTAATGGCGCTCAAAATTATCTATTCCAAGGCTTACCAGGTCATACATATTGTTAGGCGGATTTTTCATGGCCATTTTGCGCTTAATAGCAAACTCTGCCGAATCAATTTCGTCATGAGTGGGTGTATAGGTTTTAGTAGTATCGGGCCCACCCGGATAAATATAGCAGTCGCAACCGTGGCCGGTATAATGCTCAACTTGCTGGCTGAAAAGTGTTGAAGAAATAAATAAAAAAACGCAGGTGCAAATGCCTTTCTGTAATCTGTCTGTTAAAGCTTGTTTTAAAAACGCCATTACTCGTTCCTGATGTCTTTCCCCCAACTGAGTTTCTTTCGCAGCGTTTCGGTAAAGCTTTGCCCGGGTATCTGTATCAGCTTCACCCCGAACGATTCTTTGCGTATCTCCAGTTCTACCGATGAGTCAATATCCTCGGTACGGGAATCTAACGAAACCAGGTTGGTAGGGTTGCGGCCCTCTACCTTTAATTTTATGGTGTAGCTATCGGGTATAACAACGGGGCGCACATTAAGGTTATGCGGAGCAATTGGGGTTATAATGAAACTTGAATCATCGGGTAACAAAATAGGGCCGCTGCAACTTAACGAGTAAGCCGTTGAACCCGTGGGGGTGGAAATAATCAACCCATCGGCCCAATAGGAGTTAAGGAATTCGCCATTGAGATAAGTGTGAATGGTTATCATGGTCGATGCATCCTTGCGCTGAATACACACTTCGTTAAGGGCATAGTTATACTTTCCGAAAAGGTTGTTGTTGCTGGCATCTACATGCAATAAGGTACGGTTCTGTATGGTATATTTTTTGTTCTTCAGTGCCACCAATGCAGGCGAAAAGTTTTCTTCAGGCACTATGGCAAGGAAACCCAACCGGCCTGTATTTATACCCAATACCGGTATGCCGGGTTTGGCTACAAAGGGTAAAGTCTCTAATAGTGTGCCATCGCCCCCAATGCTTATAAGGTAGTCGACTGAACCGGCAGGCAGTTCTTCGTAAAATGTTTCGGGTGGTTTTTTAAAAGGTATAAAATCCTGCAACGAGGTATAAAAGCCATCGTGGATAATATATTCAAACCCAAGGCTATCGAGCTGGGCAAAAACATTCTTAACGGGTTCAGTAAGGTTCGATGGTGCAGGACGTCCGTAAATAGCTATACGCATATACCTGTATAATAATACTCAAAGGTAGCAAAATTGGCCTACCCCTCTGTAGTCTCCCCCTAAAGAGGAGATTAGCGGTGCAAATAAGTGTTAAAATCCTTTGCTTTGGAACTTTTTAGGCTTATCTTCGTTAAGGTAATCTGAACTGTGGCATTATGGTAGTGAAGTTCCTGGAATACTTAAAGCACGAGAAGAATTATTCACCACATACACTGGTCTCTTATCAGAATGATATGGACCAGTTCGCTGCCTACCTTAAAGATACTTACGAGATAGAAAAAACTGAAGAAGCCACTTCAACCATGATACGCTCGTGGATGGCATCGCTTATGCAGGAGAAGATAGCGGCACGCACTGTTATACGCAAAGCATCGACTTTACGCACTTATTATAAGTTTTTACTGCGCGAAGGCGTTCTAACCAAAAGCCCCATGGCCAAGGTAACAGCACCCAAAGCTCCGCAGCGCCTGCCGGTATTTGTAAATAAAAAGGAAATGGAAACCCTGTTTAAGGTAGCCGATTTCCCGCAGAATTTTGATGGTATGCGCGACCACCTTATACTGGAGATGTTTTATGCAACCGGCATTCGCCGTGCTGAGCTTATTACCATGAAAGATGCCGATGTGAATGTTTTTAACCTTACTATAAAAGTACTGGGGAAAAGGAACAAGGAGCGCATTATACCCATAACACCCTTTTTAAAGAAATATATTGAAGAGTACCGTGCCGAGAAAAAGAAACTGGGAATAAAGAACGCTTGCTTTTTTACGCATGAAGATGGCGACCCCATGCACGACAAGCAAGTTTACCTGATGGTGAAAAAATACCTGGGCACCGTAACTACTTTACAAAAGAAAAGCCCCCACGTTTTGCGCCATACCTTTGCCACGCATATACTCGATAATGGAGCCGATATTAATACGGTGAAGGAGCTGTTGGGCCATGCCAACCTGTCGGCCACACAGGTGTACACCCACAACACATTGGAAAAACTCAAGCGCGTCTATAAGCAGGCGCACCCACGAGGATAGATAATCAATAAATTCACTAACCCTTAAAACTAAAGGCCATGCAAGTTAAAATTCAGTCCATTCACTTTAATGCTGACAGAAAATTGTTAGACTTTATCCAGGAACGGGTAGATAAACTGGACCATTACTATGACGGTATTATGGGAGGCGAAGTATTTCTGCGCCTTGAAAAATCGAAGGATACACAAAATAAAATTGCTGAAATAAAATTGCAGACGCGCACCGGCGAACTATTTGCCAAAAGGCAGTGCAAGTCGTTTGAAGAAGCTGTTTCGGAAAGCGCCGACGCCCTGCGCAACCAGGTAAAAAAACATAAAGAGAAAGTTAAAAACCTGTAACTAACTGGTTCACAATAAACAGAAACCCCCTGACGCTAAGGTCAGGGGTTTTTAGTTTAGGAATTTGACTATTTATCAGAATTTTAATAATAAAACGTCAGGTAAATCTTAACCTTTTGAAATGCGCCTGAAATGGGAGGATCTCCTATTCTTCTTTCAAAACATATCCCATCCCTGTAACTGTATGGATAAGTTTTTTTGAAAAGCCTTTATCAATTTTATTCCTGAGGTAATTTATATAAACATCTACGACGTTACTCCCTGTGGTAAAATCAATACCCCAAACAGATTGGGCTATAAATGCCCTTGAAAGCACCCTCCCTTTATTCGCAATAAGTACTTCTAATAAAGTAAACTCTTTGAGTGATAAAAATATCTCCTTATCCTTCCTGAAGACCCTCTTCTCAGCAGAATTTATCGCTAAATCCCCCAATATATTTGGTTTACTTGATATTATTGTAAGTTGTCTTCTTATAAGGGCTTTAACCCTGATAAGTAATTCTTCAAAATGAAATGGTTTTGTCAAATAATCGTCGGCCCCGCTTTCAAACGCTTCAATTTTATCATTTATTCCCGCCAGTGCTGTTAGTATCAATATTGGCAATTCTTTTTTGTGCTCTCGTATATATCTGCAAACCTGAAACCCGTTGAAATGAGGGAGCATTATATCTAAAATAACTAAATCAAAGTCTTTCTTAACGGCCGCATTTCTTCCTGTCTGACCATCATAAGCAGCGGTTATAATATAGCCATGTTCCTCCAGTCCCTTTTTAATAAAACTCATAACCTTAAGGTCATCTTCAATAATCAAAATATCCATAAGTATAGTTTGTCGGTACAAAACTATATTTAGAATAGAGTTGAATTCAAACATTAAAAAAAATTAATGGAACTCTAATCTCCATTAATTTCCTTCTAACTACTTTCTAATAACAGCGCACTAGGTTTGCGGGCTCATAAAATATATTGCAATTAGATGAACAAGATTGTAAAAAATATAATTGGCTTCTCATTAAAGAACAAAATATTTGTTCTTCTTGCCACTGTTGTTATTGGAATACTTGGAGTAATAGCCTATAACAAAACTCCTATTGAAGCCTATCCTGATATTACCAATACACAGATAATTATCATTACACAGTGGCAGGGCAGAGGCGCTGAAGAAGTTGAAAGGCAGGTGACAATTCCTATTGAAATTGCAATGAACTCAGTGCAGGAAAAAACATCTGTTCACTCTATTACTATGTTTGGCCTGTCGCAAATCACTATTATTTTTAATGATGGGGTTGATGATTATCATGCCCGTGCGCAGGTAATGGATTTACTGGGGAATGTGCAATTGCCACCGAATGTTCAGGCTGAAGTTGAGCCTCCTTATGGGCCTACCGATGAAATATTCAGATTCACAGTTCAAAGCAAAACCAAATCGGTTCTTGAACTAAAGACAGTTGAAAACTGGGTCATTGAGCGTAAATTCAAATCCATTGAAGGTGTTGCAGATGTTAATACCTATGGCGGCCCCACCAAAGATTATGAAATAGATGTAGACCCTAACCTGCTAAATAAGTATAACATAACTGCACTCGATGTATATACAGCCGTCAGTAATAGTAATATTAATGCTGGCGGCGATGTAATAGACCAGGGCGAGCAATCGCTTGTTGTGCGGGGTATAGGATTAATAAATAACATTGATGAAGTAAAAAACATCATCATCAAGAATATGAATGGTGTTCCGTTACTCGTTAAAAATGTAGCGAATGTTAAAGTAAATAATGTGCCGCGCCTTGGTAAGGTAGGTATGGATACGGCGACTGATGAAGTAGAGGGTGTAATAGTTATGCGTAAAGGCAAAAACCCTCAGGAAGTACTCAAAGCTGTTCGGGCAAAAGTAGATGAATTGAATACTTCCGTACTTCCATCGGATGTTAAGATAGTACCATTTTATGACCGTAACACCCTTATCACCTATTGTACAGACACAGTGCTGCACAATCTTCTGGAGGGAATAATTCTTGTTGTGGCATTGGTATTCCTATTCATGGCAGACTGGAGGGCAACCTTAATAGTAGCTCTTATTATACCTCTTTCACTCTTGTTTGCATTTATATGCATGCAAATAAAAGGCATGCCTGTTAATTTGCTTTCTCTCGGTGCAGTTGATTTCGGTATAATAATAGATGGGGCGGTAGTAATGGTTGAAGGATGCTTCGTATTACTAGATAGCAAATACAGGGAACTAGGGGCAGAAAGATTCAATAAAAGAGCAAAAATGGGGTGGATTAAAAGCACTAGTGTCAATAGAGGAAAAGCTATTTTATTTGCAAAAGTTATTATCATTACGGCTCTTATCCCTATCTTTTCCTTCGAAGATGTAGAAGGAAAAATTTTCTCGCCACTTGCATATACACTTGGGTTTGCTTTGTTAGGCGCGTTAATTTTTACACTCACGTTTGTTCCGGTAATGATTCATTTGTTATTGAACAAGAATGTATATGAAAAGCACAACCCTATTGTATTGGGTCTTGAAAAGGGATATGTTAAAGTATTCAACTACACTTTTGGGCATAAACGAACAAGCCTTACACTGGCAATATTATTACTGATTGGAAGTATTTTCATTGCCAGTTATTTAGGTTCCGAGTTCTTGCCTCATTTAGATGAAGGTGCGCTTTGGGTGAAAGCCCAGACACCTTTAGGAGTAACTCTTTCAAACTCGGCTGCATTGGCAGACAGTATGCGGAAAGAATTAAAAAGTTTTCCCGAAGTTAAAACGGTGGTTTCGCAGACCGGAAGGCCCGATGATGGTTCAGACCCGGAAGCTTTTTCAGATATTCAATGCGACGTTATCCTGCTTCCTACTGAAGAATGGAAACGAAAAATCAGTAAAGACTCTTTGATTGATGAAATGAATAACCTGTTTGTTTCAAAACATATTGGAGTAGTTTTTAATTTTTCCCAACCTATTCGTGATAATGTGGAGCAGGCCGTTTCAGGTATGAATGCCGCGCTGGGTTGCCAAATTTCGGGAGACGATTTTACTGTGCTCAATGAAAAAGCGAAACAAGTGTTTGATACTCTCTCTAAAATAAAAGGCATTGAAGATTTAGGAATATTGAAGAACCTCGGACAACCCGAACTTAAGATTGACCTGGAACAAAGTAAAATGGGTTTATATGGAGTAAATGCAGCTAATGCCAATGCCATTGTACAAATGGCAATAGGAGGACAGGCAGCAACGCAGGTTTTTGAAGGCGAAAGGTTGTTTGACCTGAGGGTGCGTTATTTACCTCAGTTCAGGCAAACTCCTGAAGAATTAGGGAACTTAATGGTGCCAACATTAAGTGGCGGTAAAGTTCCCCTGAAGCTAATATCCACGATTACTGAACAAACAGGTATTAGTTATATATACAGAACCAATAACCAACGTGTTATTGCTGTAAAGTTCTCTGTGCGAGGCAGAGACATGGGCGGTGCAATTGCAGAAGCCCAACGCAGAACCAGTAATGTTAAGGTTCCTAAAGGCTATAAGATTGATTGGATTGGAGAATACCAAAGCCAGGTGAGAGCAACTAACCGCCTGAAACAGGTTGTGCCAATTTGCCTGTTGCTGATATTTATTTTCTTGTTCATTTCTTTTGGAAGCTTGCGAGATTCGGGCATTATAATATTGAATGTGCCATTTGCACTCATTGGTGGCATTATAGCACTTCTTCTAACTCATACCAATTTCAGTATCTCGGCAGGAATTGGCTTCATAGCCCTGTTTGGCGTATCTATACAAAATGGGGTAATATTAATAGGTGCATTTAAACGCAATATTGAGCTAAAACATAATTTAATAGAATCTATTTATAAAGGAGTGCGTGAAAGGGTTAGGCCAGTAATGATGACAGCGTTAATAGATATGGTTGGGTTATTCCCTGCTGCAATTAGTACAGGTATTGGCTCTGAAGCCCAGAAGCCACTTGCAATAGTTATGATTGGAGGATTAATTTCAGATGTTATATTACAACTGTTGATACTGCCGATTATTTACTATTTGGTTTATGCACCAATGCATAGGAAAATAGAACAAGGATAACCCGAGTAAAAAAACATAAAGAGAAAGTAAAAAACCTGTAACAAACAGGCTCATAATAAAACTAAAACCCCGACAGTATTGTAGGGGTTTTTAGTTTGTATTAAGCCATTATTACTTATTCTCATTTGCAAGAATATCGGTTAATGCAATTAAAGGAGAAATCATATTATGAAGTTTTTCTAAGTTATCTGTAATTTCATTCATCAAATAATCTTTTTTAACATAGTGTTCTTTACTCTTCTTGTCGATATACATGATAGTAATGCCCAATAAATGCTGATGATCGGGATATGGGGCTATTACAGAATGGGCAAAATTATTTCTCAATTTAATAGCTTCTTCCAATTCTTTAATAGTTGTTAACCCATTGATTCGTGGTCTAAATTCATCTAATATCTTTTCCACCGCAGATAATAATGAAGGATTGTTCAATGCTTTTATTATTCCGCTTAGTTCTACTTCTTTCCCTTTCTTGGCAAAGTATATGGAAACAATTTTATTAATAGACATTTCAATATAATTCACCTTATCAATTATTTCACCTTTTATCCTTAATATCTCGCCTAAGATTTTATTATCTATTGGATTACTCATGTCTTATATATTATTAATGTCACTTTTATGCTACTGCTTTATTTCATTGCCGTTTATATCATAGTATTTAGTTTTCCCAATCTGCACATCATCTCTGAACGTTGTCTCACTTTTTAATTTCCCATTTTCATAATACTCTTTTTCCATACCATTTGCTTTATCATTAATAACTGGTGTTTCAGTCCATATCTCGCCGCTTTCGTGGTAAAACTTCTCTATCCCATTTCTTTTGCCATTAACATAAGGGTCTTCCGACCTTATCTGACCATTCTCATAAAATGTTTTTGATACGCCTATCACTGTATCATTAGAAAATTGTTCTTCACTTCTTAATTTCCCATTTTCATAATATATTTTCTCCACGCCATTAATCTTATCATCCGCGTAAGGAGTTTCACGCATAGTTTTGCCATTCTGATAGTACCATTTAAAAAGCCCATTGAATTTTCCATCTGCCCAGGGTTCTTCGCATACCAACTTTCCAATAGTATCATAAGATATTTCAATTCCATTCTTTTGGCCATTAGTATACGGGATTATCTCTATTAATCTTCCACTGAATTTTCCTTTCATAATGTATATTCTATTAATTCCATAAGGCTGGTTAGCTTTGTAAGTAATTAATTGGTAAAAACGAGCCTTTTCGAAACTGGTGATTTTTTCAAGGTCATCTAAATATTCAATCCACTTTCCTTCCTTTAAACCATTTATCGTTAAATTCTTAGCCTCAACTTTAATAGTAAAGCCGCTGTCAGGGTATTCGGGTTGCTGCCCAAAAGCAGTGAGCTTAAATCCAAGGAGTAGTATTAGAATCAGTGAGTGTTTCATGACATTAATAAGAACTAATATACGCATTTCTCTAGTAAGTATACGAAAGCATTACCTAGATAAGGGGGGTGTTAATAACAACATTACATTTTGCTTTTCTTTTTTAAGTGCGCGAATTAATTTTGTAGTATAACCTCACCCCTGCTCCTCTCCTTGCAATAATGAGAGGGGTCGGAAGGTTAAAGTTCTTTGAAATAGTAAATTTGATTCTTTGCGCTCTTTGCGTGTTTTGTCATGCTGAGCCTGTCGAAGCATCTTTGCGCCCTCTGCGGTAACCCTTCGACCCGTGAAGCAAGTTTAGGGCAGGCAGGCTCAGGGTGACTACTTAGTGTCTTAGTGGTGAAGAATTTAAAATGATTTTCATTGTTATTATCAATAAACGTTATTGGTTTTCAGCCACATACAAAATCAATAACAATAGCCTTTTATTGATAATTCTATTGTTTATGCCTTGTTATTTCATTGATAAGTTATTGTTTTTATATGCCATAGCAGAAAGAGAAACAGAGCGGAGAAAGAGTGTTGATGAGGAAAGTCTTTGTGAATCTTAGTGCCCTTAGTGTCTTAGTGGTGAAATGTCTTTGCGCCTTTGCGCGAAAATGGCCTTAGTTAAGATAAAATCAGTGTAAATCTGCCAAAATCAGCGTCATCAGCGTTCTATTGACTTATGTTTACAAATAAACCTGTATTTTCACCCCAATGGAAAACAGCCTGAAGCAATCACTTTCGCTATTCGATGCTACCATGATAGTGGCTGGCTCAATGATTGGGTCGGGTATATTTATAGTAAGCGCCGATATGTCAAGGCAACTCGGTTCGCCCGGTTACCTGTTACTGGCATGGGTGGTTAGTGCCGTAATTACGCTAATGGCGGCACTAAGTTATGGCGAGCTTGCAGGAATGATGCCCAAGGCAGGCGGACAATATATTTACCTGAAAGAAGCCTATGGCCCCAGGTTGGGCTTCATGTATGGGTGGACGGTATTTGCAGTAATACAAACAGGTACCATTGCAGCAGTGGCAGTTGCATTTGCCAAATACACAGCAGTATTTATTCCCGCGGTAGGCACCACCAACATTATTTTAGACTTAGGCTTTCTGAAAATATCGGCAGGGCAGTTACTGGCAATAGCTACCATTGTAATTATTACTTACATAAATACAAGGGGAGTACAGACGGGTAAAATGCTGCAGGGCATATTTACATCAACCAAAATAATTGCCTTGTTGCTGCTGATAATTGTCGGGCTTATTGTTGCATTCAACGGGCATTTTATTCACGATAACTTTCAGAATATGTGGAGCGCATCTTCAGTATCAGACAAAGGAGAAGTGCTGAACCCCAACCTTACGGGCTGGATGCTGTTAGCCGCTATGGGTGGGGCAATGGTAGGTTCTTTATTCTCGAGCGATGCATGGAACAATGTAACCTTTATATCGGCTGAAATAAAAAGGCCGGGCCGCAACATACCGCTGGCATTGCTTTTCGGAACGTTAATGGTGGGCATACTTTACATCCTGGCAAACATTACTTACCTGTGCATACTTCCCCTGCATGGTTCGGTAAACGGAACAGATGTAATGCAGCAAGGCATACAATATGCAAAAGACGGGCGCGTGGCAACCGCAGCTGTATCAATAATACTGGGCAATGCAGCCACCTACGTTATGGCAGGGCTTATTATCATCTCTACATTCGGATGCAACAACGGTATAATATTATCGGGCGCACGCCTTTACTATGCTATGGCGCAGGACGGCCTCTTTTTTAAACAGGCCACACAGCTTAACAACAAAGGCGTACCGGCCAAATCTTTGGTTTTTCAATGTATCTGGGCGTGCGTGTTGTGCCTGTCCGGCAAGTACAACGACTTACTTGACTATGTAATAATAGCCTCACTGCTTTTTTACATATTTACTATAGCCGGCATATTTATACTGCGTAAAAAACAACCGAACGCCGAAAGGCCTTACAAGGTTTTTGCATATCCGGTTTTGCCTGCACTATATATAATTACGGCCGGTGCAATATGTATTGATTTGCTGATAGATAAAAACACCCAGAAAAATACCTTGCCGGGTATTATAATAGTGCTGCTGGGCTTACCCATTTATCAATTGCTGAAGAAGAAACAGTCAAGCGTATAGTATGCAATCGTTAAGCGCACCCGAATTTTTTAAGCTCTCGGCGCAACACCCTGTAATAGATGTTCGCACACCGGCAGAGTTTGAACATGGCCATATTCCGGGAGCGGTGAATATTCCGCTGTTCAGTAACGATGAACGGGCGATAATAGGAACACTCTACAAACAGGAAGGCAAAAAGCCCGCAATGATGAAAGGCATGGAGCTGGTTAGCCCAAAGTTTACAGCGTTTATAAAACAGGCCGAGGCCATTTCAAATACCGGCACTTTGCTTGTGCATTGCTGGAGGGGCGGCATGCGCAGCGGAGGAATGGCATGGCTATTCGAATGGTATGGGTTTAAAGTATACACCTTACAGAAAGGTTATAAAGCTTTCCGGCGTATGGTGCTTGAAAGTTTTGCTAAACCACGTACTATTAAAATATTAGCAGGAAGAACGGGCAGCGGCAAGACATTGATATTACAGGAACTGGCAAACCAGGGGCAAACGATTATTGATTTGGAAGAACTCACTCATCACAAAGGTTCTGCATTTGGCTCATTGGGCGAGGCTCCGCAACCTACACAGGAGATGTTTGAAAATGAACTGGCAGTGGAATTAATGAAAATACCAACCGATAAAACAATTTGGGTAGAAGATGAAAGCCAGAATGTGGGCAAGCGTTTAGTGCCTATGGCTTTCTTCCAGCAAATGCGCGCAACACAAGTTCACTATGTGGATTTACCGCTTGAAAAACGAGTTGAGTATTTAGTAAAAACGTATGGGACTTATTCAAAAGAAGAATTGATTGGCTCCATAGAAAAGATAAAGAAACGTGTAGGCTTCCAAAATGCCAAAGCTGCTATAGAAGCCATACAGCAAGGCGATTTAAAAACAGCCTGCGAAATTAGTTTAGTCTATTACGATAAAAGTTACGACCATGGAATTGGTAAACGCATGCCTTCAACCATTCATAAAAAACAATTTACAGAACTGAACCCTAACGAAATTGCAAAAGAAATTATAGCTTCTTAAGCGCTTCAACCATGTCCGTTCTTTCTCTTACTATCTTCTCCACTTCGCTAACTGCAATCCTGTCTTGCTTCATAGTATCTCGTTCGCGGATAGTAACGGTATTATCCTCTAACGTCTGGTGGTCGATGGTAATGCAGTATGGAGTGCCAATAGCATCTTGCCTGCGGTACCGCTTACCGATAGAATCTTTTTCATCGTACTGGCAATATGTAACCAGCTTCAGCTTGTTGAATATCTCCAATCCTTTTTCAGGAAGGTTATCTTTCTTCATTAATGGCAGCACTGCGCATTTTACAGGAGCTAAGAACGGAGGCAGTTTCAACACATCGCGTGTTGTGCCATCCTCCAGCTTCTCTTGTTGCAGCGATTGCGACATAACAGCCAGGAACAATCTATCTAACCCCACCGATGTCTCTACTACATAAGGCACATAACTGCTGTTCATTTCCGGGTCGAAGTATTGCAGCTTTTTGCCCGAGAATTTTTCGTGGCTTTTCAAATCGAAATCGGTGCGGGAGTGAATACCCTCTAATTCTTTAAAACCAAATGGAAACTGGAACTCAATATCGCAAGCGGCATTGGCATAGTGCGCCAACTTCGTATGGTCGTGGAAACGGTATTTCTCATTTGGGAATCCCAAACTATGGTGCCATGCCAAACGTTTTTTCTTCCACGATTCGTACCACTCCAGCTCGGTGCCGGGTTGTACAAAAAATTGCATCTCCATCTGCTCAAACTCTCTCATCCGGAATATGAACTGCCTTGCTACAATCTCGTTACGGAAAGCCTTGCCCGTTTGCGCAATACCAAAAGGTATCTTCATGCGGGTGGTCTTCTGCACATTTAAAAAGTTTACAAATATGCCCTGTGCAGTTTCGGGCCTAAGGTATAACAGGTTCGACGTTTCTTCCATGGCGCCCATGCTGGTAGAAAACATCAGGTTAAACTGCCTTACATCGGTCCAGTTTTTAGTACCTGATATGGGGCAAACTATCTCACAATCAACAATTATTTGCTTTAACCCGGGCCAGTCACTATCTTCCATGGCCTTTTTATAACGACCATGAACAGTATCAATAGTATTCTTAATTTCAACTACCCTTGGGTTGGTAGTGCGGTACAAAGCCTCATCGAACTTCTCACCAAAACGCTTTTTGGCCTTTTCTACCTCTTTTTCAATCTTATCTTCCTGCTTGGCAAGGTAATCTTCTATCAGGTTATCAGCCCTATAGCGCTTCTTGGAATCTTTATTATCTATAAGCGGGTCATTAAAAGCATCTACGTGGCCCGAGGCCTTCCAGGTGGTAGGGTGCATAAAAATGGCGGCATCAATGCCTACAATATTCTCATGCAGTTGCACCATGGCTTTCCACCAGTAGGAACGTATGTTGCTCTTCAGTTCGGCTCCATAGCTGCCGTAATCGTACACGGCGCTAAGTCCGTCGTATATCTCGCTCGAGGGGAATATAAATCCATATTCCTTGCAATGCGATATTACATTCTTAAACAGTTCTTCGTTATTCATAATGAGCGCAAACTTAACTGCAATTTTTGAATTATAAAGCCATATTTAATGAGTTGCATCCTGCACCCTTATTTGTTAAACCCTGTTAAATAATTTGCCAAATCAGGGGAAATTGCTACATTTGTCACTACAAATACACTATTATGAAAAAACATTTACTTATTCTAGCTACTCTTATCGTTGGTGCTTTCTCTGCTAAAGCACAGATAATTAATGCAGGTTTTGAAAGTTGGCAAACCGATGCTCTTGTTTCAACTGCAATGGACCCTAATGGTGGTAATGGCTCCACTGGATGGTGGGATTTCAATTTCTTTAATGACGCTACCTTCTTCGGTTCTCCCGCGACTCCCGTTTCGGTATTCAGAAATTCTGATACAGTATATTCGGGCAAATATTCAGCCCTTGTGGAATCAGTAGTTCTTAACAGCACAGCCTCGGCTGACCTTAAAACATATGGCTTCGCTTATCCTGATACGGCTGGTCTTTTAATGACAGGAAACATTAATATCGGCATTAGTTTATTCGCGTTAAAGAAGGTGAACCATTTAAATCAAGGATAACCAATTTCCCTTTCTATTATCAATACTATCCAAATGGTGTTGATACAGCATATTGCGAGGTGGTTCTTTCACATTTCAGTGGTGGTAAACGTAACGTACTCGGTGCAGGTATGTTGAAAATAATGAAAACTACTTCATGGACAATGGGTAGTGTTCCGATTTTCTATGACAGTGCATCAGGAAATCCTGACACAATAGTTGTAGTTTATGATGCTTCTACCATTTATCATAAAGGTATACCTAAACCCGGCAGCAAACTTTATTTGGATAATGCTGACACAGTTACCGGTATAAGAGAACTTAATGCACCTGCAATACAAATTAATGTATATCCTAACCCAGCTTCTACCGAGGTTAACTTCGTAATTACAGGTAATGATATGGCACAACGTGCAGATATATATGACATTACCGGCAAGAAGATTAACACCTACAGTATAATGAATAACCTTGCTGCAATTAGCACAGTTAATTATGCACCGGGCTTATACTTCTACCAGGTTTACGATAAATCGGGTGCCCTTATGAAGACCGGCAAATTCAGTGTATCGAGGTAATAAAAGCCTTTTTTAGAATAGAAAAATCCTGACGATTCTGTCAGGATTTTTTGTTTAAGTTTACGTACAAACTCACTACTGAATGATAAAGAGGAAAAGGTTATTGCGCTTACCTTTTTGGGTATTAGGCTGCCTTCTTCTCCCTTTTTGTTCATTTGCTCAAACCACAACAACCAATGAGCATATATTTTTCGAAAAACCCTATACTTTACAGCGGCCCGATTTAAGCCAGGTTACTTGCATATATAAAGACAGTCGCCACATTATGTGGTTTGGCACGGCAAATGGTCTGTACAGGTACGATGGTACTAATGTGCGCTATTTCGGCCACCGTAATGGAGATTCAACTACCCTGCCAGATACCAAAGTCCAGCAGATAACCGAAGATGCCGATGGTCATTTATGGGTGGCACTGCTCAACGGAATGGCAAGAATAGACCTTACCACTTTGCAGTGCAAAACATATACAGGCACCAATAAACGAATCGACGTGCATAACTTTACCAACCGTGTATGTACTGATAGCAGTAATATATGGATAGGTAATAATGTTGGCATATTTAAATTCGATAAAAGCAAACAGGTTTTTACCAATGTATGGAGTGATGAAATCAGGGGGTTCCAGCTTTCAATTTATGTTACCGCTATTTTTAACGCGAATAAACACCTGCTCATTGCAACTACCTTTCACGATATAATACTTTTTAATAAAGATGACTACTCCTATAAACGCATCCCCATTGTATTATCGCTCCCGCCGCGCGATACATCTATTACCTGCATTACCCTCGATTCAAAACAAAAACTATGGGTAGGCACCTGGGGAGGTGGTATATATACGTACGATTTGGCGACAAATAAGCTAACTCACGTAGATTGTCTCGATGCCATTACTCACCTGCCTTTTTTCTATACAACATCTGTGCACGAAACTGTAACAGGAAAAGAAAGATGTATATGGATAACGTCTAGCATTGGCTTAATTAAATGCAATCTTAATCCCGAAGGAGACATTTCGCATTTCGATTTAATCCAACACGATTTAAACTCCGAGCATTCTATACTTGCAGGCAAAATTGAGGATACTTACCTTGATAATGATGGGGCCCTTTGGTGCGCTGGTGATAACGGTGTGTGCAGGTGTTTCCCCTTCCAGGATAACTTTAAATATTTCTCCGGCACTAACGGAACTATAGAAGGAATTGACCAGCTAAAAATTAATGACGATACCTGCATTGTTACCAATTCATGGAATGGAACCGGTAGCGGTATTTATATAAATAGCCTGAATGGCAATCCGCTTTATCCCACTATCGACCTCCATTTTACTGATAAAGACAACGGAAGGAATATTTCGGGTGTTGCTAAAGATAAATACGGGCGTTTATGGATATCATCAATGGCCGGTGTTTCAGTACTTGACAACAAGCTTAATGTTGTAAAACAATGGGACAAAAACAGTACAGGAGATGATGCGCTTACACACTTCCGCACAAGCGGTCTTGCCATTCATAACGATACGGTTTGGATTATGTGCTACCACCGCGGCCTCGACTTGTATGATTTATCATTTCATAAACTGAAACATCTATCAAGTACCGATAGGCTTGGGCTGATAGACGATGTTTTGTTTTCTTTTTTTACAGACTCAAAAGGCACACTATGGATTTGCGGCGACCATGATTTATATAAATACCTACCCGGCCAGGGCAGGTTTAAAGCATATACATTGTCGCACGAATCTACCGGTTGCAACCCACGTGAAATGGTAGAAACCAGAACAGGGAAATTCATTATTGCCTCCCTTAATGGTTTAGTGCAATTTGACCCCATGACAGAACAGTATGGTTATCTTCCTTCATCGATACTGGAAAAAGAACAGCGCTTAAATTCAGTAGCTATTGACAGAAATGATGACATCTGGTTCCTGACAGAAAAACACCTTGTACACTATAAACCGAAAGAAAACCGCTTTATAATTTTCGGGCAGGAAGACGGGCTTGATGTATCGAAAGGGTTACAGGAATTAAGAACTTTCGATGGTAACAAATTCTTTTTGGGGCAGGACCACGATATACTAACTTTTAATGCTGATAGCCTTGAGCACCCTGTAGCACCTCCTTATATGACAGCCGATATGCAGGTAAACGATAGTACTACCTACCAGGCAGGCAAGAGCGCTTCATTTATTTTACCTTATTACAGTAACAAACTGCAATTCGATTTTACAGGAATATCTTATATCAAAGCGGACCAGAACCAGTATTACTATCGGTTATCGGGAGTTGATAAACAATGGATTACAACCTATAAAAACGCTGTATCGTATGCCAACCTTGCACCCGGTAATTATGACTTCAGGGTAAAAACAATTAACTATGCCGGCATGTGGAGCGATGAAAAAATCATTCATTTTATCATAACTCCTCCTTACTGGCAAACCTGGTGGTTCAGAGTGCTTGCAGCTTTTTTAATCGGCACTGTTTTGTTTTACAGTACCCGTTATGTTGTACAGCGGAACTTGAAAGAAAGGATATTGCGGCTGGAAAAAGAAACTGCTGTGGAAAAGGAAAGAAATCGCATAGCACAGGATATGCACGATGATATGGGAAGTGGCCTTACCAAGATAGCTATCTTAAGTGAGGTTGTAAAAAAGCAAATAGGAGAGCCGGAAAAAGCCCTTGAACAACTTGAGCGTATTTCAGACTCGTCAAGAACATTGGTTGACAATCTGCAGGATATTGTTTGGATGCTAAACGCCAAGCATGACCAGCTTGAAAGCCTTGCCCTTTATATAAGAGAATACGCAACCAAGTATTTTGAACAGACTGATATAAGTGTTTCTTTTGATTACCCTGCTCAGTTTGAACCTATTAAAATACGGGAAGAACAACGCAGGAACCTCTATATGTCGGTAAAAGAAGCGTTGAATAACATAGCCAAGCATGCCGAAGCTTCATCTGTAAACATCTCATTGCATACGCAAAAAAATGTGATACAGTTTACAGTTACCGATAATGGTAAAGGATTTAATAAAGGCAGTATACGTACTTTCGCGAATGGCCTGAAAAATATGCATAGTCGCATGGAACAAGCAGGCGGAACATGCGATATTGATTCGGAAACAGGCAAAGGAACTGCCGTAACTTTTAAAATACGTATATAAGGTCACATTATTTAGGTATTGCAGAATATTCCATATCAATATAGATTTGCACTCATAATGATAAAAGTAGCCATAGTAGAAGATATAAAAGACATCCGTGAAGGATTACAATTACTTATTAATAGTAATAAAGATTTTTCGTGCACCAACGTATATTCTAATGCTGAAGATGCGCTGAAAAAAATACCCTCATCTTTACCGGATGTAGTTCTTATGGATATCCATCTCCCCGGAATAAGTGGCATTGAAGCGGTAAGGAAGCTCAAGCCCGAATACCCTTCTGTTCAATTTATAATGAGCACCGTATACGAGGACGATGAGAACATATTTGAATCATTGCAAGCTGGCGCTACAGGTTATCTTTTAAAAAAGACCTCTCCGGATAAAATTCTTGACGCCATAAAAGAAGTATATAATGGTGGCTCGCCTATCAGTGCCCCGATAGCCAGGAAAGTAATAGCTGCTTTCCAGAAAAAAGACCCTATTGATGAATGTCCCGACCTGACTCCAAAAGAAAAGGAAATCCTGAAGGAACTTGCAAAGGGTTTACGCTATAAGGAAATAGCTGACCTTATGAATATAAGCATGGATACTGTGCGTACCCATGTGAGGCATATTTATGAAAAACTGCAGGTGCAAAGCCGTATGGAAGCCATCAATAAAGTATACGGTAAATCATAGTCTTACCCCATACTTTAATCCCCCCCTAAATCAAATCCCGCAATTATAAACTGCGGGATTTTTATTTGACAGCTGTTATTCTTTTAATTTATGGGTGGTTTGTTAAAACAATATTAAAATTAAATTAATATGTAATTATGGTTTTCACCCTTCTTATCTTCCACCAATAATTAATATCTTTGATAAAGGATTAATACCATTCTATTGTTCAATTGGTTTAAAACAATATTCGGTGAAAGACATGGGGAGAAAATAAACCCTCCTCAAAAAGATAATTCACTCGAAGCGAGGCCTACTAAGGCAATACCTGCCGACGAGACAAAATTTATTTGGTGCCTGGTAGGGAATATAGCGGACACAAACACTCAAAATGAAACAAATGGAGGTTCAAGACATTTTCAGGCAGGGAAAAAGGTTTATTGCCTTCCTCCTCAATGGGGCGACTCCTACGAAAACATTAAAGTAATTGGCAGGCATAGGGACTCAAACAGCTATATCTGTATTGTTATGCACTCTAAATATATTACAAATTGGAGGCATCAGAAAGTTTACCGGCCCTATATACTTAATGTAATGCATTCACAGTTTGGCTGGAAAGACAATGAAGAAAGTAAGAAATTTATATTGGAACTGGTTCAAGTGCTTAGCGAAAGGGAATCAAAAAAAACCGAATGAAAGTTTTACACCCAGGTATTATATTATTGATGGTTCTATTTTACTGCCCGGCTAATGCCCAGGTAATTAGCACATATTACCAATCTGATGCCTCTTTATTCGGCAACAGTTATACGTTTATTAAAACGGATTCTGTGACAAAACAAGGTGATTTTGTGTGGAGTGTTAGTACTGACGATGGCGGTAGTTTTGCCTTCGATGGTACTTTTACTGAAAATTCAAATAGAATATTTTTGAAGTATAAACAACCTAAAGATTCTGTTTCCTTTATTTATTGCAAATCTTCAATGAATGATAGTATTTTGTGTGTTCAGCTTGCCGGATATACTTATTTCAGTATTCATTCAGGGGATTCAATTACTCCATGGCACTATGATAAGACAAATCCTAACTTCATGAGTAGTCAATTTCCATCATATGCATCTATTCCGAAAAAAGAAATACAGAACAATAGAATTCTTTTTACGTTGCGCAATGATAAGAAAGATACTATCTCGATTTTTTTGCAAAACCCTGAGAAGTTGGATACCGTATCTGTCTGGTATATATCAATTCATGATAAAAATGCATTACTTACAACACCTACTGTATTACGCAAAGTAAAAAAAGGAATTCTTGCTGAAGGTATGTGGGAAAGGAAGAAAGGCAAGAAGGTACTTTTTATTAAAAAATAAATTCCGCCAACTTCTGCTTTATTGATTGTAGCGAGGGAGGGAATTGAACCCTCGACCTCCGGGTTATGAATCCGACGCTCTTACCAACTGAGCTACCTCGCCATAGGCCTCCGCTTTTTTTAAACGGGGCGCAAATATAACTATTTTAGAAAGTCTGATAAATATTAGCAGTACCTTTCCATTACAAAGTAGCTTCAAATTCTAATTTAACCTCATTCTTTTGAAGGAAACGTATCAAAATCTGACTATTCCATAGCTCTGGTGGGGTGCACTTCTTATCAGCAAGGTTACCGGCCTCAAGTATAAAATACCCTATTTAAGGTACTGCCGTATCTTATATTGGAATACCTTTGCAGCGCAAAACTTATTATTAGATTAAACGAAATGCAACACGCTATAAAAATCATTATAACTGGTAATAATTACCTGATTAATGCCGGCCTGGAATCATTAATTGCGGGAAATGACAATTTTAAACTAGTAGGCATAGCCCCAAATGAAGATGAGCTTTTCAGGGTAATTACCGTCTCTAAAGCAGATGTATTAATACTTGATTTATCGACAATTAATTATAGCACCGACCTCATAGCTACCATCAAAAAAGCTGATCCTTATGTTCAAATTCTTGTATTTAATACCTATCAACCCAGGTATTTTGTAGCTAAAGTACTTGAAAATGGCATTACCAGTTACCTTATGATGCATTGTGACAAGGATGAGATTACACAGGCCATTCAAAAAACCACCCAGGGCGAAAGGTTCCTTTGCGGGCATATTGTAGAAACTTTATTGACATCTAAAAAAGCTGACTTGCTCCCGGAAAATTCCCAGTCAGCTTATTGCGGTGGGGTAACTATAAGTGAAAGGGAAATGGAGATTATTAAGCTTATAGCGGAAGGATATTCAAATAATGAAA
>Ga0206835_1041_pt1 | contig 51228 bp, 43 predicted proteins | sample Alteio_BWOrgCont_31_FD_152853 | JGI IMG/M metagenome (GOLD analysis project Ga0206835, IMG submission 152853) | Enriched cells from forest soil in Barre Woods Harvard Forest LTER site, Petersham, Massachusetts, United States -... | ecosystem: Environmental > Terrestrial > Soil > Temperate forest >...
AGAGCGAGTGAGGCACCTCGCCGAACATACGCGTAATGCTGGAAGGCGACATGGCGGAATGGGTGCCGAGAGCGGGAAGGATGGCCTGGAGCTTGTCTCCGTAATATGCATACGCGTAGCGGGTGAGGTCGCCGGCGCGGGAGTGCGCGCGCGTCTGATCGGGCGGCACAACGAGCACGCGGCTACGTGCGCCGAGCGCAGAGAGTGCCTGAAAGAGCAGTTCCCGGAGCTGGGATGGTGTGAGTTCTGTAGTGCTGCTGCCGGTGCTGAGATAGAGACTCATGGGAATAGAGCAAGTTTACGCTTGACCTGCGTGGTATGACCACTCAAGCGATACTATGCGGCGACCTCAATCCGTTTCAAGCCGGGAGCCAGCGTGCGCAGCACCAGTAAAGCGATGAGATAGGCGCTGGCCGCGATTCCAAATAATGATGCGTAACTGTGCGTGATCTGCAGCACCCAGCCCGCGCTGAGAGAGAAGAGCACGCCGCCGACTGAGCCGGCCATCCCTCCGATGCCGACGACCGCACCGACAGCGCTTTTGGGAAACATGTCAGACGCCGTGGTAAAGAGGTTGGCCGACCAGCCCTGATGCGCGGCTGCGGCGAGGCTCAGGAGCCCGACTGCTACCCATTCTGAATGCGTGCGGCTGGCAAAAAAGATAGGCGTGACGATACACGCAAACATCAACATGGTAGTGAGGCGCGCCTTGACCATTGACATGCCGGTGCGATGCATGACGGCGGGCAGCCATCCGCCGCCAATGCTGCCGACAGCCGATGCGTTGTAAACAATGATGAGCGGAAGGCCGAGATGTGAGAGGCCGAGATGAAAGCGGGCATCGAAAAACTTCGGAAGCCAGTACAGGTAGAACCACCAGATAGGGTCGGTCAGGAATTTTGCCAGGGAAAAGGCCCACGTCTGGCGATAGACGAGCAGTTTTTTCCATGGCAGGTTTACGACCGGCTGTGGCGGGTCGCGATGGATGAGATCAAGCTCTGCGCGGCTGATTTTTGGGTATTTAGATGGCTTGCGATAGTGGGTGAGCCACCAGATGATCCAGGTCATGCTGAAGATGCCGGTAGCAAGAAAGGCGGCGCGCCAGCCGAAACGCAGCGTAATCCAGGGGATGAGCGCAGGGGCGAGAATGGCTCCGACATTGGCGCCGGAATTGAAGATGCCAGTTGCGAGAGAGCGCTCGCTTTGCGGAAACCATTCGGCAGTGGTTTTGATCGCGGCTGGGAAATTGCCTGCTTCCCCGAGACCGAGGAAGAATCGTGCGATGCCGAAGCCGAATGCGGAGCGGACGAGCGCATGGCTCATGGCAGCCAGGCTCCAGAGGCCCATAACGAGGGCGTAGCCGATGCGTGTGCCGAGTTTGTCGACCATGCGGCCAGCCAGCACGAGTCCGATGGCATAGGCAGCCTGAAAGGCTCCGATGATGTAGCCATATTGCGCTTCGGTCCAGCCGATGCTGTGCTGCAAGGTGGAGGCGAGAATGCCGAGCACCTGGCGATCCATATAGTTGATGGACGTGGCGAAGAAGAGCAGAGCACAGACGGTCCAGCGCGCATGACTTACAAGCGGCCGTGAAGAGCGGGAGTCGTCAGCCAGAGTTTCTTGCTCGATCGAGTTGCCGGAAACTGTCATGAAACTGAATCAATTCTCCCTGCGCGAAAATGTATTCGCTTGGTTATATCTGTGCGCGTGATCGATGGGCAAGACGGACAGCGTCTCACGTCTCTATAGGCGGTATGTTTTTCTAACCAGGTTTACAGTCAGGTCCTGCGCGAGTTCGAAGGCTTCCTCTTCATCGATGCGGTGTTCGGCGACTAACCGAGCGAGGAAAGCGCTGTCGGTACGCCGAGCCACATCGTGGCGGGCGGGAATGGAGAGGAAGGCGCGGGTGTCGTCATTGAATCCAACCGTGTTGTAGAAGCCCGCGCTTTCTGTCGCCATTTCGCGGAAGCGGAGCATGCCTTCCGGGCTGTCGTGGAACCACCATGGCGGTCCGAGACGCAGGCAGGGATAATGTCCGGCGAGAGGCGCAAGCTCGCGGCTGTAGGTGGACTCGTCGAGTGTGAAGAGGATGAGAGTGAATCCGGATTCATTGCCGAAGAGGTCGAGCAGTGGCTTGAGTGCGTGGACATAATCCGTCGCGGTGGGGATGTCGGCGCCGGAGTCGCGTCCGAAGTGTTCGAAGACCTGCTTGTTGTGGTTGCGGAAGCTGCCCGGATGAATCTGCATGACGAGGCCATCTTCGACGCTCATGCGGGCCATTTCGGTGAGCATCTGAGCGCGGAAAAGCTCCTGCTGTTCGGCGGTGGCATGGCCGGAAAGAATGACGGCGAAGAATTCCGCTGCGGCGGAGGCGCTCAAATTTGCCGTGTTCGCCGTTGGATGGCCGTGATCGGTGGCCGTGCAACCGAGGGATTTGAAACGCTCGCGTGTTTTGCGCAGGGCGTTGAGATAGCCGGGCCAGCTTGCAGTATCTTCGCCGGTCAGTTCGCCAAGGCGCGCAAGGTTTTTATGAAATCCGTCGAAGGCAGGGTCCACAACTGAGTCGGGACGGAAGGTGGGTACGATGCGGGCCTTCCAATCCGATTCGCGGATGGCGCGATGATGTTCGAGCGAATCGAGCGGTGAGTCTGTGGTTGCCAGTAGTTCAATACGGAAACGGTCATAGAGCGCGCGCGGTAGAAATTCGGGCTGCTGGAGTTTTTCCGCGATGACGTCAAAGTAGTGATCGGCTGTGGCGGCTGAGAGCCGTTGATCAAGCCCGAAGAGCTTTTCGAACTCGTAATCAAGCCAAATGCTTGTGGGTGTGCCGCGGAAGAGATAGTAATGCTCGGCAAAGATGCGCCAGGTCTTGCGCGAGTTTGCGGGGTTCGGTTGGCGTATTCCAAGATCGTGCATCGAGACGCCCTGGCTGTAAAGCATGCGGTAGACGTAGTGATCGGGCAGAATCAAGAGCTGCGTCGGATCGGGGAAGGGCTCGTTCCCGGCAAACCAGGATGCGTCCGTATGGCCGTGTGGGCTGATAATAGGCAAATTGCTAATCGATGCGTAGAGGCGTCGCGCAATGGAGCGTACGTCCGGATCAGCGGGAAAGAGCCGGTCTTCATGAAGAATAGCCACGGATAAAGCTCCTGGAGCGGCTGAGATATGAATTTTTGACGGTTCGGGATTTTGACCGGACCGCGGACCGAATCATCATATTAAGACAGTGGCATGTGGTCTGACCATCTCGCAAAGACTAGTCTAGTAGAAGATTTTTAGCATGGTAATAAAGTCCCGCCTAAACATGGCCGAGCGATGCTAAGCTCTGCATGCAGCATTGTGCAAAGGATTCAGGCAGTGGTGAGGAAGGCGAACAACACGACAGGCAATGGTGAAACTCATCTGACCATGCAGGTGGTCAACCATGTTCGGTCGTTGATCGAAGATGGAACGCTGCATTCCGGGGACAAAATTCCACCGGAGCGCGAGTTTGCGAAAAAGCTGAAGATCAGCCGCGCGAGCCTGCGGGCGGGTATTGGACATCTGGCGGCGATGGGTGTGTTGAATGTGCGCCATGGCGTGGGTACGTTCGTGGCAGATGGACCGCCTGCACTTGGGACTGCATCCCTGGCATTGTTAGGTGCGCTTCATGGATTTAAATCATGGCAGATGTTTGAGGCGCGCCTGATTCTGGAGAGTCATCTTGCGGCGCTGGCTGCGGAGCGCGGACGCGAAGAGCACTTTACCGCGCTGGCGGAAGAAGTGACGGAGATGTATGCGACCTTTCATGAACCGCAGGAATATCTGATTCACGATATGCGCTTTCATCGCACGATCGCAGAAGCTTCGGGCAATCCGATTCTTGCCGTATTGATGGAAACGATCATGACGGCGTTGTATGACGAGCGCCGGAAGACGGTGGAGCGCTCGCGGGACCTCAAACAGTCGGCCGAGATTCACCGTGAGATTTACCGCGCCATTCGATCGCGTAATGCGGTTGAGGCCCGTGCCGTGATGGAAAAGCATTTGAAATTGGCAGCGACCGCGCAGGTGAGCGAGCAGTCCCTGGCAAAAGATGGGACAAAACGGGTTGCGACGAAGAAGAAGAGCGCGAAGAAACACGCTACGGCAGATTGAACCGGTCGCGGCACGAACGCATCCAATCCGCATGATCCATTCACAAGAATATGATGTGCTTGTTGTTGGCGCGGGCATCGCCGGGCTTGCCGCTGCGCTGACGCTGGCCGAAGCAGGAAAGCATGTTCTGTTGGTTGAAGCTCGCGAGCGTGTTGGCGGGCGGATATGGACTCTTCCCACAGAGGACACCGAACTGCCGGTGGAACTGGGTGCGGAGTTTGTGCATGGCATGCTGCCTGAGTTGTGGCAATTGATCGAAGAATCCGGATTGCGCACATTTGAGTTGGATGGCAGTGACATCTGCTTTAAGGAAGGCATTTTAGCGGAGTGTTCGCGCGACAACTCATTTTCATTGCTCGAAGAGTTGTCAGAAGACCAGCCAGATTTGAGTTTTGCCGAGTGGATTGCGACGAAGAATGTTAAGGAAGAGACGGCGCGGGCTGCGACTGCGTTTGTAGAAGGATTCAATGCTGCGGATGCGCGCAGGATTGGCACCGCTGCTCTGGCAAAACAACAGGCGGCTGAGGATGCGATTGAGGGCGAACGCGGGTTTCGGATCGAGGATGGATATGCAGCGCTCACAGCCTATCTATTGAAGAGATTTGAAGAAGCTGGCGGGAGCGTTTGCCTCTCTACTCTTGTCGAAGCAGTAAGGTGGCAGAAAGACTCTGTTCGCGTGGCGGCTCGGCACACTTCTGATTCGCAGCGGATGGATTTCGCAGCTCGACAATGTGTAGTGACGCTCCCGCTGGGCGTGTTGCAGGCAGGACATGTGACGTTTGATCCGGAACCTCAGCCGGTGATGCAGGCGGCTGCGCGTCTGGCGATGGGAAGCGCGAGGAGGATCACTTATCTCTTTCGCGTGCGCTTCTGGCAGGAGCGCACGCCGGAAATGAGCTTTCTCTTTGTCGATGAGGGTACACCCCGCGTCTGGTGGACGCCTTCACCGCACGCTGCGCCACAGCTTACTGGCTGGGTGGGCGGCCCGAAGGCGTTGGATGCGGCGTCAGCGAACGATGATGATTTTGCGCAGGCAGGTGTGCGTTCGCTTTCGAAGATTTTTAGCATGGCAGAGACCGAGTTACATGCGTTGCTGACTAGCTGGCATACGCATGATTGGCAGCGCGATCCCTTATCTTTGGGCGCTTACAGTTATGCCCCGAAGGGTGCGATTGATGCCTCAGACGCCATGGCGGAGCCCGTGGCGGAGACATTGTATTTCGCGGGCGAGCACACCGACACGACGGGACATTGGGGGACCGTGCATGGTGCATTGCGTTCGGGCCTGCGGGCGGCGAAGCAGGTTTTGGAGAGCGAGTGAAAGCTGCCTTGAATCCGCTATCTTGCTTTCTCCAGCGCCAGCACGGCATAGGCTGTTGCGGCATCACTCATAAAGAGAGCAGCATCGCTTTCCGGATCACGTTTCATGTTGATCGACGAAGCGCTCCAAGTTCCGTTCCTCTCCTGGTGTTCTGCGAGCCACTCCAATCCTTGCTTGAGCGTCTTGTCGCTGTGGGCTGTTCCTGACTCCTCCAGCGCGAGTACGGCAAGTCCGGTGGCATATCCGTCGCTCTCCATTGGCTCAGGAGAATGATCGACCCGCTCTCTCTTGTCCAGAGCCATGGTTCTCCAGCCACCGTCAGCCTGTTGCAGGCCTTGGATCGTAGCGAGCAGCGCCTTCCGCTCGTCCTGAGTCAGCAACCCAGGCTCCTTCGCGGATGCCCACAGGACGTAAAGCTGATTCACCACTGGCTGTGCCGCATACTGCCGCCGCAGGTAATCCCGCTCCATGTCCAGATGCTGGCGAACCTCGGGCTCTCTCGCATAACCGTCGGGAGCATTGACTGCCTCCACCATCAGCAGCGCTGCGCCCTGGTACCCCGACTCCGCCGATTCCCACGGCCCCAGATGAAAATCCTGCCACTTCCACCCACCGGTTCGATCGCCTGACTTCTCTTGCAGCGCCCATGCCTCGTCAAACGCAGTCCGCGTGATCGGCCGCAGATGCCCCTGTCGGGCGTCATAACTTGCCAGGATCACCGCATTCAGCACTGCCTCCGTCGCATGGGCTTCGGCGGTCTTTCCCGGACCGCTCTTCGCATCGGAGTAAAACGGCACCATCTCGGACCAGTGGCTCACGCGCTTTTCCACGCTGTCCATCATCGTCTTTTCCGGAGCAGTCATCGTCGTCTCGCCCAGCTCCCGCTGCAACGCCGGTCGCGCCATCGCATACGGCACAACCGTATGACAGGAGATACAGATCGTTCCATGGTCCTTCTGCGCTCGCGGCCACTCCTGCCACCATATTTCGCGATCATCGAGATAGTGCGCAGCCGTCTGCCGGTTCCAGCTCCCTAAAGAGTCTGCGGAGGCACCATGCACCGGCATTACTCTCCACAAAGAAAGCGCCGCAAGACATCCGCCCAGCAACAGATAAGTCCCAAGCACTCTGCTCTTCATTCGGCAGCTCCTTCTTGCTTTGCATTGACCACAGGGAGATGGCTTAGATAGTACTTCAACTCGAACCCAAACCGTATCGCAGATCGTATGGAAGGCGCGCTACTTTGTCACGATGGCGGGTTCGACTTCGCGACCGTTGTGCCAGATGCGGACGATCTTTCGTGTGTTTTGGATATTGTCGACGGGGTTAGCCGCGAGCAGGATCAAATCAGCCTGCTTGCCAACGGCAATGGTTCCGGTCTGACCCGCGATTTGAAGAAGCTGCGCGTTGACTTGTGTTGCGCTGTGAATCGCTTCGATTGGCGTAAGGCCCGCGGCGACCATCAACTCTAATTCACGATGCTCGGCATAGCCGGGGATGCGCGTGGGCATCGCACCTGAGTCGGTGCCAAAGCCCACTTTGATGCCCGCATCGTGCAGCAGTTTGAGATTGTGTTGTGCGTTGGAGAAGTCTTTCCGGTGCTGCGCGATTGAAGCGTTCTGCTCGACGCTCCTGCGATAGTCATCGCTGCGCAGCATGGCTACGATTGCGGGGTTGGCAGCATGTTCGAGGAAAGGGTCGTTCGTGATTTCCGGATGGTCAGCGAAGACGAAGAATGATTCATCGACGGTAAACGTTGGCAGATAGAACGTGCCGCGCTGCTTCATCGCGTCCATCAATTCCTGATCGACAGTTGTGTCGCGCACGCTGTGCGCCAGCACGTCTACGCCTGCGTTGACGAGTAACTTGGCATCGGCGAGCTCATACACGTGGGCGGCGACGGGGATGTGCTGGCGATGAGCTTCGTCGATGACTGCTTCGTAGATGGCGGGCTGCATTTTCGGCTTTGCGCCGCCAAGGCTGTCGACCCATATCTTGATGAAGTCGGTATGACGCGAGGCCGCGGCCTGCACATCGCGCCGTGCCTCTTCGGGAGTGGCCGGGCGGTAGATCTGGTCGGCTGCAAGTGGCAATGGCGGCGCGCCATCAGGCACGCCGATGCCACGGTCGGCGACAAATACGCTGGCTCCATCAAGGCTGCCGGCCCGCTGTTTTGCGCGAATTGGATAGATGAGGTCGCGGTTGCCGCCGAGCGAAAGCATGGTTGTCACGCCGTAGCGTTCGTAGAGGTGCAACGCAGCGAGAACGTTGTCCTCGGTATAGGCTGTGGCTGAGTTCCTGGCCCCGTCGACGAGCCCGAGATGCCCGTGAGCATTGATGAGGCCGGGGATTAGCGTCTGGCCGGTCGCGTCAATGGTCTTGGCGTTTTTCGGGGCGGACACGGGTTTTTGCGAGCCGACAAAGGCAATCTTGCCGCCGTCCAGAAGGACCGTGACGTTTTCGATGGGAGGCCTGCCTGTGCCATCGATGACGCGAACATGCTCGATTACGGTCGCGCTAATTTTTGCCTGAGGGTGCGCGAATGGCAGAAGAGGCAAAGCGAATGCAATGGCGGCAAACATAGCCTATTGTACGCAGGTGTAAACGCCTGGTTTGCAGAATGCATTTTCTTCCGCTGGAATGTTTGCGTTTACATATAAGCATTTACGGCATATCTTGCTTGTGGAGAAGGAGAATTGCCTAACAACATGGTAAAGAACAACATAGCCGTTTCCTGGTTGCTTTCATTGAGTCTGCTGGTGATCCCTGCCGCAGGAGTTGCCCAATCATCTCAACTCGCGACGACACCGCCGATGGGTTGGAATAGCTGGAATCATTTCGCCGGGAAAGTGACGGATGCAGATGTACGTGCTGCTGCTGATGCACTGGTGTCGAGTGGCATGCGCGATGCTGGCTATATCTATGTGAACATCGACGATACATGGCAAGGGGAACGCGATGCGCAGGGAGTGATTCATGCAAACAAAAAATTTCCGGATATGAAGGCGCTGGCCGACTATGTGCATTCGAAGGGACTGAAGATCGGTATCTATTCTTCGCCCGGACCAAAGACCTGCGCCAAATATGAAGGCAGCTACGGGCATGAGGTGCAGGATGCGAAGACGTATGCCGGGTGGGGCATAGATTACCTGAAGTACGACCTGTGCAGCTTTCGCGACACCATGAAGCAGGAAACAGGCGATGAACACGGCGAAAAAGCCTTTGCCATGCAAAAGGCGGCTTACGAAAAGATGCACAAGGCGCTTGTCGCGACCGGGCGTCCGATCGTCTACAGTCTTTGCCAATATGGATGGAATGATGTGTGGAGATGGGGGCCCGGGGTTGGCGGCAACCTGTGGCGCACGACCGGGGACATCAACGACCACTATGACCGCATGGAGCAGATCGGCTTTTCGCAGGCCGGGCTTGCGAAGTTTGCGTCACCGGGGCACTGGAACGATCCTGACATGCTCGAGGTGGGCAACGGCGGCATGACGGGCGATGAGTACAGGCTGCACATGACTCTGTGGGCGATTTTGGCTGCGCCGCTGCTGGCCGGAAACGACTTGAGCAAGATGAGTCCGGAGACGCTGGCAATTCTGACAAACAAAGACGTAATTGCGGTGGACCAGGACAAACTGGGCAAGCAGGGCGACCGTGTATGGGCTGAGGGTCCGAAGGAAATCTGGACGAAACCGTTGTCGGGCGGAGCGGAAGCAGTTGCCTTGTTTAATCGCGCGCCTGATCCCAGATCGATCACGCTGAAGTTGAGCGAAGTTGGCTTTGGTGGAAACGTCACGCTGCGCGATCTGTGGACGGGCAAAGCCGTGACCGCTGTCAATGGCAGCTATACCGTGCTGCTTCCCAAGCATAGCGCAGTTTTGTTGAAGGTCAGCAAGTAGCGGATGGAAACGGCGGAAGATCTTTCGGCGAGGACGATTGCACGCGTCTCTCGCCGTCTGATGCCCTTTCTTTTTGCGCTCTATGTGTTTGCATATCTGGATCGCGTGAATGTGGGATACGCGGCGCTTTTTATCCGGCGCGAACTCAGCTTCAGCGATACCGTCTATGGCACAGGGGCGGGGCTGTTCTTTCTGAGTTACGCATTGTTTGAAGTGCCAAGCAATCTGATCCTGCTGCGCGTGGGCCCGCGACGCTGGATCGGGTTGCTGATGATGATCTGGGGCGTGATTTCGGCCAGCATGCCGCTGGTGCGCACGCCCGCAGAGTTTTATCTGCTGCGATTTCTTTTGGGTGCGGCGGAGGCTGGTTTTTTCCCCGGCATCGTTCTCTATCTCACCTATTGGTTTCCAAAGCAGCAAAGAGCACGGGCCGTGGCTCGCTTTATGGCGGCGACGGCAGTGGCCGGCATGATTGGCGCCCCGATTTCAAATCTGTTGCTGCGGCTCAATGGCGTCGCGGGGATTGCCGGATGGAAGTGGCTCTTTGTCGGCGAGGGAGTGCCTTCGATTCTGCTGGGTCTGCTGGTCTTCCGGGTGCTGACGGATACGCCGGAACAGGCGGAATGGCTGCGCGAGGACGAGCGGGTTTGGCTGCAAGGAACGCTTGCGATGGAGCAGGCAGGCATTTCCGCGGCGCACTCCGTCCACCTGCGCGATGTGTGGCGAAACAGGATGCTCTGGCGGCTGGCCTTTATCTATTTCGCGATTTCGGTGGGGCTTTATAGTTTGAGCCTATGGCTGCCGGTCGTGCTCAAACAGATTTCGCATGCCTCGGATGCAAGAGTGATCCTGCTGACGGCGGTTCCATACGTGTTTGCAACGATTGGTATGTTGTGGATCGCACACCGCTCCGACAAGACGCAGAGGCGGCGGTGGTATCTGGTGGCGAGTCTCGCAGGGGCGATGGCGGGTTTTGCGCTCAGCGCGTGGCTCGTCATTCCATGGTTGGCTATGGCTGCGCTCTCACTGGCAGCGGCGGGGATATGGGGATGCTTTGGGCCGTTCTGGGCGCTGCCGACAACGATGTTGCGCGGGACCGCGGCTGCGGGCGGGATCGCGATTATCAATTCGGTGGGGGCGCTGGGCGGGTTTTGCGGGCCTTATCTGATGGGGTTGGTCAGCGATGCTACGCATAGTTTTCATGCGGCTCTGGGGACAGCTGCTGGTTTATTACTGGTTGCGGCTGGGGTTGCGTTGCGATTGCGGGTTGCGTGAGTTGGGTTCTTGCTTTCCCGCCCTTTCGCAGAGTGCGCGAAAGGATGGGGCACCCGGCGGTTGAGTTCCGGCCCGCTCTTTTAATTCATCTTCATTCCTGGCATGGCGGAGTGGTCCATGTTGTCGTGGCCCTGATCGTCGTCATCGATGGCCCAGACTTTTTTTTGGTCGGATTCGTAGGGGTAGACGTGGACCATCCATCCGAAGATGTGGGGATGGAATTCGCCGCCGGCTGCTTCGCAGGCTTCTTTGGTGGTGATGGTGCCGAGCAGGCCAAATTTTGCATCGGGGCCGAAGTATGCAGCCTTCTGTCCTTCCGGCGCTTTGCAGAAGTTGATGTGCTGATGCCATTGCGCGATGCGGTCATTGATCTCGTCCTCGGGGGCGTCCACGCGGTCGGTGTACATGGCTCCGACGAGTTTGTAGCCGCCATCTGAGGTTTTTGTATAGAGGAGCGAGGTCGGCTTGAGTGGGTCGAAGTGTGACCGTGCTTCCAGCCCGTACTCGGCCTTGGTGAAGTGATACTGGTGCTGCGGGACGTTGGGCAGGAAGATGACGTAGCCGTCGGCGAGAGCCTTGCGATAGTCCTGATAGGGGGCCATGGCTTGTTTGGCTGCGGCTGCGATAGCGTCGGCTTTCTGCTGGTCGCCGGGTTTGGCCGGGCGGAGCGAGGTCATATACATGTGTCCTGACATGTGGGACATGCCAGCGGGCTGGGTGGCTTGTGAATCGGGGCCTGATGCGGAGGCTGCCACGGCGAGAGATACGGTGGACAGGCAGAGGAGCGCGGCTGTCCATGTTTTTGAATGGAACTGAATATGCGGTGTAAGTCGGGACATTTGATATGCCTCCCGTCTTCTGATTTTAGAGACGCTGTCTTTCTGATTGAAGTTGCGGACTCCCACGTAGGAGAATTCTGATGGCCAGGATTGAGATCGGTGCTTGTTCTGGGACAGCATTGCTGTTAAGAGGATCTGATGAAATTCTTCAAATGGTCGGGACCCCCAAGCCAAATGCAGCGTGAACGCTGGCGACAAATGAAAGCTAGGGGCAAGAAGAGCTTCATTCTGCGTGTGGGAGTTATCCGGTACGGCGGGTTCATGTTCGTCGTGATGACGACGTTAGATTTGTTACGTGATAAACCATCTTTTCCCGTTGGAGTGGGCTACTACGTTGTTTTTATTTTGATTAACCTGCTGGTGTGGACCCTAGGCGGGTCTGCTTTCGGTCTTTGGATGTGGCGCAGTTATGAGAAGCGCTTCTCGGAAACGGGCGGTTAGCTTTCTCAGAAACCGTCAATTCTAGCCGGTCACGTTTAGCGGCTTCCCGATTCAGAACAATATTTCCGGTTTGGATATCGAACTCTCATTTCGTTCGCCGACTGCGGTAGCTCTAAGCGGTTTTTTTCGATAACCAGTAAAATAAGAAGTGACGATGAAACGTCTGGCCATCTCCCGGGCACGATTTCCACGACAATACGCGCATCCGGCGGGCCACATTCTCGGCCTGATCGAAGATTTTTGCGCGGAAATGCCCGCATTTCAGAGCATTGGCCGATTTTCGATGGAATACGTGAATTTATGAGTGCTACAAAGCTGGAACCGACACATAGCGAACTGCAACAACAAATTCAAAACAGGGAACAAACCTTTGACGCCTTTCGCCGCTGGGGCTATCTTCAGGCGCAACTTGATCCTCTAGGCCAATACCTTCCTGTAGAACCCATCCCCGAACTGGATCTAGATGGTGACGATGCCGATGAGGCCCGCAGCTATTACTGCGGTACGATTGCGGCGGAGTTCATGCATATTCCCGACCGCGAGCGGCGCAGCTGGATTTCGGCGCGTCTTGAAACTGAAGCTCCTAAAACAGACCACAAGCGGATTCTTGATCTGCTCATCAAGGCCGATGTCTTTGAGCAGGTGATTCAGTCGCGCTACCTCGGCACGAAGCGGTTTTCACTCGAAGGTGTGACCGCGCTTATCCCGTTTCTGGATGAGCTCTTGCATCGCGCGAGCGAACTGGGCGCGGACAAGGCAGTGATGGGCATGAGCCATCGCGGACGTCTCAGCGTGATGGTGAATACGTTTGGGAAATCCCCCGCCGATATTTTTTCGAAGTTCGAAGACGTAGACCCGCGCAGCATTCTGGGCGGCGGCGATGTGAAGTATCACGTTGGCGCTACAGGGCACTATGCGACGCGTGATGGTAAGACAATGGGCCTGCATCTGGTTTCGAATCCGAGCCACCTTGAAGCGGTTGACCCGGTTGCGATGGGACGCACACGCGCCAAGCAGGCGCGCTATGGCGAGGTAGGGCGGGATCGTGTACTGCCCATTGTGATTCATGGCGACGCGGCCTTTGCAGGTCAGGGTATATGGGCCGAGACGATGAATCTTGGCTCGATCGAAGGCTTTTCCGTCGGCGGCGGCATTCATATCATTGCGAACAACTTGATCGGATTTACCGCCGAACCGGCTGAGTCGAACTCATCGCGCTTTGCCTCCGACCTGGCGAAGCGGATGCCGATTCCGATCTTCCATGTGAACGCGGAAGACCCGGATGCCGTGGTGCGGATTGCCGCCCTGGCAGCCGAGTATCGCTACACCTTCAAGACCGATGTGGTGGTGGATCTGATTGGCTATCGACGGCACGGCCATAGCGAAGTCGATGATCCGACGATTACGCAGCCGCTCCGCTATGCGAAGATCAAGGACCATCCGCCCCTGTATGAAATCTATGCGAAGAAGCTGGGCGCGGAGATCGGCGAGCGCGTAAAGGAATTGCAGTCCAACTTTGCCGAGGCGCAGAGCGCGGCGAAGAAGATGAAGAAGATGCCGACGCTGGCGGTGCTGCCAGATTACTGGGCGGCATATCGTGGCGGCAAGTACAAGCCGGAGTACGAAGTAGAAACTGGACTGACCGCGGATGAAGTCGGCAAGGTTGCTGCGGGGCTGGCGAAGTGTCCGGCGAGCTTCCATATTCATCCGAAGATCAAAAAGCTGCTTGAACAACGCGCGGAAATGGGGCAGGGTAAGCGTCCTTTCGATTACGGCATGGCCGAGGCGGTTGCAATCGGCGCACTGCTGATGGAAGGAACGCCTGTGCGCTTGAGCGGACAGGACAGCCAGCGCGGGACATTCAACCAACGGCATAGCGTGTTGATCGATATCGAGAATGAAGAGACGTTGATTCCTCTGAATCACCTCTCCGATGATCAGGCGAAGTTCGAGGTCTACAACTCGATTCTGTCTGAGGCGGGCGTGCTTGGCTTCGAGTATGGCTATAGCCGTGATTATCCGGAGACACTGGTGATGTGGGAGGCGCAGTTTGGCGATTTCGCCAATGGAGCGCAGATCATCATCGATCAGTTCATCTCGTCGGGCGAGGACAAGTGGGGCTTGCTGGGTGGCGTGGTGGTGCTGTTGCCGCACGGATATGAAGGCCAGGGGCCGGAGCATTCGAGCGCGCGCGTGGAGCGGTATCTGCAACTGGCAGCGCATGACAATATGCAAATTTGCCAGCCTTCGACGGCGGCGCAGTATTTCCATCTGCTGCGGCGGCAGGCGATGCGCAAGTGGCGCAAGCCGCTGATTGTCTTTACGCCGAAGAGCATGCTGCGGCATCCGGACGCGGTTTCGTCAATAGAGGATTTTGCCCAGCCGCACTTCCTCAATGTGCTGCCAGAGACCGAAATTCCCAGCGCGAAGCGGCTGCTGATCTGCACGGGCAAGATCGGACACGAACTGCGCGTCGAGCGCGAGAAGCGCAAGGATGGAACTACAGGCATTATCTTCCTGGAACAGCTTTATCCGTGGCCTGAAGCGGAGCTTGGGGCGGCGATCAAGGCGCATCCTGAGGCGCATGAGGTGATCTGGGTGCAGGAGGAGCCGGAGAATATGGGCGCTCTATCATTCGTAATGCCGCGTTTGAAGCGGCTGGCGAGCGACCGGCAGGTGCTTAGCATTAAGCGGTCGGCAGCGGCGAGTCCAGCGACCGGATCAGCCAAGGCGCATGATCTGGAGCAAAAGACGCTCATCGAACTGGCTCTGAGCAGCGGGTTGCAGGAAAAAGCCAGCAAGTAATTTCGCCTTCGTAATGTGTAAAGTCCGCTTCTTCGGGAGCGGCCTTTGTTTTCCCGCATTATTCGTCACGGAGAACGCGCATGGGATCGACGCGCATGGCTCGCCATGTGGGCAGTAAGCACGCGGCGATAGATATAGCGCAGAGCACGAGCAGGATGGCGAAGTATGTTTGCGGATCGAACCAGGGGACACCGAAGAGTAGTGGACGCCACCAGTCGGTGGCGGAGAGACTGCGGGCTGCGACCAGTGCGATAAGGCTGCCGATGGCGAGGCCGGACACGACCAATCTAATGGCGCGGGTGAGGATCAACGCGGCCACATCTTTGCGGTCTGCCCCGATGGCCATGCGCAGGCCGATCTCGCGGGTGCGGGCGGCGACAGTGGCGGCGAGGGTGGCGTAGAGGCCGAGTCCACATAAAAACAGGGCGATGGAGGCAAAGGCGGAGATGAGCAGGGTTTCGAAGCGCTGGGTGCTGGAGCTGAGACTGAGGCGCATTTCCATGGTTTCTGGTTCGAGAAGGAAGAGCGTGGGGTCGATGCCGGAGACTGCAGCCTGCACTTGTTTTTCATACTGCATGGGGTCGCCTGTGACGCGGAGGACGACGGCGGGACGCATGAGCATGGAGGCCTGCGAGTAGGGGAAGATGGCCATGGGCTGGGCCGGGTCCTGAACGGAGGTTTGCAGAAAATCGGCAAGAATGCCGATGATTTCGCGGTCGTTGTGGATGGTGGGGTCGAGGTCGTTGGACTGGTTGCGGAGGAAGGTGAGGTCGGGGCGGATGTGCCTGCCGATGGGGTTTTCATCGGGGAAATACTTTTTGACGAAGGCCTGATTGACGAGGGCGACGAAGGGCGCTTTAGGGTCGTCGTCGGCGGCGGTGAAGGAGCGGCCCTGCAGCAGCGGTACGCCGAGGGTATCGAAGTATCCGGGCTCGGCTTCTCCGATAAAGGTAAAGAGCTGGTTGTCAGGCGGGTTGGGGCGGCCGTCAATCTCGACCGGAGCGCTGGCGTAGGCACCATGCAGCGGCGTGGGGTATCCAGCCGATGCGCTGCGGACGCCCGGGATGGCGGCGAGTTTTGGTAGCAGATCTTTATAGAAGAGGGCCTTTTTCGGATCTGGGTAGCGCGCATGCGTGAGCGGGAGCAGGAAGCGGAAGAGGTGGTCGGGCTGGAATCCGGTTTTGGCGTGGCGCACGTTGATGAAGCCGCGAATGAGCAGTCCGGAGGCGAGCAGCAGGGCGAAGCCGAGAGCGGTCTGCGCGATGACGAGTGTGTGCTGAAAGCTGTGGGAGCGTCTGCCGGTGGTGCTGTGGCTTTGCTCGCGTAGTGATTCGATGGGGGAGACGCGGGAGAGCTTCCATGCCGGGACGATGCTGCTGAGGATGGCGCAGAGGATGGAGATGGCGGCGGTGAAGGCGAGGACGCGGCCATTGATGGCGACTTCGCTGATGCGCGGGATGTCGTCGGGTACGAATGGCAGGGCGGTGTGCAGAAGTGCGTAGGCGAGGACGATGCCGATGGCTCCACCAGCGAGGCCGAGGACAAGGGCTTCGATGAAAAGCTGCCACCAGATGCGCCATGAGGATGCTCCGAGGGCAAAGAGGAGGGCGATTTCGCCGCGGCGTTTCATTCTACGGGTGAGCATGAGCCCGGCGACATTGGTGCAGACGATGAGGAGCACGGCGAGGACGGCGGCCATGAGCATGAGGAGGGCGGGACGCGTGTCTTCGGTGATGTCGGCGAGCTTGGACTGGACGAAGACGGAAGTGAGGTAGCGGTCTTCGGGGTAGGTCTGGGCCAGGCTGGACTGGATGGTGCTGAGATCGGCGCGGGCCTGCTGTTGGGTGATGCCGGGCTTGAGACGGCCTATGATTTCGGCGAATCCATGATCGCGCTCTTTGCCGCGCGGTGCGGAGCCCTCGAGGAGCGGGCCGAAGCTGGTCCACAGCTCAGCCTGGTCATTGCCGCGGGGCTCGATGAAGCCTTTGGGCATGACACCAACGATGGTGAAGGGCTGGTCGCTGACGAGGATGGTCGTCCCGAGGATGTTCTTGTCGGCGGCGAAAAGGCGCTCCCAGAGGCCGTAGCTGATGATGATGACGTGGTGGCCGGCCTGGTCGTCGTCGGTGGTGAAGTTGCGGCCGAGGATGGGCATGGCGCCGAGGGTGTCAAAGTAATTGGCGGTGACGCGGCAGATGGGGAGAACGTCACCGTCCATGCCATTGGCGCGGCTGATGAGACGCGAGTCGCCGTCAAATGCGGCTATCTGCGAGAAGGAGCGATTGCGGTCGCGCCAGTCGAGGTAGTTGGGGTAGGAGGTGCCTCCGTGGTCTGGGGGTTGGCCGGGGCGTGTTTCGTCGGTGTAGGCGGCGACGAGCTGCTCGGGGTGCGGGAGCGGCAGGGGTTTCAACAATACGCCGTCGATGAGGCTGTAGATGGCGGTGGTGGTTCCGATGCCGAGGGCGAGGGTGAGAATGGCGGTGAAGGCGAATCCCGGCGATTTACGGAGCTGCCGGAGGGCGAAGCGGAGGTCAGCAAAAACGAGGGGCAGAATAGCGAGCATGGCGGATCGATGGTGAATTCACCGTATCACTCACGCGGCTGATCAAGGATGGATCGAACGGCTAGGTACACAGTTTTGCACGGGGAAACCGGCATGTGTAAACCACTAATGATTGTGGACTGCTTATTTCATTTCACGAAGTATGGGGGTAGGCGTGTAAATGATCCACAATTGGTCATTTTTTATTGATTGAGAGTTTGCCGCGAAAGGCTACAATTCCTTCCTAACTGCTTGTCGGGGAAAGGCTTGTCTCTATGGCGTCTACAGTTTGGAAAGGCTATGTCTCCTTTGGACTGATTTCGGTGCCCATACGGCTGTTTGTGGCGGCGCGGGAGGAGCATATCGGCTTCAACCAGATTCACAAGGAGTGCGGGACCCGTGTGAAACAGCAGCTCTATTGCCCGCATGATGAACGCGTGGTTGAGCGTAGCGAGTTGGCCAAGGGCTATCAGGTAGACAAGGACACCTATGTGCTGGTGACCGACGAGGAGTTGAAGTCTCTTGAGGCCGAGTCGTCAGAGTCGATGGAGATCCAGCAGTTTGTGAACCTAGATGACGTCGATCCTGTCTATTACCAGACCTCGTATTACACCGTTCCCGAAGATCCCGGCCGCCGCGCTTACGCGCTGATTCTGCAAGGAATGGAGCAGCTGAAGCTGGGCGCGATCGCGAAGATTACGCTGCACCAACGGGAGCAGATTGTGATGATCCGTCCGTATAACAAGGGGCTGGTGCTGCACACGCTGTACTATCCGGCCGAAGTGCGCCAGATTGCCGAGTATGGACAGGATGAAGATCTGAAGCTGCAGAAGGCGGAGGTTGATCTAGCCGAGCAATTCATGAAGCAGCTGACAGCGAAGTTTGAGCCCGAGCAGTTCAAGGATGAATATCAGACGCGCGTTGAAGAACTGATCGAACGCAAGGAAGCGGGAATGGTTCTGAAGTCGGAGAAGCACCCGAAGAAGCACATGGCCCCGGTAATCAACTTGATGGATGCTCTGAAGAAGAGCATGGAACAGCAGGAAGCCGTTGGTAAGAAGGAACCACAACGGGCGACAGCCACCAAGTCCGCAACGCGGCGGAAGAAGGCCAGTTAGCGTTTTATCATCCCACCCTTCGCTTGCGCGGAGGATGGGCACCCTTTGTTCAGGCTGCTGCTGGCAAAGCAAATGCTTCGCTGAGGATGACAATCTGTTGTTTGTTACTTTGCTGCGATATTCCTTCCAAAGCGGAAGACGGGACCGATAGAGAGACGTGTTGTCCATCGACCGTCTTCCAGCAAATCGCTAAATAAATGGTTATGTACTAAGTCCACCTGGGCGCGCAGTCCAAAGTGGCTGGTCGCATTCCAATCGAATCCGCCGCCAAAGCCATAAAAGCCGGTCCAGTCCGTCTTTTTGCCGGATGGCGCGAGTCCCATGACGATCGCAGTTGAGACGGGATCGGTTGGGCGTGGCGTAGCCGTTTCATGAATGGCGCCGATGGATGGGCGCACGAAGAGCGTGAAGGGTATGTAATGCCTGTAGACCAGTTGCGGTCCGGCAGCGAGCGTATATGTCGTGTTGTCAGTTGGAACCGAAAGTTGATAGTTCGGCGGTATGACGCCTTCTTCTTTCAGAAGAGCCAGAAGAGCGTCGATCTGCGCCTGATAGGCAGGGGTGAGCAAATTTGTGGTGAGCGAGTTGTGCCCGGTCACAATGGAATAATCAAAGCCCAGACCCACCCAACGCCTCGCGTTATATCCAGCCTGGAGATGATATCCGCGTTCGACGAGATTGAACGCCGGTGTATCGAAGTAGGTAAAGCCTGAATAGATTTCGAGTTGCTTGATATCTGTCTGCTGCGCTGACACGTTAGAGGCGAAGATAAGGACTAGACAGGCAGGCCAAAAAAATAGGATGCAGCGAGTGAGCATTTTTCCGGACATGAGGGATCTCCTATTAGGCAAACAAACGGAAGGCAAAAAGTAAGCCTTATCAAAACATCGAAGATTAATGACGGAAGGGAAGAGTTGGCAAGTTTTTGTCGCGATTGTGGCGAGTTGATTTAAGCCGGCACTTACTTTTGCTTGTTTTTGCCGGCATGTCTGTGATTTTTTGCCCAATCGCGTTGATTTGATGCAGCACGAAGACTTTCCCAAAGCCTGGGAAGAAAATTGAGGGTCGGGACCGGACTAGGCAGCCGCTGCTTCATTTGGAAAGAAGCGGTATCAGATGGAAATAGCGCATCGCGTAAGCCACATCGCGCAGGATCTGGGTTTTGAGCGCAGCCGGTGAAGGAAAGTGTTGTTCTGCCCGAATTCGCTTTAGGAAGGCGAGTTCGAGCGGCGTGTTTTCCGTGAGAGCGACGGGATGGAAGTCGAGCAGGTGCGACTCGACGGCGAAAGAGACTGCGCCAAACGTCGGACGGTTGCCCGCATTGGTGACTGCGTTGAACGTCAGAGCATCGGGGCCATCTCCGATTTTCATGCGAGTGATGTAGACACCGTTCGCTGGAAGCAGTTCAGTGTAGGGTGCGAGGTTAATGGTGGGCACGGTCTGTTCGGTGCCGATGCCGCGTCCACGGGCCGGGTTGGAGAGAATGGAAAACGGGCGTCCAAGCAGAGCGCGGGCTGCGGACATATCTCCAGCGGCGACGCGCTGTCGTATCTGACTACTTGAAACAGGCAATCCCTTCACGATTCGGCTGTGATGTGCGACGACGCTAAATCCGTACTGATGGCCGAGCTGGATAAGTTCGGCGATTCCGGCCTGTGCCTGATAGCCGAAGCGAAAGGTATCTCCCTCATGGACTTCGATGCTATGCAGGCTATGGTGCAGCACGTCGCGCGCGAAGGTCTCGGCTGGCATGTGTGAGAATTTTTCTGTGAAGGGCACGACGACGGTTGCGTCCAATCCTGTTTCAGCCAGCAGGCGCAGGCGCTCGGGCATGGGTGTGATGAGCGGCGGCGCAGCCTCGGGGCGCAGAACGCGGACCGGATGTGGATCGAAGGTGACGGCGATGCACTTTGCCCCGATGTTGCGGGCGCAGCTGCGTGCGTGATCGATGATCCAGCGATGGCCGCAGTGGACGCCGTCGAAGTTGCCGATGGCAATGACGGTAGGACCGTAGCCGGCGGGGAGTTCATCGAGCGTGCGAAAGACTTGCATGGCTGTCTATGCCTATATCTCAAATGGAATGCACAGGCCGTCGTAGGCGAGGCGGACGTGCGGCGGTAGCTCGCTCTCCGTTTCGGCATGGAGAAGATCATGGGCCATGTGCGTGAACCAGGCGCGTCGCGGCTGGAGGCGATCAATCCACGCAAGAGCCTGGTCGACATTGGCGTGGCTGGGATGCGGCGTCTTGCGCAGGGCATCGATGATGACGATGTCGAGATTCTGGAGCAGCGGAAGACTCGTCTCTGGAATGACATTCATGTCAGTCAGGTAGGCTGCGCTGCCGAAGCGAAAGCCGGCGACTTCAAGCTCGCCATGCAGCAGAGGGATTCGCTGGAAGGTGGCTCCGTGGATCGTCAGGGATTCATGGCCTTCCATTCGGTGCATACGGACGCGGGCACGAGTCGGGTATTTCGACTCTGCCGAAAAAGTGTAGTCAAAGACTTTCTCGATGATGCGGGCGCTGGCATCGTCGGCATAAAGCGGGATGTGGCCGTTCGGATGATGAAAGCTGAGTGGCCGAAGGTCGTCGAGTCCGAGGATATGGTCGGCGTGCGAATGCGTGTAGAAAACTGCGTCAATGTGGCGGAGCTTTTCGCGCAGCGCCTGTTCGCGAAAATCCGGGCCGGTGTCGATAAGAACGCAGTGGTCTTCCCAATGCACGGCGATGGAGGGACGCGTGCGGCGATCTCTCGGATCGGACGAAGTGCAAACACGGCACTCGCACCCGAGCGTGGGTACGCCCATGGATGTGCCGCTGCCCAGGATGGTGAGGATTGCCTGCATTCAATGTGCGCTACGCGTGACCGTTACAGATACCGCAAGTTCTTTGTTATCGCTCAAGATGATGAGCTTTGGTTGAGATCAGTGGTTCCCACCCTTCGCTGCGCGTAAAGATGGGCGACAATTCAAAAAAGCTCAGGGTCACTTTTTCACAGGTGGCGGTTGCTGTGCCGATTGTGCGATAGCGTTGGTGAGCTCGACGAACATCATGCGCAGGTCGAAGAGCGCATTTTGCAACAGACGCTGTTCTTTTTCTGTCAGATTGCCCTTTGTTTTGTCCTGCAGGATGGCAAGCATGTCGATGCTCTGCCGTGCACCGACGATATCGATGCGCGGCTTCTGCCCTGGCTCCGTGCCGGCGCCCATGGCCATGACGGCGGAAAGATAGATCGATTGGATGACGTGTTCGAACGACGTATCCTGCGCGGCCTCGCCGCCGGGGTTCGCCTGGCGCAGTATGTCGTCGATTTCGCGTGCCGACTGCTCATAGGCAGCGTGCTGCTCGGCGGCTTCCTTCAGCGATGGGCCTGTAATCGGGTCTTCGGCGGAGACAGGTTCCTCTACTGTCTTTGGCTCGGGTTCTTCCTGTTTTGGGGCGGGCATGGTGATGATACGCGCGCTTGATTCAACCGGACGCTCCGCCGCGCGAGCTTCGGCAGTTTCTTCAGGGGCGGCTGTAGCGGCTTGCTCGCGCAGGTCGCCTTCTACAGTGAATTTGCGGCGGTCCGTGACGGTAAATGACGGCGGTTTCTCTTCCATATGGTCCTTTTCTCGTTTAGGGCAGTGCAGGAGGCGCGTCAAGCGGTACGGCCCGGCCTCCGGAATAGGTGATAACAGCTTTGCGCTCTAATGCTTCGACGCGAACGAATCCAAGAGCAAAGGTGCGTGGCAGGCCGGGCAGTGCGTAATGCGCGGCGCTGGTAATTTCGCCGATGGGCTTGTCGTCGCCTTCCGCGCGAAGCTCGGCTCCGACGACGGGCAGGCTGCCGATCAGCTCAAACTGGCGCAGGGTACGGTGAACGGTAGCACGCGAACGGATGCGCTCGACAATCTCTTGCCCAAGGTAGCAGCCCTTGTTGAAATTGAGGGCGCGGCTCTGGTTGGTTTCCTGGGCAAGGTAGCGGTCTGTGATGTCGACACCGTAGAGTGGCGTTCCCTCCAGAATCCGCAGGGATTGCAGTGCAGAAAAGCCGGCGGTTGCCGCTCCGGCCTGTGTGAGAATGCGCCACACTTCCGCGAGATCTCCGGCGGCCACCTGCAATTCAAATTTCGGGACCAGGACGCTATAGGCGCGAACCACCGTGACGGAGACGCCGTGGAGCGTGGCTGGGACGAAGGCCAGCATTTCCGGGACGGGCAGGCCGAGAGCCCTTAGAATTTCAGGCGCTTGCGGGCCGGCTATACCAAGAGTTGTTGCAGATGCGTCTAACTCCTGTAGCTCCACGTCGTCCATGATAATGAAATGGTCGAGATGGGCAATGAGACGAGGAGCCTGAAAACGGTCGGTTTCGAACAGAAGATGATCGGCGGCACGGAAGACGTATCCATCGCCCTGAATGCGGCCCTGGGCGTTCAAAATAAAGGTATAGTTGCCATAGCCCTGGGGCAACGACTGCACCGTATTGGTGACCATGCCGTTCAGCCATCGCAGGCGGTCTTCTCCGGTGAGACGGATGCGGGTAAGGTAACCGAGATCGTAGACAGCAGCAGCATGCACGAGCGAAGCCAGCTCCGATTCCTGATCGGCAAAGACGCGAGGCGTAATGCGCCCGAGGTGCATCTGAAGGTCAGAGGCAGGAGAAAGCGCAGCCAGAGGCGTAAGTCCAGCCTCAGCGATTTGCGGCGTTTCGCTCATAAGAAAATTATAGCCTTGCAAGGAGTGCCGTGTCGGGCATGGGAAGGAAGTTGGAAGTGAAGATGACAAAGCATTTAGCCCTGGTACTGGCGGCTGCAGTGGGGGTATGCGCTGCACAGGCGCCCGCGAATACGGCCGCGCAAAAGGCGACGCCGCAGGGCACACACATCAGCCCGGCGCAGGCCAAAGAGCTGTTTAACTCCGTGGGCGTGATTCTGAAATTTGCCTCGGATGATACGAAGCTGCCGATTCGCCACGATGTGAAGCGCAAGCTGACGACGCGCGAAGCGATAGAGAAGTACCTCGTCGAAAAAATGAATGACGACAAGGACGCCAAGCGCATGGAGCGCTCAGAGATTGTGTTGAAGAAGTTCGGTTTGCTGGACCGGGATTTTCAGCTGCGGCCATTTTTGCTCCAGCTGCTAAAAGAGCAGATTGAAGCCTACTACGACAGCAAGACGAAGACGGTAAATCTGCTGGATTGGGCCACTCCAGATACACAAAAACCCGTGCTGGCGCATGAACTGACGCATGCATTGCAGGACCAGCATGTCGACCTGGACAAGTGGGAAGACGAAGGGGTGAGTGAAGATTTACCGCACAATGTGAAGCAGGATAACGAATACATCCAGACAGACGAAGTAGATACGGCACGCGAGGCGGTGTTGGAAGGGCAGGCCATGGCTGTCTATGTGGACTATTTACTTGCGCCTTCCGGAAAGAATCTGCTGACGAATCCAGACGTGGTGGATAATGTGGCCGATAGTGACGATACGTCGGACTCGCCGGTGCTTGCTCGCGCGCCGTTGCTGCTGAAGGAGTCCTTGCTGTTTCCCTACCAGGATGGGCTGAAGTTTGAGCAGACTGTACTGAAAGATGAAGGGCAACTTGGTGCATTCGCCGGAGTTCTGGATCGTCCTCCAGCTTCGAGCTTTGAAATCATGAATCCGCGCGCCTACATGCGGAAACGGGTGGTGCCGGTGCTCAATATGCCGGACCTGCATCCGCTGCTGGACGCGAACTATGAGCCTTACGACATAGGTGTAATGGGTGAGTTGGATGTGCGTATGATGTCGGAGCTGTTCGGTGGGCCGGACACATCCGCGGCGCTGACCCCAACGTGGGATGGCGGCATCTATTACGCGGTGCAGAGCAAGAAGGCCAAAACTGCGGCAGAAAAAGATTCAACAGCATCGGTGGCGCTGATGTATTTATCGCAATGGAAGTCGCCGGAAGCAGCAGCGGTGTTCGCCAAAATGTACGCCGATGAGCTTGGCAAGAAATACTCCAATGTGACGCGCGACACAAATGACGAAGCAGACAAGACGGAGCAAATCTACAACACCAGCGAAGGCCCGGTGGTGATGACAACTAATGGACGAATGGTGTTTGTGAGCGAAAGCTTCGACCTGACGACGGCGCGCAAGCTGGCCTTCCTTATGATGGGCGCACAGCAGAGCGACGATGCAAATCAGGCGGCAAGACTGGGGTCCGCTCCAGCAAAGCCAAGCAACAACCCTGAGCTGAGCGCAAGTATCGTGCGCTTCTTTGCCGGGTGCGGAGTGATGCGCGCTGCGTTGCCGCATTGAACGGTGGCCGCGTGCATCAGCATTTATACTGAATTCTCCTGTCATTTTTATTTGAGCCATTCTTCCTGAATGGAAGAGTGATGCGATGGAGTTCGGCTTTGCAGCAAGCAGAAATTGGAATTATCGGGGGCAGCGGGCTGTACTCCATGCCCGGTCTTTCGAACACGCGCGAGGAGCGCATCAGCACGCCGTTCGGAGACCCAAGCGATGCATTTGTTCTGGGGGATCTGGAGGGGCGGAGGGTTGTCTTTCTGGCACGGCATGGGCGCGGACACAAGCTGCTGCCCTCGGAGTTGAACTTTCGCGCAAATATCTACGCGCTGAAGACGCTGGGCGTGGAGCGGATACTTTCCGTATCTGCTGTCGGATCGCTGAAGGAAGAACATAAGCCGACGGATTTCGTCGTTCCCGATCAATTTATCGACCGTACCTTTCATCGCGAATCGACATTTTTTGGCAATGGCATTGTCGGCCATGTTGCTTTTGGCGATCCGGTATGTGCGACGGTTGCCAAGTCGATTGCAGGGGCCTGCGCCTCGTCTGAAGTTGTGGGCAAACTAGGTGGAACGTATGTCTGCATGGAAGGGCCGCAGTTCTCGACGCGCGCTGAGTCGAACCTCTATCGCAGCTGGGGTGCGGATGTGATTGGCATGACCAATCTTCAGGAAGCAAAGCTCGCTCGCGAGGCTGAGATTTGCTACGCCACGATGGCCATGGTGACCGACTACGACTGCTGGCGCGAAGGTCACGATGATGTGACCGTGGAACAGATTGTCGCGGTGCTGAACCAGAACGCGGCGAACGCGGCGAAGGTGGTACGTGCTGCTGTTGCCGGGATGCCCAAAGAACGCACCTGCGCCTGCGTTACGGCTCTGCAATATGCGATTCTCACGAACCCAGCCGCGATTCCTGCAGAGACTCGCGAACGGCTCGATCTGCTGGTGGGCAAATATCTAAAATAAAAAGACAGGGATAACCATGGCGATTCTGGTAGTGGGAAGTGTTGCATTCGATAGCATTGAAACTCCTTCAGGCAAGGCGGAGCGGTGCCTGGGTGGTGCGGCGACTTATTTTTCGCTAGCCGCAAGCTACTTTACCGATGTGCGCGTGATCGCCATTGTCGGCGAGGATTTTACCGCGAGCGAAGAAGATGTGCTGAAGCGGCGTGGTGTGGATACACGCGGCATTGAGCATGTGGCGGGAAAGAGCTTTTTCTGGAAGGGCTCGTATCTCAAAAATCTGAATGAAGCGCAGACGCATGAAACGCACCTTAATGTCTTTGAGACGTTTTCGCCGAAGATTCCCGCAGAGTATACCGATTCGGAATTTCTCTTTCTGGCAAATATTGATCCTGTGCTGCAGGAAAATGTCCGGCGGCAGATGCCACGCGTGCGCCTCGTGTGCGGCGATACGATGAACTACTGGATCAACGACCATCGCGAAAACCTGGAAAAAGTATTGAAAGGGTTGGACGGCCTGCTGATCAACGACGGCGAAGCTAAATTGCTTGCCAAAGACGCAAATCTTGTTCGTGCAGCGGAGAAGATTCTGGCGTCGGGACCAAAGAGTCTGATTGTGAAGCACGGCGAATACGGTGCGACGGCGTTTTTCAGCGACAGACTTTTTCCCGGAGATGCGAAGCATATTTCCTTGCCCTTCCGCGCGCCTGCGTTGCCGTTGAGCGAGGTTGTAGATCCGACCGGAGCCGGCGATTCTTTTGCGGGCGGTTTCTTTGGCTATCTCGCGGCGCAAAAAGAAGTGACTCCGGCTGCATTCAAGCGCGCGATGTTTTACGGCGGCGTGATGGGATCATTTGCTGTTGAGCGCTTCGGTACGGAACGGATGCAGCAGCTCACGCGAGAGGAAATTGAGAGGCGTTTTGAGCTCTTCCGCGAGTTATCTCATCTTGACTGAACGGGAGCAGGAACGGCTTTCACTGCGACATGAGACATGGCTTGTGGCATGTGTCGCGTTGCTGCCATCTCTGATAGCTCTGGCATACGGATTACCGCGGAACATGCTGTTGCTCTATGGCGATGCGGTTGCCCATCTTCATATCGCCCGCCGTTTCTTCGATTCGCTCAATCCAGGTTTTCGGCAGCTTGGTTCGGTCTGGCTGCCGCTGCCGCACCTGCTGTTGCTGCCGTTTGTGCAGAAGATGTCATGGTGGCAGACGGGACTGGCCGGTGCGTGGCCTTCCATGGCCTTCTATGTACTGGGCTGCGCCGGCATCTACAGGCTGGCAAGGCTCTGGTTGCGCCCGTCTGCCGCGATTGTCGCAGTAGCATTTTACGGGCTGAATCCGGGGCTGCTCTACATGCAGACCACGGCAATGACGGAGCCGCTCTTTCTCGCAGAGATGATCTGGAGCGCACTGCTCATCGCCGAGCACGGGCGCGCGTTGAAGGCCGGTGAGCAGCAGCGCGCGTCTCGACTGCTGGTGGCGGCTGGGCTGGTGCTGGTGAGCGCGATTTTCACCCGGTACGACGGATGGATTTTCGCCTCGTTCGCATGGCTGATTGTGTTGTGGGGCGTGCGGCGGCATTTGCGTGAACACGTGGGTGGGGCCTTCGTCTTATTTACAGCGCTGCTGGTTGCGGCTCCGCTACTGTGGCTTGCATACAACGCAAAGCAGTTTGGCGACCCGCTGGACTTTATTCGCGGGCCTTATTCCGCGAAGATGATTGATGCGCGCACGACGAAACCGGGGTCACCGCATTACCCGGGATGGCACAGTATGCGCGTCGCTTCGCTATATTTTCTAAAAGCCGCGGAGCTAGGTGCAGCGCCTCTGCGCTGGAGCAATGTTCTGCTGTGGCTTTCGATTGCGGGCACAGCGATTGCCGTGTGGAAGCAGCGTAATAAGAAGATTGCCGCCGCGCTGTTGTTGTGGATTCCGCTGCCTTTTTATGCCTATTCCATAGCCTATGGATCGGTGCCGATTTTCATTCCTCTATGGTGGCCACATTCTTTTTACAACACGCGCTACGGCATGGAGATGCTGCCGGTTTTCGCGCTGTTTCTTGCGTTCCTGGTGAACTGGTGTGCTGAGCTGGCGGCCGAACGCTGGCCGCGCGCCGATGCATGGCTAACCGGAGCCGTGTTGCTCGTGATCGCGGCAAATAGCGTTGTTCTTGCGCGCTCGCTGCCGCTTGTGCTGCAGGAAGCAGTGGCGAATTCGCGTAGCCGGATTCCGTTTGAACGGTCGCTGTCAGACGCGTTGCTGACCCTGCCTCCGCAGGGACAGATCCTGATGTATACATCCGACCATATCGGGGCACTGCAGCACGCGGGGATTCCGCTGAAACGGACAATCAACGAAGGGGACTACTATCAGTGGCCCGGAGCATTGCAGCACCCGGCGCAGTCCGCAGCTGCGGTGGTGGCTATGGATGGCGATGCGGTAGCGGACGCTGTGGCCGCACATCCGGATGGCCTGACGCTGGTTGACGTAGTGTGTTCCACTGGTCAACCATGCGCGCGCATTTACCTCGCAAAGTGATAGCATCACGCTCAAACAGCGATGGCATATACTCTTTTGGCATTCGAAGAACCCGGTCACATGCTGAGCTTCAGCGGCCTGCAGGAAGCGGTTCTTATCGGCGGAGCTTCGGGACGGCTGCTGTTGGCGGCGTTTCTCGGTGGAGTGATCGGCATTGACCGCGAGTATCACCATAAGCCGTCGGGTGTGCGAACGAATCTGTTGATCTGCTTTGGCGCGGCGCTGTTTACTTTTCTTTCTTCAGTGGTTGCGGGCGAGGGCAGCACGAATAAAGGACAGATTGCTTCCAACATCGTGCAGGGCATCGGCTTTCTGGGAGCCGGGCTTATCATCCGCAATCGCGACCGCGTGAGCGGGCTTACCAGCGCCGCCACGGTGTGGTCGGTAGCTTCAGTTGGAATGGCCTGCGGCGCCGGACTCTATATGCTCGCCACATGTTCCGCCTTACTTGTGTTGGTGGCATTGGAGGGCGTGGGTTTTTTGGAGAAAAACGCAAATCTCAAACTGTATTCCGCTATTTATGAGGTGCGCGGCGACGACCCAGCCAAGATGACGATAGCGATCCTAAGTGCCATGGATCGCGCCAAGCGCAGACTGGTTGGATTAGAGCAGGAGAATATCGGAGATTTGGTCCGGTTTTCATTTTCCGTGTCGACGTCCAGCCGTAGTCATGAAAAGCTGCTGGCCGCGCTCAACGCTGCTCCGGCGATTGATGAAGTGTTGACGTTCCAGGACCCGGAGGACGATTGATTCGGTTTGTAAAGGCGCATGCCTGTGGCAATGATTTTCTTATAGTGGACGTAGCGCAGGTGCACACGCAGCAACAACGTGAGCTCGCGATAAAACTGTGTGCCCGCAATACGGGAGTTGGCGCTGACGGTGTCGAGTATCTGGGGTGGACTGGCGAGCGCTCGGGGACGATTCGTCTTTTCAATGCGGATGGCTCGGTTGCGGAAATCTCCGGCAATGGCACGCGCTGCGTCGCTGCCTGGATGGCGCATGAAAAGAGGCTTGGAACAGGAGAGACGATCACGCTTGAGACCGACGCGGGCACGCGTGAGTGCCGCATTGTATTGGCTGAAGAAAATCGCTTTCAGATTGCTTCGCGCATGGGTGTACCGAAGGTCGAGTCCCGCAGTGTGAAGCTAGGAGACGGGAGAGTGATCGAAGGAGTCGCTGTTTCAACAGGCAACCCCCACTTTGTCATTTTTGGAGGAGACACGGAATTTGCGCTTGGAGGCAGAGGATGGCAGGAAATTGGTCACGAAATTTGCTTCCATAAGGACTTTCCGGAGCAGACAAATGTGGAATTTGTGCGTGTGATCGGCACAAATGAGATCGAGATTCGCATTTTTGAACGCGGGGTGGGGCCGACCACTTCTTCCGGAACGGGAACGTGCGCCACTGCTGTCGCCACGATAGCCGAGCACGGCGGCGCAGCACATTTGCTGGTACGGGCCCCGGGCGGTGAACAGCGCGTGGAGTGGCAGGGCGGCGAGAGTGAGATTCTGCTCACGGGACCGGCTGAGCTGATTGCAGTTGGTGAGGCATTTGGATGCTGAAGCCTGCTGCTGTTGCGCCCGATGCGCGTATCGCCGTGATTGCTCCGGCCAGTTCTTCCAAGCCAGAGCGTCTATCGCGCGGTATCGAAGCATTGCGCGCGCGTGGCTACGATGCGGAATTTGGCAAATACGCGCAAGGCCGGCAGGCGCCATATTTTTCCGGGACTGCGGAGGAGCGGCTTGCCGATCTGCACGCTGCCTTTGCCGATTCTGAAATCCAGGCCATATTTTGTACCCGTGGCGGTTACGGATCGAATTATCTGCTGGAAGACATCGATCTGGATCTGATTCGCGACAATCCCAAGCCGCTTTTCGGATACAGCGACATGACGACGGTGCAGACATGGTTACTGGATGAGCTGGGCTTGACGACATTTCACGGCCCGATGGTTGCGGCCGATTTCGCTGTTGATGGCGGCGTGCATGACGCGAGCTTTGATGCGGCGCTCGACGGAGATACGATCACTGTCGGGCCTGCTGAAGGCTTGCGGATTTTAAGGCCGGGACGCGCGCAGGGAGTGATGTATGGAGGCTGCCTCAGCATTCTTACTGCCTCACTGGGAACGCGCTTTGCGCCGCAGACCGAGGGCAAACTGCTCTTTCTGGAAGATGTGGGCACGAAGCCTTACCAGATAGACCGGATGCTGCGGCAGATGGTGCTGGCGGGAAAATTCGATGGCGTGACGGGATTCGTCTTTGGCGAAATGCTGGAATGCGCTTCCCCGGGGACGAGTCCGGACTTGTTAGAGCAGGTGATTTTGCGGGTGCTGGACTGGTTTGACGGGCCGATTGCCATTGGGCTGCGCTCCGGTCATGTATCGCGTTCTAACGTGACGTTGCCACTGGGGATTGAAGCTGAATTGATACTGGAAGATGAGCCGTTGCTGCAATATCTGGAGCCGGCCGTGCAGGTTGAGTAAGGATGCAGAAGAAACATATTCACTTGATTGGAATTTGCGGGACGGCGATGGCGTCGCTTGCCGGACTTTTGCAATTGAAGGGGCATCGTGTTACGGGTTCGGACCAGGCGGCGTATCCGCCCATGTCCGACCTGCTGCGCAGCTTGCATATCAGCGTTGCCGAGCCTTTTTCGGCTGATAACCTGGAGCCGCATCCTGATCTCGTCATTGTTGGAAATGCAATGTCGCGTGGCAATGTGGAACTGGAATACGTGCTGGATCAGCGCATCCCTTTCACATCGTTGGCTGAGCTGATTCACGCGGAATTTCTTAGCGGTCGTGAATCGCTTGTGGTTGCCGGAACGCATGGAAAGACAACGACGACGAGCATGCTGGCCTGGATCTATGAGGTTGCATCGCGGACGCAGCCTGAGTTCGCTCCGTCATTTCTGATTGGCGGCGTGGCGGAAAATTTCAAGACCAGCTTCCATCTGTGCGAGAGCCGGCCATTCATTCTGGAAGGCGATGAATACGATACGGCCTTCTTCGATAAAGGCCCGAAATTTATGCACTACTTTCCTGACGCGCTCATTCTGACGCATGTGGAGTTCGATCATGCCGACATTTATCGCGATCTCGATCAGGTGAAGACGGCATTCAAGAGGCTGGTGAATCTTGTCCCGCAGCGCGGGCGTATCGTTGCTTACGATGGCGCGCCGAATGTCTCAGAGTGTGTGAGTAAGGCTTTTTGCACGGTCGAGCGTTATGGATTTGCGGCAGAGTCGGAGTGGCGCGTTGCCGATATGCAATTTCGCGAAGGACATACGAGCTGGAAGATTTTTCGCAAGGGCGAATTCTGGGCGGACCTAACGTTGCCTATGGCCGGTGAGCACAATGCGTTGAACGCGACGGCAGCGGCAGCCTTGGCGACAGGACAAGGAGTTGCAGTTGCCGCCATTCAGGAAGCGCTTGCCACGTTTGAGAGTGTGAAGCGCCGACTGGAAGTGCGGGCGGTGGTGGACGGCGTGACGATCATTGACGATTTCGCACATCATCCGACGGCGATTCGAGAGACGCTGCGCGCGCTGCGTGGAGCGCATCCGGAGGCACGATTGTGGGCGGTTTTAGAGCCGCGCTCGAATACACTGCGGCGGAATGTGTTTGAAGGTGAACTGATCGAGAGTCTTTCGTTGGCGGACCGGGTGGTTCTGGCTGGTGTTTTCAAGCAAGAGAGTATTCCTGAAGATGAGCGGCTGCGTCCGGAGACGGTTGTGAGTGAGTTGAAGCGGGCTGGTAAAGATGCAATGCTGCTTCCTAATGCCGATGCCATTGTCGAGACGATTGTGCCGGAATTGCGTGCCGGCGACGTAGTCGCGATTCTCTCCAACGGCGGCTTCGATGGAATTTATGAAAAGCTGCCGCAACGTCTGGAACAGAGAGCTCTGGTGCGTTCGTAAGCCATGTTTCCGACTGCTGCAATTGTTCTGTCCTACCTGATTCTCGGTTTCCCGGCGGCGTTGATTGGTTTGCCGTGGACGCTGCTGCGCGGCGACATTTCGTTCCTTTATCGTTGGGCGATGTGGATTGCGAATATCGGATTGAAGATCGGCGGTATTCGCATCGACGTAACAGGGCGCCAGCAGCTTGATCCGCAGCAGCACTACATCTTCATGTCGAATCATGTCTCAAACCTTGATCCGCCGGTACTGTTGCCGCTGCTACCGGGGCGCACTTCCGTCTTTCTGAAACGATCGCTGATGAAGATTCCTCTGCTCGGATACGCGATGCGGCTTGGCAATTTTATCCCCGTCGATCGGGATGGGAGCGTAGAAAGCGCGAAGCAGAGTGTGGAGACGGGGAGACAGGTGCTGGGTTCAGGGCTGCACGTGACGACATTTGTTGAAGGCACCCGCTCGCGTGATGGACGGCTGTTGCCCTTCAAGAAAGGCCCTTTCTACTTGGCAATGGAGACAGGCGCGCCGGTGGTGCCGATTTCTATCTGGGGCACGGAAGGCATGATGAAGAAGGGCAGCCTGCGCATCACTCCGGGGATTGCGCATGTTGCTTTTCATGCGGCTTTGTGGCCCCGCGACTACGCGACACGTGAAGATCTGCTCGTTGCCGTACGCGAATCGATTACGTCGAGCTTGCCGGAGTGGATGCATGGCGAAAACCCTGCTCCGAAAGACTAGCAACGGTCAGCCAATGAAATTTACGGCTTCAAGATTGCGTTATAACCATCGGCGAGCAGCTTAGAGCGCATCGTCTTTGCCTCATCGCGTGTGGCAAATGGACCCACCTGCACATGCAACAGCTTATCCTGCGGCTCGTTGCGTACAGAGACGGTATATCCGTGCTGGCGTAAAGCGGACACTAATGCGTTGGCGTCTTCCTGGTGGGAGACCGCGGCGATTTGCACCATGATGGTCCCGCTACTGCCTGCGGTGGGTGAGGCACCTGCCGCGATCGAGGTGGGATTGCTCGTCGAAGATAGGGGAAGAGATGCTTGTTTGACTGCAGCGGGAGCCGGAGGCGCGACCGATGCGGGTGAAGGCTTGCTTGCGGGAGCAGATGCCAATATCGCCTGCTTCACCTTAGGCGGGGCGGGCTCATCTTGCGCATTGTTCGCACTGGTATCGGTATCGACTGGCTCCGTGACGGCATTCGAACCGGGAGTATCACTGCTTGCGGCCTGAAGGCTTTCCATGGCAGACGGCTTGGGCGCATGCGCCGCGGCGGGGGTGGCGTTTTCGTCGGATTCTGCTGCTAAGGCAGCGGGTGTATTGGCGTTGGGTGTTTCGGTGCCTCTACGGCCGAGGGAGTAGCCGAATCCAAAGAAGACGCCACAGATCAGCACCAATCCAAAGAAGATGCCGAGCAGCGTGGTTGCGTTGAGAGTGATCTCTGAATCGTTCTCTTCTTCGCGTTCGAGTGCGGTTCTCATTTCTGCTCCTCGGGTTTAGGCGCAGGAGTTGTGGGGACTACGAACTTTTGCACGAGGGAAAGGAATTCCATCGGCAACGGGAAGATGACGGTGGTGTTTTTTTCTGTGCCGATATCGGTCAGTGTCTGCAGATATTTCAATTGCAGCGTGACGGGCTGTTTGGCAAGAAGATCCGCTGCCTCGACCAGACGCTGCGCTGCTGCGAACTCGCCTTCCGCGTTGATGATCTTCGACCGCTTCTCGCGTTCGGCTTCCGCCTGCTTGGCCATGGCGCGCAGCATCTGTTCCGGCAGGTCGACCTGCTTTACTTCCACGCTCACGACCTTTACGCCCCATGGCTCTGTGCGTTGGTCAATGATGGCCTGAATGCGCTGGTTGAGCGCGTCGCGATGCGAGAGCAGGCCGTCAAGCTCAACCTCTCCGAGGACGGAGCGCAGCGTGGTCTGGGCGAACTGTGAGGTCTGGTAAACGTAGTTGGCTACTTCGATGACAGCTTTTGCCGGTTGAAGCACCCGCAAGGTAATGACGGCGTTTACCTTGATCGTGACGTTGTCGCGTGTGATGACATCCTGTGGGGGGACTTCGAGCACTTCCTGGCGTAATGAGACACGGACCATCTGGTCAAAGGGGCGGAAGATGAGGATGACTCCCGGGCCTTTCGGTTGCGGCAAGGCACGACCCAGCCGGAAGACAACGCCGCGCTCATATTCACGCAGAATTTTGATCGAGTTAAGCAGATATAAAACGATGACAGCAATAACAATCAGGCTGGGAATGCCCATACATACGCCTCACTGAGGTGCGATTGTACAGCAGGGAAGTTGCGGATTGGCGCTCAAATCGTGGTGGATCGCCTGTCGGGAATCCGTTCAACCAACAGGGTGAGATTCTGAACGGAGAGCACGCGCACGCGTTCGCCGGGAGAGACGGGCGCCGGCGATTCCGCAAACCACAGCTCGCCGTGCAGCATGACCTGTCCGCGTGGGTCCAGCGGCTGCTGCGCGATGGCGATGGAGCCAACGAGAGCATCAGGGCCGGTGAGAACTTTATTTCGTCGCGCGCGGATAGCGATTCGCACAAGGAACGTGGTTACCGCTCCGAAGGCTACGCCTGTGCCTACCGCGGTCGCAACGGTGACACGCATTTCGGGAATCGGCCCGGCGACTAGCGTGAGCGTTCCGAGCACGAGGCAAACGATGCCGGCTATGGCGAGCACGCCATGGCTGGCAAATTTTGCTTCGAGAATCAACAACGCAAAGGCAGCGAACAGAAGCATCAGCGATGTGTAGCGAACAGGCAGCAGATTGAGCGCAAAAAGTGCCAGTAAGACCAGTAGGGTGCCGAGCGCACCGGGAATGATGGTCCCCGGTGTGTTGAATTCAAGGTAGATGAGCAGTCCACCCACGACGAGGATGAGCACGGCCAGATTCGGGTCCATCAGGCGGTCGAGAATTTCTTCGCGCACGGTTGGATCGACGGGAATGATATGGGAGTCGCGCGTGTGCAGAGTGGTGCTTGATCCGTCAAAACGTGCTACCGTGCGTCCGTCAATCGCATTGAGAAGAGCTGTGTTGCTCGGTGCGATCACATCGATCAGCTTGAGCTTCTCGGCTTCACGCTCGGTATAAGACTTGGAGTTGAGCACGGCATCCTGCGCCGCGTCGGTGTTGCGATTGCGAAGTGACACATACGAGCGGAGGAAGGCCGTCGCGTCATTCTCCATTTTCTGCTTCATGATGGGATCGACCGTTCCACCGGCGACGACGGGATGGGCAGCCCCAGCATTTGTGCCGGGCGCCATGGCGGCGATGTCCGCGGCTTGCAGAATGAAGAAACCTGCGGAGCCGGCGCGGCTGCCGGAGGGCGCTACATAAACAATCACCGGGGAAGGCGAAGTGAGAATGTCGCGGACAACGACGCGGGTAGAGTCGAGCAGCCCTCCGGGCGTGTCCAGTTCGATGAGCACAGCATCAGCATGGATTTCCGTGGCGCGCGCAATGCCGCGGCTGACGTACTGTTCACTGATCGGTTGAATGGTATCGTGCAGATGCAGCAGAATAACTTGCGGTGGCTGTTGAGCAGCGTGCAGCGCACAGCTCCAGAACAATGCGACGGCACAGAGGATGAAAAGCATCGCTTTGTGCCGCAGATTGCTCATTGGACTTGCTGCCCTCTTTGTTCGAGAGCCTGCTTGATGCCGCGAGCGTTAGCGTTGGCAGGTTCGATCTTGAGCGCCTGGCTCACTTCGCCGGATGCCGCGCTCAACTGGTTGGCCTGCAAATCCATGCGCGCCAGCACCAGATGCGCTTCTATATTCGGCTGAAGCTGGAGAGACTTCTGTGCCTCCTGCCGAGCTGCATCCGGATCACCGCTGCGTTCGCGTACCTGCGCGAGACCCGCATGGGCGGCTGAAGAGGAAGGATCGGACTGAAGGGCTGCCTGAAATTCGCGTTCGGCTTCGAGAATAAGTCCGCGATTGAAAAATTGTATTCCCTCTTTTGTGAGCGCAGCGGCGCGTTCCGCGGGAGGAAGTGCGCTGAGCCGCATGGTCTGCACCTGCTCCATCTCAAAGGCCGCCTGGCGGAAGCTGGCTTCGTTATATGTTCGCTTAATGCGTTCGAGCGGACCATTGGTTGCGTTGTTTTGCGAGGTGGTGAGGGAGGCATTGACCTTTGTGGCCGCTGCGTCGGGATTCTGCTGCTCAGTATGCAGCGTGGCGGCAAGGCTCCCCGCTTCCGTGTCCAGCGGGCGCAGCTTGACAGCCTGATCGATTTCGCGAACGGCTCCTGCAAGATCGCCACGGCGGCGGAGTGCTAGGGCAAGGTTGAAATGGTAGTCGACATCTTTCGGGTCGGCAGTAATGGCCTGCTGGAAAAGAGGCGCGCCGTCTTTGCCTCGACGGGCAGCCGCAACGCCCTGATTGTTGACGACTTCCGGCAGCGGCAGACGTGTCGAGTCAAAGGCGAAAGCGTCTTCGGCATCCAGGTATTTGCCGGTATAGAAGAATGAAAGTCCGCGATAAAAGTCTGCTTCGAGAGCGTTGGGATCGTCTTTCGTCAGATGGCCAAGCGTGGACGCGGCAAGCTCGAAATCCTGATTCGCAAAGTAGGCTTTGCCCAGGGCTAGCCATGCCGGGTAGAAACGGGGGCTCAGCCGAACCGCTTCACGAAGATGGCGTATGCGCTCGCCTATCGAATCTTCGGTGAGCCCGCGAACGTAATTCTCAAAAGCATCGAGACGCAGTTCAGAGTCGGCCGCGATGAAGGTCTGCTCGGCGACCGCGTAAGAGGGGTCAAGCTGACGGGTTACCTTCCAGGCGAGGCTGTTTAATGTGTCGAGCAGGCGTGTTAAATCGGCTTGCTCGTTCAAAGATGCGCCGAGCCTGAGGTTGGTCACATCCAGGATTTGAGCTGTGGTGTTGAGCGTGTTTCCGGTAGTGGTGTATGAGCCGAAGACAACATAATCGGCGTCAAGGGTCTGGGCCAGTCGGATGGCACTTGCGCGCGACGGCTGAAAATTCAGCGGCAAACCCAGATGGTCGAGCGCGTAAATGCGGTCTGTACGGCTGATGGGCAGGAATCCCGCAGAGCTGAGCCTGCGATTGAAAATTTCCGGGAAAGCCTGCCCGATCCAGTCGAGACTGGCTTGTCCTGTATGGTTTTCAAACGGGAGCACGAGCAGCAGGCGTCCGTGAGCGATTGCCTGCGTGGATGCAGAGACCGGCGTTTCGGGTTGGGGGTGCGGCGCAGCGCTGGCTGGTTGCTGCGCGCATACAAGCGGCGCTGCTGCCAGCAGTAAACCGCAAAGAATGGGGCGAAATGGAATCAAGAACCGCACTTCAAGGCTGATTATAGTGAAGCGGGAGCACATCGTGCTCGAATGGGCCTGCGGGAAGTAGCATCGCCACCTGCGGACGGTCAAAATGCAACACGGCGACCCACTGGCCTTGCCGATCCCTTCGCCAGGTCACTTTGCCGCCAAGCAGCCGAGCAATTGTCTCGGGTGGCAGATCTTGATGAAAGTCGAAGAAGCGTTCATCGAAGGCCTGGTTGCGGCGGCCCAAGCTGAAGGGCAGATGCGGGGGATCGTACTTGGTCGAAAAAATCAGCCCAACGGTATAGGGATCAGCTAATTGCGCCGCTTTTTCGATTTGCGGCAGCGAAAAATTATCGATGGCTGCCACCTGCATCGGCTTCGTTACATAGCCAAGCTCCGGTTTGCTTAGCTCATCCGTTACCGGCCACGCGGTCAGTACGGTCGCATCTGGATAGCGTGCAGCGATCTGCTGGATGGCCGATTGGTGTAGCAGAATGACATCGCGGTAGGCGAGATTATCCTCCGGCGCGAAGCGGTAGGGGGGATTGATGAATAGTCCGGCGAGAAATGCAGCGATGCTTAATGCCACGAGATACGGCCATTGCCGCAGCCGCCGGTAGAAGGTATTGACGCAGACCAGCAGCACAAGAGGATACAAGGGCAGCAGATAACGCGTCAGCAGCGCTCCGCCAAGAACGGAGAAAAAAAGCAGGTTGGCGAGAATGATGACATAGAACTGCAGCTGATCGCTGATGGAAATGCGCCGCCTCTCTTCAACCGGAGGCAGCATCATGCAAGCCAGCATGCAAAGCACAGGCACAAACAGGTTCATGTGCGCGGTGATGTGAAGCACGCGATGCCCAAAGGCCAGCAACACCCGCAACGGTGTGAGTGTGGCTGTCGCGTTGTAGCGCAGATACTCCGGATTGCCGAAGACAAAGCCTGTACGGTGCCAGTGGTAGGCGTACCAGCAGACCAGCGGCACAGTGGGCAACAGCAATTTTCCTGCACGTGAAAGGTGCTTTTGGAAGAATGTTTCGTGCGCCGAAGGCTTCCATGCGCGGGGAGCGAAGGCTATCCAGAGTTGCCACGCCGCAAGCGCCAGCGGTGTGACGATGGCCGTCTCCTTTGCCAGCGCCGCCAATGAGAAACACACCACGGCAGCCCACAGGCGTTCCTCTAAAAAGAAAACCAGCGCCCAGAGCGTCGCCGCTGCAGCAAACGTATCCGCGTGCGCGAGCGAGCTTTGCGCAAACCACACCGGATAGAGAGCTGTAAGTGCTACCGTGGCTGTCGCAACTTTTACGTTGTGCGTTGTGACGATGGCCAGCTGATAGACGGCGAGCAGTGCAATCGAGGATACGGCGCACATGGCAACTCGCGTAACCCAGGGAGCGAAAGTGAAAATCTTCCACCAAATGGCAAGGTAAATTGACGGCAGCGGCGGATGCGCATTTGAGAGCGTCGAGTAAGGAACCAGCGAGCCAGTGTGAAAGAAGTCATAGGCTGCTGGAATGTAGTAACCGGCTTCATCCCAGTAGTAGGGCAGGCGAAGAAGCGGCAGGTGCATGAGCAGCACTGCCGCAAAAATTGCAGGAAAAACCAGCCAGAGCGCTGGCCGCAAATGCACTTGTCTGTGTGAAGACACGCGTTAGTACAGCCAGGCCTAGTGGACTGGCCCTTGCGGGACAGGCAGAGGATGTTGCGGCTCCAAGGCGATCTCGCCAAAGGCCTGCTCATATTGCGCGATGTTCTGTCCGAGGATGTTCCAAAGCGCCTTGGCCTGCTGCGGGCTGAGGTAGATGCCTTGCGAGTTCTGGATGGTCACGGTTTCGGGTGCATCCTGATGCACGAGTCCAAAGGCCAGGAAGAAATCCCATACGCTCACACGCACCTGCACGCTGTTGGAGTAGTTTTCGCGGTAATCGGGAGATTGCGTCAGGTTGATTTTGGGCTGAGGCTGCTGCGTGGGATTCATGATGGTTTTAGAGTATCGTGTTTCGTTTCCTGGGAGTGAGGTTATGGCGCGAAAGAGGGGACTTAAACCCCAATACCCCGCCAGATCCTAAGTTCACCTCGAACCTCGAATCAACAGTCTAGCGTGACTTGTACGGATTCTGCCAGACGTGTATTGAGAGGTGTTTTTTTGCCATCTTTCAGAATTTGTCGGGCAAATTACGCACACACCAGGCCCGCAGGCAACCAGGTACGTCACGTCGGCCGAAGCAAATGCTGACGATGAATGCGCGCTCGACCCGGCCCTGCTTTAAGGCGTATTCCGCCGCGGACGAGGCCGTTTGCAGCGCCTCCTCGTCGCCGAGCCAAGTAAAATTCGGGCCGGCGATACCAAAGCGCCGAGCTAACGCCGCACACGGCGCGTTCGCCAGGCACCAGGGAAACAGTTCGGGGTTTGCGAATGCTACGCCGGTTGTCTGTGCATCTGCCCAAAAACGCAGGGCGGTGGCACTGCCGGCATTTGGAGAGATCAGGAAGAGAGCGCTTCGCTCGCCGCTTGCATTCTCAAATAATGGCGCGAGTCGATCCATTGCCGATTCCATCGACTGACGCTCCAGAACGTCACAATGAAGCTCGAACTCGAGATCTGCCACAGTCCGTATCATGATTCCCACCTTCGCAGCAACAAGGATGAGTTCAATCCTCCAAACGCGAATGCGTTGTTCAAAACCCAGCTCAGAGGCCCGCGTACAGGCGCGCGAGTACATTCAACTCCCTCAACGTCTGGGGATTCGTGTCCAGCGGTTGTGGGTACAGTCTGTTCCAGCAAGCCTTGTACGCATACGGCAAGTTCGAGCGCCGATGATGCACCCAACGCATGGCCAAGCGCACCTTTGCTGCCGCTGACCTTTGGTAGCGTGGAGCCGAACAATTCCCGCAAGGCCCGTGCTTCGGCTGCGTCCGACGCGCGCGTGCCACTTCCGTGCGCATTCACCCAATCGATTGCACTGGTTGCGATTCCCGCCTCGTCGAGCGCTGCCTGCATTGCGCGTCTCATGCCGGAACCATCGGGCAGAGGAGCTGTGGGGTGATGCGCGTCGCACGACAATCCGAGACAAGCGACCTCAGCAAGAGGGATTGCGCCACGTGCTTGTGCAGCTTCCGCACGTTCGAGTACAAAAATCGCCGCTCCTTCACCCAGCAACATACCGCTGCGCTGAGCATCGAAGGGACGGCAACGATCGGACGCCATAGCGCGCGAGCGACTGAACCCAACCAGCGACAACCTGGAAAATGGTTCAACACCACCAGCCAATGCAAAATCTACCCGTCCGGTACGCAGGTCCTGGAGAGCCGCGCCCACCGCGTAGTTACCAGCCGCGCATGCCGTTGCCAGCGACTGAGAGGGGCCATCGAGTCCGAAGCGTTCACGTAAGCCTTGTGCAAAGGAAGGTACGCCATATTCGCTGACATCGAGAGGCTCGCCTTCTGCCGCTCGTTCGAAGGCAAGGCTTTCACCGAGAGTGCTGCCGATATAAACACCAGAAGTTCGCGGCAATTGGGCGCCGCAACCAGCCACCGCTTGTTCCGCGGCCGCCAGCGCCAGTGAGCGGCCCCGCCTCAGCGGGTCGCCTGCGATCTCAGCAATCCGCGCGGCTATTGTGCAACGATAACCACCCTCTTCCAAGTCTGGCCACGAGCACAGTGCGGTTTCGCCGCTGGATAATCGCTGGAATAGTTCGATGGGATTTGTCCCGAGGGGTGAGATCACACCCATCCCCGTGATCACGACGCGCGCAGATTCAGCCAGGCCGTTCTGTATGAGGCTCATGTTGGCATCCGCGCACAGATGTGGTCTGCCATCGCATCGAGGGAAATGAGGTTTGGGATATCGGCGTCGTCAATGAGAATGCCATAGCGTTGTTCAACGCGAGCTACCAATTCCACCAAATCCAAAGAGTCAAGACCAAGGTCGGCCTGGAACAAGGCATCCGTTGGCCAACTCTGGGGCAAGCGTGGCTGAATCCGGAAAAGGTCATCCCGGATCTGGACGATCACGCTGTCGAGCTGCGTCCTGGTCTCCGTATCGATCTCACCGAGGTTCATGGATACACCGGCACGGCATTGGCTCGTCGAAACGCCGCGGGCGGTGTGGCCAGCGGCGCGAGAGGGTCTCCGATGAGGCGGTAAGGAGACACAACTCCGCGAAACCGAAGCGCCGCGCGCACCAAGAGTTCACCTACGGTAGTGACACCTTCGGTTAGCACGTCGCAAATGGCCACTGCCCATCGCGTATTGTCAATATGAAGCGTGTCAGAAGTGGCTCCGAAAGATGACGCAGCAACTCCGAGTAACGGTAAAGCCTCTGAGTACGACAGACCTGTGCGCCGGCGGCTTGCCGTGCGACAGCAAAGCGACAACACCGCGCCCATGGGTTCGCCCACAAAGCTGTTGAAGTGGTGACGTCGCGTGCCGTGGTAGCCGACCCAGCCGACGGAACGGCCATGCCCAACATATACTCCCAACCCGAGACCGCTTCCCATGGCATCGACTAAACCTTCGCGCGTAATCACATCAGAGGTCCAGCGAAAGGTGCGGAGATGATGCCGCAGCAGCGTTTCCATGCGATCGACAATATGCAAGTAGCGCGGGTGCCACTGACTAAACAGAGCCACTCCCGGCTCGACGCCTCCGCGTCGATGCACTCGGGCGGCGGTTGCGGCGAAACGCCGGAGAGATACGGCATCGGTTGCAGGCAGCCATCCGATAGGCACGCGCCGATTGCTGCGATCCATGGCAAAGGGTGCGGTCAATACGGTGGCCGGTGCGCGCCGCGCCGGGCCGACGAACAGCACTGCGTCCAGATCATCGCGTGCCTTTACTCGCGTCGCAAGATCCGGAAGCACGGCATCGAACGGCAGGTGCTCTACATGCACGCCGACACTTCGCCACGCGCGTACCAGCGGCTGCAGATCACGCATGCAACCGCGCGGTGCCGCGAGCAGCAGCCTGCGCGCTTTTACTAAGCTACTTGCAGGCATCAAGCTACCTGCGGGTGGCTCTGTACGTAGAGTGCAAATTTCTCCCATGGCGCGTAATCACTTTGTGGTTTAGCTAACAGAACCCGGCGCGCGAAATAATGCATCATGATTTGCCCTTGCTGCTCAGGGCCGAAATCCATGAAATTGTCAGCCGCCGTATTTTCCATTACGGTCCTGCCACCTTCGCCAATCGTTGGGCCATCGGGCACCTGCTCGCTCGATCCGTCGTAGCGGGCATCGGGTATGGTGATCTGTGCCGAAGCAGCGCTGACATTGTAGCCGTAGTTGTATGACGGATCATCTCCCATAGTCACGTGATCGGCTATAGCGTGCGCAAGATAGATGGGGCCGACGTTCTGGTTCTGCCAGACGTGGGTCATCTCATGAACCATGGTGAAGCGCTCAATGGGCCCATCGCCCGCATCGAAGTTGATCAGGTTGCCGGTGGTAAAGGCTCGCGAATCCGGATTGCCGGTAAAGAAGTCCTGAATTCCAAAGATAATGCGGTTCGTTGGAGAATCGGTTGCGATGTAGGCGACGTCAAAGTCGACGGAAGTATCAAACACCAGCTTGACGTCCGCCAACTCCGCTGCGGTAAGGTGACGGAAGCCATTGAGCAAGTTCATCAACTGAAACACAACTGTATCGAGCCAGCCAACCACAACTTCCAACACGGCGAGGAGCATGTCCTTGATGTCTTCTCCAATGGCAAACATCGCGCGCGTGAATTCGTCTGCAAACTCGTCTCCTGCCTGTTTGAATGCGTCGACGACCTGATTCAGAGTCTGTCCAAGCTGACGTGCCGCTTTCACCAAATTCTGGATCGCCTGGTCGGGGTGTTTCAAGATCTCAACCACGAGTTGCGCAAGCGTGCCCCCTGCTTCGAGTACGCCTTGCACAACTGCGAGAGTCACTTCAAAGGCTTTGCCGACAGTCCAGGCAACAAATTTTGCGAGCTCGAAACCTGCCGCCAACGCACCCTTTACAAACTTCTCAATGCCAGGAATGAAATCGCTCTCCAGGTAATTGAGCGCGTAGATCACCGCGTTGCCCACACGGTCCCACAGACCGCCGAGTATTTCAAGCGCCTGATTGCCACGGGCAATTGCCCAATCGATCACTTCGGTGACTGCCGCACCTACCTCCTCGCAGAGCTGGACCATGCGTTCGAGCATCTGCTCGGTCTGCGCCGCTGCCCAGTCGAGAACCTCAACCACGCTCTTCTTCACGAAGCGGATGGCCAGGACTGCTTCGCGCCACAAGGCCGAGGCCAGCGCCTCACCACGGGCTAGCAACCAACCGAGGATGTCCCCCACTGGTCCGAGCGCCTGCAGTACGGCGTTAACGATCTTGCGGAAGATGAAATAGCTGGATTTTGCGACCGACTCCAGAATGTCCACGACCTTGGCGCCGACCTGTAGTGCTGCGTCGATTAAGCGTGCAGCTGTACGATAGGTAAATTCGATCATCTGGCGTGTGAATTCGATGATGGTTTTACCAAGCGCGAAGGCGGCTTTGACCACCTCTTTCAGCAGGTTCATGGCGAGGTTCAGAGTCTCTTTCAGCAGATCCAGCAGTGTGTGTCCCAACTGGAGGAAAGCGTTCACGACCGATTTGATGGCATTGAGCGCATGTGTCGCCAGCGTAGTGATGACATCCACAAACAGGCGCCCGGCTTCCAGAAGTCCATCGAGCACTTTGCGTATTACGTCTGCGGCCGCATTCACCATATACTTTGTGAAGTCCAGCAGCGCCTGACCAGCACGCGCTGCCGCGCGAGCAATTTCCTTTACCAGGTCGAGCCCCGCATTGATGACATCGTTGAAGACTGAGGCCAGAGTACGGCCGAGCGAGAGCAGCGAATTTACCACTGCGTCAAAGAGGTCTCCTGCTCGGGTGATTAGAGATGTAAAAATGTCCGCTACAGTCTTTCCGAGGTCAATGAGTGCGTGGACCATGTCACTCACCAGAGTGAGGCTAAACGCAAACGCCTGTTGGAGCAGGTTCCCGATTGTCTTACCGATGGCAAGCAGCGCTTCGGCGCCACGCTTTATGATGTCGAACGTCTTGTTCGCCAGATATCCCAGGAGTTCAGTTAATGTGTGCCCCAGGTTGTCGATTGCCTTGAGCACCGTGACGAGTCCGTCCATGGCGAGATTGAAGGCGGAATCAAGCACAGTGAACAGTCCCTTGCCAATCGCGTCGAGCCCCGCGACGATTTTTCTTACGAGTTCATAACCAGTCTCCAGTGCAGCGTTGAGGAGTTGGAGAATGGTCTGGCTCGCCGTATTAATCAGCGCAAAGACCAGGTTGGCAATGTCATTGGCGGCCCAGTTGACCATGTCCGCGATGGCCTGTCCCAATGATCCGGCGGCTTGTTTGACCGCGTCCACCACGGAATTTATAGCGTTTGCGATGTCATCGGCGACGTCTTCGAAGAAATCCACCACGGCTGCATCAGTATCATGACGGGGCGCAGGCTTGCCCTTTTCCATTCGTCTCATCTCCGCGCCGGCATCGCGCAGCCAATGCAAAACACTGCGTAACCCGTCATGATCTATCTTGCCGTTCTCATGCAGCACAAGCTCAGACATCAGTACTCGGCCCTGCCCTCGGGGCAATTGTCCGACAGCATGGACAACACCGCGTGCCTGCCCCGCACGGCGATAGCCCGAGATCAGCGTCCGCCTTTCTTCAGCGCTCATCTCCGCTGCTTCCTGGAACAGCTCGCGATGATTGAGAGGATTTTTTATGGATCGCGCATAGGATTCGGCGAGCATGCGGGCGTGCGCGGGGGAACCCGCGAACTGCTGACGGAATGTCGACGCGAGTTCGACTGCTGGGCTTTGCGTCTTGCGAATGACCGCATCGATTGCATGCGGGTTCTTCATCGACACGGTCGCCAGCCGGCTCGATAAACGGTTCAATCCGGCGTTATGCGCATCCTTAAATCCGATGATGTTCGTCTTGCCTGCTTTGCGGGCAGCATAGCCTTTGGGGGTCGCCTTACGCTTGGCTGCTGAAGGTGAGCTGACCGTTTTTGGATGGGACAACTTTGCACTTTGAGCTTTGCGAGGTGCCTTTACTTTAGTCGCCATGCGACCCTCCCCTATATCCCTCTTGCATGCTGTGGGATTCGGAATCTAAAACTTCTTGAATTACTTCTTCACAACTAAGCGATCTCCATCTGCCGAAACCAGTCTCAGGACACGAGATCGTTGATGGTGTCGCGGACCCTGATCGAGGACCAGATTGTTGTCCGCGTCCAGCCGCCATGTTCCTTCGGTGTGTTCGCTGCGATCACTGGGCCCAGGGCCGCTCTCAGTCAGACTGCCGTCCGGTCTGAGATCCAGGGAAGTACGTCCGCGGGATGGGGGAAATTTGTAACTCACCGGTCGAAACACCATTTCCGTATCGCTGTCTTCCTCATGGGAATGTACCCAGCGCTGTGCCAGCATGGCCTTTTCAACCTTGTTACTCATCGAACTTCGACTACTTTCATCTTCCGACGCCACTCCTTGGGCCTGCCAGGGCGGCGTTCATTCGCGCAACCTGCTGGGCGGTGAACATTAACATTGCGTCGTCGTCGACATAATCCATGTAATTCATGAACATGTCTCCGTTCGGACCGTTGCTGCAACTTATGTGAGGAAATTTCGGCTTTCCATAGTTGGGAAGTCGCGCGTTCGGCGTGTCGTTTATAAAATCAGTGCCTTCACAATGTTGGGTGTCTCCCCAGATGTGGTGCAGGTTGAGCCAGTGACCGACCTCATGGGTAGCTGTCCTTCCCAGGTTGAAAGGCGCAGTCGCTGTCCCCTTTGTTCCAAACGCTGTATTAAGAATCACCACACCGTCGGTCTTCGCAGGTCCGCCCGGGAATTGGGCATATCCCAAAAGTCCTCCTCCCAAAGAACAGACCCAAAGGTTCAAATATTCCTTGCTCGGCCAGGGATCTGCGCCACCCTTGGCTGCCGACTTCACCCCGTCATCGTCAGTGAATGATGTCTTCGCGGTTTTAGTTCGCGTAATCCCTTTTGTCGCCTTGCCATCAGGGCCTTTCGTCGCCAGGGCAAACTGGATCCGGGCATCCGTTACAAGACCTCCCCATACCGAGGGCGTCTTTTTTCGATCAGGATTCTTTGCGCTGTAATCCGTGTTAAGCCGCTTTATCTGGCTTCGAATCTGAGCATCCGAGATATTTTCCGACGCACTGTTGTAGATAACATGTACGACCACAGAAATGACGGTTGGAGCTGCGGCTCGATGGGTCAATCCTGCGAGCATCCGCCGGGAGGTCAGCCGCTCAAGGTCGACCAGTCTCCTTCCAAAGGCGGGATCTTGCTCAAGCAGTCTGGAATGAACCGCCATCGTCCCGCATTTGCGCCGCGCGGGAAGCGGTGCTGCTGTTTTATATTTGCGTGGCTTTTCCTTTTTTTGCTTCATACGATGTTATGGACACTCCGAGCAATCTCGTCCCATTGGTGACCCCCCCTCAGACTTAAGGACATTCTCTCGGTCTCGCCACCAATGGACGAGATTGCGATGGCGTCAAGTGCAATCCACCTTCCATTGCTGGATATCAAAAAACAAAGGCAATTTTTGTCTCCGGCCCTTATGAGGTGCCTCATATCGGCCAGAACTGGATTAAATCGGGCAAGAAACGAAGGGCCGATGGTTCCAGCCCGACGAGCAGGCTCGGTTATTTGCCGCTCAGTCTTTGGAGTCCTGAAAGTCTGGTGGTTTTTGGATTCCGTGTTTCTCGATCCTGTATATAAGGGTCTTGCGGCTGATATCGAGATAACGGGCCGCGTGGGTCTGATTCCAATCGCACTTGTGAAGGGCCTTCAGGAGGAGCTCTTTTTCGATTGCTTCCAGACTGATGCCTTGCGGAGGCAACTCTATCTCGAGGGCATCGATACCGGCTTTCTCCTGCCGCAGGAATGGAGGTAAATCATCGACAGTAATATCGCTTCCTCGCGCCAGAACAACGATGCGCTCTACAACATTCTCCAGTTCGCGCACGTTGCCAGGCCAGCGATACCGACTGAAATAGGGCAACAGAGCAGGTGACATGACCAGATCCGGTCGCTCGTTCTTCTTTTGGCTTTTGCGAAAAAAGTTTTGTATCAGATCCGGAATGTCTTCGGAGCGTTCGCGCAAGGGGGGCATCACTAGCGGAATTACGGCGAGGCGGTAGTATAAGTCTTCGCGAAAAGTACCGTCCTCGATCATCGCTTGCAGTTCCCGATGGGTCGCGGCAATAATTCGCACGTTCACTTTGGCCTTCACCTCGGAGCCGACCTTTTCGATTTCTCCTTCCTGAACAAGCCGGAGTAGCTTTACCTGAAGGTCAGGTGACATCTCGGCGATTTCATCGAGAAAGAGGGTACCTCCGTCGGCTAGTTCGATTCTCCCCTTCTTGTCGGCGACGGCGCCGGTAAACGCGCCTCTCTTGTGGCCGAAGAGTTCAGATTCCAGCAACTCCTTTGGTATAGCTCCGCAGTTGATGGTGACCAGCGGATTGTCACGGCGAGAGCTGTTGAAGTGAATGGCTCGCGCCAGTAGTTCCTTGCCTGTGCCTGTTTCTCCACGAATGAGCACCGTTGAATTGCTGTGCGCGGCCCTCTCAGCCATGTCCAGAACTTCCAGCAGGGCGTCAGAACGCCCGAGGATATTCTCAAAACCGTACTTCTTGTTGAGGCTGAGGCGCAGGGTGCGCACCTGCTCCACCAGGTGGAGGTGCTCCAGTGCGCGGCGCACAACTACAGACATCTCATCCTGGTGAACGGGCTTCGTAAGATAGTCGTAGGCGCCCGCCTTCATCGCCTCCACCGCCGTGTCCACCGTCCCAAAAGCGGTGAGCATAATGATGATCGTGTTCGGATATTGCAACCGAGCATGTTTGAGCAGCTCAAGTCCAGACATACCTGGCATCTTCAGATCCGTAATCACCAAGTCAAATTGTCGAAGCTGAAGTACCGACAATGTCTGTTGGGCAGAGGCTGTGACGGCAACCTCGTATCCCTCTTGCTCCAGTTGAACCTGCAGCACTCTGCGCAGGCTGGGATCGTCATCCACTACGAGGATTCTGCCGTTCATCATATTGCGCACTGCTGGAGAGGAAGCGATACGCGGACCGTTACCCCCTGGGAGGAATTGCTAGCGATGGTCAGTACCCCTCCGTGTTGACTGACAATCTGGTGTGCGACGGAGAGCCCGAGGCCCGTCCCGCTTTCCTTGGTTGTGAAGAAGGGATCGAAGATCTTTTCCAGGTTTGCTTCGTCAATGCCTCCTCCCTGATCATGAACATCGATTTGGATGCTGGCGCCGTCGCGCTGAGCCTCTAACAACACGGTTCCTCCGAGCGGCATAGCCTGGCACGCATTCATGACGAGATTGATCAGGACCTGCTTCAGTTGCTCCGGATCGCACTCGAGCATCGGCAAGTCGGACCCGATGTGTCTTCGCAACTCGAGCCGACTCGCGTCGCAGGCATGCCGAACGAGAATAATGACCAAGTCCAGAAGTTCACCGATGTCGATCATTGTCAGCTCGGGTGGCCGCGGCTTGGCGAATTCGAGAAAACTGGTGAGCAGGCGATTGAGCCGCTGGCTCTCCTTCTGGATGATGTCAAGAAACTCGCGACGCTGTTCCACCGATTGAGTCTCGCGCTGGACAAGGGAAGCCGCACCCTCCAGGCTTGCCAGCGGAGTCCGAATCTCATGAGCCAAACCAGCCGATAGTTGCGCCAGCGCATAAATCCTCTCCGCGCGCTTCATCCTTTCAAAGTTCTTTTCCAATTCCTGATGCGCCTGGCGCAGTTGATCGGTGGTCCTGCGAAGAAGTGCCTCTTGTTTTCGATGTCGATCCGTAAGCACTCCGGATAACAGGCCCACCACGCAGAACATACAAATCTCCAGTAGCTCATCGATAACGTCGACGCGGCTTACGGTCCATATGGGCGGCGTACCAATTGCGAAGGCGCAACCCGCGAGCAGCGCAACGACCAATCCGCCTCTCCACCCCATGACCAGGCCGGCGAGCACAGTCGGGATATAGTACAGCCGCTGAAGAACATAGACCCAGTGCATCTGGTCTGGAGTGGTCAGATGCTGCAGGATTCCTATGGTGATGACCATGGCCGCAAGCCAGCCTAACCACATGCCGCGTCTCGCGTTCTGTCTCGTATCCAGGACAGAGACATCGTTCGACGCGGCGTTTTTGAGAGCGTAGGGCAATGACGGATCCTCAACGATTTGCCGACGGTGTGAACCGGAACGGCTACTTCGAGAGCAATCCAGCGTACACCGACCGCTTTCGGGTCCTCAACTTGAACTTCACGGCAAGGTTCAGCAGACGAGCATTGTTTCGGTAGACATCTCATTTAAGGGCCAAGTTTGATTCCCTTTCTTAGGTGTGAAGTCTCTCGTGCGCTTTCCTCTTTCCGCAGCAATCGCAAGTCCGAAGCATCGCCGATCAGATGCCTCGATGTGCCGCACTAAAGCGAATCATATGAATCGATCGGGTAAAACGCTGTCCTGGATGTCCAGAGCATCCTCAGAAAACAGACTTTGGCATGAACATCGTAAACACCAAAATGCCCCATAAAAGCCAGAGTCGGCTCATATGAGGCACTTCAGAAGCAGGCGGAGACTTGTAGGACCTTTGTTTTGTGGAACCGGTGATGGCAGCTTGCTTGCACTTGCTGTCATCACAATCTCGCCCAATGCGGAGTTCGTCAAGGCAGTCTCATGGGAAAAGCAAATCGCACTGCCGATGCCAGGATTGCTGGTTAAGGGCTGCCTTGATGACTGCAGCATTTGCGAGTCTGAGCTTGAGAAGAAACTGGATCTCGAACTCGAGCACATACAACTCGAAAATGAGCTGCTCAAGAAAAAGATCAGCCTGCTGGAGAAGTCCCAGGAGTACCGCTGTTGTCCAGGCGACGCAAATGAGCCGGTGCAACCAAACCCATAGCCTCTCAACTGCGCCAGCTCCACTGATGGTGGCGAAGGCCACCCATCAGATCCCACGTGAATCGGATGTCCGCCAATCTCATGCTGCCTGAGTGCGGCGGACTTCCGGGAACAATCGGGTTTCATCACAACGTCGCAAAGGAGCGAACGAAATGAGCATTGAGCAAACAGAGCAACAGTCCTTGTACATCACCCAGGAAAAGTTATTGGCCTTTGTCCACGACATGATTGGAGCAAGCAGTGGACGTGAGGATGACGAACATCCCTTGCCCCCGGGACCCTGGGATCCGGTTATCCGCGTGGCATTACGGCAGATCGAATCCTTCGGTCCAAGCCCCGAGCCCTGGAGAGTTTTTGATTCGACTCCAGCACAGTTGCGAACAGCAAGATCAATCTTTAGCCCCCATCCGGAGCCCTGGAGAGTCCTGCTCGCAAGCATTCTTGCAAAGCACCCCGAAATTTATGACGTCATCGGCGGCGGCCACAGATTCGGTGAGGAAGTCTCACTCAATCCGCAGCCTCTACCGCCTCGCTATGCTTTTTTGGTGGCGGCCGCCCAGGCAGTAGTAAACCGCGCCGAGCTGTTGCAGGAGATCGCCGACGCCACATTGCAGGAAGGCACACGGCAGAGCATCATCATTGTCGGCGGTTACACCAGACGATTCACGGATGACTGGTGCGGGAATGGATTCAGGCTACGCTGGCCGTTTCCCGGTCCACGCCCCAATTGGTTTACGCATGAACTCTCCGGGATCGATCTAGTTGTTATGGCAACTCAATTTCATCAGGCAGCGAAAGAGACTTTCAGCCTGGATCTGCGCCAAAACCTGGGAGATGTCAGCGCAAGATTTGTGGAAGCTGGTCTAT
>Ga0206835_1043_pt1 | contig 50352 bp, 28 predicted proteins | sample Alteio_BWOrgCont_31_FD_152853 | JGI IMG/M metagenome (GOLD analysis project Ga0206835, IMG submission 152853) | Enriched cells from forest soil in Barre Woods Harvard Forest LTER site, Petersham, Massachusetts, United States -... | ecosystem: Environmental > Terrestrial > Soil > Temperate forest >...
AGAGGGCCGGTTTTGTCGCCCAGCCCAAAGTAATGCTCGTCCAGCGGCATGATCTTGTAGGTGCGAAAACTGTTGCCTTCGAAGCGAACCGGCAGGGCATCCTGTTGCACGATCTTTCCTGTCAGATCGCGGACGGTCAGCTGCAGATTGCTTTTCGCAATCTGCACCACCAGCGCATGCGTGCGGAAGCCGAAAGATGTCGCGGAAGATTCCGGACTTACCTTGATCCGGTTGTGAAGCGCATTGGGAAGAACAGCCCAGGAGACGTCTTCCTGGGGAGCATTGCTTCGCACAATGCGAATTCGGATGACGTCATCGCGCAAGGCTGTGATTTGCTCCCGTATCGAACCTGCTTCGATGGCAACTCCATCGTCCAAGGCGGAAAAGGTGGTTGCATGGTCGAGGATAAGTGTCTTGTCTTTCCCAATTTGCTCTTGAGCATGAAGAACGGAAGAGAGCGGAGCCGCGAAAATAAAAAGTGTTGCACCGAGAACGCAAAGTCTTCGCATAGGTATTCCTGAAGTGAACATGATTTGTGCCTGAGCAGTTAATGTGATGATTCCGCCTACGGCGCATCGTCAAGACTGGAAGGGTGCGAATCCTCAAAGGCGATGACGGCACCTTCACGCCGCCTTTGCTGGAGCACCTTCATTTGTTCGAGAGCCGCGTCCGCGTCCGCGGTGTCGCCAATCTTGCGGTAGAGCCGGGCCAGCATGTAATGAAGGCCGCCGTCTTGATCGCTTTCCAAACCCATTTTCAATTCGCTGATCGCTTCCTGCATCTTTCCGTCCGCGTCGTACACTTTGCCGAGCAATGCATGCACATGCGGAAGCATCTGCGGCTTGGCTCGCAAGGCTTTCAGTAAAAATGGCTCGGCATCGGGGAACTTGTGCTGAGAAATCAGCGCTTCGCCCATCAGCAGGTTTACTTCCGGATCGTCGGGGCTTTGGAGCAGTGCTTTCTGTGCTGTATCAATGGTCTTGGCCACATTTGCCCCTGCAAAATAGGCGAATGCCAATCCGAGGAGAGCAGCAGGATCGTTGGGAGAGATATCCAGCGCTTTTGTGTATTCGCCCTGCGCGTCGTCATATCTCTCCCGCTGACGATAAATATCGCCAAGGAGGATGTGGCTTCTGGCTGAATTGGGTTCGAGTTGCTCGAAATGCGCCAGGGACTGAAAAGCCAGTTTTTCATTGGCCTTGATGGACCAGTAGAGTGCTGCCGCCGTCGGGTGCGAAGACAAGGCCAGGAGCTCGCGGCCGGCATCGGAGGACAATTCGTAGTCGCCGGTGAGAAAAGCACATATGGCCAGCAGTTGGAGCGCGCTCGCGTCGCGGTTGCCTAAGCTGTTCCTTAAGCGGCTGTCACACAGGCCATAGTGACCTGACGCGTAATCCTTTTCAGCCAAATGCTGGATCGTAGAAGGGGATACGGAAGAAGATGCGGGTTGGCTTGCATGGCGCATGAAAGCGGTCTCTTCAAAGGGAGCCGATACGCCGTGAACTGTTTGCGAAAACGGCACGTAAAAGGCGTCGTCTATTTTGCCTGAAGCGTATTGCCGACTCAGGAAGTCCAGAAAGCGATCGGTCTGCTCATCCGGCATTCCTTCAAACAGGGAGGGCAAGCTGGAAAGAAGAAAGCCCGGATCGCGGGCCCATACTTCATGAAGGAGTGAAAGCGCTTCTTCATTTTCATTTGATGATACCGTATTCATGCGAAGACGCGCCTCGCCCAGAAGTGCCAGCATGCACTCTGGACTTGCTTTTTGGTCCGCGCTGAACTCCAGTGCAGCATGGTCTTCGTCGCGCTGCTTCAGATACAGAAAGCCCAGTTCCGAACGCATGCATGGAGGCTGATCTTTGGAAGCGAGAACGCTCTCGTACAAGCCTGCTGCCTCCTTATATCTGGATTGCTTGACCAGCGATTGGGCAAACAAGGCCTTTGCGTACGACGAATCCTGATCGTCTTTGACCATCTTGCGTGAGTCCTCTTCTTCCTGGCTGAGGGAGGCAATACCCAAAGCAAACCAGGCCGAGCTTTGTTTGGCATCCAGACGGACTGTATGCCGAAGCTCACGCGCCGCCTGCGAGAACTCTCCCAATGAGGAATAGGCGCGCCCAAGGGTAAGAGAGGGAAGCGGATCGGCATCATTCATCTTCTCTGCTTTCAGCAGCAATGGAATGGCGTCCTTTGCCTTTCCCGTATGAACGTAGTCGATTCCGAGAAAGAGATTGGGAACATAGAGAGCCGGTTTCAGCCGGTTTGCTTCCTGAAAACTTTGAATCGCCGCAGCGTAATCTCCCGTTTCATGCTGCATGAGTCCAAGATTTGCCCACAGCTCGGGAATATCGTTTTGAAGTTTTACGGCTTGCTTATAATCTGCTGCCGCAGCGGCATAGTCGTTTGCGGCCTGCGCCTGTTGGGCTGCGGACAATAACGAAGCGAGTTGAGGGGATTGATCCTGCTGGCCAACCGCGAGTTGGGGAATGACCAGCAGGACCACCGACAGCAATGTTGGAGAAATTCTCAAGTAGCGATTACCAGTAGAACTTTCCTGCAAATTGCACCGTGCGGCTGGGAAAGGCGTTTGTGATTTGCCCGAGACCGGATTGACACGATGCCTGCGCATTGGGGTCGCATCCCGTATAGGCAGCGCCGCCGTTCTCTGGAGCATAGAACTGCGGGTGGTTGAAGGTGTTGAACAGCTCTGCCCGGAACTGCAGTCGCATGGATTCAGTGAACTGCCAGTTTTTCATGAGCGAGGTATCCCAGTTCTGGTAATTGGGACCTCGAAGGTAAGAGAAGAAGCGCGGAGCGGTTCCGAAGGTGCCGTAGGGAGCGTATGCAAAGGCTCCGGTATTGAACCATTCGTGAATGTTCGGATGCGCCACGTGCACGTCTCCGACGACGTCCGGCCTCGGGTTGCCTCCATAGGAGGCAATGTCAGCGCCGCTGATGCTGAGGGGAATGCCCGACTTGAAAGTGGCAATCTGCGAGACTTCCCATCCGCCGAATACGGCATTTTCCAGGCGGTTCATGTTCGCTCCGACCGCTCTTCCGCGCCCGAGGGGGAGCTCATAAATGTAATTGGCTACCAGGCTATGTGTCGTGTCCGAACCGTCCACACTCTTTTCGGCGGCCAGGTCGTAATTGTTTGCCGGTCCGGCATTGCCGGAATACGACCAGGAGTTGTTGCCCTCCACGTTATCCAGGAACTTGGAATAGGTGTAGGAGACGAGCGCAGTCAGGCCTTTGCTGAAGCGATGGTTGAAATTGACCTGCAGAGCATTGTAGTTGGAGAAGCCCACGGGAGCGTCGGCTTCGGCAACGCCGCAAAACTGCGGGAAGGGCTGAAGGAGCTGTGATTGCACTATCGTTGGCTGATCCAGCGCGCAGCTGCTGGTTCCTGCAGCAATCGCCCCATAAAACGGGTTGGGAACGAGAGCGTTGAGCGTTGACTGACCGAGGGGCAGGTATGTCGGATTCAACTGGCTCCGGTTGAGCGAGCTGGTGATCAAGTGCGTGCCGCGATTCCCGACATAGTTCACGTCCAGCACGTCGTTGGGGGCGATAGCCCATTGCCAGCCCAGCAGGTACTGCTGGACATAGCTGGAGGAGCGTTGTCTGAAGTTGCTGCTCACGGAGTTTCCAACCTGTTGCAGCTCACCCAGGGAGTTCCCGGTAATCGGGATAAAACCATTCGGCCAGGGATTCGCCATGGTAACGGCAGGATTCGGCGTAATGGCATTCAGTGTGTAAGGAATATTGGTCTGACTAGCAAAGCCGGAGTTTTGCGCCAGGAAGCAGCAGGATATCGATGGCGGGTAGAAGATCCCGTATCCGCCGCGGACAACGAAGTTGGGGAGCGTCTGATAGGTGAACCCTACGCGCGGCGCCCAGTTATCGAAGTTCGTATCGTAAGAACCCCGCTGATTGCTGGAAAGGAACTGCAGCGCTCCCGGCAATGTCTGTCCGATAGTTGTCCCGATTGGATTCGAAGCGTTGGGATTGAAGACGGATGCGACGTTATGACGATAGGTGGGGGCTGTCTGAATCTCATAGCGGAGGCCGAGATTCAGAGTCAGCTTCGGAGTTACCTTCCAGTCATCCTGGACGTACCAGCCAAAATAGTGGGTAGCAACGGCGGGATTGTATGTCGTTCCTGTAGCGCCGCCATCGAGGACACCAAGCATCAGTTGCGCCAGCCCGTTTCCAGTTGCGAAACCGGTTGCGCTGTTTGGATCTGGTCCATTGGTGAATGTGCCGTTTGACTGCAGGGTGGATTGGAAGAAGTTGGCCTGATCGTCCTGCTGCTCGACGTACATGAATCCAAAATTCAGCGTGTGCCGGCCGAGGCTCTTAATTAGATCAACAGCGACGCTGCCAATAGGGCCGTGGTTGGTTACCGTTTCATTCGTCAGTGGGCCGAGTGGAGACTGGCTGCCGATTTTCACGATGGGGAACTCGGGACTGTTTGTGTCCAGATAGGACGGCAGGCCCAGGCTTGTAGGTTTAAACCCTCTCGACTGGTTGGTGGAGGTCTCATGCCAGACTTCCACTCCGGACATGATATTCATGGTCAGGGTTGGGCTGAAAACATGGCTGAATCCGGCTGCCATATTCCAGCGGTTATTCGGGCGGGCGTTGCCGGGACCGGCATCGTTGTCGGAACCCCAATAGTCGGGCGTGCCGGTTTTAAACTCATTTTTGTACGAGTAGCGGAAGTAGAAACGTGAGCTGCTGTTGATGTTGTGGTCCACGCGGATCAGGTATTCGTCGGAGTTGGCAGGATTCGTTCCTGTGGCTACAAAATTATTCGTGATTCCGGATCCGTTTGGCTTTGGAAAATAGCTGACTAGCTTTGCTCCAATTGGGTCGAGCGGACCCAGCGTGGTGATGTCATTGTTCTGGATGGGATCACGTATGTAGCCCGATTGGGTTGCTATGCGGCCTGTTCTGGGATCCACCTGGCCTGCGGTTATAGTGCGGGTACTGCGCGGATCGTAAATCTGGCCTAAGTAAATAGGACGTCCAAGAGCATCCGTGCCCATCTGGGGGCCGAGAAGTTCGGAAAAATTTCCGGCGAGAAAATTGGCATCGGGAACGGTGAACGTGCTGTTTGCCGGCGTGGCCAGGTTCAGATGTTCGTAAAGCCCGAAGATGAAGGTCTTTTCACGTTGCCTGTAGAGACCGGGAATGTAGAGCGGGCCGCCTGCCGAAGCGCCGATCTGGTTGCGGGTGAAATTGCCTTTACTGAGATTGTTATGGTTATTGAACCAAAGGTTGGCATCAAGCGAAGAATTGCGATAGAACGAGTACACGTCGCCGTGGAATGAACTGGTGCCCGATTTCGTGACGACGTTCACCACGTTGCCTGTGCTCCATCCATACTGTGCGGTGAAGGAGTTGTTCTGGACTTTGAATTCCTGCACTGCATCTACCGAGGGCACATAATCCACAGCGCCCCACTCCGGATCGGTATCCCATGCACCATCGAGCAGATAGGCTGACGTTCCGAAGAAGCCGCCGGCAAAGTTGAGGAAGGATATGTCCTGATCCGCGTCATCGGTGCTGGGACCGCCGCCGCCGAGCAGCATCTGGCCTTCCGAGGTGTTGTTTACTGAGGAGTTGAGAGTGGCAAGGCCGTAGACATTTCTGAGGTTAAGCGGGAGTTCGACGACCTGCTTCGAGTCGAGATCCGCCGACAGGTTTGCGTTATCCGTGTTGAGCAGCGACGCCTGGGCGTTCACAACCACCTGCTCGGTAGCGGAGCCTAAAGTCAGGGTAACGTTTTGCGTGGCCGATTGCGCCGCATCGAGCACAATTCCAACCTGCTGATACTTCTTAAACCCGTTGATCTCAATGTCAAGGCTGTATGTAGCGGGAGGTAGCTGGGAGAAGGTATAGTGTCCGTTTTCGTCCGTGGTGAAAACGCGGGCCACACCCTGCTCCCTGCTTGAGAGCCTTACGGCAGCCTGGGGTACGACCGCTCCGGTTGCATCCGTCACCGTGCCGCTGAGGGTTGCCGTCGTGACTGCCAGCTGTGCTTTGATCCAAGATGGATAGCTTACAACTAAGGTGAGCAAGATCGTTAGCTTGCCCCAATATAGAAATCTTTTTCTTTTCAATTTAGCCTCCAAAATGTGACATCACATCCGATCCAATGCGCCCTGAGCAGTTCGTGTCTCGCTGAAATAAGCGGCTGGATCAGAGTTTGCAAAAGCAGGATTCTTATAGGGGCCGGAATATTGGGCAGATAAGGTCTTTGCAGTAAGGCAATCAGGTCTTTACATGCAAACTTTTCAGAAAAGTTTTTTATTTTGTGTTATTTGCGAGAGGTAAATGCAGCGAGCCGGGTATCGTTCGAGGCCAAAGCGCCCGGTATAAACAGGGAGATATTAAGGACGCCAGATCAGCAGAGACGTGGGTTTTCGCTTTGACCGCAGAGATGAAGACTGTGCCCTTCGAGGTGGGGATCCATCGCTTTGCAAGACGGCCATATATATTGGAGAAATCATCTCCGCACTGCGGATATTTCGAAAGGAACCATGATGCGGAGTGCTCTCCTACTGACCGCGGGTTTCGTGTGTCTGGTCCACCTCAGCCCAGCGCTGGCTCAACCTTCAAAGCCGGAGACTGCAAGGCAAGCCTTGTACCAACAGGCTGGCGCTCCCATAGACAAGCGCGTGGACGATCTGTTGCGCCGCATGACTGTGGAAGAAAAGGTCCGGCAACTGGATATGTATGCCGGGGCCAAGGATCTTGTGGATAAGCACACGGACGATACCCATGCGGCTGCCGACGCCGTTTTTCTTCCGGAAAAGGCGCAGGGTCTATGGGGAGATCTTGGAGTGGGGTCGGTCCACGACTTGTATCCGACGCCGGAGCAGGCGAATGCCCTCCAGAAGTGGGTCATCGGGCATAACCGTCTGGGCATTCCAGCTCTTTTCATTGAAGAGGGGCTTCACGGTTTCAACACCGGAACGGTATTTCCTACTCCGCTCAACCTTGCCGCTACCTGGAACCAGGAGATCGCACAGGAGACCGGCGCAGCCATTGCGGCAGAGGCTCGCGCAACCGGCGTTGATATGATTCTCGCGCCTGTGCTCGATCTCGCGCGCGAGCCACGTTGGGGACGCGTTGAAGAGGATTTCGGAGAAGACCCTTATTTGACTGGGCAGCTTGGTCTGGCATATGTGCGCGGCGCACAGGGCGAGAGCCTGAACACAGATCATACCGTTGTGAGCGAACCAAAGCATTTTGCCGGGCATGGTTCTCCTGAGGGCGGCACGAATACATCGCCGGTGCATATCGGCGAGCGTGAGCTGCGCTCGGTGATGCTGAAGCCGTTTGAGCCTGCTTTTCGTGAGGGACATGCCATGGCTACGATGGCTGCTTACCACGAGATTGACGGTATCCCTGTTACCGCCGATCCGTTTCTGTTAAAGAAGATTCTCCGCGATGAATGGGGCTTTCAGGGATTTGTGCTCTCGGACCTCGGCGCGATCCAGCGTTTGTACAAAGTGCACCACGTTGCTGCAACGCCAAAAGACGCCTCGTGCATGGCCATCCGCTCGGGGGTAGACATGCAGTTCTACGACTTCGATCATGATGTTTTCCAGAAAGCGCTGATCGACTGCGTACACGAAGGGTCTCTTTCGCAGGCGGATCTGGACCGGGCTGTTGGCGCCGTGCTTCGCGTGAAGTTTGCCCTGGGACTATTCGATCATCCATTGGTTGATCCGAGTCTCAACGCTCGAGTGCATCGATCGCCGGAGCACCTTGCGCTCTCGCTGGAGTCGGCGCGTCAGTCTATGACGCTGCTGAAGAATGATGGCCGTCTGCTGCCGCTTTCAAAGTCTGTACAACGCATTGCCGTCATCGGTCCCAATGCCGACGTGGCGCGCTATGGCGACTATGAAAAGGAGGAGAACGGTGAGCACATCAGCCTGCTTGACGGCATCCGCACGCTTGTTTCCCAGGCAACAGTCACCTTCGATGCAGGCAAAGATATTCCAGCGGCTGTAGCCATGGCGAAAGATGCGGATGTGGTGATTTTGGGCCTGGGAGAATGGCAGGGTATCTCAGGAGAGAGTTTTGATCGCTCCAATCTCGACTTGCCGGGAAATCAGGAACAGCTGTTGGAGGCCGTGGTTGCTACGGGTAAGCCTGTGGTCCTTGTCCTTGAAAATGGCAGGCCGCTGACAATCGGATGGGCAAAGGAGCATGTTCCCGCGATTCTGGAAGCGTGGTATCCGGGCGAATTCGGCGGCAAGGCAATTGCCGAGACTCTCTTCGGCGAGAACAATCCGGCCGGACGCCTCACGATTACTTTTCCGCGCAGCGTCGGGCAATTGCCGGTCTTCTATAACAGCGACCCCTCGCGAATGCGCAAATATGTGGATGACGACGGGAAACCGCTGTTTCCTTTTGGATTTGGACTGAGCTATACGACCTTCCGCTACGATCATCTTGCTGCACAGCCTCCGGCGCCGGGCGGTGGCGGCGATATCGTGGTGATCGCTGATGTGACAAATACGGGGGATAGAGAAGGCGAAGAGGTGGCCCAGCTTTATTTGCGACAGGATGTGAGCAGCGTCGAAACGCCAGACCGCTCGCTGAAAGGTTTTTCGCGAATACGCCTGAAGCCGCAGGAAACAAAGACCGTCACCTTTTGCATTCCGCAAGAGCAGCTTGCGGTGTGGAACGCAGAAGGGAAATGGGCTGTCGAGCCGGGAAGCTATACCGTTTGGGTTGGCGGCTCCTCCGAAGCGTCCCTAAGCAGGCAGTTTTCTTTACGCCACTGATCCGGGTTGACCCAACAGGTGAAATAGCGAATCTGAGATGCGGCGGATCGGGAAATAGAAACAACAGAGAGTTAAGGAATGACACGAATCAGAAAATATTTGCGTGCTTTGATATTTCCGGCAATTTTTACCAGTTGCGTACTAGGACTAGAAGGACAGCAAACTAAAAACCCTGTGGACTATGTTTCTCCAAACATTGGGGGGATTGGACAGCTACTCACTGCTACAGTTCCATACGTTCAATACCCCCATGGGATGATGCGAGTGGCTCCGGTGACTACGCCGGGGATTACGGACCGCTATCTGGCGGACAAGATTTACGGATTTCCGGTTGGCCCCGCCATTTTGATGGCGTCTGTCGGCAATAGCAGCAGCCGTCCACAGGACTATGCTTCTGACTTTGACCACGACTTTGAGACTGCAACTCCGTATTACTATGCTGTGGATCTTCAAACGTGGAATATCAAGGCTGAGTTAACGACAAGTGCACAGGCGGCCTCGTACCGGTTCACTTTTCCCGTCAGTGCTCATGCGCACCTGGCACTCAGCATGAAGGATGATTCTGAGCTCGCCGTTCTAAGCAGTACGGCGATACAGGGGAGCGAAAAGGTCGTCGGTCCTGTTGGAGAACTTTCCGGAGCCGCAGGCGAGACCAGGGAGTATTTCTATGTGGAATTCTCCAAGCCGGTTCGTGCCTACGTGACGTGGCAGGGTGATGATCTTTCACGCGTGGAGAAGCGCGTTGGCAACCATATTGGATTTGTAACCGATACTGCGACGAATGGTGGAGAGCAGATCGAGGTTCGAGTCGGAATCTCCTATATCAGTGCGGAACAGGCCCGGCGCAACCTGGAACGTGAAATTCCCGAATGGGATTTCGGCCAGGTAAAGGCGAAAGCACAGGCTGTCTGGAACAGTGCCCTTGGCAAGATAGGCGTCACGGGCGGTAGCGAGCAGCAGCGCACGATTTTCTATACCGCTCTGTATCGCTCTCTCGGGCGCATGACTGACATTACCGAGGATGGCCGGTATTACAGCGGATACGATCATGCGGTTCATAACGCGGAAGGCCACGCCTTCTACATCGATGACGGCATCTGGGATACCTATCGTTCCTTGCATCCATTGCAAATGCTGCTGGATGCGAATGGGCAGCAGGATATGATCCGGTCGTATCTCCGCATGTATGAGCAGAGCGGCTGGCTGCCTTCCTTTCCTTCGGCTGCAGGCGATCAATCTGTGATGATTGGTCACCACGCGGCGGCGCTTATTCTGGACGCCTACGCAAAAGGGTATCGGGATTTCGACGTCAATGTGGCATATGCGGCGATGCGGAAGAACGCGACGGAGGCGACGATGCTTCCGTGGCGGCGTGGACCACTCACAAGTCTAGACAAAGTGTATTTCGATAAGGGATTTTTTCCCGCACTGGCCAAGGGTGAAAGCGAAACTGTGCCCGAGGTGACTGGCGAACTGCGGCAGGCCGCATCGGTCACGCTTGAAAGCAGCTATGACGACTGGTGCGTTGCTCAGCTTGCCAAGGCACTTGGCAAAGAATCGGATGCCGCTTACTTCACGAAGCTCGCGCATAACTACGAAAATCTCTTCAACCCGAATATAGGGTTCATGGCTCCGAAAAGCGCCAATGGCGAGTGGGTCGCGGATTTTGATCCCAAACTCGGCGGCGGACAAGGCGGCCGCGATTATTTCACAGAAGTGAATTCGTGGATCTATACCTTCAACGTGCAGCATGATGTTGCCGGACTGATTCGCCTGATGGGCGGCCGCGAACCATTCAATACTCAACTGGACCGCTTGTTCGTGGAACAATACGGTACATCAAAATTTCGCTTCCTTAACCAGTTTCCAGATGCGACCGGACTTGTCGGCCTCTACGCTCAAGGCAACGAGCCCAGTTTCCACATTCCTTATCTCTACGACTTTTCAGGCCAGCCGTGGAAGACACAGCAACGAGTCCGGCAGCTCATGGATGTCTGGTACGGGGATGGGCCGCTCGGCATTCCTGGAGACGACGATGGCGGTGAAACGTCATCGTGGTACGTACTGAGCGCAGTCGGTTTCTATCCGGTGTGTCCGGGCAGCCCTGTCTATGAAATTGGCAGTCCTATCTTTGCCAAAAGCGTTATCCGGTTGGGCAACGGAAAGGAATTTACGATCCTTGCAAATCGAGTTTCGAGGCAGAACAAATATATTCAGTCGGCTCAACTGAATGGCAAGCCGCTCAACAGGCCGTGGTTTCAGCAATCGGATATCAGCAACGGCGGAACGCTGGTTCTGGAAATGACGGACAGGCCAAACACACACTGGGGCAGTGGTCCAGAGGATGTGCCACCCTCGATGTCGAATCAGGCGAAATAACGAACGATAAGCGAGATAGGCAAGCCAACAAAGAACATGTGAATGAGCAGTTGCGTCAAAAAGGCCTTGATCGAGAATGGACGCTGAAGTGAAGACAGCGGCAACACGACAAAGCTCATAAACAAATGCACAGCGATACCGTAAAGGAGGCCGCAAAGGACAGCATGTTCGATGAGAAGGCTCATTTCCCGACTTGCGGCGTAATACACGGCTGCCGCAACCGTAGCAATGAGAAAGTGAATTCCTAATCCCAAGGCGGCGGTGCCGGCTCCGCCCTCAAAAGACTTCGGACCTAACATGCCGCTTGCGATGGCCTGCAGTAATCGCATCGGGGTGATTCCCTTGAGCTTGCTTACTGTCAGCGTGCCGGTTAGGTCCAGCACACCGCAGGTCAGGCCGGCCAGTAGAACGACTTTAAAGCTCGTCAGCAAAGAAGAGCTAATCATCGATGAAGTATCTCCGAAATGTGCGGCCTGTTGAGTGAATGCCTTCTCGGCAATCGCAACTTAAACTTATGAGCGTGGCCGAGGAATCGTTAAATCCAGATCTCGGGCGCACATTTGTTTCGTCAGAAGAATAATTTGACCTGTGTGCTGCTGCACATGTCCGACGACCTGATAGATTGCATCCAGTACAGAAACTTCGCCACGCTGCTGCGGGTCGGTACGCTCAAGAAGTCTTTCGTGTGGGAGGGCTTCTATCACGGCGACTGCTTCGGTAATCGTAGCCGCGAAAAGGGTGAGCAGCTCCGCTTTCGTAAGGCCGCTATTCTGGCTAAACTCTAAATCCCTGGTGCGCACATCCGTTTCTCTGCCCACGCCATGCATGATCCACTGGCGAATGTTACCGCACAGATGCAGTATCAGATTGCCTATTGTATTTTCATGTGCGGCCTTGCGTTCCCACACCTGCTCGTCATTGAGTTCGAGCAAGCATGTTTCAACGCAATTTCTCATATCGCGCAGCTTGTGAACGGAATAGGCGAGAAATAGTTCAGCGATCGATGAGTTCATAGAATGAGAGCATCTTTCCTTGGTTGATATGTATCTCCGAACTGCATGGCGCGCCACACGATGCTAGCTGTGAGCTGTTTTCCGTTCGAGATGGCGTACTTGATTCAGAATGGCGATCAAAGCGTCGAGGTGTTGCGGTTCTGTTCGATAGTTTGTGATGCAGGCACGGAGCGCGGGCTGTTTTCGTTTTCCGAGCTGAATGGTTGAGATCCATGCGCGACCGGACTCGACAACGGCGTTCGCGACTTTCTGACAGACGCTTAAATCCCACTCTGCCTCTCCATCAGTGAAGCAAACCACTGGCAGAGGCGTCCGGTTGACGATCTTCCAGTTCTCTTCGAGCAATCTATTGCGCAGTAGGTCTCCCATCCTGGCCTGATGGCGGATGGCAGCAGCATAGCCATCCCATCCGGCAACAGCGAGGCTCAGGAAAAGTTTGAAACCGATGAAGCGGCGCGACCACTGCAGCGAATGCGCAAATGGATCGGTGACGTGCATCTGCTCGCCCTCTTTGGGCATGTATGCGGTCTGGATCGCGAACAAGCGACTCAGGATATCGTGGTCCCGCGTTAGAAACATGCCTGCGCCCATCGGCACGGAAAGCCATTTGTGGGCGTCGAAGGTGATGGAGTCTGCCAATTCAATGCCATCGAGAACGGAGCGAAGCTCCGGAACCAGCGCTGCTGCTCCACCCCACGCCGCATCGACGTGGAACCACAGTCCTTCTTCCTGTGCGAGATGTGCAAGGTCGGGAAGCGGGTCGATGATGCCGGCACCTGTGGTGCCCGCGGTAGCGACAAGCAGAAACGGTGCGTATCCGGCGGCGCGGTCTCGCTGTATTGCGGCACGCAGAGAATTCAGATCGACCCTTAGATCTTCTGTGACCTCGATCTCTCGCAGTGAGCTGGCTCCCAGTCCTGCCGCTTGCGCGGCTTTCAAAAACGAGTGGTGACCTTCCGCGGAAACATAAAAGATCGGCTCCTCTTTCAGGCTACGCAAGCCGCCTGAGGTCACATTCGGCCAGCGATGCGCGAGTGCAGCTAATAACGCGGTCTGATTGGCCTCAGCGCCGCCGCTGGCAAATACGCCGTCAGCCCGATCCCGCGTCAAGCCAAATTTCTCCGCAATCGAGAGCACCAGATGCCGCTCCATCTCCGCCGCGAGCGGACTGTGGCTCCATGCCGCGAGCTGTGGGTTCAGGGTTGCAACCAGCGCATCTGCTGCAATGCCCATCGTTGCCGGCGCTGGATTGAAAAGGCCAAAATACTGGGGGTGAGGCGTGTGCACCTGGCCGCGTATGAGTTCAGATGCGACGAGACGAAATGTCTCTTCGGGGGCCATTGGCTGTGCAAAGTTGAACGATTCAGCAAAATTGCGAATGCCAGCAACGTTAAGTACGGGAGAGACCGGTAACTCATCGACAGTTTGCAGATAGGACTCGATCCTATCGAAGACAACCTTCCACAACGAGTTACGGGTCTCGCTGTCGAGCGCGAGCGAAGGAGTAGCCGCTATTGGTACTGCCTTGTTTTTCGTCAGCGAATCATTCATCGGCTTCCATTCTGTAGAGGCACACCTTCTCCTGGCTTCTTGAATCCAAGGTGTTCATAAGATGTAAGCCTCATGATTCCGGATGATAAATAATCCCAACGCTCAGAAGACCTCGCCCAATAACCTGATGCCCTCTCGAATCTATTTCTCGCTCAACCGCGAGAAGCTGAGCATACGGGGCGTCCGAGGGCTCTTTCAGACGCCCACGCCATGCGACGCCGCCTGGGTTTACAGCTCCAGCGCTTTCAAGAACAGCGCCCGCTTGTCTCGAAGGAGTTTGCGGGCTATTTCCCAGGCTCCCGCCGTATTCGCCAGCTAGGGATAAGTCGTCACTTTAGGCGCAACACGCGGGTGGAACACCGTAGCTCCGCCTTTGTCGTTGATGACATTGCTGATTTCTCCATACTTACTCAGAGATACCGTAATCATGTGGTGAAATTTCACACTGGGTCTGGTGGGGACCTCGATGGCACGCGTCAGGTCCACTGAAGGATGCAGGAAGACACTATAGATCCCCATACCCCAGGCTTCATGGGCGGTGACACGATCGGCCAACTTGTAGGAAGCCCATCCATTCGTACCCGGCGCACTTGTATAACTTGCCTGATCGGGTGGATCATAAGGGATCTCGGATTGATAGAAGTAAGTTCGCCCATTGTCGCCGTTCCATAGCACCTGAAACTTCTGATGGTGCTCGACGAAGAGTCCATAGACAGTGACACAGCTTCCATTCACGACCAATCCGTTGTCGCTTGTATTGCTGAGCCAGCCTACTCCCGAGCCATGGTCGGCACGCCATATCCAGGTGTGATCCACGATGGTGTCATTGCTGTTGATCATCAGGTTGACTTCCGCGCGGCCCACTCCGGCGCCTCCTACGCGAAAAAAGACATCATGCAGAGAGATAGGGTTGGTGGCATGTCTGGCTTTGCTTCCTTCTGGACCCACTTCGAGCAGGACCGGAGACTTCATGGCTCCTGCGTCGAAGAGCAAACCGGCGATGATGATGCCATCCGCGTCCGCCGTTGTCATCGCGGCATTGCCGTTAACCGGCATCAGAGTAGCAAATCCAAGCCCCATCACGACCGTGCCAGGACGGGTAACGTGAATCGGCTCTGTCAGGTTGTAGATGCCGGGAGTCAGAAGCAAATTTTTGCCTTTGGCCAATTGCGCATTGATGGCAGCTGCGGTATCGACATCCGGGTGGGCAATATAAAAGCGGTCGATCGGCAAAGACTCGCCGGGCGTGAAACCTCCATGCCAGGTAATCCCCGAACTGTCTAGCCGAAGCGATGGAACGCAAACACTGTAGTGTCCTGCCGCATCCACATGCAGGAAAGGCTTTTCACGCACGACAGGCGTGCGAGCGATCTTCGTGTAAGGGGGTTCCGGCCATTCGCCATCCGGCGGATGAGGGATTCCGACAAAAACCATGTTCCAGTTCGAGCCGGTCCAACTGCCCCATTCAGCATTTCGGGAAATCCATTGCTGCTGCGGCCCGGCATCGACGTTGCCATCAACCAAGGCATCGGACATCCAGCCGCCGCTTGCCCATCCATGCTGATGAAGCATGAGATTGCCCTGAACATGCATGCGACGAAAAGGTACTGCCTGTGAGACAGCCCATTGCATCGTGCCGCCGGTGGGAGTTACGGAGAAGCCTTCTGCGGCCCTCCAGAACGTCGTAGTAGCGTTGTTATGCGGCGCGCTTGCGTCGGCGTGCACATTGCCAGCGATATGTACGCTATCAGGGGAAGCGCCCAGTCCCACTACTTCCGTGTAAAAGCCCACCGGCACATCCACTTGATATTTGCCGGGAAGAAACAAAAACGCATTACGCTGCGGGCCGAATTCATTATGCTGCTGCGTGGCATAAACGGCATCGATCTGGTGCTGGATGGCCGGCATTGACATCGACGGGCTGAAAACCAAAACGTTGGGGCCGAAATCCGGCTTGTCACTGCCGGCGACAGCAGCCGGAGTGATACTAGTGAGCAGCCCTACAAGCAAAGCAGATTTTGCGAGAACTCTATGGCTGGTGCATTTCCATTTCTCTGCTTGACGACTACCAGACATAGGTCCCCACAGACTCTTCAGGCAGACTCGTGGTAAACCACTTACCGTGATATCTCACATTGAATGTCCTGGGAAAGTTGCCCGTATTCGAGACAACCAGCACGATATGTTCCTCAGGGGTGATGAAGGCTACCGTGGCCAATTGCTCCAGTTCATTCGAACCTATCCTTACGGAACCCGGCGGCACAAATTTCGAAAAGTGCGCAAGGGCGTAAAAAGCGAGGTTGCGCGTTATCTTGTCGCCATCGATCGTGATGGCTCCCTGACACATCGTGCAGCCGCCGTCGTTGGTGTGCGGCCCGTAATTCGGGTCCGCGGCCAGGTTCCACAGAAGCACATTGCGGCTCCAGTTGCGTGTACCGCCGATCAGGACCCGGCTGACGGACGCAGCAATGGCAAGAGGTCCTTCGCGGGGCCCCGTGATCGACTGCTCGGTCAGATACAGGTTCTTGTTTGGATATTCATTGTGCACGTCCGTCAGCGTGGAAGACGCGCCGCCGTATAAATGAAATGCGGTTCCATCGACGTACTTACTGGCAGCGGGGTTCGCAAGAATCGACAGAGGATACGATGGAACGTCGGGGTTGTGATCGTACAGAAGTATCTTGGTGTGGATTCCAGCTCTTTGAAAGGCAGGCCCGAGATGCTCTGCGATAAATGTTCCCTCCTCCGGCGCGAACATCACCATGCTTGGCGTGTTCTTGGGGTTTAACGGCTCGTTTTCAATGGTGAGCGTGTCGATCGAAATGCCTTCCGACTTCATGCCCTCGATGTACTTCACAAGGTATGCGGCATAGGCATCGTAATATTCGGGCTTTAAGCTGCCGCCCTTCGATTTGCCGTTCGTCTTCATCCAGGCCGGAGCCGACCAGGGAGAGCCCAGGATCGGAACATGAGGATTGATCGCCAGAATTTCCTTGAGCACTGGAATTACATCCGCCTGATCTGGTTGCAGGCTGAACCTGGCCATGTTTACATCGGCCTGACCTTCAGGTAGATCGTCATAGGTATACACATGGTCATTCATGTCCGAAGAGCCGATGCTTACCCTCAGATAACTGACTCCGATTCCATCCCCTGTTGTCGTAAAAAGCTCTTTCAGGAGAGCCGTCCGCCGTGCCGGATCCATGTGCATCAGAAGCTGTGCGCTGCCTCCCGTAAGCGCGAAGCCGAAACCATCGATCGTCTGGAAGCGCTGCATGTCGTTCACGTCGATGGTGGGAAACGTGTTGGCAGCCTCGGAAAAATGCAGCGGCGTTTCCTGGGAAGCAAATACTGCAGACCGATCTGCGGTTGTTAACCAGAGGCGCGCCTCCTGAGTTTCCTGCGCCCTTACCGGAATTAGCGGGAATGTGAAAAGTGCACACAACGAAAATAAGGCAAGTCTCGATTTCATCGAACTCCTCTCCAAGAAACTAAGCTGCTTCCATACCTGCGGTTGTGCAGCCAATATCCTTTAGACAAACGATTGCTTTCGATTAAATGAATGGGTATGGCTATACCCGTCCACGATAAAAACAGGCCGGGCTGCTATTTGTCAAGAATGTGCATACTCTATTCGAAAGGAGCGGCGTGCGTGCATGGTGTGATTCTTAGAAGGTTGCACCAGGCAGCCTTCGAGGACCACTGGCTCGACGATCATCGGATTCGGTCTATCACAGAGATGAATGTATCCAAGTCTCTATTTCTATTAATCCGAGACTGACATTTTCTCCCTTTGGTAGCTCGACAGAAATCACGCGATGCCAATGATCAACCCCGTCAATCAGAACCGTGAGCTCTAAATGCGTCTTGCCAAACCAGATTTTGTGATCGATTTTACAGCGCGGTGACAACTATGAATCTATGTATAGTTAGCATCGCCATATTAGCTATGGTGATGCCAGGACAGAATCAGCTATGACACTTCCAAATTTTTTCATTGCCGGCGCTCCAAAAGCCGGAACTGATCTGTTGTATTACCAGTTAGATCAGCACCCCCAAATCTACATGAGCCCTCTAAAGGAGCCCAACTATTTTGCGGAGGAGGTTCGCCTCCACAACTTTCATCCTTCACTTCGCGCTCTGGCCGAGCCTGGAATGGCGAGTCTACGTAAATACCTGGATGCAGAAGTTCTTCATAAAAAGTTCGGAGGGATCATCACCGAATTGTCCGACTACAAACGGCTATTCGCCGAGGCTCATTCAGAAGTAGCGATTGGAGAAGGCAGCGTGTGCTATCTATGGTCGCAGACCGCAGCTTCATCTATCGCGGAAATAATACCAAAGGCCCGGATCATTCTGGTGTTAATGGACCCGGCCGAACGCGCGTTTCACCAGTACCTCAAGAGCTTGTCGGACGGAACGGTAAGCCACTCATTTTCCGAACATCTGGAACTAGGCTTGAAGGATAGGAGTGAACCAGATTCGCAGCTTAGGCTCTTCAACCCCTTCCTCGCCTTCGGGGAATACACTGAGCAAGTGAAGCGATTTCTGAAGTGCTTTCCCTCTGTGCAGCTCTCTGTTTCTCTATTTGAGGACACTCAAGCAGATTACGACAGCTGGTTTGCCGGCATACTTTCATTTCTTGAAGTGGACAGTAATTTCAGGCCCTCTTACGTGCGTGTCCCTTCAAAGCCGAATGTGCCAGCGGGGAGTTCAGAACCGTTGCTCTTGCCAAAGGACCGAGCAAGGCTCGTCGAATACTACCGAAATGACATCCAGGAGCTACAGGGCCTGATTGGCCGGGATCTAGCTTCCTGGCTTTCCTAGCCAAGTCACAGGAGCGGTCGTAGAACTCTCGTCCATTCTTTGGCTTCAGGGCCGCGATATGCATTCCAGTCTGACTTGTGCTTCTCGACAATTGCAAATAAGTGCTCATAAAGCTTAGAAAGACTTTCTGGAGCTTCATCAGCTTCCTCCTTACCAATCTCCACGAACAGCCCACTTGTGAAGCGAGATATTTCCCTCAGATACTGTTCCCGTACGATCGGAATCAAATCACTAAGTATGTGAGAAGCAAAGGTAAGCTCTACGCTCTTGGAGGCTAGTTTGCTCATTTCCCAAGGCGGCAACAGGGCGATGTCGAAGTCCACGCTTAAACCCTGCAAGGAATTCATCTCTCCATATAGCCGCATAACCCTATCGGGTGCCGTCTTGCCGAGGTAATATGCAGCGAGAGCCAGGCTTTCAGGAACATCGAAGTCCACATAGGAGATTTGCGGATTCGCTCGCAAGAGATAGTACGCCATATTCCCAAAGCCACCACCGATCTCCACTACGTTGCCCTGTCGATTCGTCAAATCCGCGATCAGATCGGAACACGCGTGGTGAAACTCGGCTCCCACCGGAATCAGGCTCTTGTCGATTGTGACACCAAAGGGATTGCCGACGGCTGTAGCCTGCAATACTGAGATTGGATATCGATCTTTGGTCTGTGTTCGCCAACAGCCTAATCGATAGAAAATATCTTCACGCATGAGTTGGATGTCTTCATAATCAAACTCAACTTGAAGCTTCCTGTCCTTGCGACGAGGTGGACGACGAACAAGGCCTTTTCCGCAGGGATCTCGGTAGAAGTTACCATACATATTTCGTAACTTCGGAATGTCTCTCGCAAGAAGGGCGCTTCGGACTCTGAGTAAATGTTTGACATGGACCTTCTGCCACCAAGGTGAAGATCCAAATTGCCGGGCATCGCGAGCCTCTTCCTCAGTCGCTTTGATGTATGCCACGCAAATTCTCTCTAACAGTTCAGTATCGTCATGCGCTGCGACGCAAGCCTTCGGAGTAATTGAGGGAATCGTCTCGGTGTCGACGTCGGCGGTTTTCTCTAATATGCCGATGGGACGGATTCTCGGATTGAATCCAAACTGCTCCAGATAAGGACGAACAGACGCCTCATGCACGAGCTCCACGAATTGCTGCAGCGTCTTTGGGACCGCACCTCCAAATAGCGTTGTGGCTATGAGCGTCGCAACGCCTATCGCGTATGGTGCCATCGGGTGTTCCTTCACCCGGTCAACAAAGTCCTTCCAGAACTCGTCAGATCGGCTCCAGAATCGGATGGATCTTTCAAATTCCAACAGGGTCGCCAGCGTAATTTTCCCGCTCTGCAATTGTCCTGAAATGCTGATTGCATGGGCAATCAAATGTTCGCCTGCAGTTGGGGCTGGGAAGATGTGGCCATTCGAGAACTGAGATCTGCGCCGCATCAGCATGTCATAGCAGGCACGTTTTTCGGGCTCAGCTTCGGCTCTTGCCAGATAAATTTTTACGCGTATTTCCCGGGCAGGATTGACCTGCGCTCCTTCCATCTCCACGCCATGATTGCGGAGCCGATATTCGCAACGATCATCAGCCATCTTCGTACGCGAATAGCCCAGAGACACAAAGCATCCGTGGCAAGTATCGAGATCGGACCGCAACATCAGAATGTCAATACTTAGTTGCCTGCGGAGACTTGGGTTTCTGCAGGCGACTGGAATCAATGCAAAGCCAAGCAAGTTGCAGAACACAATGCCAGCTGATTGCAGCTCATCGTTGATTCTTAAAAACTCGTCATATAGTTGCGCAGTGCGGGCCGCATTCTCTGCGAATGTGCTCTCCATACGAGCTCGGACCGCAGGGGGAATAGTCTCCAGGATCCCCAGTGTCGCCAGTGTATCGAGAAAATAGAGCTGTATCCCTTGCTTTTCGAGCCAAGCGACGCCACGCTCCCAATCTTCGTCCGTGAAGGTCGAGAGTTTGCCCGACAGGTCGATTGGAGAGTGCTCACGTAGTGCGTCTATTACAACCTTTGAGAACAACAATCGTCTCCGAATTGCAAATGCATGCACTGACTATACTGGCATCTAATTAGGTCAAATTTCTCTGCACTGTAATTTGATTGTCATTTGAGACACATTGATTCCTGCATGAACGTTTAGCCACGGGCCATAGCGATATATTCGGTTTAGACGTCATTGCCTTGCCTGAGGTGCAAGATGATGGAAACGGTCAATTCGAGTCTGAGACGGCACACTCCTGGGCTACATCGTCTTCTTCAACGAGGCGCCGAACGGACAGCGCTACCATTTCCCAAAATACTTCAGGGAAAAATCGTTTGGACGCATTTCCGGCTGCGGAACCAGATCGTGTGGGGAGAAAGTGTTCTGCAGTGGATCACCGAACGCCTGATGCCTGGCGATGTCTTCTTTGATGTGGGAGCGCATCACGGTTGGATATCCATGGTTGCGGCCCGGCGGACGGGACGCACCGGCAGAGTCGTAGCCTTCGAGCCTTCGCCTTCATCGGTCCATTTTCTGCACTACCACAAGCGGATGAACCGGATTGCGCAAATGGAGATCGTGCCTAAGGCGGTCACCAGAGAAGATGCGCCGGCGACGCCGTTCTTCCTTGTGGGAGATGGCAATGCCGTCATGAACTCGCTGATCGAGATCGAAGAGGTGAAGAACTCCCCGAGAGGCTCGTCTGTCATCCAGGTGGAAGCCCTCACGTTGGATTCTTACTCGCAGAAGACAGGCCTTGTGCCCGCGATGATCAAGATTGACACTGAGGGTTCGGAATTGTGGGTGTGCGAGGGAGCAAGGCGCATACTGGCCGAGAACCGTCCGGTGTTGATCATCGCGACTCATCCAGCCTGGCTTCCGGAAGGCCGGAAGATAGAAGACCTGTTTGCGCTGTTGAACGGCTACGGTTACCACGTCGTCGCTTCCGAGATCATCCGTTACAAGGAGACTGACTTTGGAGATTATCTGTGCATTGCCGAGTGAATGGCTTGCACATCCGCGGCCACGGCCGCGAACACATCAAACTAGAACCACTTATCTGTTAACACCCGCCTATTGATTCTTAGTTCCGATGGAATGTACGACAAGCTCGCTCGATAGAGGTGAAGCCGCTCTCACCGAAGCCTGCGGACAAAGTGTAGATCGAGACCGGATAAAGGAGCACCGACCTCGTGCATAGCACCACCTATGGCGAGTGACCCGAGATCAATCGCGACGAATCCAGTGCTGTTGACTAATTCGATGACTAGCTGTTTGGCTTCGGTGTCGTCGCCGGATGTGAAGATGGTGGTACGGGGTTTGTTCGGGGAAAAATCCTGTATCCAGTTCATCGGCATGTTGCTGATCGATTTAACGAGCCTTGCGCCGACTGCCATCTCAGCAACCATCTCGCTCGATGTGCGCCCCTTCAGTGCAGCCCGCGATCTGGTCACGCCAGCCAGGCTGATGTCCGGAACAGGGTCCATATGCGCGTTCGTCGCGTCGATCAGGATACGGCCTCGCCAATCAATCCCCTTGAGAGCATCAGCTACATTGATCCATCTCGTGGCAAGGATGACGACATCGCATTCGGCTGCCTGCTGCTTCGTCCCTGCGATGGCACCTGGGCCGAGATCGGCGACAAAATCAGCCAGTGTCGCCGGGCCTCTGGAATTGGATACAACTATGGTGTGACCAGCGATTATCAAGTGACGGCCGAATGTGCCTGTTACGTTACCGGCTCCTATAAACCCTACTTTCATGACCATCTCCTATCTCGGTTGGACTTGCGAAAGAGCATGCACTTCAATTGACTGATGCAATTCTTATGTGCAAAGGCGCGTGCGAGCGCGGTACCGATCTTGCCAGAACCAATAATGGCGTACCTCATAGAGCGGTCACTGAGCGTTGTTGCGGGAATTTGGTTCTCCCGACACCCGAGACCAACGATAGATCTCGGGTGTCAATCCATCGGAATAGTGCACTTCGCGGATTATCTGGAAACTGTGCCACCATCCACCGGCAAGTCGATTCCAGTGATGAAGCTGCTCTCGTCGGAAGCAAGGATCACGGCTGCCGATGCGAGATCATCCGCGGTTCCAAGTCGTCCCATCGGAATCACCTTCCGGAAGTATTTGCTTGTACCCTCCGGAGATCCTTTAGAGCCGACATGAATCATGGGCGTCTCCGTCGGTCCAGGGCTGATCACGTTCGCTTGGATGCCGCGGCTGGCCAACTCAGCGGTCCAACTCCGGACGAAGGAGACCAATGCTGCTTTCGTCGCCGAATACGCGCCGTAGCCCGGAATGCCCATCTGCCATGCGGCCGATCCAGAAAGGATGATCGATGCTTTGTCGGCGAGTAGCGGGAGCGCCTTCTGCACTGTAAAGTACACCCCGCGTGCGTTCAGGTTGAAGTGCTTGTCATACGTGTCTGGCGTTGAGTCTGTGAGCAAAACAGGATCTACGACGCCAGCATTTGCGAAGACGACATCGACACGTCCCTTTTCCTTTCGCACCACTTCGTAGAGATGATCAAGATCCTCGAGCTTCGAGACATCTCCCTGAACGGCCGTTACATTTTGCCCGATCAGCGAAACCGCCGCGTCCAATTCCGCTTGCCGACGCCCAGTGATAAACCGCCCCTTCCTTCACGAAGCGCGTGGCCGTAGCCAGGCTGATCCCGTTATTGCCACCGGTGATTACTGCTCCTTGCCTTCAAGTGCACCCATCGATTTCTCCTTTGACCGTCTTTGGTCACACTGTTAAGGAACAATCATTACAGATGTGTTGAAAGACGGAGCGGATGCACGATTTCGCAATCTAATATGGAAGTGACGAGCAAACGTATGAAAACAGGGAACGGAAAGACGGGATGACCGATCAGCTTCGATAAAGACGCGGCGTTAGAGGCTGCGATGCTGCTCTTTTGGGAACGGGGTTTTGAAGGCACTTCCATGGCCGATCTTACCCAGGCGATGTGCCTCAACCCCTCAAGCATCTATGCGGCCTTCGGTGACAAGCACGCCTTGTTTTCACTTGCTGTGAAGCGATATCTGGAACGTCGGGCGCAATACGCAACGGAGGCGTTGGAGGAACCGACTCTCGAAAAGGTTATCCGTGCGCTCTTCGACAATACGGTTGCGTTCCTCACCATACCAGGCCATCCGCCGACCTGTATGACTCTGGCGGGGGCGATGGGCTGTAGCGTAAACGCTGCCCCGGCGAGAGATCTCATGACGGAAGTTCGGAGACAGAACGAAGTTGCCATCAGGGAGCGCCTTCTCAAAGCTCGAAAAAGCGGAGAGCTGTCGAAGGACATCAACGTGGATGACTATACGCGGTATCTCTCATCAATCCTTGCCGGTCTGTCCATTCAGTCAGCGAATGGTTCAACAAAGGCGCAACTGAAGCGGGCCGCCCAGATGGCCCTTCGGCATCTCGGTTACTGAGCCTGTGGTCTGCTGCGAGACGGGCTGGAGAGACGAGTTAAGCGGACACCGAAACCGAGAGGCGCCACAAAATGCACGCTAGCATTCATGACCTAAGAAAGCTAGCGTGCGCGCATCTGCGACGCCAGTCAGGCTGGTTGTTCATCTGAGCCCATCCCAAGGACAACATCCAACTCCGCCGCTGCTCTAGATTCCCGGCTTATATCTGTGATGTCGATGCCTGGCAATAAAGCCGTGAAGAGGCCTAGTGCCGGCAGGAACGCGCAAACCTTGTAGACAAAGTCGATGCTGGTATGGTCTGCAAGTGTGCCAAGCGGGACAGAATGCTATGCGAATGGGCCAAAGAGAAGTCATTGGACGTGTCGATCAATACTTCACTGATACGCGGCCGATCATCGCCTTGTGCGAGACGTTCCCGGACGCGCATCACGTTCAGGCCCATCTTCATCAACGAGGTCAACTGTTCTGCCCGATGTCCGGCCTTGCTATGGCTTCCACTTCACACGGAAACTGGGTAGTCCCCTGCAGGCGAGCTCTCTGGATTCCAGCCGGCGTCCAGCATGAACTACGAATGGAAGGCGTGGTTGAGTTGCAGAGTCTCTACTTCGACACAAGTACGTTTCCTGATATGCCGGATCGCTGTCGGGTGGTGGCTATTTCTTCGCTGATGCGCAGTCTTATGGCCGAAGCTGTGGCCTTACCGATCAAGTACGATCGTGATGAGCGCTCAGCCGCCATCATGAAGCTCATCGGATACGAGGTAGGCCGGCTTCGCGAACTGCCCCTCTCTCTACCGTTACCCACGAACAAGGCTCTCGCACGCCGCTTTCTCAAGTTCGCAATATCTCCCAAAGCTAACGCAAAGATCGATGACTGGGCGAGTTCACTGCATCTAACGCGCCGTACCTTTACTCGGTTGTTTCGCCGGGAAACAGGACTAAGCTTTGTGGAATGGCGACAACAAGCGTGCATTCTTGCGGCGCTTCCAAAGCTGACTGCAGGGGTATCCGTAATTCAGACAGCAGCCGATCTTGGATACGACAATCCGGCGTCCTTCAGCACATTGTTCAAACGAACCCTCAGCGTGGCGCCTCGGGAGTACATTCAATCCATCGACCGCTCCTGGGAAGGTTCCTCCAGACCTCCAACTGAGGCGGATCTGTAGGGTTTTGAGCGGCATCTGCTCAAGGGAGTACGTCGAGGATGCACTTGTCCGTGAAGGCTCCTGCGAAACCCTGCGCCGCTGGTCGGCTCTGTCCCAGAAAGTCCCGGCCTGTGCTCGACAGCTGCGGTGCGCCTAGTCAGGTGGCAGAGAGCGCACTGATCGTAACGTAATATCCGTCTGGATCTCGGAGCGAGAACTCCTTGGTTTGAGTGTTCGGGTTCACGTGTGGCTCCTCTTCAAGCCGAGTGACGAGAGAGCGTGCCCTCTGAAGCGCCAGGTCGAAATCATCAACACGGAAGAATAACAGGAGTCCGTTGCCAGGTGGTCCGTGATCAGGGCTCATCAATGAAGGATGCTCGTGGGCGCCCCACTGGTGAAGGCAGAGCAAGACAGTTCCATCTGAATCGAGGATTTGCCCAAAATAATCATGGGCAGGAAGAGTAGCTGGCTGACCGAACAGCGCCTGGTACCATTTCAAGCTGCCCGACACGTCGCCTACCCCTATGATCGTCCACGTGCGCTTCATCGGGTCCCCACTATGGGTAAATTCTTGTTTAGACCGACCTTGATACAACCGGTCATGGACGGCCTAAATGAAGTCGTCGCCGACAACCCATTGTGTCTACACACGCTTCCAGGATATCCCAGTACTTGCCGTACTGCTTTAATGCCGAGAATCATCGCGTCGTGGTGCGGGTTCTTCAGAACAAAGGTATCGCTGGCATCCAGTGACGTGCCTTTAGCCTTCTTTCTGGTCGGGCTGGCGGCTGAACAAGTGACCGACGGCCGTAGCTGGTACTATGAAGGCGAACTGGAATTACGTGCTGCTTTGGACATGGGCTTCTCTGACTATTTCAGTCACAATGAACCCGGTGTCTTCGACCCATTGCGGGATACGGGCCAGAGCATTTACACCAATGCAAGCAGTGGCCGAAGCTCTCCGCTGGGCGCGACGCCGATGTGCAACGGCGTGAATTTCAGCGTGTGCTCACGAGATGCTTCAGGGATCGACTTGCTGTTCTTCGACAGGGAGGATGATGCTCGGCCGTCGCGGGTAATCTCCCTCGATCCATTCATCAACCGCACTTATCACTATTGGCACGTCTTCGCTCCCGGCATACAGGCTGGGCAGCTTTACGGGTATCGGGTGCATGGACCATTCGATCCGTCAAATGGGATGCGCTTCGATGATTCCAAAGTCCTGCTCGATCCATATGGTCGCGGAGTTGTTGTTCCGAGAGGTTACTCTCGTGAAGAGGCCTGGAAACACGGCGATAACGCTGCAACAGCTATGAAGAGCGTCGTGGTCGATCCAAGCCTGTATGACTGGGAGGGTGACACGCCCCTCGCTCTCCCGGCTTCACGGACCATCATCTACGAAATGCATGTGAAGGGCTTTACGCGGCATCCGAACTCGGGCTTAGAAGAGAAGACGCGAGGCACCTATCACGGACTCATCGAAAAGATTTCGTATCTTCAAGACCTCGGCATCACGGCTGTGGAGCTCCTTCCGGTATTTCAGTTCGATTCTCAGGATTGCCCGCCGGGCAGCGTCAATTATTGGGGCTATGCGCCGGTCTCTTTCTTTGCGCCACACCAGGGCTATAGTTCTTGTCGAGACACGCTCGCCCCTGTGAATGAGTTTCGCGACATGGTGAAGGCATTGCACCGTGCGGGTATCGAGGTGATCCTCGACGTCGTGTTTAATCATACGGCGGAAGGTGATCACTCCGGGCCGACTCTCTGTTTTCGGGGACTTGATAACAACGCTTACTACGTTATGGAACAGGGAGGGTCACGTTACGCAAACTACAGCGGCACCGGAAACACGCTTAACGCCAATCACCCCATCGTGCGGCGAATGATTGTCGATAGCATCCGCTATTGGGTGCAGGAGATGCATGTGGATGGTTTTCGCTTCGATCTTGCCTCGATTCTCGCGCGCGACTCGAGCGGACAAGTCATGGCCAATCCTCCTGTTCTCCTAGATATTGAGTCCGATCCAGCGCTTGCCGGAACAAAGATGATTGCTGAAGCGTGGGACGCAGCTGGACTGTACCAGGTTGGCAGTTTTGTTGGAGATAGCTGGCGGGAGTGGAATGGGCGCTTTCGCGACGACGTGCGTAGCTTCGTTCGCGGCGATAACAGTTTCGTGCAAAGCTTTGCCGACCGAATGCTTGGCAGCCATGAAATGTATCGCCACAAGGCACGCGAAGCCGAACAGAGCGTCAACTTTGTAACCTGTCATGACGGATTCACGCTCAACGACTTGGTTTCTTATAACCAGAAGCAAAACAAAGCGAATGGCGAAAATAACCGGGATGGCGGAGACGACAATCGGAGTTGGAACTGCGGAATAGAGGGACCAACGGATGATTCCGTCATCGAGAACCTCAGAGGCCGTCAGGTGAAGAACTTCATGACCGTGACCTTGCTCTCGCTGGGCCTTCCGATGTTTGTGATGGGAGACGAAGTCCGGCGAACGCAGCTCGGCAACAATAATGCTTATTGCCAGGACACGGAGATGAACTGGTTCGACTGGTCCCTTCTCACCAAACATGCAGATGTGCATCGGTTCGTAAGACTTCTCATCGCGAGAAGGCTGTTGCGGGATGCGGGAGCTGAACGTCAGCGGATGACCTTGACTCAGCTGATAGCTCAAGGCATGACAGGATGGCACGGTGTAAAACTCGGTCGGCCCGATTGGAGCGAGCATTCGCACAGTATTGCGTTCAGCGCTGAACTGCCAAAAGAAGGCGCGCTCGTCTACTTCATCTTCAACGCATATTGGGAGCCGCTCAACTTTGAACTGCCGTCAGTGAAGAACGGAGACTCATGGCGTCGATGGATCGACACCTCTCTACAAGCTCCATCGGATATTGTGCCGTGGCAGGAAGCGCCTTTCGTTCCGGAGCAAATATATCACGCAGGGCCGCGATCAGTGGTTGTGCTCTGGGCAGAAATAATGCTCTAAGCATGGGCGCGCGGGACCTTCCTCATGAAAACGTTAATGGACGAGGTTCGTTTCGAGCAGACCGGAGCAGTTGTGTCTATGCGCCGACAGATAAGAAAATAAAGCTGGCTGTCCGAGTAGGAGCCTCCACTGTAGGTGCAGTCAGTACGAATATGTTACTTCGGTGGATTTAAGACTCATCGCGATGCATGCTTACTGCAACTGAACTGTAACTTGATCAATCTTTCCAGTGAACCGATTCGGGCTGTGGTAGGCAGTGCTGACAGCAGATCCGAGATCGCTGCCCACATCCAGCGTCTCTGTATAGGAACTGCCGTTGATATTGTCGAAGCTGGCTTTTCCTTGATCTGTATCGTTGATCGTAAGCTGTGCGGTTCCCGATTTCGCAAGCGAGCCAACAGGAGAGCCTGCAGCAATCTGCGGCTCTACCTTCAGCACAATATGCGCTTTGCCCGGCTTGAGCGGGCCTTGTGAGACGAGCCTTCCAGCGCGATTTCCAAAGGCATTCACCTCATACACGACGTGTCCACTTTCGAGATAGAGCGTGAATCCGCCATAACGGCTGCCTTGTGCAAGGATAACGCCGGTTGCTCCCGATGCTGGTATTTCGACATCTGCAGTGAGAATGTAGCTGTGGCCGACGATATGCGGCAGAACTGCATTCGGCAAGCGCTCCACTCCATCGCGAAATACGAGCAGTTTTCTATCTCCTCCAGGCAGCGGTTGCTTACCAGACGATTGGAAGATCGGATAGACATCATTACGTGTTGCTTCCTGCTCAAAAAGCTTTTGCAGCTCTTTGAGCTTTTCCGGATATTTCTCTGCCAGATTGTGGGCCTGACTATAGTCCTCGCTTACGTGGTATAGCTCCCAGGGCTGCTTGTCGGCTCCGCCCGGAGGCGCTGGTTCCCAGGAAGACCATGCACGGCGTCCCGCCCACCAGCCGTCTTTGTAAATGGCCAGATTGCCAACCGTGGCAAAGTACTGCAAAGGATGATTGCTGGGCTCATTCGGATGATCGAAGGTATACAGCAGGCTTGAGCCCTCGAGTGGAATCTGCTCCGTACCATTGACGACATCCGGTGCTTTGACTCCCGCAGCCTCGTAGATAGTGGGAGCGATATCCGTGACGTGCTGGAACTGCGTGCGCAGACCGCCTTTGTCGTGAATCCTTGTGGGCCAGGAAATGATCATCGGATCAGTGGTGCCGCCGAGGTGAGACGCATCCATCTTCGTTCCCTGGAATGGAGTGCTAAGTGCCCAGGCCCATGCCGCAGCGAAGTGATTCATGTATAGCTCGTTGCCGTCCGCGTCGCTCCCAGCCAGTCGTTGTTTGATGGGGAGTGGCTTTCCCTGAACGTCCTTGGCGTCGTAGCCATCCGGTCCGCCTTCGGCGCTGGCGCCGTTATCTCCGAAAATTTCAACGACGAGTGTGTTGTCGGCTCTTCCGGAATCATGGATTTCCTGGAGAAGCCTGCCGATTTCGTAGTCTGTTTGCTCGGTGAAAGCGGCATAGACCTCAGCCTGATGCGCCAGCAGTTTTTTCTCATCTGAGGGAAGGGAGTCCCATGCTAGTAGGCCGGCTGGCCGTGGCGTCAACTCTGCATTTGCCGGAATGATGCCGAGTTTCTTTTGGCGTTCAAACGTCTCTTTGCGGATCTCGTCCCAGCCCGCATCGAACCTGCCCTTATACTTTGCGATCCATGATTTCGGGACTTGATGCGGCGTGTGCGTAGCACCTGGAGCGTAATAGAGAAAGAAAGGCTTTTGCGGCGCAACCGCGTCCACCTGATGGAGCCAGCGGATGGCCTCATCAGTCATATCGGTCGTGAGCGAATAACCCTGTTCCGGCGTATGAGGCGGTTCTACGGGAACGGTATCGCGAAAGAGTCGCGGATAGTACTGGTTGTCGTATCCAGCAAGAAAGCCATAGAAGTGCTGAAAGCCAAGACCTGTAGGCCAGCGGTCGAATGGTCCCGCCGGACTTACCTGCCAGACCGGTGTATTATGCCACTTTCCAAATGCCGCAGTGCTGTAGCCGTTGTCCTTCAACACTTCGGCAACGGAGGCTGCGTTCTTCGGCCACAGGCTGTTGTAGCCGGGAAAACCGCTGGCCGCTTCGGCAACCGTACCGAAACCGACCTGATGATTGTTTCTCCCCGAGAGCAAAGCAGCGCGCGTAGGAGAGCAAAGAGAATTGACGTGAAAGTTGTTATAGCGAAGACCGTTAGAGGCGAGCCTGTCGAAGTTCGGTGTTTGAATCGCGCCTCCAAATGTCGAAGTCGCGCTGAACCCGACGTCGTCCACCAGGATCAGTACGACATTCGGCGCGCCCTGCCTGGCTGTGACTTCCTCCGGAAATGCAGCCCGTGATTTCGCGGAGTCGGCACTGATGACGCCCTGAAACTGAGGATCGGGCTTTGGCAGAATTTGCTGCTCGGTGGAGTGCGAGCTTTTTCTGCCTGAGCAGCCTCCGAGGAAGAATGACCATCCAGCTGCGGCCACAACGGCCAGTTTCCAAAGTCCTCTCATCTAGTTCTCCGGGTAGAGGCGATGCGGTTGTCGCCAATGTCATCAAGACAGGTTTGTGGTGCACCTCGCCATAAGGAAGACAAGTGCACTAACGAGTTTTCACAGGAATTCTGTAACGAAGAAAAACTATCGAGACGGGCAACAACATGGGGACTGCGCGGAGATCCAAGTCCCGCGCGAGAATTGCTTGCCGGCGAAATGAGGCATAGTTATCAAAGCTTTGGCTCAAGGTAAAAGAGATCATGAGGATTGTCAATCACAGCCGGACGATGCAATCAGTCTTTTTTGATTACGGATGTGCGGAGTGAACTGTTGTCCGTCTCCAAGAAGCGCATAACTGATGCTTTAAGTGCGGTCCATTCCGCGAAGTGCATGCAGACAAGCGATGTGATCCTGCTTGACAGTAAATTCGAGGCATGGTTGAATCGCAACATTGTGAGACATTTGCACGAGTCCCCAAACTTTCCTGCCCGTACCACTGAGCCGACGTCCTGTCGCCGCTCGTGTTGTTGATTCCCTCGTAAGTTTTCCCAATAAGACAAATCTATAACGCTGCGAATTGAGCAGGTGCTGTTCTGCCTCGTGCTACGCGAGCTCTGACTGGCACATATTTGCTCTCCGCCAGGAGGCCGTTCAGCGCCTTCGGTGATTCTCAGCCCGAAAGTCTTCGTCTGTTCGAACGAAGCTCCCAGGAATTGTGATGGCTATGCGCATATTTTTCAGATACTTTGCACTTCTTATCGCCGGATTCGCGACTTTTGCACACGCACAGGTAGATACAGGCAGCATTTCCGGAACGGTAAAAGACCCGCACGGAGAGGTAATTTATAACGCCACAGTGACGGTTACAAATCCTGCCAGTGGATCGTCAGTAACCACAAAAACCAATCAGGACGGCCTCTACGCTGCTGTCGATCTCAGGCCCGGGACCTACAACGTCTCCGTTGCCTCAGAGGGATTCCAGGCCATAACAAAGACGGGCATCGATGTGCGCCTGCAGGACCGTCTTGCTATCAACTTCGACCTGCAGGTGGGACAAACCTCGACTTCCATTCAAGTTCAAGGCACCGCTCCGGCACTGGAAACCGAGACTTCCTCGCTGGGACAGGTAGTGGAAGGCACCGCCATTGAAAGTCTGCCGCTGAATGGCCGCAACTACATTCAGCTTGCGATCCTCGGTGCAGGCACTACTCCATCGCAGCGGAGCAACGAGCGCAATTCGTTCGTCGCGAACGGACAGCGCGAGATTCAGAACAGCTACATTCTGGATGGCATCGATAACAAGAACAAGATTGTCGGTTTCGACAGCTCGGATGCCGAATCCATCGAGCCCATCGTCGATGCGATTCAGGAATTCAAGGTGCAGACTGCAACCTTCTCCGCTGAGTTCGGGCAATCGGCAGGAGGTGTTGTGAATGCGTCCATCCGCTCAGGCACCGATCAGATTCACGGAAGCCTCTTTGAGTATCTGCGCAACTCCTGGCTTGATGCCGGTCCTTTTTTCCAGCCTGCGCTGACTGCCAAGCCGCAGTTTATTCAGAACCAGTATGGAGCCACCCTCGGTGGACCTATCGTGAAGAGTCGCACCTTCCTGTTCTTCGCATGGCAAAGTTCGCGCATCAGTGACGCATCGCCGCAGTTAGGTGTGGTGCCAACGCCATCTCAATTGCAGGGAAACTTCACAAGTCCCATTTATAACCCTGCCACGACTGAGCCTAATCCGAACGGCTCCGGATATGTGCGAACACTGTTTGCGGGAAATCACATTCCCACCTCCAGCTTCGATCCGGTGGCAGCAAAACTGCTCTCTCTGTTTCCGGCTCCCAACCTTACGGGCGCGAACAATTTTTTCTCCAACCAGAAAGAGACGGTGGATAATGATCAGTACATCGGTCGCATCGATCACAGCTTTTCCAGCAAGGACACGGTATTCGCGCACTACATCGCTAGTTTCAGCACCAACGTACTACCCGCTGCTCTGCCGCCACCGGCCAGCAGTCCCAGCATTGTGTCGCCGGAAGCGCATTCCTTTGTCATCAGCGAATCGCACATCTTCACACCGACCCTGCTGAACGAAGCCCGCGTCGGCTACCAGGAGACGCGCGAGCAGCAGACGATTAGCGGGCCACGCTTGTTCGATCAGTACGGTATTATCGGCGCACCCAACCTTCCCAACGTCACCGGGTTGCCAACCTTCGCTGTCAGCGGTCTTGCAACGATCGGCACAACTGGGCCGGGGACATTGCAGACTGCGGCAACAGGCTCGGGTAATCTCCCGATCGATAAACAGGGACGCACTATTCAGGTAAACAATAACCTCACCTGGGAGCGGGGACGCCATACGCTGAAATTCGGCTTCGACTTTCAGCAGGTCACTCTTTATGCGAACGTGACGCTGTCTGCGCGACCCAGCTACAGCTTCTCCGGTGTGTATACGCAGAATCCGCAGAGCCGTTCGAACACAGGCAATGCGCTGGCGGATTTCCTGCTCGGTTACACGAGCTCTTCTTCTGTCTCCACGCGCTCAGACAGTGAAAGCAGGCAGCATATCTGGCAGGGCTATGTTCAGGATGACTGGAAGGCAACTTCGCGGTTGACCGTCAATGCCGGCCTGCGTTACGAACTTCCGCTTCCGTTCTATGAAACTTCGAATCACTATGCGGATGTGATTCTGGAACACGGACCGCTGTATGGGACGCTGTTGGATGCCAGCAATGCTGCGCAGTATGGCTATCGCAGATCGTTCGTAGATCCGAACTATCGTAACTTTGCTCCTCGTCTTGGATTCGCGTGGCAGGCTAACCCGAAAACAGTTGTTCGCGCAGCCGGCGGGATTTTTTATGCCCGCGATGAGAATGTGCCCGTAGCGGATCGTCCAACGAACAATCCGCCCTACTACATTCTGAGTTCCTATACGTCGGATCAGATCGATCCCAGCATTCTTCTCTCCACCGGATTTCCCGCAAACGCAATCAATCCGGCTTCTGTAAAAACTCCCTCCGTCAACTCGTATCTGAAGCACTCGCCAACGCCTTATGTGCAGCAGTGGACTTTGAACGCCCAGCATGATTTTGGCCTGGGTTTTGTGGGGCAGCTCACCTACGTCGGATCAAACACGCACTGTCTCTACTATCCGAACCAGATCGATCAGCCCACACCGGGGCCGGGGGCAATCCAGGCGCGCAGGCCGTTCCCACAGTACAGCGCGCTCCATGCCTATTCACCGGTAGTCGATGCGAATTACAACTCTCTCCAGGCTCAGATGGAGCGCAGATTCAACAATGGCTTGAGCCTGCTGGCCGCCTATACCTGGGGTCATGCCATCGATGACGGACCGAGCCAGGTAGATACGGTTGTTGGTCCGCAGAATGCCTATAATTTCGCTGCGGAGCGTGGCAGCTCCGCCTACGACATCCGCAACCGCCTTGTCGTCAGCAGCCTCTATGAGTTGCCCTTTGGGAAAGGAAAGCCATTTTTATCCAGCTCCCGTTTGGGCAATGCGATTGCAGGAGGATGGCTGCTGACTGCCATTTTCTCCGCGCAGGGCGGGCTGCCTTTCACTCCAGTAGAGAGCGTGGATGCGAGCAACACCGGCACAACAGAGCACCCCGACCGCATCGGCAGCGGCATTCTGCCGTCAAGCCAGAGAACTATCAGTCATTGGTTTGATACTTCCGCCTTTGCAACGCCGGCTCAGTATACCTTCGGTAACTCCGGACGGAACATTCTGCGCGGACCAGGCTTCCACAATATTGATTTAGGCCTTTCGCGCTCCATATCCCTGCTGGAGAGGACCAACCTGGAAATACGCGCCGAGGCATTCAACCTCTTCAACACTCCACAATTCGGGCTTCCCAACGCGACGCTCGGCCAATCCACAACTGCTGTCATCTCCTCGGTGACCAATCCGCAACGGCAAATTCAGCTCGCCGCCAAAATCCATTTCTAGAGCACGGCACAACTATCCGGAGGACGAGTAAAAAGAATGAGTGAAACAACACGACGCGATGTACTGAAAGGCGCAGTCCTGACAGGTTTGGCTGGTCTGGCGGGGTGCAAGTCTGACGAGAAGCATTCTTCCGCCCCAGTTTCTTCCGGAGCGCAACAAGCGCAGGGACACTGGGAAGCACCGCCGAAGCAAAAAGGAAATGACCTCAACCTGATTGTGCTGGTCTCGGATACTTTTCGCGCGGACAACCTTGAGGCTTATGGCAGTGAATGGGTTCAGACACCTTATCTTAATCAGTTCGCCAAAGAGGCTGTTCTCTTCGAAAATTTTTATCCGGAGGGATTGCCGACTATCCCCGTGCGCCGCCAGCTCTACACCGGCCGCCGCATTTTTCCAACGCACTTCTATTTTCAGCAGGACTCCGTCAAGATACCCGGCTGGCACGAACTCTTCCTTGAGGATGTGACACTCTCGGAAACTTTGCTGGCAGCGGGATACCACACGGCACTTATCGCTGACCTGCCGCACTTATTCAAGCCAGGGCGTAACTTCCATCGCGGTTTTAACTACTACGAATGGATACGCGGCCAGGAGATCGATTTTTATGCGCAGGCGCCGCGCACAAAACCCGACTTCAGCAGCTTGTATCCGGAAGAGTATCTAAAGACCCTCGCGCTCTCTTCCGGATATGGTGGCGCGGGCGACGCCTTTTCCGCTTTTCTGAACCAATACATCGCGAATCGCAAGCAGTGGCTGAGGCGAGCGCCTTCGATTGCCGAATCCACCGCAACAAGCGCCATCAGCTGGTTAAAAGAGAATCACGATCAGGGCCCGTTCTATCTGCAGGTAGAGATATTCGATCCGCATGAGCCATGGGACCCTCCGGCCGAATTTCTGAACAAATACCTGAAGACCAAGACGGCGCACAGCTGGCCCGAACCGCCGTACCTCAACGTACAGGTCCCTGAAGAAGGCGTTACCAGGCTGCGTGCCAACTACGCGGGAGAAGCCTCCAATGTCGATCACTGGTATGGTCAGGTGCTAGCTACGATCAAGAGCCTCGGCCTGTACGACAACTCCATCATCGTTTTCCTGTCGGATCATGGGGCGCTGCTGAATGAGCAGGGGCAATGGGTAAAGGGGCCGGAGAAACTCAGGAAACAGGTTACGCATGTACCGCTGCTCGTCCATCTGCCGAAAGGCCAGTATGCCGGGAAGCGGGTCTCCGGATTTGCGCAGGCCGCCGATGTTCTGCCTACCGTCCTGGGACGGTTGAACCTCAAGTCGTCCGCGCGCGTCACGGGAGAAGATCTGTGGCCTTACATTACCGGCGAGAAGACGAATCAACGGGAATACGTCGTTTCGTCATATGGCTATATCGCATCCGTCCGCACTCCCGAATGGAACTATTCCGCAGTTTGGGATAAGTCGAAATACCAGGGAAATTACAAACCGCAGCTTTACGACCTCAAGAACGATCCCAATGAACTGAAGAGCGTAGCCGATCAGCACCCGCAGGTGGTCAAAGATCTGCAGGCGAAGCTCGATCAGTATCTGGATTCCGGACGCGACATTACTAACGGAACATTTTCGACGGAGATTTCATGAAGGCTCTCCAGACAATACAAAAGCACCAGAACAGAGAGAGGAAGGAATCGTGAGTAGACCAACACGGCGTGACATTCTGAAAGGCGGCGCGGCCGCAGGCCTGGCAGGAATGGTGGGTGCTGTTCCCGGGATTGCCGCAGCACAATCATCCCATGCACCCGAACTAAGATGGAAGGCTCCCGCGAAACAGACGGGGAATAACTTCAACCTGATTGTCCTGGTATCCGACACATTTCGTGCCGACAATCTCGCAGCTTACGGCAGTAAATGGGTGGAGACGCCCTATCTCAACCAGTTTGCCGAGCAATCCGTCCTCTTCGAGAGCTTCTATCCCGAAGGCATGCCAACCGTTCCAATTCGCCGTCAACTCTATACGGGGCGACGCATCTTTCCTGTACACACCTATTTTCAACACTCCACAACACAGAGCTACGGATGGCATCCGCTCTATCTGGAAGACGTGACTCTTTCAGAGACGCTGCAGGCTGCCGACTATCGCACCGCTCTGATTGCCGACGTGTATCACATCATGAAGCCGGGGTTCAATTTTCATCGCGGCTTCTCTTACTTCGAATGGATACGCGGCCAGGAGATCGACTTCTACGCTCAGGCTCCGCGCGTCAAGCCTGATTTCAGCGGCATCTACCCGGAGGAATACTTCGGGCTTGTCGAGGCGGCCTCGCCAAATGGGCGCGGAGGCGAGGCACTCCGGAACTTTCTGAATCAATATCTGGCCAACCGTAAACGCTGGCATCGCTACGGCGAATCGATAGCCGAGCAAACGGCAAAAAGCAGCATCCAATGGCTCAAGGAAAATCATGATCAGGGACCCTTCTATCTACACGTGGAAGTATTCGATCCGCATGAGCCATGGGATCCACCCGTCCACTTTCTGGAAAAGTATCTGAAAGAACCGACGAAGCACAGCTGGCTCGAACCTCCTTATGCCAATGTTAAAGTTCCGGAAGAAGGCGTGCGAAGGCTACGCGCAAATTACGCAGGTGAAGCCTCCAATGTCGATTATTGGTATGGCCAAGTGCTCGAGACGGTTAAGAGCCTTGGTCTCTATGAGAACACGGTCATTGTGTTCCTCTCCGATCACGGAGCCATGCTCAACGAGCAGGGTCAATGGGTGAAGGGTCCGGAAAAAATTCGCAAACAGGTGACCCATGTTCCTCTGCTGATGCATGTGCCCGATAAGCAGTATGCGGGGAAGCGAGTCCCTGGCTTTGCGCAGACAGCGGACGTTGCGCCGACCGTTCTCGGAAGACTCAATCTCAAACCAGACTCGCGCGTCACAGGAGAAGATCTCTGGCCATTCGTAACCGGAGAGAAGACGAACCAGCGTGAATATATAGTCTCCTCATTTGGAGGAATTGCCGCCGTGCGCACGCCAGAATGGAACTACTCTGCTGTCTGGGATAAAGAAAGATACAAAGGAACCTATAAGCCGCAGCTCTACAGCCTGAAGGACGATCCCGATGAACTGAAGAGCGTGGCCGATGATCATCCTGAAGTGTTGACTCATCTTCAATCCAAACTGAATGACTACTTTGCTTCAGGAAAGGGCATCACGGAGGGCACCTTTTCGCAGGAATTGTGACACAGACAATCGATTGGCAACTGCGCAAAGACGAGCCATTGATTGTTCTCCTGAATCAGCGTCATCGCTGAATTCAGCTTATGTAACACCACATGCTAGTGGCTGACTCAATGTTTAAACAAACCGCCAGATGTCCTGCGGATTCTGCGATAGTGAGCAGTGATTTAGATTTTTGACTCCTCTGAGCACGCTACTTGCTTGCGTTGGAAGACACAGCAATACCACGGCCAGTAAGCTGGCGAATAAGCTCGACCTCATGCTGCCGATAGGGTGTATCGTCCTGCCGAAAGACATCGTGGAACCAGATGGTGGGTTGGATGAGGACATAGGGACGCTGCCAGGAATCCCAGGGGAAGTACGTCTGGGTTTTTCCGGCGACGAGGCCCCAGTTGATCGCCCCGACGTTGTACTTCTTTGCAATGGGTAGAGACTCGTCAAAGGTGCTACCAGCACCACGTGCCATGTACTCCGTGCAGATGATGGGCCTATGTTGTATTTGCAATTCCTTAATGCGGGCTTCGAATTCCTCAGGCCAGCCGTAATTGTGAAAGGAGATTACGTCGGACTCGGAGAGCTGGATCTTTGTGGTAAAGCTTTCCTTCGACGGGTCAGACCAATCGCCGGTCCAAACACCGCTCGTGAGTGGCTGTGACGGATTTGCGGAGCGAGCCCAGGCGAATGCCTTGGGAAGAAGCTCATTGACACGCCTTACCTTTGCGGGAACATCAGATGCCTTGTCCCCACCGCCGTTGTCGGGTTCATTCCATACATCCCAGCCGAGGATACGGTCGTCAGAAGCGAAGGCGCCGACAACGCCTACAACATAGGCCTTCAACTTGGGTTCATATGCGGGGTCGAGGAGTTTACTTTTGCCGGGACTCTGTACCCATCCAGAATTGTGAATCCCAGGAATCGGAGGGTGCTGTGGGCCCAGGCGCGGATCGGTCTCCCAACATGAATCGAACAACACAAGCAGCGGCTTTATATGGTGCTTCGACGCGATGCTGAGAAAGATATCGAGACGCTTCTTAAAACCCTCGGGATCCTGTTGCCATAGCTGGTCCTGAAGGAAGACGCGCATTGTGTTCATCCCGATTGATTCACCCAGGCCCAGTTCTTTGTCGTTCAGGGCTGGATTGAATGTGGCCGCCTGAAACATCTCGAGCTGGTTGATGGCGTCAGAGGGTATAAAATTTGCGCCCACAAGCCACGACTGCTTTGCATACCAGTCGTTGGCTTGCTGTTCCGACCAACGCGCGCGCATCTGCCCGAATGCCATGGCTGATTCAAGGATCACAGCGCCAATTGTGAGGATGATTTTGAGATTCATGCTTGAACGCCTCCGAGGAGAACTTCTTGACGAACGCCTTTGCCACAACAACAGATTGCAATCTTTACATCTCCATTGAGAGTCGACTTGGCTTGCTGTACAGCTGCAGCGTCGATACTGAAAAAACATGGTTTACCTGTTTTAGCGACGATGAAAGACGAGTACCGTTACGCTTTCGTGGGGAAAGACATGTCGTAGACTGTTTGTCGTTAGATGGGCTCCAGTCCGCATCGGGATCACGTGTTCGGGATCATCTTCATTATTTGTGTCATCTATGCTACTTCCCTCTAGTGTCTGAATTTGAGCATCCGAACCCGCTGTGAAGCCAGCGAGTTGAATCGCGGCGGGAATGTCCGTGTCGAGACTACGGTTCACGCAAAATAGCGTAAGCGTATCCATCTTCTCGTTAAGCGCACCCACGACATCGAGATAAGGCACGTCCGCAATATCAGGCAGACGGCCTACTCCATGCTGAACTGAATAGCGTCCTGATTCGGTATGAACCTTGATCAGGCGATTCGGGTGGGCCGTCGAGTACATTCTGAACACGTAGTAGCCAGGTGCGGCATAGACCTGGCTGCGCTTCTTCCAGATGCCGGCGAACTCCATAATCCCGGTCATATTGGATATGGGAACAATCGAGCTGTTGCGCATCAGCATATTAAAGAAACCAGCCGTATCGATGGCGCCCCCCATATTGGTGAAGGTGGGGGTTCCAGGCTGCCTGCCGATGAACAACCATTCCGTGAAGGCGATGTGGGCCTTTCCAGCAAATGCAGGATTCTGATCGATCTGTTCTAGTTGAGATTTCAATTTCTGTTCGAGTCCAACAGGCAAAGCGAAGGCAGCCTGTGCGATAAAGTCTGCTGTCGCATGGGGCATTTGGATGTTCGTGTTGGTGACGACAAAATGCGTGGAGAGGTAATCGAAGGTGCCTGCGGGATTAGTAAGCTGGACGGAATTCCACTTGGCGAACCCATCTGGATCGCCACCGGTGGCAATCAGCTTTGCTTCTGGATCAACTGCCCGCACCGCTTTGCTGAACGCTAGCGTGCGCGCTGCCAGCTGATCCAGTGTTGGGGATCCAACGTTCCAATTTCCCCAAAGCTCGTTGCCCAGTTCCCACGTAAGCCCGTTTCGCTGATGCCATTGCGCGTAGATATAACGGACCCAGTCAGCTGCTTCTTGCGGCGTTCCACTGCCAAGATTGAGGGCGAACTGCGGCTCGGCTCCAATCAAGCTACAGAAATGTAGAAATTCGTCGGTTCCAAAAGTGTTGTATTCGGGAATGCCCCAGGCAAGGTTCAGCATGCTGACGCGCTTGTCGCGTTCACCTATGCCATTCTTCCAGTGATAGGAAGAAGTAAAATTGCCGCCGAAGCGCACAAGCGGCGTCTCCATTGCCTTTGCCATCGCAACTTCATCCGGATCGAGCCCATCCAGCGCGTCCGCAGGCATTAAGGAAATCTGGTCGACCTCCATTGAAGAATCTCCCTCTACTTCAACAACAAAATCCGCTGGGTCCAGACGGTGTAGTTTGCCTTCAGGGAGGTGAAAATCAAATTCGTACTTCGTCCATTGATTGGAAGCGGCATTCAATTTGGCGGCTGCGAGCACTTCGCTACTGTTGTGTGGACGAATGGAAACGGCCAGGCCGGAAGATCCGCTCAGATGTCGCGCATAGAGGCTGCCCTTATATTCGAGGGTTCGATGCACAGGTAGATAGATCTTCTGTTGTATACCGGTGGGCTGATTTGGGACGCCTAAAATGACGAGAGATCGCCATGAATTTGCCGCGTCCCCATAGCGAAGTTCATATCGGTTACCCTGGCTGTTGTCCAAGGGCTCCCACGGCAAGGGAAGCCCTAGTTCTGATGCTCGAGTGAGTGCCGGCTCGTCGCGCAACATTCTGCTGACGTTCCCCGCATTCCATAGGCCCGATTCGAGACTCGGACTTTGCAACACCTCTGCCCACAGTCCGTTATATGTGGAATTGCCGATCGGTTCGAGGAAGCTTCCAAAAATTGAGCGTGGAACTTGTCCGCCGACGAACTGTGCGGCATCAACCTGGATGATGGCGATCGGAGGGATGGGTTGCTGAACAGATATTTGTGCGCGCAAATCTTTGAACGCGCATAGATACAGTGATCCCAATATCCCTACATAGATAATCTGCTTCAAAGACTCTCCCCAAACGCGTTTATGTGTATAGCCTTCGCCGAGTTTCTAAATGATTGCCGCCGTCAGCAGTAATAAAGGTCATTTCGGCTGATAAGGTTGAGCCGATAACTGTTTTATTTGATCGGTTCGTGCGTTCTGTTCTCTCGCCATCTGAATAGCAAGATCCAATTCTGACTGTGATTCCTTCTTTCTCCCCAGTTTTGCCAGCGTAAGGCCATGATAATAGCGTGCCGTTTGAAAGTCGGGCGACGCGGCAATGGCTTTTTCTAACTCTTCTTCTGCTTCTTCATATTGACGAGCCTGATATGCGATGATCGCCAGCCCCGTAAGTGCTCCTGCATGCGATGGGTTGTGAGTGAGTACCTGTTTGTAATAGATGTTTGCCTGCGGCGAATCGCCTTCGTCGCGCGCAAGTTCTCCCAGACGGTAGTAGGATTCGGCCTGTTGTGGAGACAGCTCAATAGACTTCAAGAATTGTGCACGCGCTTCATTGGATCGCTGAAGCATCTGGAGAAGGACGCCATAACCGTAGTGTGCAGAGGCGTCTTCGGGTCGCTGATTTAAATAAGAGCGCCAGGCTTCTTCAGATGCCCCCGTCTGGGCGAGGTCCATTTTTACGCGTGCAATTGCATAGAGTGTTTTCAGATCGCCGGGGCGAAACCGTTGGGCTTCAGCAAGCGAAGCATCTGCGTCTTTATATAGCTGCATCGATTCTTCCTGGATTCCCGTATCAAGAAGCAATTCGGGATCATCAGGAACCCAATACTTTGCTCTTAATAAGATATTGAGAGCTTCTTCATTCCGGCCTGCGCGCTTCGCGTTCAATGCGGCAGTGATCGCAGTCGCGACTTCGCCTTGTCTCGCCACCGGCTCTTTCGGTTGCCGCTTTAGAATAGCCTCAAAGACGTCTAGTTGGGCTACATCAACCTTGAATTGCGGATCAGCACTGCTTTGTGCACATACTTGCCGGGAATGCAGGGTAAGAAGGCAAGCTAACATAGCGATGCGCGAAAAACGATTCGTGATAAGTAAACGCGGAGTGGTTCGACAGGCCCGGGTCACAGTGTGGGAACTATACACCTCACGTCCATAAAGATTGAGCAGGCGATGGATACTTCAACTTGGCCCATCGCGGATGTTTTCGAATTCGGCTGCAAGCACCGTGTCCGACGTTTGCCAACTTTCAGGAAAACCGGCAGACAATATGCCTGCCGGTGTAAGGAAGATAAATCATGAAGAATCAGAAATTGAATCGACCGGTAATTTGCACATTGCGCGGTGTGTTCACCAAACCATTCGGCACTCCGAACAAATTATCATTCGGTCCAGTATCCGGGATGCTGAATGTATGTCGATTGAATGCGTTCAGCAGCTCAAATTTTAACTGGAAGGAGATGTTTTCGTAGATAGGTGTGTTCTTCAGAATACTAAAGTCCTCGTTATAGTACGCCGGAGTACGAACCTCACCGGTGACGCGGGGCATATCGCCCAATCCGAATGCGCCGAACTGGCCTCGATTTGCTACCGCATTTTGGTCGTAAAAAGCTCCTCCATCTGGTTGACGTAGCGTATCCAGGTTAAAAAGGCTGTTAGTATTTGGATCGGCTATCTGCGCTCCGATCGGGTTGACGCGCCCCTGGTGGTACGCAGGACTCTTCAAGTCCGAACCCGCAACTCGATCAAAGCGAATCTGATTTTCGAAGCCTGGAATGCCTGAGGCACAGCAGAACGAGATGGGTTGCCCAGACATATAACGCTGGACTCCGCCAAGTACCCATCCTCCCGCTACGTAGCTGCCAAAGCCATGATTTAACCATTGCTTGCCGTGCCCAAATGGCAGCTCATACAACCAACTCACCACGAATGTATGCGGGACATCCTGGGCGCTGATGGCTTTCTCTTCACGCAGATTGTTTACGTTCTGCACCTGGGCGACGCCGACGCCATTATTTGGAAGCAAGCTATCGGAATTTGTTATTTGTTTTGCCCAGGTGTAGGAGGCCAATAAGTTGATCCCGTTATGGAAGCGCCGCTCAAGTGAAGTCAGCAGGGCATCGTAACTCGACATTCCTACATTCTGCAGGCAACAGCCAGTGTCAATGTACCCATATTCTGGAAATGGACGAAGAGCCTGCTGAATCTGCCCACCGTTCCAGAGTGCATTGAATCCGGGGAATGGTTCACTTACGCCAACCGTGTTGCCGGTTACTTGATCCGTAAGATGATTGCCCAACGCGAAGTATTTCTGGTCGATATTGTTAATGTTTTGAATATTGGAGTGCAGGTTCTGAGCTCTGTTGCCCACATATCCAATCGTCATGATCAGGTCCTGAGCGACCTGCTGTTGAAGCTGCAGTGTCCACTCACTGATCATCGCTGGACGGCCAAATTGCGGTTCGATATAAGAACCGCTCACCGGCTGTCCGTTGAAAATGCCAGGATCGAGATTTGGAGGCTGAGCGAAGGCCGGGAATCCATCGTCGACCTGAAAGGACGGGTCGAAGCCATTATTAGGAAAGGCTGGATTTGCCCTATAACCGGTGTTCATACTGCCACCAAAGTCGGAATACTGCAAAGGCCCATAGAAGATACCCGCGCCACCGCGGAAGACTGTTTTACCCTGGAACTGCTCAGGTGAAAATGCGAAGCCCACACGCGGAGCGAAATCCTTATACCAGGTATCGGCCCATGCTGTGTTGCAGCCATTGCATGTGCTCCCAAAAACCAGTGCTCCGGGAATGTTAAATTCAGGATTGTTAGCTGTCGGGCTGAAGTTCGATGTGTAGTTCAGGGCTTCGTGGCGCGGACGGTCCACGTCCCAGCGCAAGCCTAAGTTCAACGTTAAGTTTCTTGTAACCTTAAAGTCGTCCTGAGCAAAGAGTCCGTAATACCAGGACGTCCATCGGGACTGGTGCGATATGATGCTTTGACCGCCACCGCATGCGAGGCCAAGCATCTGACTGGCAAAACCAAATCCGTCGGCAATGCCTGCGGATGATGCCGTCTGATTTCCGCAAAAACTTATCGTGGGACTATTTCCGTCGAGTGGAGAGTATTGCTGCCACCTTAGATCCACACCGAATGCAAGGCTATGACGTCCTTTCTGCCAGGCCACGCTTTCATTCAGGCGCATTCCGTTGTCAACGTTGTCGTCGTTTTGTGGCGGATTGCCGAGGTTGATAACTTCTCCGCTATTGCCCACGACCGTATGAAACGTGTCCGAATTTGTGATCTGCGGGAAGTTCTTGGAAATCGCATTGCCGATGCCCAACTGCTGTGACCAGTTGACGCCCGCAAAGATGGCCTGTGCATAGTTAATGCTATTGCTCCGGTTCGTTCCAAAATTCAGGTGGTTGAGTAAGGTTGGGGAAATGGAAAAATCCCATCCAAAGCGCCCGAAGTGAGTGATAAAATCCTGCTTCCAGGTGCTGGGATCAACCGGGTCAGGAAGGTATGGATTCCCGCCGGAGATGCGGTTATTTTCGCGGGTGCTGTAGGAGCCGTAAATCTTATTCCTGTCCGAAATGCTGTAGTCGATGCGGACCGTATATGTGGTGTTATTGATGGGGATCGAACTGGGGAATGTAAAGTTATTGAATTGCAGGTCATTTGTTGGAAGAGGGTAGTAGGGAAGCAGGTTCTGCGCTACTGCACTAAATCGATTTGACTGAATCACATTTCCAGGAAATTGATCACGACACGCAACCGGCCCGGTTGGAGTAATTACTGTCCTTTGAGTTTGCGGATCAAAGATCTCCCCTTGATACACAGGGGCATTCCCCTGGCAGGGGTTTGTTCCAACTGGAGGCAAATCGGTTCTATAGATCAATGGGCTAGAGAAATCACCGTTTCTCATCGCGACCGTTGGCACAGTTGAAATGTTCGTTGCGCCCACGTTGTATTGAAGTTGTTCCCAGGAAAAGAAGAAGAAGAGCTTGTCTTTGCCGTTATAGACTTTAGGGATCCAGACCGGCCCCCCCATCGTCACACCGTAGTCGTATTTCTTATCCTGCGGTACAACGTATTGCGATCGGCAAGCTGGCGTATTATTGGCGCCGCTACAAAAGAACGCTCTATTGCCGTTATTAAACCATGTATTTGCATTGAGATCTTCGTTCCTAAAAATCCCATACACCGTGCCGTGGTAGCCATTTGTACCACTCTTTGTTACAAAATTCTCAATACCACCGGTGGTGCGGCCGTATTCAGCTTGGGGTAGAGCTGTCGTGATCTTGAATTCTTGCAAAGCTTCTACGGATGGCGCTTCTTCGTCAAAAGATGATCCGTTTTCACTGCGCTGTTGGCTGGCGCCATCAATCAGGACCTCGTTACCGTAGTTTTGGCCACCTGCGATTTTTGAGAGGAAGATGCCGTTATTGCTGTTGGCTGTTCCAGGCCCAGTCGTTCCAGGAACAAGGAATACGAATGCCTCAGGTGAGCGCAACGCCCCGACCCCTCCCAAGGCAAGTGGCAGTTCGACAATCTGCCTGGCTGAAACAACCCCGCCTATATCGGATGACTCAGTTTGAATGGTGGGTGCATCTGCGTTGACCGTAACCGTTTCCGAAGTGCCGCCTGTCTGCAGCACTACGTCGAGAGCTGTGATTTGCTGAATTTGAACCAATACACCTGTAAATGTCCCAATCTTGAATCCAGGCGCGGATACTCGTAAGGTGTAACGTCCCAGTGGGAGTTCTGGAAAGCGGTAGGAGCCCGCCGACGTCGAAACTGTTCTCGTAATATCACCTGTCCCCTCGTTAGCCGCTACTACGGTAGCATTTGCTACCACAGCCCCAGACGAATCGGAGATTGTGCCCGTCAAACCTCCGCGAACGCTCTGGCCGTAAAAAGGTGATAAGCCGGACAATAACAGCGCCACGACCGCTAATGCGATGGGTATGAATTGCCTGACTTCTGGCAGCGGCGTGCGATTACCGCTTATGCTTGTTGGTAAATGTTTTCTCGAGACGGGATCTGATTTTGCATTCTCTTGAAAAAGATTACTCTCGCCCACAAATCCTCCAATAAAGCTTGAAATTCAGGAAATGAAGCGCTGCTTCCTCTCCCTTGCAGGACTACAGGGATTTGGATTGTTTTGTAACCATTTACATCGGAGTAATGATTTAATTACGGTTCACAATCATCCACCGTCGCGAGACGGTTGTCAAATTGGCAACAGTCATACCAAACTGATAACCGTCATCGTCTTGCAACCCAATTTCGGGAGTGGCCGGGTAAAGAATCGTCAACAACGATTATTGGGTTTTATCTGGGGGAGCAGTATTCAACTTACGCCAGTCTTCTTCCTGCTGAGCGGTCTGGCGATCGGCAGCCTGACGTAATTGCTGATATTTCACTAAAGCAGCATGTGCTTTGGCGGTATCACCCATCTTGCGATAGGTCTGAGCAATCTCATACCAGGAACGACGCTGAACCTCCCCGTCTATGGTTGCCGCGCGTTGTAGCTCGCTTATCGCGTCATCGTATTTTCCCTGGATGGCCAGTCCACGCCCCAGGTAATAGTCCGCGACCGTCGGTTTTTCATAAAGCTTTACAACCTTTAGCAGCAAAGGAACTCCCGTTTCCTCTTCACCGCGCTCGACGCGAACACTGCCAAGGTTGTACATAGCCACCGGATTTCCAGGGGTGAGCTCTAACTGTTGCGCAAAGGCATTCTCGGCTAAGTCGATCGCACCAGTTTTCCTGTACACCTCACCCAGACCTTCATAAAGATCAGCCTCGCGTGGCGCAATGTGAATTGCAGTTAGATATTCATCGATTGCTTGTTTGTAATGCTCAGACTCCGACGCAATTTCTGCGTTCAGCCGGTGAACCCGCCAGGAGCGGGGATCGAGGTGGTACATGTCCGCATAGCTCTGCTTGGCTACCTTCATATGGGCTTGTCCACGGTAATCGAGGATGTTCAGATCTTTGGGAGCCAGTTCTGCGGCACGGTCGAGCGGCCCTGTGGCTCTTTCGGGATGACCTGATGCCAATTCGACAATACCTAGCCACAACTGCGCCTCTGGATTCGTTGGATTCGCATCGATCTCATGCTGTAGATTTTCGATGGCCTGGTCGATGTGATTCATTTGATAGTCGACAATGCCGAGAAACATGTAGGCACCAGGGGAGCGTGGATCAAGCTGAATTGCCTTCTCAATCGATGTGGACGCTTCGGATAGTTTGCCCTCTTTCAACTGCGCCAACCCGAGATTTAAATGTGCCTCGGGAAGATTAGGTGCGAGTTCGGTAGCTTGCCGAAAGTATTTTTCTGCCTCCTCTGTGTGCCCATCACGCATCGCAGCGGTTGCCTCGCGAAAAATGGATTGTAACTGCTCCTGCGCACTGGCATCCTGCTGCAGGCCGTATGCAGACCACGGGAGTATCGAGAACACGATTGCAAGCTGAAGAATAGACAAGGAAATGAAAGTTCGCATGATCGGCCCTTACGCTAGAAGCGCTGCCCAATGAAAGTCAATGCTGCGAACAGCTAGCGCGGTTTTCTGAGTCGCCAAGCAGTTCACCAGCGTTATAGAGGAGGATTCTCTGCTCTACAATGGCTCAACTGAATCAGGCGATTGAATCGGCGATTTTTTATGACACACCAAGTCGCTTCGAGCCAGACTTGACGAGGTCCCCAGATGAAACCCGTCCTCCTGCTACTTCTACTCTCCACATCTTTCATGCTGCAAATCTCTCTCGTAAGCAGTGCCCAGGACATCGCATCGACGGCCGACACTTTCCATAACCCTCTGTTGCCGACTGGTCCGGATCCCTGGGTAGTCACTCACAATGGCTTTTACTACTATATGAACACCACAGGCGCGAACTTAACCTTATGGAAGACTCGCGATATCACCGACCTGGCACACGCTGAGAAGAAAATCGTGTGGACTCCGCCAGCTACAGGGCCTTACTCGCACGAAATCTGGGCGCCTGAGCTGCACCTGCTGGACGGCAAATGGTACATCTACTTTGCCGCGGATGCCGGAGAAAATGCATCGCACCGAATCTACGTGGTGGAGAACACCTCGGCCGATCCGTTTGAGGGTGTATGGAATTTCAAAGGTAAAGTAGCGGACACTACGGACAAGTGGGCAATCGATGCTTCTGTGTTCGAAGACAAAGGCAAAAAATATATGGTGTGGTCGGGGTGGGAAGGTGACAGCGACGGCGAACAACGCATCTATCTGGCTCATCTGAAAAACCCTTGGACGATTGATTCACCGCGTGTCCTGCTCTCTTATCCAAAGTATCCATGGGAGCAGGTTGGCGATCTGCCAGATCGGCCTGAAATGCCGCATGTCAATGTGAACGAAGGGCCGGAGATACTTCAACATGGGGAGGATATTTTTCTTGTCTACTCTGCGTCGGCATGCTGGACCGATTACTACGAACTCGGCGTCGTGCGAGCGAAGTCCGGCTCAAACCTGCTGGATCCGACGTCCTGGACAAAGTTTGATCACCCATTCTTCAAACAGGATCGAGAGGCCGGGGTCTTCGGACCTGGTCATAACGGCTTCTTCCGATCGCTTGATGGGAAGGAAGACTGGATCATCTACCATGCAAACCCAGGCTCAAAGCAGGGATGCGGAGATAAACGCTCACCACGAATCCAAACCTTTATCTGGAATGCCGATGGGACACCAAATTTCGGACAGCCAATCTCAACCGATCGATCAATCCAAAAACCATCTCACTGACGAGGCAAGATGATGGAAATACGGAAATGGTTAGTGGTCCGTAATTGATGCTCCAGATATTTAGTCGCCGGTCAGGTTGATGTGTTCCCATCCGATCTGTGCCATGCTGGAGAGTTACCGGAAAAATCATCTTTTAAACAAGTGGGTCCATATATGGACCGTCCGGTATGCAAGAGCGTTTACTGATATTGTTCTTCCGCATTTGATTCCGGCAGAAGCAATTGCACCAGCTTTGAAACCTATATCCCGAGAGATCTTGCGGATCGCCGGACCTTGAACTGTGCGCAAACCCGCATGTTTAAATGACTCCAGCAAGGTGTAGCAGTATGTCACTGCTCTCTGTCGTGCGTATTGTCGGCCAACGAGAAATGCGAAGTTCAATCCTTCAGCAGCGTTTATAAAGATCGCAGGAAGTTCAACAGGTCCTGTTGTTGACTGGAAGTAAGTCCGCTGAAGTTCCCGATAACTCCGTTCGCCTCAGAGCCGGAACTCGAGTGCGCCTTGATCGCGTCCAGGAGGTCGGTCGTGCGGCCATCGTGCAAAAAGAAGACACGCTGTCCAAGGCCCCATAGAGGCGCGGTACGGAATTCGTTTGGCCCGGCCCCGCCCTGCGAGACACCATCCGCCAGACTGGTGCCCATGTTGTGAACAAGCAAATCTGAATAGAGGTTGGCCCTTGTACGACTGAGGGCTGGGATATTGGAATTTGCAGTTGTCATCGTCGGCGTATGACACAAACTGCATCCGATATTGACGAAATCCTGCCTGCCGTTGGCAATGGATTGCGCGGTAGGATTACCGGAAATGCCGCTGGTCGAGGTCAGCGGCGGCGCAAGTAACCGCATAAACATCGCGAACTGGACGATGTCCGATGGAATATCGGCGCCGGACAGTCCGACGTTGGTGCTGTCTTCGGGTGTGGGATTAAATTTGCAGCTCAACGGCAGGCCAGATGCCAGTTCCTCGTCGGGGCTGGGGCGCTCGTTGGGGAAGAGTTCATTCGTAACGCCCATTTCTACGTTGTATGCTTCGCCGGCGAACATCTCGAGCGATTTGTTCTGCGCTTTCCAGCCAAAGCGGGCAATGGTGCCGTCGTTGCCGTTGCGATTTGGATGACCAGCGATCCCGAGTCCCGTCTTCTGAGATGTGTTCTGCTGCATGTTCCTCAAGATGGTTTCATCGGAAATGTTCTCGATAAGACGGGTGTAGGAATGCGGAAGACTACGTTCCCCAGCGCAAGGTTCTGGGCAAAGGCCGGCTGTGCAAGCGTGCAGCCAGC
>Ga0206835_1035_pt2 | contig 49005 bp, 45 predicted proteins | sample Alteio_BWOrgCont_31_FD_152853 | JGI IMG/M metagenome (GOLD analysis project Ga0206835, IMG submission 152853) | Enriched cells from forest soil in Barre Woods Harvard Forest LTER site, Petersham, Massachusetts, United States -... | ecosystem: Environmental > Terrestrial > Soil > Temperate forest >...
GATTGTACGGGCGGCATCTTTTTATCCAGTACAAGTGAACGTTTAGTACAAAATGCCAAAGGTGAATTATTGCAATTCAATCTTATGCTGTCTGGTGTTTCTTTGGTCACACAAACCTTATGTAAAAACCCTAACGGTCCATGGGTAGATTGCTCTTTTGATTTAAAACAAAAGAATCAAATTTATAGCGGCGTGACTATCGATGGTAATGGCAATTGGGTGTTAGTGGGTTACCAGCTATCTGCTAATTTGTCAGAAAACATTGCGCATCTCACCGCAACTTTTGCCGGTACACAATGGGATACATTGTCTCAAGAACCCATAGAGCAAACTGGTTTCATAGATGTTATGTGGGTAGACTAGTCCATTTGTGGGTGCCTTGCGTTACTTATAATTTTCTTGTATCTATGTTAAGGTAAATGAACAATTAATTTACATTGAGGGCTTTATGGTTATTAAAAATATTCGTTCTATTTGTTTTTTTTCTATCGTATTAATTTTTTCTTTTAATGTTTTTGCTAAAAACTCGGACAAATCAATTATTGAAATAGGAAACTGTTACCAGCTTCAAGATATTACGAAGATGGAAGCAAATTATGTACAAGTTTCTGATATTGATTGCTCGAGTATTAATCAACATAAACCTATTGGTGATGGCTCCAAACCTTTTATAGGAAGTTATGATGGCCAAAATTTTACAATTACTGGAATTACTTTCGTGCAAAAAGGTGATGATTATAATGGCGAAAATGCTGGATTATTTGGCATTGTCAAGAATGCTACTATAAAAAGGGTGGTATTGACGGATTATTATATTGAAGCCACTTCTGGTGATGCGGGTGCTCTAGCAGGCGTGGCGGATGTATCCATTATTGAAAACAGCTATGCCCAAAACGGTAAAGTTGTTGGTGGGGATAGATCGGTCGGTGGTTTGGTAGGATATTCGCGTGATAGTCATATAATGAATACTTATGCAAAAGGAGAAGTGGTAGGTAAAGATTCTCTTTATAGCGTTAACGTTGGAGGATTAGTTGGTCATTCTCATTCAGATCTTATAGAAAATAGTTATGCTGCAGGCAATGTTAAAGCTTATGCTAATGTGGCGGGAGGATTGATAGGAAGATCCTATGCTACAGAAATAGTAAATTGTTATGCAACCGGAGATGTTAGCAGTACTCGGGGTAGCGTGGGAGGTTTAATTGGGGAAACTTGGGTAACAGATTTATATAAAACTTACGCTACTGGCAATGTAACTGCAGAAGGAAGTTATGTAGGGGGGCTAGTAGGTTACGCAGATGGGGGCGGCACTATTGAAAACAGTTATGCTCAAGGTAATGTTACTGGTGAGAGATATGTCGGCGGGGCTATAGGCTATGAAGCATGGGCAGCAAACTATATTAATATTTATGCAGTTGGTTTAGTGGAAGGCGAAAATGCAGGTGGTCTAATAGGACAGATGATTTCTTATTTCCCGCCTAATATTATTGCCAGCTATTGGGATACTGAAACTTCAGGACAAACTTTCTCCGAGGGTGGCGAAGGACGTACTACATCACAAATGAAACTATTAGATACTTCCATTCCTACTTACGAAGGGTGGAACGAAAATGTATGGTTTTTTGAAGAGAATGAATATCCTGTATTATTTTAAAAATAATAATGTATTGGGATAAAATTAAAATATTTTAATAAATAACGCACTTTTATTTATGAAAGTATGAGGTCAGGCTTGACGTTTTACATTTCAATTTCAGATGTCAAATGTCAAGCCTGCCCCCGTTATTGTTTTGAAAAAACTGCTGAGCAGTGTTTGCAGGCAGATTTTTTTTAACTGTGTCACCTATATCATCGGGATCATACATTTTTTTAGTTTTTAATAAAGTATCAAAATAAAATTCGGTTGTGCTGGGATATGTCCTTTTTGCCAGTTCAGTAGCAATGGTCGTGCATAAAGTTATCCGGGATTGATCATTATCGTGAAAGGCTGTAAGGTCTAGATATAAATCTAATAAAGCTTCTTGTGCCATATTGTAATATTCATTGTGTGGTTTATATAGAGAAAGATTTTTAAAAGCTGTTGTTGCAACGGTTAAGCTATTTTCATCTAATTTATTTGGAACATGAACATCTTTTGGAATTTCTTGGCCAATTTGCCTGTTTATCCGCTGGCCTAAAATACCCACTATTACTAATGAAGAAAATATTTTACAAATCTCGATATTTTGTTCTAATTTTTGAATCCACTCATTCATTGTGGGTAATGCATTTATGGTTATTTTGTTTGTCATTTCTAATGCTGCTTCTAATTCTTGTAAAACAAGACCTGGCGTTTCTTTTACCTCGGTAGTTTTCATTTTAGATAGTGCAGTTTCACATTTGTTTGCGGCAAGTGAGCCATTTATTTCGTCTATTAGTGATGTGGAAATATTATTACTCTCTAAATTCAGCGTTGTAAGGGTTTTATTGATTTTCAATGCATCTGCAATGGCCTGTGCACCTACATCGCCGATGTTGCTATAGAATAAACTCAGTGTTCTAAGGGTTTTATTGGTTTCCAATGCATCTGCAATGGCCTGTGCACCTTTATCGCCGATGTTGTTATCGTTTAAATTCAGCGTTGTAAGGGTTTTATTGGTTTTCAATGCATCTGCAATGGCCTTTACCCCTTTAAAAAAGTCGATGAAGTTAGAGCTTAAAAACAGCGTTGTAAGGGTTCTATTGGTTTCCAATGCGTCTGCAATGGCCTTTGCACCTACATCGCCGAGGTTGCTAAAGCTTTTATTCAGTCTTGTAAGGGTGGGATCATTGTTTTTTATGCGGGTACAGAGTGTATTGAGTTCAGTTTGAATCATTTTGCAACCTATGTCTATTTAATCCGCTAGAGTACAGTTAGTCAGTATACCATCTTGCAGGGGGGTAATCAATACTCATGCGCTTACTTGCTTTTGAGCTGAGCATATTATCGGCATTTCTAATGCCCAGTTACAGTAGTTGCTACTATTATTTTAAAAAAATATTAAATCCAAGGTTGTTCGTCAACGAGCAAATCACTTTCAATACCACCGGTCTGTTCGGTAGATTTGGGCTCTAGTAATAAAATATGTGCTTCTTCATCTGCCATGGGTTTATGCTCAACCCTTTTGGGGATAATATAAAATTCATCGTTATAATTTTGCTTGTGGTCGTGTCTGAAAATCTAAATCAGTTGAAAATTGGTTTTTGCCTGTGAATTATTGAAATACAAGGGTGCTTCTTTATTATCATTAATCGTCGAAATGAAAACTGAAGAAGATCTTTTTAATAATATTTCTATCCCGTCAGAGATGGATATATACACGCAAAACCGTGAATGTTCTTGGTTCAATCCAACTGATAAAAATATGTCTAATATGGAATTGGAAAAGGCAATTGGCCCGCAAAAAATGCAAGAAATTTTTTCATTTAGAAATAGATTGTTTTTTTACTGCAAAGGGTTGCCTTCATTTGAGTTATCTAACACTTGGGAATATAAAGAAACGCAATCCCGTTATTTAATGAACAAGCTTTGATCCATCATTGTTGTCTTTTTTATTTGGATTGTTTATTACCTCGCTAGTGTCATGCCAGTCGCCGATATTAGCAATATCACCCGTTGTGATTGAAAATTTATGTGGAATAATTGAATCTAATAAAAATGCTTATAAACCTAAATAAACGGTATACATTTACACTATCATCATGCATATATTTATTAATCGCCCTTGGCAATCGTTAATGCTCCGAGTTATGTGACCACAAAAAACTTTGCTTACATTCTGAATGCTGGAGCAAACTGAGTTTGTGCAAGTACATTTGCTTCTAATAAGGCTTGCATAAAACCGTTACCAAATTCAGAAAGCTCCTGGGGTGAAAAATTGGGGAAAATAGTTATAAAATCAGGACGAGGTATCCCTAGCTTCCCATAATTATAACCTGCTATATAGAAAAGGTTGGGAGCAGGGGGAGGGGGCAAACGATTCAGCAAAGACTGGAAAGAAGGTAATAATGTATTGTTGAAATTGATAGGCTGGTTTTGCATAGGCTGGTTTTGCATAGGGTGGTTTTGCGCGCCTGGGATTTGCATTGGTTCGGCAGGTTGCATCGCTACGGTATTATTCACCACATTAAGATTTGGAAATAAATAGGCAAAAACTGGCTTTAGGCTGATGCGGGGGCCATTACTCTCGTTATGCCTTACGTATGTGCCGAGTTTTTCTTCTCCCTCTCTGAATGCACTTATTTGTGCATCAGAATACATTCTATCTTGCCTAAGTACGTCATCAGTCAAGGGAAGATTATTGTGCTTGCGTTGATATCCGCTATAACGTGCAGCGCGTAGCGCCATTTCATCCTCTGTGCCTGCTACACTGTCATAGCCATCTATATAGGCAAGTGTTTGTTTGATTGCATAACGCCGATTTCTGTTAACAAATTCTACCGCAGAAGTAATAATGGTTCCGTGAAGTGCAGCAGCACGGCCACTTAGTTCAGCTTTTTTGATTTTTTGTAGATCGGGGGCAGCTTCCCGTTCCCGGGTTGCTAATTCTAGATACCAATTAGGAGGGCTCATAATTATTTCTCGCAGTTTAAAAAACAATAGTATTTGCTGTTTGTAAATTCACTCATTTAACACCTCTTTACAAAGATTTTACTCTCTTAGCAAGGCGTCCGGAAGATCGGGGCTAGAACACTATATCTTTTTTCTTTTAAAGGTATTACTGGCGCCATCTTTATTTTCTTGATTATTGTTATTAGTAGTTTCCATATTTCGAGAAGCATTTTGCACCATAGTTAAAACTTTCTTAAAAGCTGCGTCGACTTCATCAGAAAAAATAAGCTTAACTTTACTGTCTGGATTTCTTTGGTTATAGGCTTGAACAAGATTAAGAGTGCATTCTTTAGTTAATGAATTTCCGGTTAGATTTATGCTGGTTAAAGTTGTATTGTGTTGAAAAAGATTTAACAATAGTGCTGAATCTAAAGTGTTAAATCTATTACTACTGAGATCCAATACTTGTAATGAAGGATGAATAGTCGCTGCCCGTAACACATCATTTATAAAATGACCGTTTAATTTGCACATGGCAAGATTTAAGGTCGTAAGATCTGGATTATTTTTTAATATTTCTACTATAAGTTTTATATGGTCAATTGTGTTAATTGCACTATGAGATAGATGTAGTTCGACTAAATTCGTTCTAAGTTTAAAACTGGTTAGCATAGTATGCATACCCGCCTGATTGAATTTATTTCCCCCTATATTTATGTTAATAAGATGAGTATTCTGCGTTATTGCAGCCCCAAACCCTAGTACTATTTTATTGTCCAATGAATTGAAAGCTAAGTTTAGTTCTTGCAATTTCTTATGTGCTGAAACCCACTGCAATACTTCTGTTATCATATTATTAGTCATATTATTATTAGATAGACGTAGAGCTTTGTATTGATCATTGGGTAATGTATTTAATATTACACTAATATCATCATCTTCAAGAGTTTTACCTGATAAATCTACTGTATCTAATTGCGCTTCAGTTATAACACTATCTCTTTCACTCAGCATTTTTATATTATCCTAGTTAAATGAATTTAGTTTTTCATATTACTATATTAAAATAAAAAGTCAACTTTTATCTATGTTGTTAATACTGAAGATAATACTGTTTCAAAATGTACGGTGGGATCAGGCGGTGCGCTAAGTTGTACAGTCTCCCCTAGTGGCGGTGATACTATTTTTGGAATCGCAATACTTAATTAAAATTGATCATCAAGGAGTTTTGCATGCGTTTATCTTTTACACAATATTCCATAGGATTATAGTTTTTTTGTGCGTCTACAGCTTTTGCGCATCATGATGATTTATTTGAACACGGTGATTTTCAGTTAAGAGCGGGTGCAGGTATTGCTTGGTTGTCTCCTGATGATGCTCATCTTGGTCTTTCCAACAATGAAACAGATATTGCTCACTTTAATACCGAAGATGCGCCAGTTGTAACCTTAGGCGTAGGATATGAATTACCGTTCCATGAACATGAAGAAGATAATGAAATCACTTTTCTGCCTGCAATGACAGCGAGTATTGATGGCACTTATCAATTTGAAACGCAATTTTCAGGTGATGTGTGGATGAATGAATCTCCTGTGCTTAATAATTTAAATAATCGCACAGAAATAGAAAATTTTAATGCAATGTTTAATTTAGCACTTGATCTGGCACGCTATCAACGTTTTTCATTATTTATATTAGGCGGTTTAGGCGCTGCATGGAGTACAGTAGAATATAAAGACGAGCCTAAACCCAATACACAACCCGATAGTGGAATCGCACTGGCTTCAGAAACTACAACTACTTTTGCTTGGCAAGGTGGTGGTGGATTAAAATATGATTTAATGGAATGTGATCTCGCTTTCACTTTGACTTATTTATTCACTTCCACATTAGTGTATAATGAATAACTTAATTACTTTCTGGAGTTAAAATGACAAAATTACGTTATTTTTCTATGATTTTCGCAATGATCGCTTTATATTCAGGCACCAGTTTTGCCGCTCTGAACTCAAAGGTTTTAGATTATTCAGACACAAATGGTAACGGGCAAGCACTTTATACCAGTGATTTTAATCCCACTTATCAAATCAACATGAGTACTGATCCTGTCATCTTCAATTGCAAACATGTAGTGATGCACGCATTTTAGAATTAAAACTTTAATCAGAAAATGATCACTACATTAAATGTGCGCTGATTTTTCGCCGAATTGGCCCCCGCGCATAAAGTGCGGGGCGCCAAGGCGTGCGGCATCTAGTCGTGGTGTAGCAAATCACTTCTTATTCCAAAGCCCGCCTACAATTTTTTGTTTTTTAGCGTCCGGCTCATCATCATTATTTCGATTCGCCGCGGAAGAAGACGCTGACGAAGCCGCATTCAATTTCTTCATCATTGTTTGTTAAACGAATATTTTTATAAACAGTCCCACGTTTAATAGTCATAGACGCGCCTTTAACTTTTAAATCTTTGATGAGCATGACGCTATCACCTTGACTCAGATCCGTACCGTTACTGTCTTTTACATTCATTGTATTTCCTTATGAGTATCATTTTTAGTGCGTGCTACTTTCTCAATCCATGTGCTCACAATTGGCTACTATAAACAACATAGTCGCATAAATAACACAATAAGTGATCTCAGTGTCTTGTATGGCCGTCTTATGAAATAGAGGGCGGTCCTGTTTCTTACTCAAGTGGTAAATATTCCCCCATTATGTTATTCTACTGTCTTATCTAAATTAAAACAGGACAGAAGATTATGCCCAGAATACCCTATTATGATAAGCACCCTGCTATAGGTGGCACCCTTCAATATTTAACGTTAAAAGAGTATAAAGCCAAGTTTAATTGTGTCTACGTGTCAGATATGATTGTTCCTCAGGACTTAAACCAGGACTTGCAAGGGCAGCGTCTCAAAAATATGGCTACGACTCCTGAAGAAGGTACACAGGATTATTTAAAACATTTTATTACAAATCCTCGTGAAGATATTGCCATCGTCAATTTAGGATCTTCCATCGGTTATGGTCTAATAGCCATCAAACCTATTCAGGAAAACGATATACTTTGTGCGTACTCAGGTGAAGTCAAAAAACTAGAGTTAGTTGATAACGACGAATACCGTTTTGTATTTGAAAACACAAATCTCTGTATTTCTGCAAAACGCATAGGAGGCCTCTCAAGGTTTTTCCCACACATGTGGAACGAAGAAGATGCGGAATTTAAAGAAATTGAATTTCTTTCAGCTGATATTAAAAATCAAGTGAAGACTTGTAACACGGTGCTCCTTGATATGAATATTGATGGCAAATGTTACAAAATAATTTTTTCAAAATCCGCCATCGAAGCTGGCGAACTGTTAGGCCTTAATTATGGAAAAAATTTTTGGTTGAATGCAAAAGGGGAGAGGCCAAAACTGCTACTTAAAGATGGTACAATATTAGATCAAAAATTCTATTGGCGCAGTGCAGCTACATTTAAAATACCCATTATTCATCAATACAAAAGCAAAGTAGCAACGTTAGTAACGTTGAATAGACAACAATGTTTTGATCTGATTAGAAATCCAGAACCAGCAACCCTGGGTGAAGATAAACAGCCATTTTCAAAATATCATTTTCGAGATATGGCAGTGAATTCAGCGGTTGTAGATGAATGTTACGCGCATATCGATCATCATAGTTTTGTTTTGATGTTAAAAGAAAAACTTAAAGATAGCGCTGAGATAAAAGCTTATTTAAGACAGCCTGTAAATAATGAAAATAGAATCGATAATTATACGGTCGATGTTGTTGTGATGGCTAAAAATACAAAAATGTATCATCAAATATTGGTTTTCTTGGAACCTATTAAAGATCGCATTCTGCAGCATGATAAAACACTAGAAATAGTGATTAAAGGTGTCAATGTCGAATCTGAAAATGAAGCGGCTGCGCTCAGTTTATATGATTCTATCAATAGCTCTAGTACTATGTCAAACACACGAGGATTTAATCACGTCGGTAGTAGTAACAATTCTAATGTTGCGGGAACTTCTGGGCTTGGAGCAGATCAAGAATCTAATAAAATATTAAAAAATAATTGATCATAAATAAAAGACACCCACATTTTTTTAATGAACATCACAACTTCCTATTGATAACAAGGAAATAAATGGACATCTAATGACTATGTACTATCAATTTCCATTGACTTGTTGGCTTTTTCTTGGTAATATGGCTGACATCAGTTCTATGCAGCTGTTATAACAGCTTTTTTTAGTTTTAGTTAGTTTTTATATAAATATTAGGAATAATACATGTCACCAGAAAATATCGCCAACGCGATAACCCAATATCATTTATCTGGGGACTTTTCCCTCATCACTAACATTCTTAATGAGGATCTAAATAATTTAACTATTACGGTAGCCGATGTTATAAGAGACTATTACCGCACAGGTGATATGCATCCAGAGCAGTCAAAGAATTTTACCGCGATGCTAGAAATACTTATAGAAAATAATGATATGAAATTAATGCATCGAGTTTTTTCTTTCTATAAGGAACAAAATAAGCTCATATTTGTTGAAAAAATCGCAATAGATGTGATAATAAAAAAAATAAAAGATCGTCATACAATTGCTGCTTTTGAACTATTGCTTCATTTTGGCGTTGACGTTAATGGATATCAAATATACAAGGAAGGAGAGCTATTAAGTTTAGGCCCAACATGTATAAAAAATATAAATACAAAAACAGCTTACGAATACCCTCAAGATGAGTTTCGTGAATTTCCAAATGAACGATTTACAGATCTCAGCACAAACAGATTACGGATGCTTTGCAAAGATAATGGAATTACAGAGCATTTATTAGAAAAAGATAAATTACCGGCTGATCTATCTATTTTTATTCAAACTATTAACTCCTACACAGAACCTACAAAATCCTTGGATTCACAACTTGGTCTGATTACCCAAGCTTATAATGCAACCAGCGAAAACACACCATTAACACCTAGAGAATTTTTTAAATGGATGATTAACCCCCAAAATCAAAAGCAAGTTTTTGAATTTCTAGATTCGGCTGGGGATAAAACATCGAATTTATTAAAGAATTTAAATAAGCTCGATATAATTCTTCCAAGGCAAGATCATAAGAACTTCCAAGCATTTAAAAAAGGCTATGCAGCGAAGACACCCACAGTACAGTCGCAGGTTAGAGAAGCAAATACTTTTATGGAAATCTTAGGAAAATTAGTATCACTTTCCACTGCACAGAATATGACCAATGCAAATAATAATCAGCAAAAACCTGATTCAGGCAAAACCCCTTTAATTGCCCTTATGTCTTCTCAAAACTTACAGGATCCTAATACCCTTGCAAAAATGGAATTACTACTAAAGGCTAATCATATCCCAGAAAATGCTAGACCAGAGACAAACAATACGTTTGATCTGAATGCCAAAAATGACGATGGGAAAACAGCATTTGAAATAATGATAAAGAAAGAAGTACCCAAAGATTTCACGGATCTTAGCCCAGAAATGCAGAACAATATAAGAAGAGCTATTGAATTATTAATTCATTATGGCGCGAAGATTCCCGCTTCGGATGCAACAAAACCAAAATTAAACCAATTAATGATTACGATTGTTGCTTCTGAGGTTACGAAGAAATATGCTAGTTCTATCACCACTCGCCCACTCACTGGTGATAAAAGAAATAATTATGATGATGATTATGACGACAATAATAACAACAACTTTGCCCCTGCAACAGCAAAACGCTGTGCGAAATAGCCTTTGGCATTGTTCTTTTGAGTTGCCTCATCACTCTACGCACCTTCGGGTGCGTAGAGTCTCTACTTATTAGCTGGGATATTTTAGGGAAGTTTTACAGAATTACTATTTATATTAGGAGCAAAAAATGCCTCATCCACACGTAATAGACGCGATAGCAAAATACAACAATAACAAAGATTTTTCCGGTATTAAAGACATTCTTATTCCGGTTCAAAGTGCAAATCAGAATAGATGGCTCTCGCCCCGGCCGTTGACTGAGTTGCTTGAAACAGTGATCTTAAATAAAAATAAAGAATTATTCACTCACATGATTCAGTTCTGTAAAGATAATAATAAATGGCATGATGTTAATAAAGGCATTGGCTTAGAGTTTTTAACAGTCGCAATAAAAGTATTTGACCCTGCAGCCGGTTATGAATATATTGATTTGTGTCTTGCGCAAGGCGATGATATGTTACTTGCGGAATATCCCATACTAAGCCTTCTACGGCGCGTTGACCAAGAAGAATTACTGAATCATATCATTGGATATTTGAAAAACAAGAACCGCTGGAATCCTACTGTAGCTTTAATTTTATTGGCTCACTGTGTAGATGCTTATTTAGCAGAAGACGATCAGCTGATGGAATTTGTAGAATTCCCCGCGATTGGTGAGCTGCTTAAGCGCGAGCATGGGGTGAATGTACATAATACTTTTAAGCTTTCATCCGTCCCTACTAATTTGCTTAGTTTGGCAATGAGTGTTGCGAATACCTACTTACTCGTATATTTTGTTAAAGAACTTCTTAACTATAGTCCGAACCTCTCTTTACCTACCGAAGACTGCGGCACTCTTTTAATTGCCCTTATGAATGAGCAATACGTACATGATCCGAATACTCTTAAAACGATGAAGTTACTTTTAAATGCTAATCTTTCGCGACAATTGTCATCTCAGCCTGCTTTTGATATTAATGCTAAAAATCATGAGAGGAAAACAGCATTTGAAATGATGATAGAGAAAGAAATACCTGAAGATATAAATGATCTTGAGACCAAAATAAAGAGAAATATAACACAAGCGATTGAACTATTTGTTTTGTATGGTGCGAGCATACCTGCTGTAGTGCAGTCAAAGCCAGGGTTAAAAGCATTAATTTCAGAGACTCAGGATAAAAAAAATTCTGCCGGTGTTTATAATACTAGTTCTAGCACAACCAACCCAAATACAGGCCGTTATAATGATGAGATCACTGGTGAGAAAAGATCTGATATAGACAATAACAATAACAATAACAATAACAATGAGCATAACATTGTTTCTGCAGTAGCAAAGCGTGTTAAAAAATAGCCGCAGGATGCTAGTGATTTACATGATAAAATGCAAGTTGAGCGGTACAAGGATAATCAAAAATCAAGTTCTAATACAGGCGCGCCAGTTCTATCAGGGTTTAAAGGTTCTGTTGAGAAAAACAATACAACAGGGGCTAGTAATAATAACAACACGTCCATCTTAACATTAATTAATATGAGGAAAATTAACCATGCAAAGTAAACAATTGAGTAAAGAGTATTCAAACTGGATGCGATCATTTAATCAAATAGTGCAGTACCAATCAGCTGTGAGTTATGAAGCTGAATATATGTCTTTAGCAGCGCAGCAGTTTCAAAGCGATAGCCGCCAGGTACGAAACCCCAACTTCACAGATTTTATGTATGATGACCCCAATGTAACTTTTCTTAAATCACTTATTGAAGCAAGCGATGATATGCTAGAGAGTTTTACTATCGGGTATGTTAATTATAGAGATGTAATTAAAATCATAGAGATTTTACAGGCTTATAAAGATAATAACAAAAATATCACCATTGAGATAACCAACAAGTCTGCTGAAAACAACAGTTGCCCACCGTTGAAAATATACGTTGGAAACGCTCAGAAGTGCAAAATAAATACTCCGGATGGTTATATGGATCTTTCAAATGACTATATAAGTATTGATGTGGCTATTATAGTATTGAAGACAAGATTAGGAACGGATGCAGCGGCAGAAGCAGGAGAAAATGCTATCAATAGCTCTAGTACCGCTAGGTCAAACACACAAGGATTTAATAACGTCACTAGTGGTAACAATTCTAATGTTGCGGGAACTGCTGGGCTTGGAGCAGATCAAGAATCTAATAAAATATTAAAAAATAATTGATCATAAATAAAAGACACCCACATTTTAGTAAATATGTGGGTGTCTACTTTTTTACTCGCGGGAATGCTAAACCATTTTCTGATTAGAGGGTGTCTAATATTTTGCTGTTCTCTCTTGCTATTTTTTTTTGATGTGTTAAGATTTTTCTTCTTGAAAATTAGTTAACTTAACAAAAGAGAGAGAAAATGGCCATTTCACTAAAGCAATATATAGAAAAATATGCACAACCTAATGAAGCACTTCCTGTTTTACTTGATCTTGATCGTGAACCGGATGATGAAAAAGCTCTAGAAGCCTATATTGCTTATTTTAAAAATAACGTCACTGCACAACCCATTGAATTATATGTCATGATGGGCAGAGGCAACGTGGGTAAGAAAATGGCCGCTGCATTGGATAAATTTAAAATCATGCAGGAAAACGGCGAGATTGGTAAAAACATTACGCTAAAAATCATACCCGGATATGGCTCCGAAGAAAAATTTAAAAACGAAGCACTGGATGTGTATCAAACACCAGAAAATCTAAAGAAAGCGCTTAACGAAACAATTTACGTTCCGCAAAAAAATATTACGATAAAATTAGCCGGCTCTGAGTATGAAAATAATGCAGCCGAGCACGAAAAAAATGGGACGATCATAAGGCTGGCTAACTATACAGGGACTCAACCCGAGCAACGCCAACATACTTTATCATTGTTAAGAGACCTGTTTACAAAATATCCACACCTATATGTTTTATCTACTGAACCACAATTAGCATTTGTTGAATTACATGAACAATCAAAAGATCTCATGAAAAATGCTAATTTTTGGGGCACATTTAGCTTTAATGTTCGAGACATCATTTGGAACGCAGGTGTTGCTGCAGGTAACGAAGCTGCTGCTATTGCTGCTCAAAATGCAAAGGATAAAGGGGCGACTCCAGATGAACAAAAACAAGCAGGAGAAGCTGTAAGGAAAGCTGCACATGAGCAGGGTTCACGTATAGCGAAGCAACAGGTGACTCAATTTTTAACCGCAGTCAATCCCAGCTATATGGAATCTATTTTTCTAATAGGAAGCACCAATAATTTTACTGCACAGGATTACCCTGGACTTTTTCCTACTGCAGAGACTAAGCTTGCTGAAATCTTTGATGCGCACATGGGGAATTGGAAAAATCATATCATGGCATGGACTCCAGGTAATGTGGTTAAAAGTTTAAATTTTGCAAACAATGCAGACAAACAAGGCAAAGAAGCAAAAGTTAAAGATATTATGAAAAATAATTGGACGCAAGAACTGGAGCGTGAAATTTATGCAATGGCAAATGCAGAAGCATTGCCAGATTTTGCAAGTTTGATGAGATCCATGAAAATATGGAAAAATTTAACCCAAGGAAACCAATTTGTGGCGGCGGATGCTATTGGCGCGTTAGCGGCGATTAACCCCGATCAGATCAATGCACAAGCCGTAAGTCTTTTTGTATATTTTAATAAAGACAACTATACGGTATTGTCAGTTACAGAACCACAAAATGGTGAGCCATGCGCTAAGGTTAATGTTATGATTCCACAGGGTATTTCCCCTGAAGTGATGGCGACTTATCTACCGCTTATTCTTGATCGTGATCGCTTAAAGGCAGATGCTGCAATATTTGACTTTGCACGAGAAGCACTTTGGAAGAAAAAAGAAGCAACAACTGATAGCAAAGAGATTGCAGCTATTGATGCGGCCATCGAAAAAAATAATCAATCAAGCAATAACAATCAAATGGTATTAAAAGCGCTCAATACTCCAGAGAATATGGCGAAATTCCAAGAGATTGAAACTGCACAAAATCAATTGCGTGAGCAGGCTGCGTCAATGTTAGCTTCATCTGAGTTCTCATTCACTTCAAAAGAACGGATGGCGCTCTCAGCTTAAACTATTGAAATCATCTTATTAATATTAGGAAATGATATGAAAAAATACTTATTACTGTCTTTGATTTTACTCGGATTTAATGCCCATGCGGGATTAGAGGCGCTTACAATCCCTTTAACCGGTGATTCTTTTACCCTCTCTTGCCTAGAAAATGATACATGGAATACCTGTGGTGACACCACCCATGTACGCGCGGGTGAATATAAATATGTTATCCACACTCCCTCGACAGGCAATTCTATTGCCATCGGTTATATAGAAGAAGGTGATAACAATACCATTGTCGCTGCATGTCGCAGTCAAAATGATGATAACTGGGAAGACTGCTCTCCTAATCCACAAGACATATCTTTTGGAGATTATGATCAAAATGCAAGACCTGCAAATGATAACAATGGCGCACTCATGGTTATAGGCGCAGGAGAAAATTCTGTCATCGCTGCTTGCCGTAATGCATCCGGTGTTTGGTATGATTGCTCACCGCAAACGGAGCCTGAAAATTATTTCAGTGTAGGGAGCGTCCATTACACCAATAATCAATGGATAATAATGGATAACTCTCTAGAAAGGGATTATGAAAATGGCATTACTTATAATCTAGCTCATTGTATGAATCCTGACGGGAATTGGCAGACTTGTCGTATGCTAATACCAGATCCCGATGGCGATTTTTACAACAGCGTATGGGGTTTCAATCAAGTGCAATATGTACCTGCAAGTCAAGAATGGGTTGCGATTGGCATGGGCTATGAAGATGGTCATGGCGATGTCTTTAAGTCTATTTGTCGCGATGATGGTCCTCACTATACCTATTGGTATGATTGTACGGGCGGCATCTTTTTATCCAGTACAAGTGAACGTTTAGTACAAAATGCCAAAGGTGAATTATTGCAATTCAATCTTATGCTGTCTGGTGTTTCTTTGGTCACACAAACCTTATGTAAAAACCCTAACGGTCCATGGGTAGATTGCTCTTTTGATTTAAAACAAAAGAATCAAATTTATAGCGGCGTGACTATCGATGGTAATGGCAATTGGGTGTTAGTGGGTTACCAGCTATCTGCTAATTTGTCAGAAAACATTGCGCATCTCACCGCAACTTTTGCCGGTACACAATGGGATACATTGTCTCAAGAACCTATGGAGCAAACTGGTTTCATAGATGTTATGTGGGTAGACTAGTCCATTTGTAGGTGCCTTTGGTTTATAAATAACCAACAGGCACTTGCAGATTGCACCCCAAAGCCATAAATATGCATATAATCCCCATAGAAAGGCCGCATTATTGATTTAATAATAGAGGATAGTCGCTGTAACTATACAGCGACTATATGTAGGGCAGTCCTACTTGGAAGTGGCTTTTTTAATAGCGGATGCTTTCTTTGTTCTAACTATTTTGCGCTTAGTTGTTGTAGCCTTTTTAGTTTTTATAACAGGTTTAGCAGATGCCTGTTTTAGCTCTATTTTGAGCTGTGCTAACTCAGCTTTATGCTTTGCTTTCATTATTTTGAGTTCGGCTTTCGCTTCTTTCAAATCAGCTTTTAGTTTTGTACTTATATCATGTATTGCGTTTTTTAAGCCAGCTTTAGTTGATTTAAGTTTTGCAGACACTTTGTTTTTTGTGGTTTTCACCAATTTTTTGATTGTCATCGTTTCTTCTCCAGAATAATGTGTTGTAAGTATGGATATACAATACTCTAGCATATATTTTCTCTTAAAAGAATGGGGACCTGATCGTGCAGATATAATTAGATGGGTTCAACCTAAAATAAAAATTTCCAATCCGGAGCAAATTGCTTCTACATTTGCCAGAGTGGCTTGTTTCAAAAATAGAAGGTGACAAGCCTGACATCAGCCCTTACTTTTAAGTTTAGATTTGGATAATCTTTCATTTGCAGCTTCAACAAACTCTTGGTTGTCACTCCGTGGATGAGGATAAAGAAAATCAGTTAATGCCTCTACAAAAGGCTCGGCAGGAAAACAAAATTGAGTTGAGACATTAAAATAATTAAAATTTTTCAAGAACTCTCTAGTTAATTTATTGCCTGGAACATTTGGATTTTTAGAGAAACGTCGTATAACAGTTTGTTTCTTACTTTCTTCACCAGAGTCGAGAAAATCTCTTTTTTTGCGTAGATCCGCATGTATTTGTGCCGCTTTTCTATTTGGGAATGGTCCGTGATGACAGGGATCATCTGAATATACAATACCGCTACTATTTGTTAATTGATAATAAAAACCAGCGCCCGCACTTGAGAGATTAAATCCTGGTCCGGTATTACAAGCAGGGGGGAATAGAGGGCTCCACATATTAAAATAATCACCGCATTTAGCAGGTATTGTTGTGGTTTCTTTTGGAATTATAGAATAAAATGGTATGCGATTATATGCATTAAGAACCGACGTTTTAGACGATCCAAATAGAGACACTTGTGCAGCGAGTAAAACAGTAATTGTTTTTCCTAAATGATTAAAGATATTAAATAGATTATAAGTAGAATCAATTTTTTTCTGTTTATTTTTAGTCATTAATTACCTCAAATGTTCAGATCCATTCTGTAAGTTCAATAGTAATCCTATCAGGACCTCGAAAATAAATCAATTTGCGATCATGGAATTCCATTTCCAAACCTTTAAATATAAGTCAAGAAACTACGCTCTATCGTTTACCTGATGCACAAACTTAACACCCAATTCGACCCTACACAATAGTTACTTAAGTTTTGTGATTAGCTGACGATATATGACTATCAACCAAATAGAAGGAAGGTAGTACTCATGGCTTATCAAGTACCCGAAGATTTTCTTCAATCACAACTTATTAAAGCAATTTTTGAAAATCAACCTGTGGCCATCCTAGATCGTATTTTGGAAAATTATATTCGAGGCATGGCAGATGCAAAACCAATAAGTTTGGGTGAAGATATTTCTACCGATGCTGGCAAAAAAGCATTTTGGAAAAAATTTCTTAATCAAAAAATAAAAATTTTTAATTCTCAATACTCAGTTTATTCAGTAGAACTATCGCCTATACACATAGCCGCGCGTACAGGTTCTCATGAATTAGTAAAATATTTACTTAATCAATATCCAGAAGAAAATAAAACTCCATTAATCACCGCGCCTATTGCGACTCATTCTTTAATGGGCAGTGAGGTGGTGACCATTGATGATACTGATTATTATGGCGCGTCAAATGCATTCCTTTTAGCGATTACTCATGGCAATATTGAGGTTGCTAATTATTTATATCGTCTCAATTCATCACTTGCTACAGCGTGCGATGTGCAATTAAATACACCTCTTCATTGGACTACCCGATTAGGTTATCACGATGAAATTAGACTTCCGCAACATCAAGAACAGAATGCAAATCGTGAAATTCCCGATAGATTTTCGACCCGACACTATCAACAACAAGCACTCAATACTATTAGGAATGCAAGAAAGAAAAAGAAAGTACAAGACTCGATTGACCTACAAAATATATTTATTGATTTGGAAAAAAACCTTCATACATTAGATGGTTTGATCAAGGAGCTTAATCCGTCGGATATCGATAGAACTAATAAAATTGCTGCGCTTACTAATGGAATTGTAAGTGATATTATTGATGCCAAAATTAACAACACAAAACTTAAAGAAGGCCGAATTGATGAGTACAATAGGGAAATAGCCCAACTAATCCACTCTCTTCGGGATTATGATGATACATCAAAAAAACTCCTGATTGCTTTAGTGACTGTCTTGGCCATCACCATCACTATTTTACTTGCTTTAACCGTTTTTGGTATTCTTGCAGAAATTGCAGGTGCTTCATTTTATGCAGGCTTTTCTGCAGCTGCTTCTCAAGCTGCAGTACTTGGTAGCGTAGTAGAAGTGACAACAAGTACGGGTGCCGCAGTAGTTATTGCAGGTGAAGGTGCAGCCAGTGCCGCGTGGATTGTAGGCATTCCTGTTGCAGGTAGTGCAAGTTTATATTTTTCAGATAGATATACTAGAGGTCAAGGGCAAAGAACGATGAATGCTATTGAAGAAAATGTAAAAGCAATTAAGTCCGCAAGAGTTGCGCTTGGCTAGTTAGGCTACAATATGTAACAGCTGCTGCACAATTCTATAAAAAGAGAATACACATAATGGCCCAAAAACTTAACATTTATTTATCACAGTTATTGATACTATTAGGACTATTTAGCGTTGTTAGTCAGGTTCAGGCGCAAGATAACACCGCAATATTACTCGAAATCAATGGCACTATCGATTTGGGAACTGTGAATTATATTGAACGAGGCGTTAAAACAGCGCATCAACAATATGCGCATTTGATCATTCTGCAATTAAATACTGCAAGTGGCTTAGATAAGCATATGCGCAGTATTATTAATACAATAGAGGTTTCAAAAATTCCAATAGTTGCTTATGTTGCGCCAAGTGGTGCACGCGCATCTAATGCCGGGACTTTTATTCTTTTTGCAAGTCCCGCTGCAGCTATGGCGCCTGGTACGCATATAGGTCCTGCATCCAGCATGCAAACAGTTACAGAAGATAATATTACTGATATTCGCAGCCTCGCGCAGCGAAATGATCACAATGCCGATTGGGCAGCATTAGCCGTAAGTGCAGGAGCAAGTCTGACTGCCGAGGCTGCATTGACTGATAAGGTCATTAATTTAATAGCGGACAACAGGGATACTTTACTAAAAGAGCTCAATGGATCAGTAGTCAAGTTAGGTGAGAATAAGATTACTTTAGATACCACAGGCATGACGATTACGCAGTTAACACCTGATATTTATTCAAAATTTTTATCTGTGATCACCCATCCTATCGCTTGGTTGATCATGATCTGTTTGGCGATAGTTATAGGGTTGTTTTTGTTTTTGATAAAAAGACGGTGAGATCGGGTTTGACTAAATGTAAATTCTGAAAATTTTTATTAAATAAAAGTACAAACGGTGGTTTACCTGCAGTATTTTCAACCATTATATCGTTTTTATTTTTTTCTGCATTATGCAGTAACAGAGCAAAAATCACATTTTCATGACCGTACATGCAGGCTTTGGCGACATTTACACCGGTCATATTGTCAATTTGTGATTGAAGATATTCAGTGGTGCTTTTATCATATAAATTAGGATTGTTTTCTATAAATAATTTTAGGTAGAATACGTTTTCTGCACAAAGTAGTACACACGCATTTTTGTCATCGACCGAGGGATAGCAGCGCATAGATTCTACCGCCTTAAATTCAGCCATATTGTCTCGATTAAATTTTAAAATTTCATTAGACGGCAGATGAAAGACGTTAAAGCGTGCATTTATATCTCGTCTTGGATCAATAGATATAGATCGTAATATTGCTTCAACTTTTTGCACACTACAATTTGCATAATGCAGCGGTGTATTACCTTCATTATCTTTTGCCATTATATCAGCACCTGCATCAAGCAATGCGCGCACCATTGATAATTGACCTAGCGCACACGCATAATGTAGGGCAGTTGCACCGTTATTATCTTTTAGGTTGACACAATTTTTGTTGTACTTGAGAATATTTTTTACCACAGGTAAATTCATAGTTTTTGCGGCGGTAATAAGCAAGGTTTTACCTTCTTTATCTCGTATGGAATAATCTATTTTATGCTGTATAAGTGAACTACTTGCGGAGCAATTCATAAAAGATTCTATTTCAGCAGGCTTTATTTCATTGGCAATCGCCATATGTAAAAAAGTCCCATAGCCATATTCTTCATCAGTGATGTTAGGATTGCCACCATGCTCTAATAAAAATTTAATTAACGCCAATCGTTCAGGGGGATCTATATTTGCACTCAGCGCATAATGAAATACAGTACTTCCTTTATGGTCCACATTAATATTTGCCTCGGCGTAAAAAAATAGTTGCACAGTCACAAGATTTACTTGCTTTGCATCTAAAAAATATTGCTTATAGGTGGCATTTTTTTTAATCAAAAGGAGGAGGGCCTGGTATTTTTCTGCTGCTTTTTTTGGGCCAGCTAATACAAACGAGATAATATGATCTTTAACTACTGGATCTGTCAATTCTATAGATGTAAGTTTTTCAATATCACATTGTTGCGCAGCATCAAATATCGCTTTATTTTTTTTATAAATCTCGTCTGTCAAAACATGAATGCTGAGGTAGCGCATGGGTCTTCCTTAGTTAAAGTAGGTGTGGGGATTGTCTGAGCGCCTATAAAACTTTTCTGCGTTAACAAAGCTTGAGTGCCTTGCTGGCCGAGATAGAATTGTTCTAGCGGGTAAATCGCTTTATGTAAACCAGTCATCGCTGAATATAATGATTCTAACTCATTGAATAGCGCACCTTCATCTGAGAATTGTGTCATTGAAAATTTACCCATCATTTTTTTAAATTCTTTATTAAGCTTGTAAAGTGCTTGATGAAGAGCAAGTAGGGCTGGTGAGTCACTCATTTCCTTTTGAAATAAACTGTCATTTAGGTCCATTATCATTTGATATTTAATATGGCGTAGTGCACCTTTAATAATATTATTGATTTCTTTGTCTGTAAAATTACTTTTGGTTGATAAAAGTATATGAATGCTATTTATATTATATTTTTTAGTTAAAATAGTATTTAGAACTTTTAAAGTAACATATTGCTTTGCCTTGTTTTTGCCTTGATAATCAACGCGTATTACGTTAACCCCATGTTTGCTTAATACAGAGTCACGTAATGCATCTCTATTTTTTGCCATTTCATCGGAATGAGATGAGCCGTCACATTCAATGTCAAATACAAACAATTCACCTTGGATATTAATCTCAAGAACACCGTCCATTTGATAAATAAATAGATATTGATTATCTTTAAATGAAACAAAGTATTCTTTTAGATGATTTAATAAATCTTGTTTAATTGCAAATAATAGTTTTGACTCATGAGTGCTTACTATTATTTGCTGTCGCCATAACGGATGAGCTACAATTCTTTTTTCTAATAAAGAATAATTAACACCCTCAGCATTAGAGTATCTAAATGCATTAGCATACCGTGAGGCTATAATGAGCTGCTCAATTCCCGCATGCTCACCGCAATACTGATTAAGCAAGGTTTGGAAAATACCTTTTTGCACTAAGTAATTATTAAAATAATCAATTGTTGTTTTTACGATGATGCTAAAATCATGATCAACATATTTATAATGCAGCAGACATAAATTAAATAATACATAGGAATAATATTTAATCACATCATCATTTTTTGCAATAATCAGATAATCTTTTTCTAAGTCATCTTTTAAAATAGATAATATTTTTGCCAACTGAGTGCTGTCATTTATTAAAACATCTTTTTTTATCAATCGTTCCAATATTAAAATTTTATCATGAATATTAGGCTGGTTTTTTTCGATAAACTGTAATATATCATCGATGCTGCTTTGGTCTGTAAAAAAATTCAAAATAGCATTTTTTATATTTGTATTTTTATCGAAGGATTGCGATAAAGTTTGCGCCAAAGTTATAAAATTATTTTTTTCTTGGTTGTTTTTTAAAGCCTTATATAAAGTATCCAGCGCTTGGGGCAATGATGCTTCATTTTCTTCTACGCTGTCGATGACTATTTTTTTGACACTTGGATGAACATCGGATTGATAAGGAGACAGTCTGTGTAAAAACAAATATTGTAAAGCCATTAGGAGGGAAAGTTTTGCGTCTTTGGGCTTTTTACCAATAGCTGCATACATAAGCCTATCCATGATATTTTGAGGATGCTGCTTAAACTCATTGGGTAACTCCCAAATATAGAGTGCGAGCTTAGACAAAAACGACCAGTCAAATGTAACCAGTGTTTTGTTTAAACTTGTAGTAACTGCCAAAATGCAAGAATAACGTTCTGCACTCGATGCCGCTTCTATAATTTCCAGCAAGCGAGGGCCATATTTTTTGGCTAAAGCATCTCGTTCCCGCTTAAAATCAGTGGGATTTAAATTTGCGTTTTGAAGGTTAGTAAGCTCCTGTTGATAGCAATCTAATTCATGTTTTAATTGATTGTTTGGAAACATATTATCTCCAATTTAGCTATTTTTGTATATTTTACTATTAGAAAGTATGCTAACACCAAACTTAGATAAGGTCAAACTTTTTTTGCAGAATAGGTTACTTTTTAAAAAATATACTAAAATGATAATAAATTGTTAAGTATTAAGGTTTCGTACTTAACTTTGTTAGAATACTATCATTGTTAGATATAAGGATAATTATGAAAATATATAAAGGAGTTTTACTCGCAAGTTCTTTACTGTTAACGCATAGTGCATTTGCCGATGATGATGCAGATTCGTATTTAGAAGTGATTTTGATGGGCGGTATTGCAAACTTGGATACCCAAGGTACAAATTTACAGATGACACCTGTTCAAACGGATGCTATTGAGCCCGGTACTGCTGATTTTGGCGATGCGTGGACTGTACAATTAGGTCTTGGTTATTCAATTCCTCTATTTGATGCCGAAGAAGATTCTGATGAAGTGCAGTGGTTCCCTGCAATAGAACCACAAGTCAATGTGTATTATCTTGAAGGCGATGTGGATGGTAATGTGGATCGTTATGCTGATTTCTCAGGTAACTTTGATGATACTAATTACACTATGGATATCAAGAGTACACGTGTCATGTTTGATCTTGCCTTAACTATTGCTTCTTATGAAGAGTTTTCTCTTTACGCCATCGGTGGTATTGGACCTTCATGGAATTCTTTTGATTTAACAGAACATGGCAATGATTGTGTAGAAGAAGTAGGGTTTGATAATAATGATGGCAATCTTGCTTATGAATTTGGTGGCGGCGTTACTTATGCAGCTTCTGAAGAATTCGGCATTTCCTTACAGTATCTTTATACCAATTTTCTTGATTTAGAATTGGAACAGAATGCTGATCTTGGGGATGGTTCCACACTGTCAGACATAGACTCCGACAACTTTGACTTTAGCTCACAAGCTTTAGTTCTTGGTTTACGTTACGCATTTTAAATAAGGAAATGAAAAATGTTTAAAAAATTATTATTAATCGGATTAGCGCTTTCCTGCTGTCTTGGAATTGCGCAAGCAAATGACCCTACTGTTTCTTGTGCTAAAGACGGTAAAGATGCAAGTGCCTTATGTGATCTTTCATTTACGAAAAAACCTATTTTTGGCAACATGTGTGTAGGTTTTGATCAAACAAGAGTTTATACCGTTAAAAACAATACGCCTGTTACTCAAACATTTGACTATATCAGAGTAGTGAATGCAGATGGTACAGTTAATTTAGATGCTTCTATTATCGCAGCAGCGACAGATGCTTGCGGTACAACATTAGCAGCAGGCGACACATGTAATTTTGCAGTTAACATACATCCTACAGCGCCTGAAGTGTTGGATTTATTAGTTGAAGTCAAATTTGTTGGCACTAGTAGTGCGATTACTTCACCTATTATGATAACAGCTAGCAATACTTGTGGAGTCGTAATAACACCACCTCCAGTTGTTCCTCCTGTATGTCCTATTGACACAGGTACGGAAATACTGACTTTTACTATTGAAAACACTACACTTGCAGCCGTTACTTTATCTTCTTCAATTCAAGATATAGCTATATTAGATGCAACTCTTAATGTTGTTGGTGGGGTTAATAGCTGCGGAGCTACATTAGCTGCGGGTGCAACATGCAATATTTATGTCCTAGTTACAGCGGGTGCCGATGTGGGATTGGTTAGTGCAGTACTTAATGTTGTTCTTGGAACAGGCGTTACTTTGTCGCTACCTATTGATATCGAAATCCTTGAGGTCTGTGGTATTGATGGTATTATAATTAGTACGTTTCCTGCCTTGCCCCCATTTCTCGCCTGTGATGCAGCAAACGATAACTTAACCCAAAGGTTAGTTTATGTACTTACCAATACCAATCTTATTGATGCGGAGGTAATTACCTCAGTTAATATAAATAATTCGGGTCTAACCTTAGGCATAAATGCAGGTCTATCAACTTGTACCACCGGCTTATCTTTAGCTGCAGGAGCAAGTTGCACAATTGTCGTTGATTTAAATCTATCATGTCCTGTTACAGGAACCATCGATTCCGAGATCACAGTGCTTATTAATGGTACTGATGACCTATTTATAGACATTTCTTCCACTGTAATAGCTTTGGTTACGCCTACACCTACTGATATTGACCTTAATGCTGCTGTAGGTGCTTGTTTAATGCTTGGCGGTTCAACGATTACAAATACAGGACTTACTGTAGTGACAGATACTGATGTTTGTGCACTTGCAGTTGTAGGGTTTGATCCATTTGTGGGGCCAGGGGTTATTAATGGTGGTGTAGTGATAGAAAACGCTACTGTAATTGACGCTGCTATAGACGCTGTATTTGATGGCGAAGGTGTGCTTGATGTGCTTCTAGATTTCCCTTGTACTACTGGTTTGACAGGTGAAAATTTAGGTGGAATGACATTGGGTGAGGGTGTTTATTGCTCTACTGGTGACCTTGACTTAACAGGGACACTTACTTTAGTAGGCGATGCGTCAACTGTTATTATTATCCAAATAACTGGCGCGCTAACTGTTGATGTCGGATCTCAAGTTGTTCTTTCAGGTGTACTCCCAGAAAATGTGTATTTTGTTGAAGGATTTTCTGCATCATTAGGAGCAGGCAGTCAATTCCAAGGGAATATTATCGGTGAGACAAGCATTGTTTTGAGTGCTGGAGCAAATCTGTTAGATGGTACTGCAATAGCTGGATTGGCAGTGGTCTTAGATGCTAATACTGTTACTGCACCGTAAATAGTGTTGTAGTTGAAAAGGGGGATTTCATCCGTCCCCCTTTTTTTATGGGCGATAGATTATTCATTTTTATAAGGAATTTTTTATGTTAAGTACAGTATTAATCGTGGTATTAATTTTGATTTTAGTGGGTGCCATTCCTGCTTGGCCTCATAGTAGAAATTGGGGCTATGGACCCAGTGGATTGATTGGTTTTATTTTAATTGTGCTGTTAATTTTAGTGCTGATGGGGCATGTGTAAGGTTTATTGGAAATTAATCATGAAACAGTTATTGGTGTGCCTATTAAGTTTTTTATTAAGTAGTAGCTTATGGGCCGCTAATAGCCCACCTAAAATAGATGGTTTATGGGAAGCTCATTATAAAGCAAGCGATACACCGAGCGCGCTGGTTCGTATCAAAACCATGCCTAACGGCGAATTAGTGGGTGTTATTGAAAATGCTTATCCGCGACCCGGAGAAAATCCTCCTCACACTTGTACAAACTGTACAGGTAACAACCAAGACAAACCCTATAAAGGTTTAAAAATTATGTGGGGCATGATGCCAAGTGGCGACAATCAATGGGATAGTGGCCATCTCTTAAATGCTGAAACCGGAGAAATATATTCTGGATCTATGACACTCGTTGATAATGGCAATAGCCTCGAAATGACGGGTTATGTGTTAAGTCCGATGTTTAGTAAAACGACCATATGGAAACGTGTTAAATAAGTACAAACTTTCTATCAACTGGTCGCTGAATAGCGTGAGACAATATGACATGCATCTTATTTTTTAAATACTGTCTTTGTTTGGCGGTTATTCCGTCACGTAAAGATGGAATGGTGAGATCATCTACTTTAATTTTATTCCATGTTGCTAATGAAAAAGGTGGATTGGCATTTTGTACATAATGCTCTGGCCACTGCTTGGCATCACCATGAAAATCAACCCAAGAATCACATATGACCACTGCGTGCTTAGGATCATCTGCAGACAAGTTTTGTAACAATTTTTTTAGTTCTTCATTATTAATATTTTGTGTGGGTATCGGCTTAGCATTATAAATAACAAGATTATGATTAGCATCAGCAAAAATGGGTGATCGTCCCATAAGTCCTATAAATTGTATGCTTTCTCTGGTGCCTGTTTCTAATTGACGCCAAATGGACTGAGTGACAGAAGCTTTTGTTGCTTCACTACAAAAGCCTAAATTTTCATTACGCGTTTTGGTGGCTTCAGTAATATCAATAAGTTTGGCTAAAAATATATTCCATCTCAAAAAGGTGTCATCGCTCATTTCTTTAAATAGAGTATTGCGTAAATCACGCAATTCATCTGTAAGCAGTAAAACATTTTCTCGCATATGATAATGTGCTTTCTTTCTTCTATTTAATCCTGGCGTAATGGCTTGTGAATAATGAGGGCCGAAGATTTGATTGGGAAAACTATCACCGAGTGAACAAAAAGATTGATAAAGTGTGGTGCAGGATTTTTGGGTTGTCATATTATTATAGCGCTCTATACGGCTAAGAGGTTGTATGCGCGCAGCCTCTGACAAATAATTGTATAACGCGATTGAAGAGATCGAAAATATCATAAATGGCAACATGGTTTTCTCCTGAATTTTCTCACAATGTTTAGTCCAGCTTCAACAACCAGGATAATCACTGGTGCAGTGGCGATGGATACTCATGCGGTTAAGGCACATAATTAATCGCTAGTAAGACTAGGTTAACGGTGTGACATACTCATCGCATTATTATTTGTCGGCTGTTGTGGCTTTACTTGATAATAATCGCCTAAATTAATAACGACATGCATGGTCTCTTTTATTTCAGCACTATTTGTGGGTGCTGGAATCGATTCTTCTCCTAAACTTATATATTGGTCACCCATCCATAGACATAAATTAATGCCATGGGCACGGGCATAGGCTAAAGTCAAATACGAACTAAACCAGTTTGAATTTTTTTCTTGCAGTGCTAGATAATTTTTATAATGTGCAGGGTCGGCATTAATGATGCCATCAATGGTGGCGAGTATTTGTTTTATTTCTATATTATTGCTTTTAGATTCATCCGCTTCAAATTCATCTCGGGAACGTTTATGTGTTTTTGATTCCATCGCCGATCTTTTTTCATTGGCCATATGATAATCTCTTATGGCAGATTCTAATGCAGAAGTATTATTTGAATTTGTGTCGTTATTTCGATATTGCTCAATATAATGCTGACGTATTTCGGGTGTTGCGGCAAGGCGTACATCTGCATGTGTTTCGCCGAGCGCGAGCAATTGCTTGATAAATATTTCTTTGCTTAAGCCAAAAACTTCGTATATACATGACATCGGTTTAGGTGCAAGTCCATCAGGTTTTTCAAATGTAAGCTCTTGCTCTTTATATTTACCTTTGTATAATTTTCTATTTTTCATTTCAGCGATTATTTTTTCTTGAATCTTCATCAAACGTGCATATTGAATGGGTTTAACCACATGATCCACGGTCATATTACTATTTACTATTTACTATTTGCTCAGCTTGCTTGACGTGTAAGCGATCGGCTGCATCAAAAGTTTTTAATAGATCACGAATCATCTGTTCACGATAAATTTGAATAGTTGTTCCTGGATTGGCCACACCAAATTCACGCTCAGTGCCAGTTTCTTGCAATGCTTTTTGCATCAATTCGATGAGTTTATGAATATGCATATGATTTTTTTCATCAAGAATAGAATGTTCAATAATAGCGAGAGCCAAGGCTATTGCATGCTTGGCATCAGTAATTAATAGTTGATATAAAATCAAACTCTTTTCCTCAGATAATACCATCTCATCTTTGGAGGGGGTAAAGCTATTTTTAAATAGTAAAATAAAAATATCATCTGACTCTATGAAAAAATCGTGATCATAATGTTGATACATCAACTGAACTGCGTCGGATAATAACGATCCTTTATTATTTCTTTTTGTTTGTCTGGCATAAAAAGCTAAAGCTACCAATGTGCCAGTTATTGTATTATTTTGATAAAATATTTCTTTGATATCATTAATTGGTGGATAAGTGGCGTTACCGATTTCTTCTGCAAGCCAACATGCAAATGGATCGGTAGGGGTTATACTCAATATTTTTTTTACAAATGCAGTGAATTGTTTGCGCTCATTTTCACTGGTTAACAATTCACGCAATGCTAGAAGACAGGTATGTTTGTTTATCTTATAAAAATCATTAAGATTTCTTATGATTTCACGGGCGTCATCATTATCATCCCAAGCCATGAGTGCAAGTAACTGATCTTTTAAATCACGCGCTTGTTTGCTAAAAGTAGGTGCTTGTGCAGGTGATGGTGCGGCTGACCAAGCAGTTGTTGTTTGTTGTTGAGTTGCGGAGGCTTTATTTTGTAGTGCTCCTCGCAAGGCTAAGCCATAACCACTACGGGGGTTTTGGGATAAAATAAGGTCACAATAATCTGTGAGGGCTTGGATAGATTTGCTATTTACAGTTAAACCAGCAACCAAAGTATTCACGAGCCCTTGATAATCTGCTTGTATCCAGGGATCTATAGTCGCTATAACAGGCTTCTGAAGCATTATATTTTGAAACTCTAAGAGCGTCTGAATGAAGATCTCTTCAATCTCATGAACGGATATAAGAAACTCAACTTGGTCTTTAAATGTAACCATTAGTACCCCTAAGTAAATAAGATAACATTTTATCCTAGAATAATTAAAGTTAACTTAAGAATGGGGTTAAAGATTAATCTGCTTGTCTTTACGTTTAGATAGGGTTTCGTGCAAGTGTATAATGGTCTTGCTGCCCGTTTGTACAAATAAGAATGGGAACACACCATGAACAATACAAGCCAATCCTGCAAGCACCATGCGTATGCCGGCGCTAAATGCAAATCTTGCATGCTCAAAATAGGTTTCACCGACACTATGGGGATGTTTTGTAAAAGGGGTTAGCATGATAGCTCCTATTGAGTCGCATCGATTGATCTGAAAAATAGTTTAGTCCTTATGGATTGGCTATTCAACAAATTTCAAACTTTGAATGCGTAATACTTTCTATACAAATATACAGGTATCTGCTATCTTAAATTTATTAACCTTAAAATTAAGAGATTATTAAAATGAAGATAATAAAAGTATTATTTTTAGCTTTGATTTTTGCAAGTTATTCAATAAGTTATATAGCCAACGCCGCTACGACTACCACTTCGTTTCTAGTGAGTGCCACCGTTTTGGATGCATGTTTAGCGACTTCATTACCTTTAGTTTTTGGTAATTACACGCCTGGTAATGGCGATATTACGGCCACTACAACGGTTAGTGTAAATTGCACAACCAATACTGCTTTTACTGTTGCGCTCAATCGAGGCACGACCACCGGAGGAACTATAGCCCAGCGTTTAATGGCTTTTGGTAGCCATACTTTACAATATAATATATATACTACAGCGGGTAATACAGTTATTTGGGGTGATGGCACATCAAGCAGTGTGACACAACCGGGAACAGGAACGGGTCTTCTTATTCCAGTAGTGTATACAGCTTATGGTCTGCTCCCTGATAATTCAACAAATCAGGCAGCTTCAATTGGTGCATATACTGATACCATTACTGCGACTGTCACATATTAGAATTCACAGAGGTAGAGAGTGAAAGGTTTTTTTTTAAAAAATTGTACGTTATTATTTTTATTATGGTTGCCTTATTTATCTTATGCTGAAGGAATACAAATCAGCCCAGTTAGAGTGTACATCGAGCCTGGAGAATTAAATTCCTCTTTTACCATTTATAATCGCTCAGATGAGCCTGTTTTATTTCAATTAAAAGCAGTAAAGTGGCATCAGAAAGCAGGTGAGGATATATACTCCGATACTCATGATATTATTATTAATCCACCTATTATGAACATAGGCCCAGATAGCTATCAATTATTCCGTGTCGGTTTACGCAATCCTTTGCCAGCAAACAATGAGCATTTTTATAGGATTTTCGCAACCCAAGTAGCTACCAAAAAAAACACAGTGATTAAAAACCAGATTCAGACTTTGTTAGAATTTAACATACCTGTATTTATTCTACCTAAAGAAGAACAAAAAGATTTAATAGTAGAACTTAGAAAAATAAAAGATCAATTAGAATTACGTATTGCTAATGAGAGTAATGTTCATATTCAAATTGCTCAAATTGATATTTACCCCGATAAAAATAAATTAGAGACACCTTTGTATTCTCAAGATACTTTTGTTTACTTATTACCTAAACAAGAAAAAACTTGGGATTTACCCTGGAATAAACCCAAAGATATGGATGATCTAGCATTGAAATTACGGACGGACTGGGGAGATATCCTTGAAACTCTGCGAGTGGCCCCTTAATTATTTAATTCATCTGGCTGTAACATTTATTTTTTTTTATCCATTTGTCGTACAAGCTGATGGTGCTGAAGTAAATGATGAGGATGTGAGCGAGATTTTGCTTAGCGTTCATATTAATGAACGTGATATGCAACATATTGCGAAGTTTTTACAAGATCATGATAATAAATTATATATTCATGAAGATGATTTAGAACGTTATGATCTTCATCCACCACCAACATTCCCCGTTATTTATAATGGCGAATTATTTTATTCAACGTCAGCATTTGGCGAGAATGCCTATGAGATCGATCAACAACATTTAGCGGTAGACTTCGATATTCCTATCGAATTTTTCAAAACCCGTACACTATTAGCCGATAAAACTGAATTTGTGACGGCAACCGAACCTGATATTGGGGGATTTTTAAATTATGATGTGCTTGCACAGCAATATGAACAGGACAATTCTTTAAACGGTCTATTGACGCCTGGTATTTTTAGTCCTTATGGTACATTGGTGAGCACATTTTTGACAGAAAACAATGAGCAAGAGAATCAGGTCATCCGTTTAAATAGTACTTGGCAGGTTGATCATCCTGAAACTATGCATACTTTATATGTAGGCGATTCATTTAGCACGCCAGGTTTATGGGGAAATTCGGTAGATTTTGGCGGCATACAATGGGGCACAAACTTTGGTACACAACCTGCATTTATTACTTTTCCACTACCTAGTACCACGGGTGAAGCTAAAGTTCCTTCTGTCATTGATCTGTATTTAAACAATGCTTTGATTGATACCGAAACGGTTCCATCAGGTCCTTTTACCATTAATGAAATACCTATCATTGATGGTGCAGGAAATTTGAGCATTGTCACTACAGATATTTTAGGTCGACAACAAATAGTAGAAGTTCCTTATTATGGCGCAACTAATTTACTCAAACCGGGTTTGCATGATTATTCTATTGACATTGGTTTTATCCGCGAAAATTTTGGAATTGAAAGCAACGATTATGGTAATTTTATGACTGTATTGACTGATGAATATGGGATAAATGAACAGTTAACCAGCGAATGGCGAGCTGAAGGATTGATCGAGCAACAAACACTGGGTGCGGGTGCTAATTATTTGTTTAATCAATATGGTGTGTTTACCATGGCCACTGCGGCCAGCCAAAGTGAATTAGGTATCGGTGGATTAGCTGAATTTGGTTTTCAACGGCAGGCTATTGATGAAATTAATTATGGTTTTAATTTAATTTCAACAACTGATAAGTTTACCCAAATAGGATTTGGAGAAGGACAAGCAGCGCCTGCATTTCAAGGACAATATTTTGTTGGCACAACAGTGGGAGTTGGAAGATCTTTAGCAGTAAATTATATTCAACAAAATAATCGCACGACTCAGCATCTGGGTTTTATTTCCGCAAATTATTATCAAAATATTGGGAATGAATGGGCACTGAATGTATCTGCGCTGACACATGTTAAAGGTCCTTCTAATAATGGGGTTTTTGTGACATTTTCGCGTTTATTTGGAATGTATACGACAGCGAATATCGGCGCCAATGCACAGAGTGGTTACGATACTCAAGGAACCGTACAATTAAATCAAGCACTGCCTTTAAGCCCAGGCTGGGGTTATAATCTCTATGCAGCACCCGGAGAAAATGAAAATTATCAAGCCTCATTAAGTGCACAAAGTGATTATGGTACTTATTCAGCGGGTTTTGCTGAACAAAATGGTCAAACTGGGTATCAACTACAAACACAAGGTAGTGTTGCGATGATAGATAATGATTTTTATTTAGCCCGTAGATTAGGTAATAGCTTTGGCGTAGTACAAGTTCCGGGACAAGAAGATATCCAAGTGTATAATTATAACCAAGTGATTGGTGAGACTAATGAAGATGGAAAATTATTTATGCCCAATTTATTGCCTTATCAAAATAATTCCGTAGGCATTGAGCCTAATGATTTACCCATAGACGTAGAAATACAGACTTCACAAGTTAATGTTATCCCTTATTTCCAAAGTGGTTTATTGGTGACTTTCCCAATTGATTCTGTCAGAAGTGCGATAGTCCGACTTGTAGATGTTCATGGTCAAGCGTTACCCGCAGGAACAATGATTGAGCATATTGATAAAAATAATATTATGATAGTGGCTGAGCAAGGGGAAGCCTATTTAACCCGTTTAGAAATTGGTAATAATCGCTTTAAGGCCAAAATAAATGATACACAATGTGCATTCACAATTGATTATCAACTATCTGAAGAAGATCCGATCCCAGATTTAGGTACTTTAACTTGTAAGGAATAGTTTAAAATGTATTTAAATAAAAAATTCTTGGCTTTAATATTGTTAATGTTATTACAGATGCCTCTTGCTTATGCAGCCTGTAGTATTTCAGCAAAGAATGTAGCATTTGGAACTTACAACCCCTTTAATACAAACCCTACAACCTCAAAGGGTGATATTTCAGTTGTATGCGGACTCCAAGAAAGTTTTACAATTTCTTTAAGCAAAGGCATGGGCAATACTTTTAATCCACGAAGTATGTATAGCGGGGCATATTCACTTAACTATAATTTATATCTAGATGCTTCTTACACAACGATTTGGGGCGATGGTAGTTCTGGTACTGGCCAGATTAAAAGGGGACCCATACTCCCAGTTTGTACGACTATGCTGCCTTGCAGTTTTACACTATATGGTAGTATCCCTGCTTCACAAACAGATGTGGCAGCAGGGATGTACACGGATCAAATAACAGTCACAATTAAGTTTTAAAAAATTTCGTTATTACCGTAACCTGCTAGAGGTTCTTGTTAATAGGGGTTGATGTTGAATGGGTAATCCTTGTAATGATGTTATATCATGCATTCTTTCTTTTCTTTCTAAATCCAATGTTTGGCAGGTTTTAGTAAAAATTTCCCAATGCATTTCATACTGTTTCCACATCGGTGAGTTTTTATTTTGTTCATTTTGAAATAGTCCTAGAATAATACCCCGTGAGGCAATGCCTCCCATGGTGTTGTGATAATCTAAATGACCAAGACCTTGACGAATAAATAAAGCATGTACTTCTGGTGGAAAGGCGTCGGGAATATCGCTACTATTACCTGAGTATAAAATGGGAAAAATAAAATTTTGTTTTTTAGTTGCTTCTTCTTTAATCAGGTTCCATTCATAAGCAATATTACTATCGGGCATATTTGTAATTTTATTATTAAGTGTTTTTGTGCCAATGAAAAACACATGCTGACTTTCTTTGATGCCATGTTCCATTTTCTTTCTCATGTTTTGATCCATATCAAACATGTCGTAAAATACGATACAACCGAGGGTGCTTAGATCATCTCTTAGATAATTTAAAGGCGCTTGTAACTTCATATTATCTTCAGTTTCCCATGCATAACTGATATAACATTTTATAGCAGGTGGCTTGCCTTGGTACTCTTCATTGAGCATTTGCTTTACGGCCAATAAAAATTTTTGGAAAGCATGTTTTTTTTCAGATTGAATACTACTTTCAATTTGTATTTTGGTGTAAGCAGCTAATCCAGTTAATTTTGTAGTGAGGTTATGACGAACATATACATGGCCACCTGTAAGAAATGTCAAAAGTCCCATTCCCATGAATAAAGTTTGATGAGGGTGACCTTGTACAAAAGCGACAATAGCTTGCATGATGGGATTCATGCCGCCCAGTACTCTTCTATGAACATTGATTTCATTAAACAATAACCTAACATAGGTATGCACTGTTAAAAATGCTTTAACGGTTGACCATTCGTTAAAGTCAATGCGTAATGGCAGACCTCTTATTTGCGCAGAAGATTTATTTCCATTTTGATATATTTCTCCGCTGAGATAACCATTTACATCCACGAGGATCTTCGCTTGTCGACCATCATTAAGCATATAGCTACAAAGTTCAATGCATTCATAGGACATTTAATCGGCCTCGATTTATGGGTTCAAACTGGTCAATGACATTATTTAATGTGCTAAAAGCGCGCTGATTTTTTGACTGTACTTTTTGTAAATGCTGGTTTTTGTTTGCGGTACTGAGATCGTTAATTTTTTTTGTCAGCGGATCATTTGCAAATTTTTCGGCGGTGTCTCTTTTTGCTTCGAAATAAGCGTGCGCAGATGTGCCATTTACGACATATAGTCTTTGAGTAAAGTTAAAATCAGATTCTAGGCGTTTGACGGGGTTGTCTAAAAATGCTTTTTGTAGATTGCTAGCAATAGGGATATTGCTGCCGACATATTCTAGATCATTAAATGAAACCCCTATTACTACTTGACCATTTTCTTTGACGCAGTAGTTTAATGCTTGCATAAATTCCAAGGTGTGCGATCTCACGTTGTAATTGAGCACGATCACTATATCAAATTTTTTCATTTTATCTTGTGGGAGTAATAACGTAAATTCTTCTGCAGTGGCTGTAAAAATGCGATGTTCAGTTGGAAATCGATAGTGGGCAAGCATAGCTGCAGTTTCTTCAGGCTCTAGACCAAAGCATTCAAATTGAGGGTATTGATCTTGTACTGATTTCATATTTTGTCCATCGCCTTCGCCTATAAATAGCACTAACTTTTTATCAGCATTTTGATGGGGCGCCGGGACAATCTTGTTCTGAACAAGCAGGGCAACCACTTGTTCTGCAACAACAGTTTTAGTGTACTCGGACGTTGGATTGGTGAGTTGATAGGCCATGGTGGCTGCCACGTGTTCAGAAGTACCATTGGCTATTAATTTTTTCTTGGCGCAAGCAAGTACGTTGTTGATATTGTCTGCCGCACGAGGATGTTTCATCGCTTTTAATAATGCTTCCGGGCGGGTTGCAAAACCATGCATGGTTTCAATAAGCCCAGGCAGGTATTTCTGATTTTCGGATTTTTGATACTTGCCACTATCAATGAATTCAAAAGCCTCTGTAAAAGCCTCTATATTGTCTGGGCTATTCATGGGTGGTAACCAATATTCAGTGAGTTTCAATTGTTCGTAGAATGCCATGGAATGCATGCTTAAAGCCATGAGTTTTCGAAATACATTAGGATCTAAATTTGTGGCAACAGCAATGATGTTGTCATTGCTATCAAAGGTAAAAATAACATAGGCGGTTATGCCTTTATTTTTGAGTGTAAATATACAGCCTGAAATTGCATTTTCTTGAAATGATTCACGGGTGAGCTGCCAATTTGGCAAGAAAAACAAGCCACTAGAAATACGTTTTTGCAAATCATTGAAAAGTTCATCGAGCACATGCCCTTGTTTAGACATCGCAGGGATGGGTGGGGAAAATACTACTGGATAAATGTGCTGACTTGAAGTACTCAAAAAATTAGGCATTACAACATTTCCTATTTTAATTTGGCATTATAACATACTTTAATCTGGGGTAAGGCCTTGTTTTATGATGTTGGCTACTTTAAACTGTTGACTATACTTATCTGATTAACAGCCTTTTTTTAAGGAATCGAAATTGATTAGCTTATTGCTTGTAGATGACCATGATTTGGTCCGTATTGGCATGACTCGCCTTTTGAGTGATGTAAAAGGTATTAAGGTAGTTGGCGAAGCGAATAGCGGTGAGGATGCGGTCCAATTGGTTAAAGAATTAAAACCCGATGTGGTTTTAATGGATGTTAAAATGCCTGGGATTGGCGGATTAGAAGCCACCCGTAAAATCTTACGTTCTTCACCCAAAACTAAAGTCATTGCGGTAACAGTTTATGGCGAAGAACCTTTTCCCTCTCGTTTATTACAAGCAGGTGCCGCGGGTTATATTACTAAAGGCTCAAGCTTAGATGAAATGGTGCAAGCGATACGCACAGTCTATGCGGGACAGCGTTACTTAAGTCCTGAGGTTGCACAACAACTGGCCTTAAAACATTTCTCTGATAAAGAAAATTCACCGTTTGATGCATTGTCTGAACGTGAATTACAAGTTATGTTAATGATAACCAGCGGCGTTAAAGTTCAAGATATTTCTGATAAGCTGTGCTTGAGTCCCAAAACCGTCAATAGTTACCGTTATCGCTTATTTGAAAAATTGGGCGTCGCAAGCGATGTTGAATTGACACACTTAGCCATTAGACACGGCATGTTGGACACCGACGACATGAAAGGTCAGTGATTGATTTAAATTCTTTTCTCAAGACACTGCCGCAAACGCCCGGTGTTTATCAGATGTTGGGTGCAGATGGGCAAACGTTGTATGTAGGTAAAGCCCGTGATTTAAAAAAACGTGTGAGTAGTTATTTTCGTGCCAATGTTCCTGATGCAAAAACCCAATTACTCGTCAAACTGATCCAAGATATTACCATTACAGTCACTGAAACCGAAACAGAAGCTCTATTACTCGAAAGCAATCTCATCAAACAGTTAAAACCGCGTTACAATATTTTGCTACGCGATGATAAAAGTTATCCTTATATTTTTGTGACCACTCAAAATACGTATCCAAGAATGGATTTGATTCGTGGACGCATGAGTAAAGTAGGGCAATGTTTTGGACCTTATCCTAATGCGACAGCCGCACGCGCAAGTCTACGTTTATTACAAAAAACTTTTTTATTACGCCAATGTCGCGATAGTTTTTTTCAAAGTCGCAGTCGTCCCTGTTTACAATATCAAATCAAACGTTGTAGTGCACCTTGTGTAGGCCTTATTGATGCCGAGCAATATCAACAAGATGTGCAAAGCGCTGTCTTATTTTTACAAGGTGAAGATGCAGAAGTGATGAAAGATTTGGCTGTAAAAATGGATCGTGCGGCACTGCAACAAGATTATGAACTGGCTGCACATTATCGCGATCAAATTGCTGGAATGCGAACAGTGCAGGCCAAACAATATATTACCGGACCTTCTGGTAATGTGGATGTGATTGTGGCGCTCACCGTGCATGGGATTTCTTGTGTTGAATTATTATCAGTTCGACAAGGACACTTATTAGGTTCTCGCAGTTATTTTCCAAAAATTTCAGCAACAGATGACAACAATGCTATTTTAATGGCATTTATAGGACAGCATTATTTGGCACAACAAGAAGGCCATACTATTCCAAAACATATTATTGTGAACTTGAAGTTACAAGAACAATCATTACTTGAAGCTGGACTTGCTTCAAAAGCAAAACACAAAGTACGTATCCAACAAAAGGTGAGGGGCGATCGTTTGCAATGGTTACAATTAGCCAACAAGAATGCAGAAGCATCGCTTATCCAACGATTACAAAATGAATCTACACTTGCGGATCGTTATCAAGCGCTGCAAGATGATTTAGGTTTGCCATCCCAATTGACGCGTATTGAATGTTTTGATGTGAGTCATACGCAAGGTGAGGCAACTGTTGCATCCTGCGTAGTGTTTGGTGCTATGGGTGCACTTAAAAGCGATTATCGCCGCTTTAACATTAGTGATGTTACCAAAGGTGATGATTATGCTGCATTGCAACAAGCGCTGCTGAGACGTTATACGCGTGTTAAAATGAACGAGGGTATATTACCCGATTTAATTGTGATTGATGGTGGCAAAGGGCAGCTTAATATTGCAAAACAAGCATTAGAAGAAATGCAGCTGACAGATATTCCGCTTATTTCGATGGGTAAAGGTCCGGCGCGTAAAAGTGGTACAGAAATTATTTGGCAAGCTACACCAGAAGGCAGTTATAAAAAAGAAGTATCCGTTCAAGGCCGGCATTTATTAGAAGCGATTCGTGATGAAGCGCATCGTTTTGCGATTATGGCGCATCGCAAAAAACGTAATGATGCGCGTACAAATTCTGAATTAGAAACAATTCCAGGCTTGGGTCCCATAAGACGCCGTACTTTATTGCGTCATTTCGGTGGATGGCAAGAAGTAAAAGCGGCAAGTATAAAAATGCTTGCAACTGTACCGGGTATCAGTCAAGCTTTAGCACAACGCATTTATGAATCGTTACATCCGCAGGATTAATAAGAGAAAGTTGTATGAATTTGAATATACCCAATTTATTAACATTATTAAGAATAATGTTATTACCGATTTTCGTGGTGATATTTTACTTACCTTTTTATGGTCAATATTTAGTGTGTGCAGGAATTTTTACATTGGCTGCGCTCACTGATTGGGTAGATGGTTACTTGGCAAGAAAGCTAAACCAAACAACCATGTTCGGTGCATTTATTGACCCTGTCGCAGATAAATTAATGGTGGCAGTTGCTTTAGTATTAATTGTATCGGTTTATGCTGACCCCTGGTTAACGATTCCTGCAGCCATTATCATCTGTCGAGAAATTGTAGTATCAGCATTACGTGAATGGATGGCCGAGCTATCATTGCGCGCTCAGGTGGCAGTATCAGATATTGCAAAATATAAAACAGCCATGCAAATGATTGCATTATTATGTTTATTGATTGCTAAAACATTGCCTCATACATGGATAGTGATGATCGCATATGTTTTATTATATATAGCTGCGTTTTTAACGCTTTATACTATGTTGTTGTATTTGAGAGCAGCTTGGCCCTATTTAAGAGACAAAAGCTTTTAATAAGTATGGTTGACTTTAGTTGGGCGTTTTCGTAAACTGCTTTTTCTTGCGGGAGTAGCTCAGTTGGTAGAGCACAACCTTGCCAAGGTTGGGGTCGCGAGTTCGAGTCTCGTTTCCCGCTTAATAATATAATATGTCTCGTGGCTGGGTGGCAGAGTGGTTATGCAGCGGCCTGCAAAGCCGCGGACATCGGTTCGATTCCGTTCCTAGCCTTTTTTATTGTTTTATTAATTAGTTTTCTGTTATGCCCAGGTGGCGGAATAGGTAGACGCAAGGGACTTAAAATCCCTCGGGACTTAATCTCCCGTGCCGGTTCGATTCCGGCCCTGGGCAATCTCACTTTACAAGTAAGTTTTCAAAAACATTTTCAAAGTTCTTATTTTAAAAAAACATTTTGGGTATTCTTGAAATGCTGTGGCTAAAAATGCACGGCTTTGAGATTTTTGTTTAAGTAATAAAGCTGCATGGGCTAAAGTGATTAAATTTTGCGCATGAAATTGCGCTCGAAAAATCATATATTCAGGTTTTAAATAATGAGCATCAAATAATATAAATGTTAATTTATCGCCATTACTGAGAATAGACTTCTGTTGGTTGCGCAAACTTTCTGGATGTCTATAACTGTCTAAGGTTGCAATCGGTAAAATCAGTGCTGGGTATTGTGATAAAAGACGACTGAAGAACACTATATCTTCACCATGTTTAATATTTTCTGGATAGTGGGTGGTTTTAAGCACTTCTGTACGTATCGGTGTTGCGCCGCCTTCGATACTTAAGGGTCCAAACCAATAGGCTGTTAATATATCTAAGGTGTTTGTGTATATATTGGGAATGGATGATTTTTTGCGCTGACCATTAATATCATTTGCGCCGGCAATCAGTAATTTTGCTTGTGGATGTTCCATAAACGTTTGATGAAACAGTGCTAATGCGCCTTCGCATAAGGCATCGTCATTATCAAGAAAAAGTGTATATTGCCCCTTCGCAAGGTAGGCGCCTTTATTGCGTGCTGCCCCTGGGCCTTGGTTAGTTTGATAATGATAGTCAATAGTACAAGAGAGGTGATTTTCAATATAGTGTTTAGCGATAGCTTGTGTATGATCTTGACTGCCATCATCTATCAGAATGATTTCTTTGACAAAAACTTGCTGCGCCTTTATAGAATCAAGTGTTCTCGTTAAGGTATTTTGTGCATTATAACAAGGGATGATGATACTAAAGTACATGTTTTTTCCTATGGGAAATAAATATAGACAAAAAAAGACTCATCTTGTAGCATGGCGGCTATGCTTAAAAATCTGTATCTTAATCATCTTACATTACCTAATGTCATTTATGCGTTTATTGTAGCAATTTTCTTACTTGGATTTTTTATTGCGCCTCATGATGATGTACTGCATAAAATATTCATTTATGGCATTTTATTACTGTTTCCACTGATTGCACGTGATATTTGGTGTAATACAACCCTGCTAAAACACCCATTACTTTATTTTATGTTGGCATACATGCTTTATGCCGCACTTTCAGGATTTTGGACCGTGCCAACTGAAGTCGCTATGACTTGGTATAAACCTTTTGTCCGTACCCTTTATATTACCGTATTTTGTCTAGGGATTGCCTGGTTAAGCCTAAGAGCGCCTGATTTTTTTGAAAATGTGTTAACGCTATTAATATGTGCAGCAACGGTGGTCGCATTTCTGGGCATTATCTATTGGGGAATTGAATATAAAGGAAATTTTAATATTCGATTAACGGGCATTACACGCGCAGAACATGCGATACAAGGCGCAGCTTCCTTTGCGGTGATTTTTTTGCTCGCTTTGGTACGCTTTCATAAAACGCAGGCATTCTGGGTGAAAATGGGTTATGGGCTTGCGGCATTTATCTGTTTACTATTTATCATTTTGGCGCAACCGCGCGGTGTATTAATTGCTTTGAGCGTTTGCGTGTTTATATACCTTATTGTGCGTCGTGATTTTAAAATATTATTTATATTAAGCATAAGTGCATTAGTGATTTTAGTGTTTAGTTTTTATGGCTATGATTTGGGTAATATGCTTAGCTTTTCCTATCGTCTGGAAATGTGGGAATCTGTTCTCAAACAATCATTAGAACGACCTTGGTTTGGGCATGGATTTCTTCATGATTCTCGAGTCATGGCAAGTGGTGTTTTATTTCCTCATGCCCATAGTATTTATGTGTCTATTTTCTTTTTCAGTGGTGTAGTGGGTCTTATTTTATTTGGCATGATGTTATTGTCCGCATTGTATTATGCTTATATTAATCGAGCGACAGATAAGTTTTTATTTGCAGGCTTAGCTGTGGTATTTGCAAGCATTGCGCTGATTTCTGATGTGGGTCGTGTGATTGTCAGCCCTAATGATATATGGTTTTATTTGTGGTTTCCTATGGGTGTTTTGCTAGCATCGAGACCAAGAAAATGAAATATTTACTTCAAGAAAATCGCCTTTTTACGGTAATTTCTTATGCAGTTTTTGTATTGATGCTAGGTTTCGTATTATCCCCTAAAACCATTGTGCTAGATGTATTATTTGTGATGTTTATTTTGTTGCCTTTCCCATGGGTTGCAAAAGTGCTTTATCAAAAAACAGAAGTATTTAAACATCCATTGTTTTTATTTATGGTGTTGTTTTTTGCTTATTATGCATTATCAGCAGCATGGACGCCGCAAGCCTATGTTTCTACGGAGTGGTTTAAGCCCTTAGTCTATGGCATTTTGATTTTAATGTTTTGCTCTGCCTTGGCTTTCATGAATCTTAATTCACCACAATTGTTTGATAAAATGCTGACTTGGTTGATTTATGCTGCAGCTTTTGCCGCTTTGTTATCGATTCTGAATTGGTACAATTATTCGGATGGTAAATTTGGTACTCGCTTAAGAGGTATAACACGTGCTCACCAATCTATTCAAGGTGCTGCCTGTTTTGGACTGGTATTCTTGTTAACTTTAGTCAAGATGCATGGACCTATCCCGCGACTACAAAAAATGCTTTTTGCGTTGTGTGCTTTTGTGTGTTTTGCTTTTGTTGTGCTTGCGCAAACACGCGGGATATTAGTTGCAATGGCAGGGGGGACGCTTATTCTTTTTATAGTCAGACGCGAAATCAAGCCTCTGATTTATTTATTATTATTAGCACTGCTCGTGATCGGACTCAGTTTTTTTTGGTTGGATTGGTCAGTTCTTCTAGAAAGATTGTCACGCAGTATGCCTTATCGTATGGAAGCGTGGCTCACTCTATTCTTTAAATCACTAGATGCTCCGTGGTTTGGTCATGGTGCTTTATATACGCAAGTGATTACCATATCGAATTCTGTATTACCTCATGCCCATAATGTTTATTTAGGCACATTTTTTCTCAGCGGTCTTGTGGGTTTGTGCTTGTATAGTATTATGGTGCTTTGTGCACTTTATTATGCCTTTATGAACCGCGCGCACGATACTTACTTATTTGCATTAATCGGTGTTATTTTCTCGGGTATTGCCATGTTAACGGATGTTGGCACTGTAATTATTGGTATATCTGATCTTTGGTTTTACCTCTGGTTTCCTATCGGTATCATTCTTTCTACACCGCGTATCGCTAGATAATTTTTTTCATGCTACACTTTGCTAAGACTTATGGAAGGGTGGTTTCATGCGCTTGAAAAAAATCAAATTGGCGGGCTTTAAATCTTTTGTGGATCCCACAACTGTAGATTTACGTAGTGATCGCGTAGCAATTGTTGGTCCGAATGGTTGTGGTAAATCAAATGTCATTGATGCTGTACGCTGGGTTATGGGCGAGTCATCTGCCAAACAATTGCGTGGCGAGTCTATGGCTGATGTTATTTTTAATGGTTCAGCGGGTCGTGCGCCAGTCGGACAAGCACAGGTTGAATTGGTATTTGATAATAGTGATGCAAGCTTAGGTGGCGAATATGCTGCCTTTAATGAAATTGCAATTAAGCGTATGGTGAGCCGTGATGGTCAATCTAATTATTATTTAAATAACGCACGTTGCAGACGTAAAGATATTACCGATATATTTTTGGGTACTGGCTTAGGTCCTAGAAGTTATGCGATTATTGAACAAGGTATGATTTCGCGTTTAATTGAAGCCAAACCTGATGATCTGAGAGTGTTTCTTGAAGAAGCGGCTGGGATTTCTAAATATAAAGAACGCAGGCGCGAGACTGAAAATCGGATTAAGCATACAGAAGAAAACTTAGATCGCTTAAGCGATTTACGCGATGAAATTGGCAAACAACTTACGCGTCTTGAAAAACAAGCGGAAGCCGCTGAAAAATACAAAGATTTAAAGAAAAACTTAAGACAGGTCAGCGCCGAACATTTTGCACTCAAATGGCGGGGACTCGATGTTGAAATGACCGCCAAGCATCGTGAACTGGCAGAACGGGAAATACAAGTTGAGAAAGAAGTTTCAGTATTGCGGGAAATTGATGCTGACATTGAACGTCAACGCGTCGCCTATGACGCTGCTCAAGAAGATTTACAAAAAGTACAAAGTGAATATTATCGTAGCGCCGCTCAAGTTGCTAAATTTGAACAAACATTAGAACACCAACGTGAAAGACAAGCGCAATTAGATATGGATTTAGCGCAATTGTCTGAGTCTTTTGGCGAATTACAACAAGCATTATCGGGCGATGAGCAACAATATGAAACCATGCAAGCGCAAATTTCGACGCTTACACCACAATCTACTGAATATGAAATTCAATATAAACACAGTGCGGAAGCCCTCATGCAGGCTGAAATGGCTATGCAGTCTTGGCAAAAGAATTCAGACATATTGAATCAACAGTTGGCACATGAAAATCAAAAAATGCATGTTGCACACGAAAAAATGACGCATCTGCAAAATAATATCAATGCTGCAACTTCACGCTTAGAAGCATTAACTGAACATTATGAAGAGTTAAATAATACTGAATTAGCGCATACAATTAGTGCGATACAAACAGAATGTCATCAGAGTTCACAGCAGTTAAATACAGCTAAAAATACTGTTGTTGAATTTCAACAAAAATTACAAACACAACAAGTGCAGAATGAAAAAATCCAACACAACTTGGATAACACCCGTGATGAATTACAAAATCTGCACAGTGAAGCAGTGTCATTACAAGCCTTGCAACAAGCCGCTTTTGGGCAACAACAAGACAGCGCAAAAAATTGGCTGACAGATCATCAATTAACTGATAAACAACGCTTAGTACAACAGTTAGTGGTTGATCCAGATTGGATTTGTGCGGTAGAAACGGTGTTAGGCCCTAATTTACAGGCGATTTGCGTGGATTCTTTAGATAACTTTATGGAAGATTTAGGACGGTTTTCTGAAGGTTCATTAGTATTATTTGAAAATAAAGCATTCGCTGGCAATCAGCAAAACTATGCTGACCGGGCTTTGATTCATAAAATAAAAACATCTTTGCAGATAGATCATTTACTTGAAGGAATCTATTACGCCGATTCTTTAACCGAAGCGTTATCGATGCGTAGTCAATTAGGTCCAAATGAGTCAGTGGTCACAAAAGAAGGCTTATGGATATCACCACAGTGGGTGCGTGTCAGTCGTAGTGTCGACCAGCAAGCAGGTGTATTAGCGCGTGAACAACGTTTACAAGTGTTACAGCCTCGTATTGAAGAATTAAAAATTAATCTACAACATTTACAACAAGACATTATCAACGGAAAAGAGACAGTGAAACTAGTGGCTGAGCAATGCACGCGCGCGCAGCAAGATTTAAATCAAGTTTCTCATCTTGATACAGATTTGCAAGCGCAATTCCGTGCATTGCAAGTGCGTCAGGAAGAGTTGTTGAGTCAAAAAGAAAAATTATCTGTAGATATAGCGCAGCTTAAACAGCAACTTATGCAGCATGAACAACAATTGTCACAAGCCCAAATTATTATAGAAGAGGCGCAATCTCAGGTTGAATCAATGACCCAAGATAAAATCCAATTAGAAGCATCACGTCAAGCACTTACTGAAGATTTGCAACAGGCAAAACATAAAGCGCAACACGATAAAGAAAATAGCAATCAAATTCAAATGCAGTTATCAGGTTTGAGTCATCGCTTAGAAGCGACTAAAACTCATTTGCAAAGAGCGCAACTGCAACTCGAAAAACTCCAAGTTCGTGAAGATCAATTAAAACAAGCACGCGATGCTTCATTTGATCCGATAGAAACAATTACTGCTGAACTGGATGCTGCAGTTGAAAAGCAAGTTCAAGATGAAGCGGCTATGCAATCTGCACGATCTCATGTTGATTTAACTGCACATCAATTACGCACCCAAGAACAAGCAAGATTGCAAGCAGAAGACAGCGTGCAAGCTTTACGTAGCGTCTTAGAAGAGTATCGACTTGCCGAACAAACCATACGTGTTAAACGTGATGGTGTTGCTGAACAATTACAAACATTAGAACTACAAATTTCTGATTTATTACAACAATTGCCTGAGAATGCTGATGTAGCAGAATGGGCACAAAAAGAAGAAAGAATTGAAGCACAAATTAAGCGCTTAGGGGCAATTAATTTAGCCGCCATTGATGAATATGCTGAACATGCAGAACGTTTACAGTATTTAAATAAACAAGATGAAGACTTACGTTCAGCGCTTGCGACCTTACAAGAAGCCATGGAAAAAATTGATAAAGAAACAAAACAGCGCTTTAAAGAAACCTTTGATGCGGTTAATCTAGGCGTGGGTCAATTGTTTAGTCAAGTTTTTGGTGGTGGGCATGCGTATTTAGAATTAACAGAAAATGATTTATTGAATACGGGTGTCACGATTATGGCGCAACCTCCGGGTAAGCGTAATAGTACTATCCATGCTTTATCCGGTGGCGAAAAAGCGTTAACCGCTTTATCGTTAGTGTTTGCATTATTTAAATTAAATCCTGCACCATTTTGTATCTTAGATGAGGTAGACGCACCGCTTGATGATGCTAATGTGATGCGTTTTGCACGGATGGTAAAGGATATGTCAGAACATATTCAGTTTATTTTTATTACCCACAATAAAGGCACTATGGAAATTGCTGATCACTTGATGGGTGTTACCATGAAAGAAGCAGGTGTGTCACGATTGGTTTCTGTAGATGTTGAAAAAGCGACGGAGCTTGCTGTAGCATAAGGAAGAAATAAATGACTTTAAGAACTATATTGATTGTTATTGGCGTATTAATTTTTATTGCGATTTTGGTGGATGGCTACCGTCATTGGCGTCGTGCTAAACAGCATGAAAATGAATTGGATAAACGTTCTGAGCGAACAGTATATGATGTAGAGCCACAATTTGATAAAAAACTAAATTTTAAAAATGATTTAGATTTTGAGCCTAAATTAAAGTTTGATGAACCTGATTCAAGTCCGGAGCCTCAATTTAAATTTGATCGAAGAGATTCAAGTCCTGAGCCCACATTTACCCAAGCTCCACTTGCACCTAAAGCGACTGTAGTTGCCTCAAAACTTTTATCAACAAAATCAGCACCCGTTAAAATGCCTGAACCACTTCCCAAAAAAGATAATTTTATTATTCTGCATGTATTAACGGAACAAGATACGTACTTTTCAGGGGAAGCATTGGTTGCAAAATTTTCAGAACACAAATTGCATTTTGGTCCTATGGATATTTATCATTTTTATGAAAACGATGGTTACGGCGATATTATTTTCAGTGTGGCTAATGCATTTGAACCAGGAACTCTGATCTTAGATTACCCACAAGGGTTTTATACACAAGGTTTAACATTCTTTATTCAATTGCCAGGGCAGTGTGAGCCAGAAGAATCATTTGAAGCCATGTTAAATACAGCCACATTATTAGCGAAATCCTTAAATGCGCGCTTATGTGATCATCAACGTCAACCGTTGACGCCTGCGCGTGTTGAACAATATCGCCATGAAGTGACTGCTTGCAATGTCATATGATAAAAGAAAATATTGCTGCGCTTAGAAAAATGCTAGATGAATATAATTATCAATATTATATTTTAGATAATCCCAGTGTGCCTGATAGTGAATACGATCGTTTATTTCGTGAGTTACAAGCGCTAGAGCAACAACACCCAGAATTGATTACCAAAGATTCACCTACTCAGCGTATTGGTGCTGCGCCTTTAAATGAATTCCAAGAAGTAGAGCATAAACAAGCCATGTTGTCGCTCGACAATGCTTTTAGCGATGAAGAATTATTTGTGTTTAATAAGCGTATTTGTGAGCGTTTACATGTCGAGCAAGTGAGCTATTTCTGCGAACCAAAACTCGATGGTCTAGCCATTAATTTATTATATGAAAATGGCATCTTAGTACAAGCAGCCACCCGAGGTGATGGTTTTAAAGGTGAAGATGTCACTCAAAACGTTCGCACCATAAGTTCAATTCCCCTGCATTTACGCGGTAATGATTATCCAAATTCCATTGAAATCCGCGGCGAAGTCATTATGCCTTTGAAAGGTTTTAATGCCATGAATGCCAAAGCACATACGCTTGATGAAAAAGTGTTTGCAAATCCACGTAATGCAGCGGCAGGGAGTCTACGGCAATTAGATCCTAAAATTACCGCACAAAGACCACTTGCATTTTTTTCTTACGGCATTGGCGATCCGGGTGAGTATGTATTACCTAACACCCAAAGTGAATTGATTGAACAATTAGGAAAGTGGGGGATAAGGATTTCACCGTTAGGATATGTTGCAAATAATATCGAAGATTGTGCGCGTTATCATGCTGATTTATTGCGAAAACGCGCACAATTAGACTATGAAATTGATGGCGTGGTATATAAAGTAAATCGTTTAGATTGGCAACAACAACTCGGATTTGTTGCGCGTGCGCCGCGATTTGCATTAGCACATAAATTTCCCGCGCAAGAAGAAATGACTATTGTTGAAAGTGTAGATTTTCAAGTAGGCCGCACCGGCGCACTCACACCTGTTGCCCGGTTAAAACCAGTGGTTGTCGGTGGCGTAACGGTACGTAATGCAACATTACATAATATGGATGAAATTGAGCGTAAAGATGTGCGCATTCATGATACTGTAATTGTACGTCGCGCAGGAGATGTCATTCCAGAAGTCGTATCAGTAGTATTATCCAAAAGACCTGAACATGCTGAAAAAATAAAATTACCGAAAAAATGTCCAGTATGTGGCGCAGAAGTATTGCATCATCCAGGCGAGGCTGTCGCACGCTGTGCAGATGGTTTATTGTGTCCCGCACAACGCGCTGCCAGTATTAAACATTTCGCTTCAAAAAGCGCACTAGACATCGAAGGTTTAGGTGAAAAATTAGTCGAACAATTAGTCGAATTAGATATAATAAAAACACCTGCAGATTTATACAATCTTACTATAGAAAAGTTAGCACAAATGCCACGCATGGGACAAAAATCGGCTGAAAATATTATGCAGGCGTTAGAAAGCAGTAAAAAAACCACGCTGCATAAATTTATTTATGCATTAGGCATTCGCGAAGTCGGCACACAAACCGCACTTGCGTTAGCAGAATATTTTCAAGACTTAAATAAACTCATGCATGCAGATGAAGAAACTTTACAACAAGTCTCAGATGTAGGCGTAGTCGTTGCCAATAATATTGCGCATTTTTTCAAAATGCAACGCCATCAAGCATTAATTCAAGCTTTACAAACTGCAGGTATTCATTGGGATGTAGTAAAAAAATCCACGCATCAACCCTTATCGGGTAAAACATTTGTATTAACAGGAACATTGATAAACTTAACTCGCGAAGAAGCTAAAGAACGTCTACAAGCACTAGGCGCTAAAGTCAGTGAAAGTGTTTCGAGTAAAACAGA